>Ga0315544_1003594_pt1 | contig 10144 bp, 13 predicted proteins | sample SalMarSW160130MG_2_FD_202543 | JGI IMG/M metagenome (GOLD analysis project Ga0315544, IMG submission 202543) | Salt marsh sediment microbial communities from the Plum Island Ecosystem LTER, Massachusetts, United States - Salt Marsh Sediment SW1601-130 ... | reverse complement strand
CATCAAAATCCTGTCCCTTGTAACTCTTCCCATCCACTTCATTCGGCTCATTAGCACCTTTCTTAGTACCATCATTATCATTAGAAGTCGAATCCAAGATCGTACTTGTAGTTGCATCGTTCATGTGATATACAGCAACATATCCGTTGCTCCAAACATCAGTGATATTTTCCTGATTAGCACATGTAGGATTTCCATAATACATCCAGATCAGAGTATCTACTGTACTTGATAATGAAGGAATTTTGATAAAAGCATGTAAAGTTCCAGAAGAATAATATTCTATTTCATGGGAGAGTTTGTTGCCTGATAAGTCAGTGAATAAAATATCATCTCCATCTGCTTGTGCGTAAGTGTTCACATCAGCATCCGCATCAAGATAGAGATATGCAGGAAAGTCCGTTTCATTACCAGCGACTTTCGTATGATCAATAACGATTAATTTTTTATAAGTCCAATCTCTGTCATACCATTCGAGATAAACAGCTCTGGCTTCTGCATCTGTATATTTAGCATGATCGTTGTGGAATCCAGAAGTTATTCGTGTCATGCAACCCCCCCACAGGTTCGTATAACAAACATTATACGAATATAAATCATGCTAACACCATCCAACAGACCTTCTGAGCAGCTTGATTTGCGATAACGTAGACTTTATTGGCATTGTCAATATCAATCGCAATCGGTGCTGCAAGTTCCCAACCTACAGCAGTAGAAACACCACTCGTTCCAACATAAATAATGCCTGTATTTGCTGAAAGAGCCTCCACTGAGACGCATTTACAAGCAGCAGTCCCAAGAATCCTTGCTGTTGCTGTACCCACTGTAACTCTTCCTCCAGCTATAGAGGTTAAAGGATTTATGTCTGCATCTACATTTCCAGTAACAGGAGAAGTACCAATCAATGAAACGCTTCCTGTTACAGCCGCTGTACCTGCTACAGAAACTACCGCAGTTCCAACTACGGAAACTATTGCAGTTCCAACTATGGAAATTGGAGAAGTACCCACCAGAGAGATACTCCCTGAAATTACTTGAGTAGCAGGCCAATTTTGAACAGTTACGTACCCTGTAGTCTTTGCAACAACCAAGGCATTCCATCCATCCACAGTAACACTCGCAATCGCCAAAGGCCCCCAAGCATCTACCTCAACGGAAATAGGCGCTGTAGTCAAAACATAAACATTACCAGCAATGGGTTGAGTACAACTACACAGATTCATGACGGTGACATTACCAGTAATAGGTTGCGTACAACTGCATAAATTAACAACAGAAACAGGAGAAGTGCCTATCAAAGAAACATGACCTGTAGCGACAGTAACAACAGAAGTACCCACCACAGCAATAGGAGGCATGGTTTTGACATCGACCTGAACGTCTCCTGAAGCATCTTTGTTTATATCGTTGACATTGCCACCCATTAACTCACCACATAACTGATAAATACACTTTTAAAGATCATAGACTCAGAAGGCTCGACACGGATATAAAGGGAGGAAGAGAAAGAAATATCTGTGAAAGAGATCAGATGATAGCCACCAACAGTTTTAGTACCCACCTTTTCTATGAATTTACTTATCTCCTCAAAGTGGGAATAGGTGTCATTAAAGGTTTCCTTCCCATCGACAATAATCAAAATCCTGTAGTTCTTGCTATCTGTCCTGAAGAGAACTTCATTTACCTTTCCATAACCCTCTACATCAACAAAAACACTATTTTTATCGAGAGTAACATCTTTCACTTCATAGACCTTAGTAGACTTCGGCTTTTCCTTAACAACAGTTTCATACTCAATTTTTCCAGCTTCAGCTACCTTCTCACCTGTCAGCTCTGCCTGTACAATTATCGAAGCCCAGTCTCTTCTACGAAACATATTATACCTCAATTTTTATTATATCCTCAGTCCCGTACCTCGTGGGGGAAGTTCAGAAGTTCCGTATCTCCCCAAATGCGTCGCCCTTCTTTCAGCTTCAGTTTTGGGAACTCCAAATCTTCTGACTCTGCCTGCACCTGATGCACCTCTAAGAAGGAGATAACCAACAACTGCAAGACCACCAAGAAGCAACAAATCTTTAGTTTCCGTTTTTATCACCTCGCAAACATATATACCCAAGCTCCAACTAAGCCTGTTAATACAAATCCTACAATCCACTTCAGATACATAATACCTGTAGAATTTTTGGAGACTGCAATATTCAAGACTTTAATGTCATTCGTAGCTTCCTCACGCTTATCGACAAGCCACCAGACCATTTCCTTTAAGGTAATTCCATTACTTTCCTTCGCATATTTTTTTGCAGTTTCTTTTATTTGTCTTGGATCAATCGGCATCACAACACCTCCATACACTGATAGCCCAAAATATCCCCAACGTTGCCTACATTCTCAGCTCCGAGAACATAGACTTCATTGTTAGAAAAAATCCATAGTAATCCATCGCAGACGCAATATACTACGGTATGACCTTCACCTTCACCAGAATTGTAGAGATACGCAAAGGAAGGAGAAATACTTATAGACTCCATAAGACTACCTGCAACAATGGACAAATCTTCACAATCCCCACTGCCTTTCTCCATAGTTATGTGAACAGTTTGGTAGTAATCTTTGAAGAAAGGATCACTCTTATACTTTAATGTAGTCATATAATCAGCTATATCCTGAAGAGAAGACACACCAACCACAGGTTCCAAATGATTGTAAGGAGAATCCAAAGGATACCGCGGAGAAGCAGAGCAAGAAGCAACAGAACGAGAACAAGAAGGACAGACAGAACTCGCAGAACTTTGAGGAACTTCTTTCATTTTACCCCAGAGCCACTCAGCACCCCAGATGAAAGTCATTGTAATTCCCATCTTGATGAGCTCATGAGCTACATTGACTCTTGCCTCTTTCTCACCATAGTAGATTTCTGCCACTTAATCACCCCTAAGAAGCTTATAAAATGAATAGATAGTAATACAAATAAGAACTGAAGCACCTATTCTCAAAAGATTACCAATACTTTCCTCATCCATTTTAGCCTCCCTCCTTATAACACTTATAGACCTGATACAAGAAATATGCGGCTCCACCCGCAGCACCTACAGAAGCATACTTATTCATAGGTGAAGGGAGCACACTTGCAGCCGCACCAGCCCCAATAGCAATACCAAGAGCTATGTAAGTTTCTTTCTTTGCCAAAACACAAGAGAGAATATCCCACGGTTCAGGAGGAGGTTTGATTTCTCCAGGAGGAGCACCATCAGGATCATAATGACAAGACACCTTCACAATATCTGACATATACCAAGCTTCAGGCCTACCCACCAAAGCATAGGAAAGAGCCCAATAAATATCCATGTCTTCAGTAGGTTGAACCCACTCCAAAGAAACAGGATACCTGTAAGGATTCGGCCACATTTGTATAGGGAGAACGGAGGAAATTTTAGGAATTATCCCACCAGTCCAAGTATAATCAGTATCAAAGCTTCTCTTCATACCTATCCTGATCCACTTTACCAAGTCATCGTCACATAAATAACGACCCGCACACTGCCTATCTCTATACATGATCGCATCTACTGTCATAACATGTTCTCCCGTTTGGTAACCATATTCACCAAACTGATTGAATGTAGATATATCCCACTCCATCGGGTCATACCAAGAGACTGCCATTAGCTCACTCCTTTCTTCAGGCTTCTAAATATGAGATATGTTATTAACCCTATAAAGACAGCCGCAATAATGTACTTAGTCATATCAGCACCTTCCTCACGCAAAACAGCAGGATAGCACACCCAGTAATAATACCCTCCATAAGGATCTTTTTCACAGTTCGCATTTACCTGGAATCTACCCCACATGTAGCCACTCTGCCAATCGTTAATCTGCTCTTCGTAAGTTCTCTCCTGAGGTTCTGTCGTTCCATAATAGGACATCTCCACAACAGTTCTGTAATCTACTGTAAGAGTCCATGCTTTACCTGTTTCCTCAGCTAACCTATCCAACGTGGGAGAGACACCATCTCCACTACGATAAATTATGGATGCCTCGCCTCTGAAATTATCTGGAACACATTCTACCATTTATCTCGCCTCCAAGTTTAGTTCTCTTTTTAATTTCTCCTTTATATCAGGAGGAGCTGTCTTGAGCCCCTCTCTTATCAAATGTATAGACTCATCTATATCCTTTGGAGTATTTATATTTTGGGGGGGATAAGAAGGATAATGCTTAGGCTGCCCCTTACCTACCCTTCGACCCATATTGCTGTGAGTAGTAAGATAATTAATTAAAGCAGGATTCTTTTCTTTATAGACTAATAAATTATATATATAATTACATATATCATACCTTAGTCTAATAATCTTGCAGTGACCTCCAACACTCTGGTACATGCTGTCACACCACACGTTATTGTTAGCGATGCAACTGCCACCACAGACTTCAAAGGCTCTGCACATGGCACAGTCCTCAAGATCACCATTTATTTTATCCTGATCCACCTTTAAGAACTCTGCTCTCTTTTCAGGATTGAAACCCTCAAACACAGACCCGAGCTTATACTCCTTTTGAGCTACGAAACGATGACACGGATAAAGATCACCGTTTACATCAACGCCCATCATTCCCTTACCAGCACCGCAGGGTCCTCTTTTACGAGAGCCACCATGCCTGATTCTCCACATATCACATAACATCTTCCTCTCAAAAGAAAGCGGAAGGATACACTGATTCCGAGCAAGAGAAACAAAGACCTTTGCCATATCCCAGTACATCTTCTCAACTTTAGTCCAGACTTTTGGATCGTCATAGTCAGCCTCAGCCACAGGAACAACAGCAATATTAGGAGCACCGAGTTTCATGAGAGCCATAATGTCCTCGAGAAGATCGAAGTGATCTGGAAAGTAAGTAACCCGAGCTGTGAACATTTTGAGATAACGTATGAGAGTAGGAATACACGCAGTCGCCAGTTTCCAGCTACCCTCCCCTTCCTTTGTTTTTCTATGAAGATTATGAGTCTGCTCACATCCATCTATGGAAAGAAGAACACCAAGCTTATGCTCTTCCCAATATTTAAGGATTTCAGGTTTCAAACTAAACAACGTTCCATTTGTAGTCGCAGAGAAGTTCATAACTTTTCCAGCTTCCTTTGCCTTTCTACCAGAATAATTAACAACATGCTTTATAAGTCCAAAGTTAAGCAAGGGTTCGCCACCAAAGAAAGCAATAGAAATTCTTTTATCTGCACCTGAGTTTTTTATTAGAAAGTCAACCATAGCTTCCCCTGTTTTGTTATCCATACTTTTAGGATTCTTCATTTTAGGAACAAAACAGTAATCACAGGCTAAATTACACGCTTCCGTAGTAAACGCAACTAAATTTACCACTGACCTCTGTGTTTTTCTTATATCCAAATCTTTAATATTTTTATCCACTTAATCACCTATGTAGGTTCTATATTGATACATAATTCTTCTTGACCGACTTCACACATACTTTGACAAGAAAGCTCACAAGCATATTCACAGAATTCGCAGGTCTGCTGACAGTAGCTCTCACAGAGAGTTTCACAAGAAACCGCACACACCTCGGCGGAAGTCTGGCAGTATCTTTCACAGGTAGCCTGACAAGACACTTGACAAGAAGCTTGGCATGAAACTTGACAACCTTCCTCACATGAAGCCTCGCATCCAATCTGGCAATATGACTCACAATAAGTTTCACAAAGCTCACAAGTTTCGCAGGGAGGTTCATGAGGATAAATCTCCTCCAACTCACAGATGACATCCTCAGTATAGCACCCAGTAGAATGTATGTGATCTGTATAACCCGCAGAATTATCGGCAATGCCGAATATATGAACGAGGAACATACACACCCCTCCCGGACAAGACCAAGTAATGCCAAAACCATACGAAAGAGATTTAGAAGCACCTGGACTCAAAGTAACATCATATTGCTTTTCTCCATTCTGTCCTGTACCGGTATACTCATAGCCAATAATCACCTTCATAGTCTTTGGAGATCCACCAATATTTTTTACCACTCCAGAGACACTATAATTCAACCCATCTTTCTGGACATTAAAGGAAGTAAAGACTATCTTGCCTTCTGGAGGAGCTGGAGATAACAACGCCAATGCCTGCTCCAACAATCTTATAGCCTCAACTAATTCATCATTATTTCCTGTTAAATTCGCTGTATTTATATGATCCTGAGCAGAGTCCAACAAAGCCTGAACATCACTTGGAACAGGATCAGTGAGAAGCCCTGAAATTTCAATTAGTAGCTCATTTATTCTTTGTAACAACACTGGATCAAGAGGAGGTACGACTTCGGTTTCGCATCCAACTTCGCACTCAGAAACACACTCCATATTCTCACAAACTTCGCATGGAGGCACAGGCACTTCAGGATACAAAGCACCGATACTCACAGATTTAGTATTCTCAGCAACGACCACAACGCCAACATCCCCTCCATCTATTAAGCTCTCGCAAAGAGTACACAACTGCCACGCAAATACCTTCGATTCTCCGCCAGCAAGAGTAACATCGTTAGACCAAACTTCTATATTTTTGGTAGAACTTACCTCACCTTCCACGATCACATCGTACCAAACAAAAGCCTTTACATTTCTGGTAGCAGTTTCAGTTCCCGGATTATGAAGGGTCCATCTGTATCTAATACCCCCACACGCAGTTGGAGAAGAAGGAGCTACAGACACAGCCTCCACAGATTCTACTAAAATCTGACCAGTCGCAGGAGGAGCAGTTATTTCTCTAAGCGTTGCGGGATAAGTAAGCCAGTAATATTCATTATCACTCGGACAGAGACCTCTATGCTTATCGAACCCTGCCTGCCATCCAGCAACGATCTCAGGTTCAGTTCTTGAAGGTGGCTCAGTCGGACCGTATCTCTCTATACTTGTCGGACCGTTACTCATGACCACATCCAACTTCCAACTTCCAGAGATATCATTACGATTCATGACATCTGTTACATCGTAAGACTTATCAGAATGTTTCCAAGCAGGATCACTTTTCGCACAATGTGTTGGAGGTGGGGGAGGTGGTACATCTGTCTCACACATCATACAAGCATACTGACAAGCCGCCTGACAGTCAACATCGCAAGTACCACAAGGAGGAGGTACATCTACCTCACAGGTCATGCACGCATATTGACAGGCTGCCTGACATCCAAGCTCGCAAGCTGTTTCGCAGGTTTCACATCCAGACTCGCAAGTAGATTCACAAGAAATTTCACAGCCCTCTTGGCAAGCAGACTCGCACCCTGACTGACATGAAACATCGCAAGAATTACAGGGAGGATTAGGCAACTCACTTAAAGAAGCCGGAAACTTCAACCAGTAATAAAGATTATCGGAGTCGCAGAAACCCCTATGATAATCAAAACCATTAAGCCATCCATTCACCATTTCCTGAACACTTCTCGGAGGAGGCTCTTCTGATCCATTCTGTTCTACACTGATCGGCCCATTTTCCATTATCACTTCCAAGCTCCAGTACCCAGAATGTCCTGCCTGATTCATAATTGTAGATACATCATAAGTCTGGTTCTTATGTATCCAATCAGTATTATCTATCGTACAATGTACTTCGGCATTCTCACAGGTGACTTCACAGCCAGCTTCACAAGAGGTTTCACACGCACCGCAGACATCACCGATACAAGGAACATCTCCTGTCTGGCAAGCGAACTCACAAGCAGTTTCACAGGTTTCACAGACATCACATTCCCTACCTTTCCAAAGGTACAGCAACGCACCTAAAGCACCTAAGCCACCAATGATAGCAAGATTTTTTTTATCCATTTCAGCCCTCCACAGAAACTTCACACCCTATCTGACAGTGAACTTCGCAAAGAGTTTCACAGATTTTACACTGTTCATTCATCCATTCACACTGAGCCTGACAGGCAGTCTGGCAGTCGACCATACACCCTTCCTGGCAGGTAAGCTCACAAGTTTCCTCACAGGAAACTTCGCAACCCACGCCGCACTCAGCAGTTCCACACTGTTGAGAAACAGGCTCGCATGAAATATCGCAAGTATGACAAACCTCGCCTACCTGACAAGCAACTTCACAGACCCCACAGGGAATTTCAGAAACGCCACAGGGAACATCGGTAGGACATGCTACAACTCTTTTCAAGAGAAGCAACCCCGCACCGAGAGCACCAAGACCAATAATTAACTTTTTGTTTATTTTCATAATGACATACCTCCACCAAATTCAATAGGCCGAGAAGGAGGTAACTTCATCCTCCCTCCAATAGAAATCTCCTCATTTCTCCATAGATAAATCCACCCATTACAAGAACCTACAACATAGTTTTTACCAACACCGACAGCAAGGACAGGAGACGCCAAACCCGTAGAATACTCAGATATTTTGTTACCGTTTATATCATAACACAGGATTTTTCCGTTAGTTGTCGTAGCGATATAGAGATACCCTCTATACTCTCTTACATCCTGCACGTTACCCTCTCCCACATCTGTTTCCCAGTAAGTAGTAGGATACGCTGCCTCATCTGGATCAACAACATAAATTCTCCTGTTATCATAACCCCAGCTCACAAACTTTTTATTCTTCTTAGCATAGATAATACCACTTCTCTTGTGAGCTACATTAGAACCATATCCTACCTCAAAGTCAGCCCAAGCACCTCCCCAATCGTCAAGATCGTAAACACCATACCAACCTATCGGAGCCACACCACCAGACTTAATATCAACAACATGAACATAACGAGGACTACAAGCAACATCCTGAGCACTACCAAAAGTAGTTCCAGGATCCTCATCCATCTCAGCAAAACCACCTGGGGGATTCAAACCTCTATCATCCCTCACTATAAACCTACCATGCTGCACTCCTGCAATATCCGACTCAGCACGATAAATATAGACCCGAGAAGAATTGTAACAAGCAAGCCCATTGTAAGCACAGTTATAACACGCAATATCGTTCCTAGAAGGTACTCCAAAGATATTTTTCCAAGTACAATTCTCTATTCGAGGAGCTCCACCAGCAAGTATTTCATATCCACAAAGCACCATATCCCTATCAGAAAGCTTTTCAATCTTACGAGCTTCACAATCGAGACCACCAATAGGTCCTAAAGTACCAATCTGTGTTTCTGCATTGTCTGCAACAAAATCAATGACACTAATATAATAGGAAGCAAATGCACCTCCACCAATAGTTGAGAGATAATAAAGATACAAATTATCTACCTCAATACACCTGCGATGTGCAGGATCGGTCAAATCATTTCTTCTCTTCAGATAGGTCATACCAACACCGCCCAACAGACTTTATTAGCCGCAGCACCACCACCAATAACATAGACCTTATTGGCATTATCCAAAGATAAAGAAACAGGAGAATCAAGCTCAAAGGCGTTAGCTGTAGTAATAGCAACACTTGCCCCAAAGTAAATTTTACCAACATTAGCCGAGTGAGCTATAAGACCAACACATTTCGCAGTACACACAGAAGTTAAAGCTTTCGCTGTAGCAGTACCTACCGAGACTTGACCAACTTTAAGCACAGTTAGAGGAGTCGTCACACCAACAGTTACAGTACCAGTAATCTGAGACGTACCAGTAGATATTCCTTTCATTTTCTTTAGCTGATTCAGAATCTCCACATTCTCAGGCATATTCATGCACCTCTCTCTTCAGATATATATTGGAGAAAGCTATGCTCTGACCTGTTGTAATAGTGATGGCACAATTCTTCAGATAGTAGAGTTCCACAATGTTCAGATAGTAGACACCACCAACAAGCCAAGCAGCAAGATCATTCAAATTGGGAGAAAGAATTTGTAAATTAGCAAAAGTATCGTCATAGACACTTTCACCATCGAGAGTAATTTTAATTTTATAATTATTAGAAGGAGAAGCAAACAAAAGCTCTTTTATAGCTCCCGCTGTATCCTCTTCTCTAAAGATTTCGTATGATCCATCTATTGTTCTACTTTCGTTCAACACTTTTGACACCCTTTTTACAGAGGCAGGAGGCATTTCAATTTCAATCGGAGGCACAGGAGGAGTTGGGACTTCACCAGCCTCACAAGTTTCGCAGGGGGGAAGTTCAAATTCACAGGTTTCACATGTAGTTTC
>Ga0315544_1003591_pt1 | contig 10151 bp, 9 predicted proteins | sample SalMarSW160130MG_2_FD_202543 | JGI IMG/M metagenome (GOLD analysis project Ga0315544, IMG submission 202543) | Salt marsh sediment microbial communities from the Plum Island Ecosystem LTER, Massachusetts, United States - Salt Marsh Sediment SW1601-130 ... | reverse complement strand
CCTTTTGTTGACCAAATAACCATTCCTTGTTCTTGCGGAGGAACAATGAAAAGAACATTGGAAGTTTTTGACTGCTGGTTTGAATCGGGCTCAATGCCTTACGGCCAATGGCATTATCCTTTTGAAAACAAAAAATTAGTTAAAAAATCTTTTCCGGCTGATTTTATTGCCGAAGGCGTTGACCAGACCCGGGGCTGGTTTTATACCCTGCATGTTTTGGCCACGGCTTTAACTTTGAAGAATATCGGTCTGGGTAAAAATCAACCCGCCTTCAAAAACGTTATTGTTAATGGCATGGTTCTGGGCGAAGACGGCAAAAAGCTTTCTAAGCGTTTGAAAAATTATCCTGACCCCGAGATTATTTTCGATAAATACGGGGCTGATGCCATGCGCTATTACTTATTGACCAGTACCCCAATGGGCGAGGATTATATTGTTTCTGAAAAAAGAATTGCCGAGACCTTCCGCCGAACCATTCTGACTCTTTGGAATTCTTTTACTTTTTTGGATACTTATACAGAAAAAGAATGTCTGGCTCCCCAGTCAGTCCAGCCGAAAAATGTTTTGGATAAATGGATTGTTTCTCTGGTCAATACGCTTAATCAAGAAATGATTGAGTGGATGGACAAGTATGAATTGACTAAGGCAGCCCGTTTGATAGACAATTTCTTAGAGGATTTTTCTAACTGGTATGTTCGGCGTTCCCGTCGGCGATTCCAAAAACCAGCCAGTCCTTCAGAAAAAAAAGAAGCCCAAAAAGTTTATTCTTTTGTTCTATTGAAGTTAGCTAAGTTAACTGCTCCTTTTCTGCCTTTCTTGACTGAAGAAGTATATCAACATTTAGAAAAAGGCTATTCGGTTCATCTAAGTGATTACCCCAAGCCCGATAAGAAATTGATTGATAAAAAATTGGCAGGGAAGATGTCAGAAGTGCGGCAAATAGCGGCTATTGGTTTAGCCCAAAGAGCTAAGGCCGGTATTAAAGTAAGACAACCGCTCGAAAAATTGGTTGTTAATAATAAGCCAATAGCGACTGATAAAGAATTGGCTGATTTGTTGGCCGAGGAAGTTAATGTTAAAGAAGTGGTTTTCGGCAAAGAGATTAAATTAGATACTAAGCTGACTGTGGAGTTAAGAGCAGCCGGCCTGATTAGAGATTTGGTTCGTTTAGTTCAAGGGATGCGCAAAGACGGCGGCTTAAAACCGAGAGATAAGATTTACCTGTGTTATTCAACCGTCCCTTCTTTGAATAAATTAATCCAAAAGCAAGCGCCAGAAATCAAAAAAGAAGTTTCGGCTGTTCAAATAGAAGCTGGCGCCAAGAGAAAAGAAATCTTCTTAGTAGAAAAAGAACTGAAGCTAGACAACCAAAAAGTCTGGCTGGGAATTAGGAAATAAAGAGGCCGTCAGAGGAGACGAAATGAATTATTGATTTCAATAGCTCGTAATCAATTTTCAAAATATGAAAACAATTTGTCTAAGTTCAAGTTTAAAATACAAAGACCTTATCCGAGAAGCGATACAAAAATTTAGAGAGGCGGGTATCGAGGCATTGTTTCCAAATTTAGATTCCGGCCTCGATAAAGATAAACTTGGTATGGAAACAATGAAAAAACTCTGCCAAGATCACTTCCGGGCAATCGACGACTCCGAAGCTTTATATGTAATAGACCCTGATGGCTATGTTGGAACACTTGTAAAAATTGAGATTGGTTATGCTTTAGGAAAGAGGAAGCCAGTTTATTTCTCTGAGAAGACAGATTCCCTTGACTTAGATTCTTTATCTGAAGAAATAATCCCACTTGATTCAATAGAACGATTCCTTGAAAAATAACATGCTTTACAAAACCCAAGGAATTATTATTAAAAGAAATAATTCAGGTGAATTTGATCGCTTATTAACTATTTACACCAAAGATTTTGGTAAGATTTTGGTCAGGGCTAAAGCAGTTCGGAAAAATCAATCCAAACTAAAAGGCCATTTGGAGCTTTTTCTACATAGCTATTTATTAGTCGCTCCGAGCAAAAACTTGGACATTATTACTGGCGCCGAAACCATCGAAAGGTTTCCTCGACTTCACCAACAAATACCTTATTTAGCTACCGCCTATTATTTAGCTGAAATTATTGATAAAACTGTCATTGGCCCGGAAAAAGACCCTCAAATCTGGCAGTTAATTCTAGCCAGTTTTCAGAAGCTTGACCAAGAAGAAGTAGAACCGAAAGTAATAATTAACAATTTCGAAAAACAGTTATTAGAATTACTAGGCTATGGCCAAGGCAAACAAACAATCGCTTCTTTAATCAACTCTCTTTTTAGAGAGAAAATACATTCTTGCCTTTTTTTACAAAAGGCGCTCCGTCTGTTAAGATAAAACAATGGCCTTAGAAGAATTAAAAAAGAAAATCTACAAACCAGGTGAAGAATTTGAAGAACGGGTCAGACCGCCCGAGGCCTTTCAGCCTGGTCGTCAGCCGGAAAAGAAAGCGCTTTCGGAGTGGCCAGGATTAGAAAAGAGAGGTCTTTCACCGAGGCAAAAAAAATACTGGCTCTTTGGCAGCCTAGCCGGCTTTGTCTTTCTAATGATTATCGGCTGGTTTTTTTGGCAGGGCTTAACTTCTTTCGATAAGGATAAGATCAGATTAGAGATAAAAGGAGCTGAAAGAGTGATTAGCGGTGAAGAAACAACTTATACTGTTAGATATCAAAATCAAACTCGCTTAGATTTAACTCAAGTCGAATTAGTTTTCCATTATCCCGACCAATCAATTCCTTCTCAAACAGAGGATTTAGTCCAAATAATCGATTTACCCGACTTGGTTATCGGCCAAGAAAACCAAGTAGATTTGCCAGCCAGAATTATTGGTTTACAGGGCGAAGAGAAAAAGGCCTGGGCTGAACTGAGTTATCAACCGAGTGGCCTTAGTTCCACTTTTACTAATCGGACCGAGTTTACGACTAAGATAATTTCTGTCCCCTTGATTTTGGATTTAGACCTGCCCAGTCATTTAGTCAGCGGTCAGTCATTTAAATTCTCTTTAAAATATTTAAATCAAGCCGAAGTTTCTTTTGATAATTTGCGCGTGCGGATTGATTATCCGAACGGCTTTACTTTTCAGTCAGCCGAGCCCCAGCCATTGGAGGAAGATAGCATCTGGTTACTGGATGGTTTAATGGCTGGCCAGGAGGGAAAAATTTTTATTCAAGGTCTCATTCAGGGAGAGGAGGGTCAATCCAAATCATTCAAAGCTGAATTAGGTATTTTCGAGGAGGAAAAGTTTACGCCCATTGCTGAAACGGTCAGCGCTTTGGAGATTTCTCTTTCTCCTTTATCGGTCAGTCAGACAGTTAATGGTCAAACCGACTATATTAGCCAAGTCGGCGAAAAACTGACCTATTTGGTTGATTATCAAAATACCACCGATATGGTTATTAAAGAGGTAATCATTACTTCAAAGCTGGAAGGGGCCGCTTTAGATTTAACCAGCTTAGATTCGAAGGAGGGTTCTTTTGATGGAGCCAGCCAGACGATTACCTGGAAAACAAGTAATTTACCCGCTTTGGAGTTTTTAGGGCCTCATCAAGACGGCCAGCTGACTTTTTCGGTTAAAGTCAAAGACCCTCTGCCGATTAACAATTACAGTGACAAGAACTTTAAAATAATAAATACAGTTAAGATTGATTCCAGTCAGCCGCCTCTCTCCCTCGGAGATATTCAAATCGCCGGCCAGAGCCAGTTAATCAGTAAGGTGGCCAGTCAATTGACTTTGCAGGCCAAAGGTTATTACTACGATGATTTAATTTCTAATAGCGGACCAATTCCGCCAAAAGTTGGCCAGACAACTACTTATACGATTAAATGGCGCTTAATTAATACGGCCAGTGATTTAAAACAGGTTAAAGTAGAAGCCTCTTTGCCGCCTCATGTTCGGTGGCAGAACAATTTTAGCCCGAATAACGAGAATTTGAATTATAATTCTCAAACCGGCCGCTTGACTTGGCAGATTGGTGATATACCGGCTGCTACCGGCTTCCTCTTGCCAGTCAAACAAGTTGCTTTTCAGGTAGCCATCACCCCGGGTTTAGCCCACTTAGGCGGTTTTGTTGAACTGACTGGTCAATCAAAAGCAACTGGTCAGGATACTTTTACTGGTTTAAGCTTAGAAAGTATTAGTTCGGCTATTGATACTGACTTGCCCGATGACCCCAATGTCAATCGGCAAGATGGTATCGTTGTTGAATAATTCAATTATTGGTGGTATCCTTTTTTAGGAGTCGGACTCCTAAAATCTAAGAAGACCTCCCCGGCAATTCTATTAGCCGGGTTTATTTAATTAATATGAAAATATTAAAGGATTCAAAAATTATTTGGCAGTATTTGAGGAAGTATAAAAAGAAGGTTTATCTGATAGCCCTTGTTGCCACAGGCGGCTCTTTTATCGGTGCGATTATTCCCTATATCTACGGCCGCTTGGTTGATATCGCTATCCTGGAATCCGCTCGGCTTCAGTTAATTGGAGCCGTCCTTTTGTTTTGGTTAATTTTGGCTTTAATTAGCGATTGGACTAGTCGGTTTGTCCAAACCCAAGGTTCTTATATCGGCATTGACGCGAACAACGACCTTCTTCTTCAGGTGTCTGGCCATCTTTTAGATTTGCCCTTGAGCTTTCATAAGCACAAAAAAATGGGCGAGATAATTAGGCGGGCTTATCGAGGAGCTGATTATTTAGAAACGATAATAAGCCAAATTGTCTTTGATATCGGGCCGAGTTTTTTAACGGTTGTTGGCGCTTTGGTCATCATGAGTTTAGTTGAATGGCGCTTGACCTTTTTGCTTTTTATTGTTTTAGTTTTTTATTCCCTGGCCTCTGTTTGGAAAACCAAACCAATTATTAAAGCTCAGAAGAAAATGAATAAACTTTATGAACGAGCTTATGGCGATCTTTACGACTCTATTCTTAATATCCAAACAGTCAAATCCTCCACCGGCGAAGAAAGAGAAAGAAAGAAGACAGCCAAAAATTTCAGAGACAGAGTTGGTCTGCAGGGTAAAAAATTTATGGATATTTGGCGCGAGCTTAATATTTGGCAGCAAACAATTTTTAGTTTAGGATTCGTTTTTGTTTTTGGCCTGGCCATTTTCTTTCTAAGGGAAAAGATAATCACTACCGGTCAATTAGTTATGTTTATCGGTTATGTCAGTTTGGCTTATCGTCCTTTTGGCATATTGGCTAACGATTACCGGATAATTAGAACCGGTTTAACGGCCATTCAACGGGCTTTAAAACTTCTCGGCGTTAAGCCAGAGCCATACCGGACGAGGAGAAAAGAATTAAAAGACATTCAAGGCAGGGTTGAATTTTCTCATGTCAGCTTTAGTTATCGAGATCATCAGCGGGTTTTGAGCGATATTTGTTTTAGGGTTAAGCCCGGCCGAATGATCGCTTTGGTCGGCGAAAGTGGGGTGGGCAAGACTACCTTGGTGGACTTGGTTTCCCGTTATTATACCCCCAGTCAGGGAAGAATATTGATAGATGGCCAAGATATTTCCGAAACAACCTTGGAATCTTTAAGAAAGAACATCGCTGTTGTTCCTCAAGAAATAACTCTCTTTAATGATACGATTAAGAACAATATTGGCTATGGAAAACAAAAAGCCACTGATAAAGAAATTATTGAAGCGGCCAAAACCGCTCATGTCCACGGATTTATTCAAAAGTTTCCTAAAAAATATGAGCAGCTGGTCGGCGAACGAGGTATTAAACTTTCCACTGGCCAGAAACAACGCGTAGCCATTGCCCGGGCAATTCTGAGAGATCCTAAAATTTTGATTTTGGATGAAGCTACTTCCAGTTTGGACACAGCTACCGAAAGACTGATTCAGGAAGCGTTAAGTCGTTTAATCAAAGGCCGAACCACTTTTATTATCGCTCATCGCTTAAGCACCATTCAAAAAGCTGATTTAATTTTGGTTTTAGAAAAAGGCAGAATTGTCGAACAGGGCAATCACCAAGAGCTAATTTCCAAAGGCGGCGTCTATCAAAAACTTTCTCAGCTCCAATCAACGGCAGTAAATTAGAGAGTAAAAAGTCCTTATAATAAAGGGATATATTCAATGCGGATTTTTATTTGATTTTTTGCGGCTAATTTACTTTTTTTTTAGCTGTGTTAAGATATTGGTATGGTTACCATGGAAAAAATTATTTCTATTTGTAAGCGCCGAGGTTTCATTGCCCCCTCCAGCGAGATTTACGGCGGTTTTGAAAGTTGCTACGATTATGGTTTTCTGGGCGCTCTGCTGAAGAATAATATTAAGCAAAATTGGTGGAAGACAGTGACTCAGTATCGTGACGATATCGTTGGCGTAGATGCCAGTATTTTGATGTCGCCTAAGGTCTGGCAGGCCTCCGGCCATTTAACAGCTGGTTTTGCTGATTCTTTGGTTGAATGTAAAAAGTGCCATCGTCGTTTTCGTAAGGATTATTTAAAAGAGAATAAATGTCCGGACTGCGGCGGAGAATTAACTAAAGAAAGAAAATTTAACTTGATGATGAAAACCTTTATCGGGCCGGTTGAAAGCGAAACAGCCGTAACTTATTTAAGAGGGGAGACCTGTCAGGGTATTTATATGAATTACCAATTTATGAAAGATACTATGCGCTTGAAGATTCCTTTCGGTATCGCCCAAATTGGCAAAGCTTTTCGCAACGAAATTACTACTCGTTATTTTATTTTCAAAACTCGCGAGTTTGAACAAATGGAGATGCAGTATTTTGTTGAACCGGACGCCAAAGAAAAAAAGAAGTGGTTTGATTACTGGAAGAAAGAACGAATGAATTGGTATGTTGGCTTGGGAATTGAAAAGGACAATTTGCGTTTCCGGGAGCATCGGCCGGACGAATTAGCTCACTATGCTAAAAAAGCGGTTGATATTGAGTACAAATTTCCCTGGGGTTGGGATGAAATAGAGGGAATCCACGACCGTGGCGATTGGGATTTGTCTAATCACAGCAAGCACAGCGGTCAGGATTTGAGCTATTATGACGAACAGACCAAAAAGAAGTTTATTCCTCATATTATTGAAACCTCGGCCGGGGCTGACCGCAGTGTCTTAGCTTTTTTGGTTGAAGCTTATCAAGAAGTTAAGGGCGGTCGCACCGAGACTACCGAAGCCAAAAAGGAAATAGAAGTAGTTTTGCGTTTGGATAAAGAGTTGGCTCCGATAAAGGTAGCCGTTTTGCCGTTAGTTAGGAATAAAAAGAATTTGGTTAAGAAAGCTAAGGAGGTTTATAATTCGCTCAAAGTTCATTGGATGTCTCAATATGATGAAGTCGGTTCCATTGGCCGGCGCTATCGCCGCCAGGACGAAATCGGCACTCCTTATTGCTTAACCGTTGATTTTGACAGTTTTAAAAAAGATGATTTAACTATCCGCCACCGCGACACGATGAAACAGGAAAGGATAAAAATTAAGGAATTAGTCGGTTATTTAAGAGAAAAATTGGAAAGGGGGTGAGAATAATGACTCTAATTAAAGTTAAAGAGTTAATCGGCACTTCTCCAAAAAGCTTTGAGGACGCTTTAAAGCAAGCAATTAGTCAGGCCTGTCAGCAAAAAAAGAATATTACCGGAGTTAGTATTATTGGACAAAACGTTGAAATTAAGGATGGCCGGATTGTTGAGTATAAAGTTAATTTTAAAATGGCCTATCGTTGGGAAAAAGAATTACATGGGAAATAATTATAAGAAAACAACTCTTAAAAACGGTTTAAGGATTATTACCGTACCGGTCAAAGAGACCAAGACGGTCAGTATTTTAGTTTTGGTTGGCACCGGCTCCAAATATGAGACCAAAGAAATTAACGGATTGTCTCATTTCCTGGAGCACATGCTTTTTAAAGGGACAAAGAAACGTCCCAATACTTTAAAATTAATCGAGCCCCTGGATAAAATTGGCGGTCATTACAACGCTTTTACCGGTCAGGAACATACCGGCTTTTGGGCTAAAGTTGACGCTGGCCATTTGGATTTGGCTTTGGATTGGGTCAGTGATATTTATTTAAATTCAAAATTAGAGCAAGCCGAGATTAATCGGGAGAAAGGGACTATTTTACAAGAGCTGAATATGTATTTAGATACGCCCAGCGAGTATGTCGACCAGCTTTGGACCAATCTTTTATACGGCAACCAGCCAGCTGGCTGGTCAGTAATCGGCACCAAGGAATTAATTAACAGCGTTAGAAGAGAACAGTTTACTAAATATTTAAAAGAACATTATTCAGCTCAAAACACATTGGTTGTTTTAGCTGGTCAGCTCAATCATTCTTCGGCTTTAAATAAAGTTAAGCAATATTTTCAAAAAATCAATGCCCTCAAGCCCAAAGAGAAATTATCGGTTAAAGAAAGGCAGCATAAACCGGCTGCTTTAGTTTATTACAAAAAAACTGACCAGAGCCATCTCTGTTTAGGTGTTCGGGCTTATGATATTTTTCATCCGGATAAGTATGCTTTGGGCATATTGGGGACGATTTTAGGCGGCAACATGAGTTCGCGGCTTTTTATAAAAGTTCGGGAAAGAATGGGCTTAGCTTATCATATCAGCGCCGGCGCTTCCAATGACACCGATACTGGATTCCTGCTTGCCAAAGCTGGTACCGATAATGATAAAATAGAAAAAGTGATTAAAATAATTTTGGGAGAGTATAAAAAAATAGCTGGTCAAAAAGTTGGGCCGGCCGAACTGAGAAAAGCCAAGGATTATATCAAGGGAAGCTCCTTGATTAGCATGGAATCTTCCGATGCTCAGGCCTCTTTTTTTGGGACTCAAGAGCTCTTGACCAATGAGATTTTGACCTTAGAGGAAAAATTTGCTAAAATTGAAACAGTAACTGTTAACGACATTCAGCGAGTAGCTCAAGATATTTTTCAGCCGGACAAACTTAATTTGGCTTTAATTGGTCCCTTTAAGGATAAGCGGAGATTTGAGAAAATTTTAACTTTATGAACCAGTCTCAAACAATCAATATCTCTACTTCAACCATCCTCCGGGTAATTGCTATCTCATTGGCCCTGCTTTTCCTTTACCTGATTCGCGATATTTTGATGGTCGTCTTTGTAGCCGTAATTATTGCCGCGGCTATTAACGGCCCGGTTAGTTGGCTGCAGCGGAATAAGGTCCCTCGTCTTTTAGGGGTCCTTTTTATCTATTTGCTTCTCTTTTTACTGATTGGCTTAATTGTTACCTTAATTTTTCCTCCTTTAGCCAATCAGGTTAAGCAATTAGCTGTCCATTTCCCGGAAATTGTTGAGAAAGTGGGCTTAAGTATTCAGCAATGGTGGCAAGATTACAATCTAGGAACCAATTTACAAACCTTTTTAGACCGGATTGGCGGTAAATTGACTCAAGCCGCTTCCAATGTTTTATCAACGACAATCGGCTTCTTTGGCGGTTTTCTTTCGGCTATCATTATTTTAGTCATTTCCTTTTATTTGGCCGTTCAGGAAAAAGGAGCTAAAAGATTTTTGGTTTCTTTAACGCCTAGCGAGCATCAGGCTTATTTGACTGGTTTAATTGATCGGATTGAGGGCAAAATTGGCAGCTGGCTAAGGGGTCAACTTATCCTGATGTTGATTATCGGCTTGCTCATTTTTATCGGCCTTTATTTTTTGGGGATTAAATATGCTTTAGTCTTGGCCTTAATTGCCGCTCTTTTTGAAATTATTCCCTATGTCGGACCGGTCTTGGCCGCTTTGCCGGCTGTCGTTTTGGCCTTCTTTCAATCGCCTTTTTTGGCTTTATTGGTTGTTATTCTTTATATTGTCGTTCAGCAATTAGAGAATTACTTACTGGCTCCTCAAGTGATGAGGAAAGCGGTTGGACTTAGCCCGGTCGTTATTATTATTGCCTTACTTATCGGCGGCAAGTTAGCCGGTATTTTGGGAATTATTTTGGCCGTTCCTTTGGCGGCGGCCGTCGCTGAGTTTTTAAAAGACCTACAGAAGAAGGAGGCCTGAAGAAAGCCAAAATTAATTTTATCAGAAACTGTCCTTGCCAGAAGGGACAGTTTTTAGATACAATTGAACCATGGCTAATTTATACGTCCTGGCTACTCCTATTGGTAATTTAGGGGACTTTTCTTTAAGAGGATTG
>Ga0315544_1003576_pt1 | contig 10189 bp, 9 predicted proteins | sample SalMarSW160130MG_2_FD_202543 | JGI IMG/M metagenome (GOLD analysis project Ga0315544, IMG submission 202543) | Salt marsh sediment microbial communities from the Plum Island Ecosystem LTER, Massachusetts, United States - Salt Marsh Sediment SW1601-130 ... | reverse complement strand
AACTAGCAAAAATACATATGGGAACCATGCAAGCACTTCGATTTTCGTCACATGGCCTATCATAATCAGGATTGTCACGCGTGCAGAATATGTTGCCATCAATGCTACTATTAAGGCAATAGGCTTACTTTTCAATTTATTATAGACAAGAAGATAAACACCGATTCCAAATACCAGGTAAAGAAACAGTAATGCACCATCTTTTCGCTCAAGAAAAAAATATCCTGAGTAGTATCGTACCGCCCACCAGATATTACTTATATTTTTTAATATTGTAAGATTTAATTTTGGTTCGGGAGAAAAAGTCAAACTTGCATATCCGGGCATTCCACAGAAGATATACGGATTCCACAGTGGATAAATTCCCACAGAGTCTGCATCTTTTAATAAAGTTTCCCAGCTGTGTGATGCGATCGTATCGGCTCCCTGATATGTTTTCCCATCGAAAACGATTGAATGAAAAAAGATAAGCAAGCAGAGATAGAGAAAAAACATTGCTGCTGGATGCTGGAATTTTAATGGAATAAGCGGGCGGTCTTCCGCAGCTGTTTTTATGCTGCGATTTTGTTCTTTTACATTCTTAGCCATAGGTTTTTACAATTCCTATTGAATTTCTTCAGGTTGTATAAAGTATGATAAAGAGAAAAGGAATCACATTCAATAAACACGTGAATCCAATCGATTATAATTTCCTCGCTAAAACATTCAATCCCGTACCAACTTTATTATGCGAAATATAATCCAGCCACATCGTAGGAATGATAAACGGCAGAGTTATGCAATAATAGAACGGCAGTATAACAAAGAATATCTTTGATGCATTTAACATCAATAGAGGATATTTTATGCCCAATCGCCATGCGGCAGTACCCCATGGGCCGTATGTATACCGGACCGTTTCAACTTTGAAACCTGCAGTCTCTAATTTTCCGCATATTTCTTCTGCACCGTAACCGTCCCTTGCATGTTCTTCAACAAAACTATGATCGTCTTCCGAATGAACATCGGATCCGCCTAAATTGGAAGGAGTATTAATAAACAACTGTCCGTTCTTCTTAAGGGCACGGAAAAAATTCTGAAAGACTGTAATGTCGTCCGGTATATGCTCCATCACGTCGACTGAAAGGATGGCATCAAATTTATCTTTGTGTTTTATTTGCGTCAGATCTTCAACTGCAAATGAACACTGTTTTAAACCGACCCTGCTGAAAAAATGACTGCAATCGACAATTTGCTCTTCTTTTAAATCGATGCCGTAGACTGTTGCGAGCGGGAAGTGTTTTGCAATATAGTATGAATACTGTCCGAAACCGCTGCCTGCATCGTACACAACGAACGGCTCTTTCCTCTTGCTTAATTGCCTGCGCAGTTCGCTTTTAACATACCATTCACGCAAAAATGCAATGCCAAGCAGTTTGTAAAAAAGAATTCTCAGCTGCGGATTATTGCGAATTATTGTACCGAATATTTTTTTAATCGGGTCGTACTGCATATTTAGTTATTCTGATTCACCAGACTTTCGAGTTGCTCAATGAAAGCATCCCATCCAAATTTCTTTTTTTCCTCACGGATATTTGCAATAAACTCTTTTTCACATTTATTCTGGTAGTATTTTACTACTGCATCTGCAAATGCCCGAGGGTCCTGCGGAGGTACAACAAATCCTGTTCGACCGTCATTAACCACTTCGGAAAGGCCGCCGACATCGGTTACTATAACAGGTTTGTCAAAGTGATAGGCAACCGGTACGATTGCGCTTTGAGTTGCGGAAACGTAGGGAAGAACAACCACATCGGCAGCAGAGAAATATACAGAGATTTCCTCATTAGGAATATAATCTGAATACAACCGAATGTTCTTTTCCAGTCCAAGCTGTCGGATTTTATTACGGTATTTTTCCTCGTTCTCATAAAATTCTCCTGCGATTAAAAGCATCGCAGGCATTTTTTTTAAAATAAGCGGCATTGCATCGAGCAACACATCGAGACCTTTATAAGCACGCACGTATCCGAAGAAGAGCATGACATTATCTTCAGAAATTCCGAGTTTTATCTTTGATTCTTTTTTGGTCTGAAGCTCACCAAAAACATCAAATAATGGAAGATGTGATAGGACATATTTTGCTCTTGGTACAAAGCGGTGAAGATCATCTTCTACTGTTTTCGATAACACAACAAACGAGTCGACAGAGCGAAAGGCATACTTTGTCAGGGCAATATCACCGGGGCGTTTTTCGTGCGGTATAATATTGTCGCATATAAATATTACCTGCGTGTTGATTTTTCGTTTTACCAGCCGGGCAATTGTACCAAAGCAAGGTGCAAAGAACGGCATCCAGTAACGGAATATGACAACATCCGGTTTTTGGTTGGCGATATATCGGGCGGCACGAAACCAGGATAAAGGATTTATTGTATCAATCATCGGGACAGTAGGAACATCGAACAAAGGTTCTCCCGGATCAATCTGCGTCTTGCCGGGAAAAAGCAGCGAAGGATATTGCCTTGTTAATGAAACGATTTGAACGTTATGTTTCTTGGATAAATACCATCCGAGAATGATATTTAACTGCGCCATTGCTCCCCGCAGAGGATAAACCGGACCGACGATAATAACGTTCATATTAATCGTATGTTTGTCTGTGATATCATGATGCAGCGTTTACGGAAGAAGTTGAATCCTTGCCAATAGAGGCTGTAATGAGTGTGCCGGACGTTTCAATGAAACTTAAGTTTTTGAAGTGCGAACAAGCACATCTTCAAAAGCAGTGTCCCATGACGAAAACGGGAAATATTGGTTTCTCCGTAGACCCGTTCATGGTATCGGATCGGAATTTCGATGATTTTCAGATTAAGCTTAGATGCTCCGAATATCAGATCATAATCTCCGAACGGATCGAATTCTCCGAAATAATGACGGTTTCTCACAATTCTTTCGTAATCCGATTTAAAAAGGACTTTTGTACCGCACAGCGTATCTTTAAATCTTTGCTCAAGAATATAAGTGAACATCAGACTAAAAAATTTATTTCCAATAATATTCAGAAAACGCATCGCTTGTTTTTCCATCGGGTATACCAATCTGCTGCCGTTAATGAATTCGCCGCGGTTAGTTGCGATTGCATCATAAAACTTCGGTAATTCTTCCGGCGCAACGGTCAAATCACCGTCGAGAATCATCAGAATATCCCCGCTTGCCATACGAAATCCCTCTCTTACGGCGTCGGCTTTCCCTTTTCCTTTTTGTACGGCGAATCTAAGCCGTCGCTTTTTGCCGTATTTTTTTATAGAACGTTTGATTTCATCAAGAGTCTTATCGGTTGAATGGCCTTCGACAAAAATCAATTCCGTGCTTTTTCCCATTTTCGGAATACGTACTACAGCTTGCTCTATGTTGCCCTGTTCATTGCGTGTCGGAATAACAACCGATACCGAATACTGCTTTGCATCTTTTTCTACTAATCTTGGCCGGGCAACGACAAAACGCACAACGCATAATTTTTTAATGAATGGAAGTTGTGCGATATATTTATTCAGTACCCAAGAAATAATTGGGATATTTTTTGGAAGAAGTAAGCGCTGACCCGCGCGAATTATTTCAAAATCGGATAATTCCAGCAGATTGTTCAAATCATGCGTATTGATCCAGTTTTGCCGGGGCTGCAGTGTTTTTAATCTCAATTTTTCTGCAAGAACGACAATAGGTTCCCATAGAAAGTTATAGTAAGTGATTATCAGTCGGGATCGTGCGTGCATCACACTTCGCACATCTGTCAGGCATTTCTGTATATCGTTTAGATGGCCGATAAGGTCGGACATTACAACGTAATCGAACTTTTTACGAAGCGAAATCTTTTCAGCATCCATCTCGAGAAATCGAAGATTTGGATATTTTTTAGCTGCAAGATCGACCATCTCCTTGCTGTAATCAATGCCGACACCTGATGCAGGACAAACTGCATTCAAAAGATCGCCGGTCGCTGAACCTACTTCAAGTACGGATGAATGAGGCTCGATCAAAAACTGCAGCAATCGTTCAAGATTTTTGTGATAGTAGGAATTACGCGATTTCCATTTATCCCAGCGATCTGCAATCGATGAGAAATACTCGGCTTTAGGATTTTTAGCAGGAAAAGTTTTCATGAAAAACAGACCGTTTATTGCATTTATGTTAATTAAGGATGAAACTCGAATAAGTATGCAGGCTCTGTTTCACCTATTTGATGTATGAATTTTAATTTATCCGGGTATTTTTGAATAATCGGAATAATAGTCCTCCGAACAGTCGAGATAATAACGCCGTCGGCAACTTGCGGATTAGTTCTAAGGCTTGCATCGATTACATGTGTTACACCTGCAGCTTTCCATCTACTGATGATTGTATCCGGATCTGTCGAAGGAACACTATAAATACCATGGAATGATTTTCCTTTTCCGTAGATAAATGACATTGGTGCTTTGCGGCATGCAATTAATGCAGAATCGGGAAGATGAGTGCCTGCCCATTCACTCATCCGTAAATAATTTACCCAATCGTTGGTATATCCATAATATATATCTCCGCCTATATTTTTGCTTAAAACAGAAAGATTATTATTTGCTTTAGGATAAGTTTTTGCTAATCCGGCTATTACAAGAACCGCAGCGGCTATGAAAAAGAACGGCTGCAATGACGTTTTGGACGACAGCCAGTGATAAATCGGTTGAAAGATTATTATCAGTAAAAACGGGATAACAATAAGAATCATCCGTAATTGGCCCCAGAACGGCTGCAGGACTAAAAATGTAAACCCTTCAAGCGACAGTGTGAATAGTACGGCGAACAATAAAACAAAATGTTTTTTCCTGAAAGCATAATATGCCCCCCAAAGAAATAGCGCCAGAACAATTATTGCAAGTACCGGCTGAATATCCGCGTATTCTCCGCGCAATCCGAGAATCTGAAATATTATACGTGAAAGATAATTATTAGTATTGTCAATCAATCTGCCGATGAAGCCGGCAAAATTTTCCTGCCCCTGCGATGCATCATAAGGATGCTTCTGTAAAAGTATTGATGTCTGTGTCGCGTATTGATCTGTCGATCCCCAGATGAGATACTTTATTGCTTCATATAGACCGCGAATAACCGTAAATGCGCCGAATGCATACATTGCGGATTTATAATCCTTTTGAAGAACAAAAAACAGCATGATAGCCGGAACGGCAGCAATTGCCACATTTTTTGTTAAAGACAGAAGAGTTAAAATCAAACCGAGTAACAGCCACGATTTCCATGTTTTTTGAAATGTATCTTTCTCTTCGTCAGCGCGTTCAATAAATTTGTAAAAGAATAAAAATAAACTCATCTGTAACATCAGATAAAATGCTTCTGTATATGTCATGCTTGAGAAAAACATCAGGCTGGAATTAACAGCAATAACCGCCAGAACAGAGAAAAGAACAAGGTGCGGTATTCTTTTCACAAAGGATTTATAAAAGAGAGCAAACGCTGCGAGCATGCATAGTAAAGAAAAGATTTTCAGAATAACAAGATGATATCCGAATATAAGAATAAGCAGAGCAATGACCATTGTGTATAACGGGGCATTAGCATTATAGAAGTAATGTGATCCGAGAGTTGCATATTGGTATCCGGCTTCGACATAAAGCGCATCATCGTTGTCCGTGCTGATTTTTACATCAAATGTTGCCAGGGCAAATAAAGCGAAGATAATAAACAAAACGAGGAATGCTTTGCGATGGTTATTCCCCAAAAAGGCTTCTGTTCTGCCGAACAAAGTGCTGCGGAATTGCTTCTTTTGGGAATTATCGTTTACTGATTTGATTTGAGATTTTTTATTTTTCTTAGACATAACTATTATTGATGAAACCAGGAAAGTTGTTCAATTTTATTATTATGTGAGAGTAGAATATTGATGTACCCGAAGTCTCCTTTCAGTTCAAGGCCGGGAATAATTTCGCGCTGAAAATTGGAAATAATTCCATCGTTCAATTGATAGATTGAATAACCATATGATTGAACCAGTGAAAGATAATCATCGGCAGAATCACCCGCCTGTTTTAATCCCGAAGGCCAGAATTCAGTTAATAGAATTGGTTTGAAGGCGTTGAGAGTTTTTTCCATACCACGCAGCGCTTTGAGTTCATTGCCCTGAATATCCATTTTGATAAAATCGATTTTAAATCCTCCTGCAACGTAGTCGTCTATCGAAACCGCTTCGATATTATACGATGATTCGTACTGTTCTATCGGATATGTACGATGATCTACATTAAGCAGTTTCGATGTAAAAATTTTTAGAGACCCGGTTTTTTCGGAGATTGCTTTTTGCTGAAGAAAAACATTATTCCTTTTATCGAAATATTTCCTGAGATGTGAATAATTCAGGATGTCCGGTTCGAATGCATGCACTTTTCCGTTTGACCCGACGATATCTGAAAAAATATCGGTGTAAAAACCGATGTTAGCTCCGATGTCAAGGACGGTCTCTCCATGTTCGATGAGTGAACGAATAACTTGTATTTCAAACGCATCTTCTCGACGTTTGTAGGCAAAGTATAAGGGACGATAAAGCGGGAAAAAGCGCTTATACAACATATTGCCGAATTTTACACTAAAGTTATGAGGCATGAGTATTGAGTATTCCAGAACCGATGTTTATTATAACGAATATCGTCAAAGGTTGGTGAAATTACAAGAATTACGCAAGATAACCTCAATTAGATTATGCAGGTTTGCGTGCTGAGATAATAATTGAACCGGCAATCTCTCGAATAAGCGGAATTGCTTCTAAAATATACGTTAACTTTTTTGCTGCAGGGACAAATTTTCGGGGTATGGCTGGATGTAAAAAATCATATGGATCGACAACAATATCGATGAATCCTAATTGTTTCAATAATCGAGCCATCGGCCAGCGGAAAAAAGCAGTTTCATCCGGTGAATCTCCCATTCTGCGTTTTATATATGGAACATTTTTCTGAATGGCAATTTGAAGATTCAGCATATTCGGTTCGGCAAATGCTATCATTCTGCCCGGTTTTAAGACCCTAAATGCGTTCTTAAGGGCTTTTTCGACCTGCACATGATGCAGTACCGAACTTCCGATGACTGCGTCAAACGTTGTGTCGGTAAAAGGGAGCATTTCGATGTCGCCAATTTGATAAGTAATATTCGGATTTGATTCTTTCTTTGCTTCAGCGATTAAATCAGGAGAAAGATCAATTGCGGTAAGCATAGCTCCTGCAGCTGCAATACGGCGTGAAAACATGCCTGTACCGCAGCCGAATTCCAGCACTTTCATGCCCGGTTTGATAGATGACCGTTCAATCAGCAATTCAGTACGCCGGCGTGCGCGCTCTAATCCGGCAGGCGTTGCCCAGCCCCAAATTTCAACAGCATTGGGAGCAAGTAGCTTGCCATGAGCAAGTTCATGGTTTTTCCGCAGCTCCATTGAAGAGTTCATCGGCAGGCTTACCTCAGGAGTTCCCTGATGGAATAACTATTTTCATTTCGTTCGTGGCGTGAAATCATCTCACCGAGCAAACCGAGGGATACGAATTGAACACCGATAATAATGAAAAGAAATCCAACCATGAAGAGCGGACGATTGCTGAGTGATGTGAGATCCATGAGCCATTGAATAGACAGATAGCCGTCTATTGCGATGCCAATAATGAACGAGATAAGTCCCCATACACCAAAAAGATGAAGAGGACGGCGTATATATTTTGCTGTAAAAAGAATCGTCAGCAGATCAAGGAATCCACGATAGAATTTTCCGATTGTATATTTTGAGTGGCCGTACTTTCGCGGATGATGCTGTACGGTTTTTTCTCCTACTCGAAATCCTGCTTGATGCACCAGAATTGGTATATATCTATAAAGATCGCCGTAAATCTTTAATTCCTTGATGACTTCATTTCGGTAAATTTTCAATCCGCAATTCAAGTCATGGATACGCAATCCGGTTAACATGCTCGTAAGAGCGTTAGCGATACGTGAAGGGAATGTAAAAACGATGGAATCGCGCCTTTTTTTCTTCCATCCTGATATAAGATCGTACGAATCGCCCAATGCTTCGATAAGCAGGGGAATCTCTTCCGGATCATCCTGCAAATCTGCATCCATTGTTATGATAAGGCCGCCCTTTGCTTCTTTAAATCCGGCCGAAAGTGCCGCCGACTTACCGAAATTTCTTCGAAAGCGCACCGCTTTTATAATATCAGGATGCTCATTTCGTAATATCTTTATTACTTTAAATGAATTATCCGTACTTCCGTCGTCAATGAATATAACTTCATACGGCTTTTTTATCCGCTGCATTGTTTCTCTGATATGCGAAAATAACTCGCGCAATGATTCTTCTTCATTAAGAAGAGGAATGACAATAGAGATATACGGAACTTGCGATTTAACTGGCTTTTTCGGTTTAAATTTTGCCATCAGCGGATTTACCGGTATTTGTGAATTATTTCGTAGACAAAATAACGGAAAAACGAGCAAGAAGCAAGAAAAGGGCAATCAATCCACTATTCCATATATAGTAGTTCTTTTATCTGCCGGCACGTGGAATGGAACGCTATTCGAGTTCAGTCCGCTCTGCATTTGGAACGGCGACTATTACAAACACTTCTTCAAGTCTAACAAAATCCACACTTGGCGTCATGGTAATGGATTTGAAAAGCGAACTTTCTTGATCGTATGCTTCGCTGACAATTCCGATGCGTATATTCGACGGGAAAGTATTGCCGTATTCGGAAGTAGTTATTAAATCGCCGATTTTGACATCCCGCATCTTCGGTATATTCTTGAAAATAAAGGCTTTTCCATCCCAGGCAACGATTCCGTCCACCCGGCTGCGCTGGATTTTAGCGCTTACACGAAAATCCGTATTGATAAGAATATTCACGATGGAATAATGCATTGAAACCGATGTGATAACACCGACCAATCCACCGTTGCTCACTACCGGCATGCGTTCCTGTACGCCGTCCGCGAGACCGACATCCAGTGTAACCGTGTTACGGAGAAGAGAAAGATTCTTATTGATAACACGGCCCGCCTTAAATATATAGGGTAATTGGCTCTTCATCTCCAACAATTGGCGAAGGCGAAGATTTTCGAGTTTTGCTTCACGAAGCCGCTGTGCTTCATCTGCGAGTTCTATATTGATACGGCGAAGGAGTTCATTCTCAGACTTAAGTCCGAAATAGCCCGGGATGAAACTCAATTTTTCCTGCATTACTCCAAACACTACTGTTGAAATTGTGCGTATTTGTTTTATCTGCGGATTGTCGTTCAGTGCCATCAGAAAAATTGAAAGTATAACCAATCCGCTGAGAATCACGTATTCCCGGAATTCATAAATATTATCATATAGACGTTGGAGCATTCTTTAATTGCGAATTTTGGATTTTCAATTGCGAAATAAAAATTTTATTATTTTCTTTTAGCTGTCTTCCCGGAAGCAGTAAAAATAGCAGTCAATTCTTTTGCTTCTTTGAGAAGTATTTCAAGAGATGCAGGTTTATGGTTACCTAATTCCTGTAATAATTCTAGCCAATACTGACACTCGTCTGTTTCTTCTTCAACTATTGTGATCTTGGAGATGAAATCTGCTTTTGATCGTGCTCGACAAGCTGCGCGATAATTTGCACCAACCGAAGATGCAGCACGCATTATTTGTTTCCCAATGATATCGATAGAGCGGCCTGATGGTAATGATTCAATCAATCGAAAAACGTTAATTGAAAATTGTTTTGTTCGCTGTTTTAAATCATCTGATTGCATCTTTAATTCGCAATTGTCAATTCGATTTTCGAAATATCTAGTATCTTTTTCCTTTAAGCAGGACTTTAGAGTAGTTATCAATATTCTCCATCACTTTGCCTGTCCCGCGCACGACAGCCAGCAGAGGTTCTTCGGCAACATGCACAGGAAGGTTGGTCTCAAGGCGCAGCCGTTCATCAAGTCCTTTGAGCAATGCGCCGCCGCCGGTAAGCATAATACCGCGGTCGAGAATATCGGCAGAGAGTTCCGGCGGAGTGCGTTCCAGCGTGATTTTAACACCTTCAACAATTTGAGAAATCGGTTCATTGAGTGCTTCGCGGATTTCAACTGAACTTACTTCTGTTGTTTTCGGTATACCGTTGACAAGGTCGCGCCCTTTTACCTGAATGGTGAT
>Ga0315544_1003575_pt1 | contig 10189 bp, 5 predicted proteins | sample SalMarSW160130MG_2_FD_202543 | JGI IMG/M metagenome (GOLD analysis project Ga0315544, IMG submission 202543) | Salt marsh sediment microbial communities from the Plum Island Ecosystem LTER, Massachusetts, United States - Salt Marsh Sediment SW1601-130 ... | reverse complement strand
TTCTGTTGCTCGGCTTGGGTAGAGTAATCCTTTGTAGTTAGCCCATCAATTTATTGATTGGTTTATGCTACGCCAGGAATACTTTCCTCTTCCCCACCTGCTTGCCCTCGACTCCGATTCGCTGTTCCTGTAAAAGAAGTATCTTTTATATGACTTTTCTATTGAAAGAGTTGTCTCATTCAGTTACAGTTCCGCCAATATTTGACCTCACGGAGGAGCTGTGAGGAAGTTTGTTTTATGCATATTGAGTTTGCCGCAGCGTATCGGCTGGATTTATCCTGACAATTAGGGCGACAGAAATGATAAACAGAAGAGCATCATCAGTGATAATGATTATTGGTTTGCTTGTGGGTACGCGGGTTTTGGCCGGCGATTGGCCCCACTGGCGAGGCCCGTTTCTGAATGGCTCAAGCGACGAGAAGAACCTGCCTGCGACCTGGAGCAAGACGGAGAATGTCACCTGGATTGCCTCTCTTCCCGGCCACAGTTCCGCCACCCCTATCATCGCCAATGGCAAAGTCTTTGTAAGCTCGACAGATAGAGACAGCGACAATCTTCTTGCCCTGTGCCTTGACGCCCGAAGCGGCAGGGAGCTCTGGCGCAAAAAGCTGGGAGAATCCAGCCGAAAGGTGCCCCGAAATAATCCGGCCACGCCTTCACCTGTGACTGACGGCAGATATGTGTATTTCATGTACGGCACCGGTGATTTGGCCGGGCTGGACTATGAGGGAAACGTCATTTGGTCGCGCAATCTCGAGGCCGAATACGGCAACATCTCGATAAAGTACGGCTACAGCTCAAGCCCGCTGCTTTACGACGGCAAGCTTTATATCCTCATCCAGCGGCGCCATACGGCCTATCGCTCTCCCAAGAGCACGACTCTCGATGCATTCATACTGGCGGTGGATACCAAAACAGGCAAAAATATCTGGAAGCAGCCTCGCAAGACCGATGCTGTGAACGAGTCGCTCGACTCCTATAGCTCACCGATACTCTTTCAACATTCCGGACGTGTCGAAATTCTCGTCATAGGCGGTGACTACGTTACGGCCAATGACCCGGTAACCGGCAAAGAGCTCTGGCGCTATGAATACGCCGAGCAAAAGAGCAAAAGAGGACGTAACATCTCCTCACCGGTCACTGGCGAAGGGCTTGTCTTTGGTGTCCCGCCGAGGGGCGGTCAGGGTCTTTTAGCACTCAAGAGCGGCCGAGAGGGTATTCTCACCAATAAAAATATCGCCTGGATATTTGACGGCTCATCGCCGGATGTCAGTACTCCTCTTTACTACAAAGGCAGCATCTATGTCCTTGGTGACAGAAAAGGTGGAGTCCTGACCTGCCTCGATGCCGTTACGGGCCGGCAAAAATGGCAGGGCAAGCTCGGCGGCAGCACTCCATGGTGGGCATCTGTCACTGCCGGGGATGATAAGCTCTACTGCATTAGCGAAGCCGCCGAGGCCGTTGTTCTTGCCGCCGATGATGGCCGGTTCAAGGTCCTTTCGCGAATCGATATGGAAGATAAACCAATCCAGGCCTCAATCGCCATCGCTGACGGCCGGTTGTTCATCCGCACCGCCAACACACTATTCTGCATCGCCAATTAGAGCTGCCTGTCGGCTCAAATGCGAGAAAGGCTATCAGCTTTAATTTATAACGCCTCACAGGCCATTTACACAACGTACTCGTCTTGAGGGGTATCATACAGCCTATTTTCTGCTCGAAAAAACAAACTAATTCTTTGATTGTTGGTGCAAGACTTAGTATACAGTATATACAAGTATCCCCGGGCAACAAAGGCCGGTAGTGGGAAAAATAATATAACAGATACGCACGGTGACCAGCTTTTATAAAGGGCAACAGACAGGTGTTATAGACAGGGAGGTAAAGCAATGGCTGCTTCCAAGAAAAGCAGAAAAGAATTTACTGAAGAAGCCCGGATGTCACGTCCTGAAAAACTTAGGCGTGGCAAGGCCAAGCATAAACAGGTGGAGGATGCGCTTAAAGAAAGCAAAGAACATGCTAAAATCTTTGCTTCATACCAGCATGCGATCTCGGAATTGCGTGAGTTTTATGTAAGAGAAGCCAGTTATGAACAGATGCTTCAAAAGACAGCGGATTTATTCGTTAAGAATTTCGGTTATTACATGGCCTGGTATGGTGAGTTACGACCGGATGAGAAGGTAATCATCCCCAAGGTATGGGCTGGAAAATACGAAAAATATCTGGATGGATTGCGGCTTGAGCTTGATGACAGCAAAGATGCTAAATATGCCATGAGTCTTGCGATTGTAAGAAAAGAACCTTTTGGGTATGCCGATCTTGAGCACGATAAAGATTTCGAAAAATGGCGTCCATTAGCCCTTAAATATGGATACCGTTCGAACCAGGCGATTCCACTCATTATAGATGGCAAAAGTGTCGGAGCGTTTTTGGTTTATAGTACACGCCCCCGGGCCTTCAGTGAGGATCTGATTCGGTATCTTGTGGGAATAGCGAATGAACTTGCCACGATTGTAGAAAACATCACCGGGCGCAAGAAGGCGGGGGAGGCGTATCGCACGCTGGTGGACCATTCACTGCAGGGGCTTGCAATCTTCCAGGATGGGCGTGTTGTCTTTGCCAACCAAACTATGACCGAGATCACCGGTTACGCGCTGGACAAGATGCTGGCCGCGTCTTCCCAACAAGTGCAAGCACGTGTGCATCCAGAGCATCGGGCGCTCGTCTGGAGCCGACACCAGGAACGGCTCAGGGGCAAACGCTTGCCCGAGCGCTATGAGATTCGTGGAATTCGCCAGGATGGAACAATATGTTGGTTGGAGATACATGCCAGTCGGATTGAGTACCAAGGCAATCCTGCCGTACAGGCCGCTTGTGTCGACATCACCGAGCGCAAAAAGGCACAAGAGGCCTTGAGAGAGAGTGAGGAGAAGTACCGTTCGATTTTCAATACTGCCGCCGGTCTCATCACAACGGTGGACAGAAATGGGATCATTTTAGATTGCAATGCAAGGATTAAGGAGCTTCTCGGCTATGAGAAAGATGAGGTTGCAGGACAGTCTATAGTGAAGATATTCCATCCGGATTATATGCAACAGGCAAGGGCCTGCCTTAACGAAATATTAGTTGATGGTTTTGCCCACCACAAAGAATTCAAGATGGTCAGAAAGGACAACGAGATAATCGACGTTGAAATAAATGTTGCAGGAGTAAAAGATAACGAAGGGAAATACGTGGTGGGTATATGTATCATTCAAGACATCACCGAGCGCAAGGAGGCGGAGGAGGCACTACAGAAACGGACAGAAGAGCTAACAATCATGAACGAAATGGCGATAGAACTGGCAGTTGCGTCTTCCACGGCCGACATTTACAAACTTGTCTGTGAAAAGTTGAAAAGTATTACCGGGGCCCTCTTTACAGGCATAATAAGTTACGATGCCCAGAGGCAGGAGCTTAAGGTAGAACATATTTCCACAGATAGTAAATTTCTTATCACAGCAAATAAGATACTCGGCCGGAAAGTCAAAGAGCTCCGAATTCCTCTGGAGCCTCGCGATATTGAGCAGATGCTATCGGAGAAAGCAAAGAGGCTGGAAGGGCTAAACGAATTGATGTTCGGTACTATTCCGAGAGCCGTGGTCAACACCCTCAAAAGGGTTCTGAAAATTGGTGATGTATATGGGCTGGCGTTACACTATGGCGGCAAAATTATAGGTACGATGCCGGTTTTGATGCCTCAAAAAAAGCCTTTACTTTCAATTGAGATGCTTGAAGCTTTTGCCAATCTGGTTGCTACTTCTCTGAAGCGTATGAAGGCAGAGGAGGAGCGGATAGCTGCAGTGCAGGAAAGAGCGGCTGTTGTTGACGCAATGTCTGATTCAGTTATTGTTCTTAATCCGGATGGGCAGATAATCTCCTGCAATCCAGCTCACTTAAAAATGTTCCGTCATAGTTCTGTAAATGAACTCTTAGGAAGAAACTTTAGTGAATTAAGGGAAGTTTTTTGTGACCCGGAGGAAGACATTCCAAAGATGTTAGGAGTGTTTAGGGCGATAGTTCAAAACGGCCTTTCCAAACCTGTTGAGGTTAGAGTTCGAAGGGCAGACGGAGAAGAGCTGACGGTTAGTGCTTCAGTGAGTTTACAAAAAGACGCGATGGGCAATCCTCTGAATGTTATAGCAATCTTGAGGGATATCACGCCGCAGAAACGGCTGCAGAAAATGGAAAGAGAAGCAGCAGTAACGAGAATGGCAGTAGAGACGATCGAAGGAATGTCTGCTGGGGTCACGATTATGGATTTTGATGGGACAATTCGACAGGTCAATAGCGAATTTGAGAGACGTTCGGGCTATAAAAGGGAAGAGGTAGTCGGAAAAAAAGCAATCGAGCTTGGGATTATTTCCAAAAAAGAAAATCAGAGGGTTGAGAAAGAAATTATTCCAAGATTGATGAACGAAGGTCTTGTTCGAAACATTGAGATGGTTGCTATAGTTAGGGATGGGACAAGATTTCCCATCTTGATGAGCTGGAGTTTAATAAAAGATGCCCAGGGCAACGCAAAAAGTATTATTGCCACGGCAACAGACATCACTGAACGCAAGCACGCGGAGGAGGAATTAGAACAGTCTAAGAAATTCCTTGCCCATACAATTAATGCTCTTGATGATTCTTTTTTTGTAAAAGATGAGCAACACCGATGGGTGATATTAAATGACGCTGCCTGTGAAGTAATGGGGCTCCCCAGGGAAGAACTTATCGGGAAAAGTGACTACGATCTTTTCCCCAAGGAACAAGCTGATGTGTTTTGGGAGAAAGACAATCTTGTATTTCAAACTCAGGAAACGATTATAAATGAAGAAGAAATTACATGGCACGACGAATTACATACGATTTCAACCAAGAAATCACCATTCACAGATTCTCGAACTGGAAAAAAGTTCATAGCAGGTACAATCAGAGACATCACCGAGCTCAAGCGGGCGGAAGAACAACTTCAAGAGTATCAGCAGAAGCTCCAGTCGATGGCTTCGGAATTGTCATTAACCGAAGAGCGTGAAAGACGAAGCATTGCCACAGGATTGCATGACCGCATTGTACAACCCCTGGTATTCGCAAAAATGAAATTAGATGAATTGGAATCATCAACGACATCGGCTGATTCCGGCAAACACCTGGAAAAAATTAGCAACATGCTTGATCAGGTTATTGAGGAGACACAAACCTTGACTTACGATTTAGGCTCACCTACTCTTTACGAGTTAGGTTTAGAGGCAGCTGTAAAGGAGTGGCTTAGTGAAGAGATAGAGCAAAAACATAACATCTCAACCTTTTTTGAATCTGAGGGTGCCCCCAAATCATTGAGTGAGGATATCAGTGGCTTTCTTTTTAGGAGCGTACGAGAACTACTGGTCAATGCAGTGAAGCACGGCAAGGCACAAAATATCAAAGTTTCCCTTCAATGGGAAGAGGACAAAATAAAAATCTGCGTTGATGATGACGGAGTTGGATTCGAATTGTCTCAGGCAGGCGTTTCCAGAGACAAAAAATGCGGCTATGGGCTTTTCAGTATAAAAGAACACTTGAGCCACATTGGAGGATATATTGACATTAAATCGAAACCGAACCATGGGACACAAGTTGTCTTAGTAGCGCCGTCAAAGGCAAAATCTATGTGAACACAAGGTTGATATGAGCATAAGAATTCTATTGGCAGATGACCATGAAATTGTACGATATGGTCTGCGATGCTTAATTGAAGAGCAGCCTGATATGGAAATAGTTGGTGACGCGGTGAATGGACGTATGGCGATCAACTTGACCTGCGAGCTAAGACCGGATGTCGTCGTTATGGACATTTCCATGCCGGATATGAATGGTATTGAGGCCACACGAAGGATCCGCAAAGAAATCCCGGACACTAAAGTTATCGTCCTGTCAATGCATCATAAAAGACAATTTGTAATAGATATGCTCAAAGCCGGTGTTTCGGGTTATATATTGAAAACGAAGGTTCATGACGACCTGATTCGGGCAATTAAAGCTGCTGTTGCGAACGAAGTATATTTGAGCTCTAAGATAACGGGAATCATGGCCCATGATTTCGCGAGTAATTTGTCGATATCAGACAAATCAGCCTCTGCTGTTTTGACTCCCCGGGAGCGGGAGGTGCTCCAACTGATATCAGAAGGGAAAAGCACCAAAGAAATTGCATTGCACTTAAATGTAAGTATAAAAACCATCGAATCAACCCGGCGTCAAATTATGCAAAAATTAGATATTCACAATGTAGCAGATCTCACCAAGTATGCGATTAACGAAGGTATAACCACGCTTGATTTTTAACCATTTATTATGGGGATTCCAAATCATCATTGAGCCTCTAATCTGGTCTTCATCCAGGACCGTTTACTCTGCCACGAAGTAAACTTACAATTGCCGGATGCAGGCTTGTCCAAGAGATATCCGAATAGCCGCCCAAGATTGCAGGTGTCTAAGAACGTAGAGCACAGTTGAAAACTTTTTCCAATTTTATGTCACCTCCCAGTCTCCACTTCTTTGTATACTGTCACCTACATCCACGTTATTAATCCATGCATGTTTCAATTTTATTGCAGATTCCATGTTTTTCGCACCCCAAATACAGAGATTTCCTGATACACTTATGCTTTCCACATTCCGATACATATATTAATGCTAAGCAAAACTATATATTCATCTTCTGGGCATACGACTCATTAAAAATCCGGTAGGCAGAAGTAGATGTCATTCTTGAAAAGGTTGATTCGATGAAGGAAATAATCATAATCGCCGGCGAAAACAAATTTAACGTCGCCTGGCTAAGAAGCTGTTTGAGAGATGAAAGTTACAGTTCAATCTCTTGTGAAACAGTAGAGGAAATTATCGAAGAATTGGAGACTTTGCCAACGTGCGGAGTGTATGTACCTTTAGTGCTTATTGAGCCGGAAATATTGAAAAACATCAGCGATGAAGCACTTAACCGGCTAAGGGAGTGTGCGCCGGAGTTTCCTTTTATTCTGCTTGATGAGCAGAATGTACCGGAGACAAACGAGTGGATATGCTTAAAACGAGCGAAATTTGAGTGGGAAGGAAATCCGTTAACTAAGGTACTCGAAGGAGTTGGTGTTGAGCTAACCTGTGGCCAAGCATAGCCGAGAGAGGGATAAATAATGGGTGATAAAGAAAAGAAGTAGGGAGATACTGTGATATGGATACATACGCCTGCCCTTGTTGGAAGGGGTCTTCGACTTATAAGCTTATTCGAGGGCTCAGAATAGATTACTATCATACCTTCAGAGTAATAAAAGCACCCCTTTTTGCTTTCGCAAGAAAGCACGGGGGTTGCGCATAATCATCCGGCACTTGTTGCCAACCACATAATAAACCGGAACAGAATATGAGCGGGCCGAATTAGACTCTTTCTTTCCTCCACTTCTCGGCCTGCTTTTTTTATGTTTCAAAACTCTATAGAGTCCGCCAAAGGCGGATTGCCGGCGCCCACGCTAACTTCCTGCCCTAATTTGCCAATAAAAGCTTGCGTTACCACGAATGAGTGTGTTATAATTACCGCAGACAAGCATACGAGCACGAAAACCATCATGTCTGGCGAAAATTGTTGGTTTGGAAGGAAATTTATCGAAAGAGAAAGGGAACTGATATGTGCAAACGAAACGGCTTTACACTAATAGAACTTTTGGTGGTCATTGCCATTATCGCCCTGTTATTGGCGATATTGATGCCCTCGCTGCAAAGGGTAAAGAAACAGGCACAGGCTGTTGCCTGTATGTCCAACATCAAACAATGGTCCTATTGTTGGCATATGTATCTCGAGGACTCCGGGGGAAAGTTTCCGAGCGGTGCCGAAGCCTCCGGAGACTGGCCCGAAAAATTGCGACCGTATTACAAGGACCGGGGGGCGTTGACCTTGTGTCCGTCGGCAAAAAAACCTTATACTGACGGAGGCAAGGTGCCTTTCGGTGCCTGGCGATGGAGAACGGAAGGAGGAGGCTGGACTGACTTTGCGGAAAAGCCGGGTGACGATTACGGCAGCTATGGCATGGATGAATGGCTCGGCGATCGACCTGCTGAAAACTTCTGGAGAAATCGAGAGCAAAAACGGGCAAACAACATACCGATGTTTTTTGACTGTGTAGTCTGGGACACCTACTGTGACTACACACAAGGCCCGCCTGAGGTCGATGGCATCGTTACAAATGAAATGCACTTAGTTTGCATCAACAGGCACAAGGGCGCCATAAATGCCGTTTTTGTGGATCTTAATGTGAGGAAGGTAGATCTGAAGGAGCTTTGGACGTTCAATTGGCACCGCAACTTTGATACTCAGGGTCCCTGGACGACAGCCGGCGGCGTTCAATCGTCCGACTGGCCTCAATGGATGAGAACCTTTAGAGACTATTAGTGAAAAGAAGTCACTGGTCCTACTACCGCTGATTATGGATTTACAACCTTTTGCCTGGAACGACTCAGTTTGAATCCGCCTTTGGCGGATTCCATATATAGGTGGTGGATGCACGAGAGGCATGAAGCTCAATTTTGAATCAATTGCAAGATTTCCCGCCTAACGTTATAATGCACAACGACAACTTCTGCTGAATTTGTCCGCCGTGGGCGGATTAACAAGTCATCGTTCAATGCGAGGGAGTAAGCGATATGAGAAGCAAGTTTAAAACACATCCGGCAAATTTAGTTGCTATATGTTTTATTCTTTGTGTATACCAGTTGCAGGTCTTCGCGTCCGCACATCAAAGTGCAGATTCGGCGGACATTTCGTTTAGTATAAAGAGAGAGGTTCTCCATAAGATTGACCCACGCATATTCGGCCAGTTTATGGAGAGGCCAAGCTGGGGTGAGATTGGTGTCGAGGGGGCACGAATTCCCGGCACACGGAAACTCCAACCCCGTGTGTTGAAGCTATTAGAGGAAATGGAAATACCGGTTATCAGATTCCCCGGTGGAACCGATGTGGATTTCCTGGATTGGCGCGATATGGTCGATAACGTACCAGGCCGAGCGGCTCAGCGACCTGTCAGCACCGGCCATCGTGGACACAAGGTGACAAATAACTTTGGCTATGATGAGTTCCTTCAATTTTGTGAAGATGTTGATGCAGAAGCTATCCTCGTAGTAAATTTCCGAGATGCTCTGCTCAAGAAAAAGCCCCTGAAAGAAGCTGCCATGCACGCGGCGGCATTAGTTGCTTACTGCAACGCACCTGTTGGAGCAAAGCTTCCGGAAGGTATGTACAATTGGCCGTCCCTGCGAGCCGGAAATGGTCGGGCCGGACCCTATAGAGTGAAATATTTTCAAATCGGTAATGAAACCTGGGCTTTCGTAAAGCAGTTGAGGCAGATTTTGTCTGATGCGGCACCTCAGTTTTACGTTAAATGTCTGGCCGCATACATCGAAGCGATGCGGTCTGTAGACCCTTCTATTGAAATTATCGTCGATGGCCACGATGGCAATATGTCCGGGATTGTCGGACAGGTACACGAACAACTGGGGGACAAGGTGTCCTATTTTGCCACACATTTCTATTCACCATGGGCCATTACGAAAGTGGTGAAAAACGTTAAAGAAGTCCCAATACATGAGATTTCCACCGACGAAATCTGGCGTGCCTGGGTAGCTGTAACATGGTTCGATACAGATGGTCGGTCGATTATTAACCACCCCGGCATAAATACCGCACGAAGGCTCGGCTATAAGGTTGCGGTGACCGAATGGAATTGGAACGGCTGGTGGAGGCGAGACGGCTCCAAACCGGCATTGAATTCGAGCTTCGCCAAGGGGCTTGGCGCTGCCGGATACCTGCACGCTTTTATGCGAGCGGCGGATGTGATTGAGCTGGGCTGCCAATCTATGCTCGTAGGTAACTCCTGGGGCATCACGAGCATAAAAGCAGATGCGAAAGGTAAGGTCCCTCCTTTCTATATGCCTTCCGGCCAGGTAACTATGTTCTACTCGAAGCACCACGGAGAGAAATTGCTCGCTCTGGTGAGCAGGAACGTTCCAACATATAAACAGCCATATCAAATGGGTGGCATTAGGCCAAAAGAAAAGGTCGCCTACATTGACGCACTGGCCACAGCAGGCCAAAGACGCATCTATTTTCATGCCATCAACCGGAGCTTTGAACAATCGAAGGATG
>Ga0315544_1003569_pt1 | contig 10203 bp, 10 predicted proteins | sample SalMarSW160130MG_2_FD_202543 | JGI IMG/M metagenome (GOLD analysis project Ga0315544, IMG submission 202543) | Salt marsh sediment microbial communities from the Plum Island Ecosystem LTER, Massachusetts, United States - Salt Marsh Sediment SW1601-130 ... | reverse complement strand
CACGCGGGTTTAGCCCTCCAGCAAATCCGGAAGTCTTATGGCCGCCAAACCATAGGATGGCGTCAATCACCGTTAACGTAGAGGCGCCGGACAATTGCGACCCTGAACCAACTTGCGGGATAACCTTCGTGACTAGCACTGAGCCGATAGATGGCTTGGATGACGGAGACACAGCCCCAGACTGGGAAATCACCGGGGATTTAACAGTGAACCTGAGAGCTGAACGATCTCGGAGCGGAAGCGGCCGTGTCTATACCATCTCTATCCCGTGTACTGATGTAAACGGAAATAGTTCAACCGACAGTGTGGAACTGACAGTTCCTCACGACCGAGGCAAAAAGAAAGGGAATACGTAAGACTAATATGATATTACGGCAGGGTCATCATGACCCTGCCTTTTTATCGCCCTGTCAATATATTGAATACTCATAGCTTAGCCCATGATTCAATGTTATGGCACGCTATACGTAACCAAACCTGTTTTTGGTGGGGATATTGGGGGGTTATTGATGATTCTAACAACCCATTTTTTTCTGTCTGTCAACCCTTATGCCTAAGGGGCTCCCTTTGCATTACCTCCTCCATGGCCTTGAAGGCCCTCCTCAAGCATCTTTAGAAACCCAAAGTAAGGGCGATATAAGGGCCGGATATGCCATAATCGAAGACGAGATCGTCTTCGTCAATATCGATAACAAATGTTTTATAGCCGCCATGAATATCGATCAAGGGAAAGGGGGTATAGGAAACATCGCCTGCAATTTCATATATCATATTCCCGCTATAGCCAATAGCCGTTCCTCTAATCCTTGCCTCGAGTATATCAGCAAGCAAGCCGATATGAAGATTGAGGCCAATCATGGGAATAGGAAGGGTGAATTCCTCTTTTTCATCAATTCCCGTGGTCTTGAGGTTTACCTTACCGTCTAAATAGGTAACCTGAAAGACACCGCCGAGAGAAAATCCGGCCAGAACATTTTCAAGGTTTAACAAATCGTATTGGTAGCTAAAGTCTAGCTGACGATATTCAATTGATGAACTCACGAGGGCACTGGCACTGTATGTCTTTCCATTGAACACAATTGACTTTGTGAGTGTTTTTGTGCCCGAATACTCAATATTTGTATAGGCCAAAGAGAAGTGATGCTTGCCAGCCCCGATAAAGGCCTCTACCATTGGATAGCTTTCATCGTCAATTCCAAGATCTTTATCAAAATCGATCGATGTCCCGACAATACCAGCCTGGTCTACCGTTACGTTGCCATCAAGGGAGGGGAACCAGTAGTAACCTCGTGCCCCAACCTCAAAGGCAGATGATGATGCGGGTATCAAAAGCACCATGAAAATGAATGATAGCGTCATGTATATCTTTTTCATCATGCTCCTCCTTTTGGATTATGATACGAGATGAGATGATAAGGGCTTCCTTTTTTGGACATAGACTATACGGGATATGGCCTTGTGTGTCAAAGCAAAATCAACTCATGATGGTTTAGGGGTAAATACGTGGCTCAAAAGGCATGCTGAGTGAGGGTATACCCATTTTATTTAAGACACACTATATTGCGACAGGTCTATACAGCCGGAAATCACTCATTACGTGCCATAATCAGTCCTGAGGATTAACTTACTGCTATGATTGAGAAGTATTATGCGCCTCCAGAATACTTTTCAATGCTATTTGTTACAGTTAACTACCAACCTGGTGAATCCGGTCATTCTAAAAAGCCTTTGATTTCCCTTCACCGGGCAACCCATCAAAACGTCTCATAGCCAGACTATAGGCATGTGTTAAATCGAAGATCTATAAGGGGTCTGGCAGTGCCTGGCACATGTTTCCGTGTTAAAAACAGAGGCAATGCTACTATTAAAAACAATGTATTTCATCTCAGAAAACCACGTTATCTGGGCGTGGTCCGAGGCGATGGCCCTGATGCTGGCCGGGTTTGAAACTCCTGGTTGGGTGGCTAAAAGAAGGCGTAAAAACTACTCCAAATCTACCTCACCAAGAAAAAAGGGGGATTGGTGGCATGTCTAATCCCCTTTCATTCTTGAATAACATAGAATAATAAGTGGTCGGGACGACTGGATTTGAACCAGCGACCCCAGCGTCCCGAACGCTGTGCTCTACCAGGCTGAGCCACGTCCCGACCGTATCGTTTCCTTTTGTGGATGATAGGAATTCATTCTGAAAAAGTAAAGGAAAATTGCCACGAATCACTCGGGATGCGATCACCATTCAATTCCGTGGCGTATCAAGTCGATGAAATCCTCCAGTATCCTCTCCGTCGCTCCCCATATCACGGCATCCCCGTATATGAATGCCGGCATCTCAATGCGTTCTCCCCCATACTCGATGCTGTAAGGTCGCCTTTGAGAGGGATTTAAAAAGAACTGCAAGGGGACTTCAATCAGCCGTTCAACCTCCCTTCTGCTGATATGAAATGAATAAGGGAACGGGATCATCCCGACGAATGGATGAATGATAAATTGCGACGTGAGGGTGTTCATATCATCGAGCTGACCCAGAATTTCAATATCCTCCTCCCTGACGCCTATCTCCTCAAAGGTCTCCCTTATGGCGGTCTGTTGCCAGGAGTCATCATCCAAATCCACGGTGCCCCCGGGAAAGGATACCTCTCCCTTGTGGTATTCCACGGTACTCGTTCTCTGTGTAAACAGAAGCCAGAACCGGCCATCCTTGCGGAACAGAGGCACGAGAACGGAGGCCTCCTTATAGGAGGCATTTCCGGATGCAATTCTCTTCGGCTCTCTGTTGGTCAGAAAAGCCTTGAGATTCTCCTTGAATGTATCGCCTGTTTGCATCCACGTCCTCTATCTCTATATGCCAAGATCTTAAAAGGTGTGCCAAGCCTGCCCTGGCGCGACTACACAGGCATATGATCCTGGTTCGTAACTATCCTGGTATCGGTGTCTCTAAACCCGAGCCTTGCTTGCCAGCCTGCCCTGGCGCGACGACACAGGAACAGTATCATGCTTTGTCAAAATTACGGTATCCATAGATATAAACTCACTCTTTCAAGGCCAGGTCTGGGCCAGGGGTCTGGGCCGGGGTTTCTGTTATTGATTGCGGATGATATTCAAACAGGCCCGCCCGTCTCGCTTGAGCGAGAGCGATAGCGGGCAGGCCAAAGGCGCAAGGAAAAGGGCAACCATGCTATGAATGAAACCTTTGCCCTATGCCCTACACCTTTTACCCTATGATTTATCTATCCCTCCCATAGGCCTGCATGTAAGCATCGAATTCGGTCTTTGTGGCATCATCCATGGCCCTGCGCTCCCCTGATATGATCAGCGGGATCTTGCTGCTGTAGAGGTATTCCACGATCTCTCGTATTCCCGCCACCGAGAAAAAGGGGACCCCCGTTCTCTCCCGTAGCTCCTTAATTGGATCTGAGCCGCCGGTATCGAGGACCACGTTTCCCTTTTCATCATACACGGCGGTCGTCTGCTCCCTGTCTACCGCAATACCCAGGCCTCGTATCTCGAAGCGAAATCCACGAAATGCGCACTCCGCCCCTATCTTTTCTATGAGCTCATACTTCGTCTCCATGGAGGTAACCACATCGTCCACGATAAAGATCCTGCAGCCATCGAAAAAGGTACTGTTGACGAACAAACCCGCCGATGAAGACCCCTCGCCATGCGTTTTGGCCTCTTTCCTGTCGTAATCAAATCGGAGGTCAATTCCATGATCACGGAAAATGGCTGCCACGGCCGCTGATGCTATAGCGCTTCCCTTGTAGGAGGGTCCCACGATGATATCAATCTCCTCTGTCAGAGACTCGCTCATGAGCATATCAGAGAAAAAGGAACCCAACTCGAGCAGGAGCCGGCCCGTATTGAACCCTCCAAAGTTGACGAAATAGGGGGTCGGCCTCCGATCCTTGAGCCTCAAACCCTTATCGAAAAAAAGCGCACCCGTCTCAGCGAGGGTCTCGCTCAGACGTTTTTTGTATCCTTCCATAGATACCTCAACTCGGGTAAATTGCCCATCACCAGAGCCTTTGCTGATCCCGGGCTTGAGCCCTTCTTCGCGTTATTCCACTTGATGGTCTCTTAAAAAGTCTGAAATCTGGCTCTTTTGTCATTCCGGCGGACCCCGGATCGGAGTCCGGGGCAGGCGCCGGAATCCAGTAAATTCAATAGGTTATGGATGCCGAATCCGTCATCCCGGACACTGATCCGGGACCGGCACGACGTTTAGAGGACTTTTTATGAGTTTGTCAAACATAGCCGAAATCACCATAATATTCAACTCCATAATCCTCGAGGTGCAAGCGGGCCACCTGCGAAGACCAAAGGGTTTTGTTGACAGATAGTGAAATAATTGCTATAAGACGCGTAAAAAATCCTTTAGTAGGGGAGGTACGACTATGGCTGAGGAAGAAGTTGGTGTGGTAGAGAAGTTCTTTGCCAAGCCGAGTGTGGCTGCTATAAAGGTGACAAAAGGGAGCATTAAAAAGGGTGATACCTTGATGTACAAGGGCCACACCACTGATTTTACCGAGGAAGTCAAGAGCATAGAGCTGGATAACGAGGCGATCGAGGAGGCCGCCATTGGTGATCTGATCGGTATCCAGGTTAAGGAACGGGTTCGGGAAAAGGACATAGTCTATAAGGTAGTGGCCTAGGGTTGGCTTATCGAGGGGAAGAAGTTACATCAAAACCGCATCGCACACAACGCGGGGCCCTCTTCTGTTTAAACCCGCAGTTGTTGCAAATCATAAAATCCTCCTGTGAGGCAACGCCTGACTTTGCGTAAGAGGGCATCGTTTGAGAGGTTTCCCCAGTCTCCTGAATAGTCGCGAACCCGCCCGCGTTCATAATGGCCTCGGCATATCTCCTGGCATCCGCCAGGTTTAAATCCCTTACCAACACGACAGGTGCCTTTTCAAGGTAATCTTTCAATACAGAACTTGAGACTCCAAGCCGGGCCATATTTTTTTGAAAGACCCCTTCATCAACATTCACGCCGAAGAGAACAACTCTGTATTTCTTGGCCACTATTCCCCGACAGTATGACCCCAGGTTCAAGGATGCCCGTCAACCGTCTCTATACGCTAAGATCTTACCCTCTATGTCAAGCCCTCCCTGGCGTGACATACTCTAATCATCCGTTAGGTCCAGATGGAGCTATGTATCCATACCAGCCTATTAATCCCATAATCCAGGTCTGGGCCAGGGGAAAATGCAGAATGAAAGGCAGGAGATAGCCTTCACGCACCCTTAAGAAAAGGTGGTGTTGCCTTTGCCATCTGCATTTTATATTGTGCACGGAGAAGCTTCACATACTGTATGCTGTTAACTCCTCCTCAGCCTGAGGCGAGGCTTCACAAGCTTGTGTAGGATGCCATCGATTTGCTGTCAAGATAAAAAGATCGAGTTTCCCTGTTCTTTTTGTTGCATAGCAGTGCGATGGTATGATAATTAAAGCAGCTTTTTCATAAAGGGGAAAACTCTTTAGGCCAAAACCAAGGGAGGAAAGGCGTAACTTGCCTGAATTGCAAAATAAAAAAGGCCACCTTGAAGCAAAGAGGGTCACCTTTGATAATAACGAGTTAACGAGGAGCCTCTTCGGAGAGAGAAACAGGAACATCCACCTCATAGAGAAAAAGCTCAACATAGTCATTAACATCCGAGGCAATGACCTGGTGCTGCAAGGCGGGCTCCCGGAATTGGAGATGGCTGAAAACCTGGTGAATCAGCTCTATGGCCTGCTCAAAGAGGGCTATCCCATCTACGAGCGTGATGTGGAGTACTCTATGAGGATCCTTGGAGGCGACCATAAGGCCCAACTCAAACCGGTCTTCTTGGACAGGGTATACATCCCTTCCAAGAAAAAGACGATCACGCCCAAGAGCATCAACCAGAAGTTCTATATCGATAGCATACGGGAGCACGATATCGTATTTGGGATAGGGCCGGCAGGCACGGGAAAGACATACCTCGCCATGGCAATGGCGATTTCTTCTTTAATGAAAAAGGAGATAGATAGGGTGGTCCTTGCAAGGCCCGCTGTTGAGGCAGGAGAAAAACTGGGTTTTTTGCCGGGGGATCTCTATGAGAAGGTAAACCCTTACCTGAGGCCGCTTTACGACGCCCTTCATGACATGATGGATTTCGAGAGTGGTTCACGTCTCATTCAGCGTGGCGTGATAGAGGTAGCCCCGTTGGCCTTTATGAGGGGGAGAACGCTGAACGATTCGTTTGTCATACTCGATGAGGCCCAGAATTCAACGCCCGAACAAATGAAGATGTTCCTCACACGCCTCGGCTTCAGCTCAAAAACCGTGATCACTGGGGATATCACGCAGATAGACCTTCCCGATGGAAAGACCTCAGGCCTCATACAGGCTCGGGATCTGCTATCCAACATTAAGGGCATAAAATTTGTCTATTTTGGGAGGGAAGATGTGGTGAGGCATCCACTGGTACAAGAAATCATCGATGCCTACGAGAAGGTAGAAACCTAGTGCCGCGTCCCAAAACCAGGAAAACCTCTTCCCATTTCATGCCATGAAGATCATGCGACGAGAAAGACAAATCACGGATCCATGGAAAAAACTGAGAGCCCGGCTCACCCACGATGTCGTTTGGCACCAATCGTGGATCTATCTCGTTATACTGAGCGTAGGTATATCCTTTCTGCTCTTCCCCGCCATACTGAGAGCGCCGAGGGTCAGCTACTCCTTGGGTGATGTGGCGAGCAAGGACATCAAAGCGGCCCATGATTTTCTCGTAGAAGACAAGGAACTAACCAACCAGAGAAGGGATGAGGCCGTAAAAGCATCCTTGTATGTCTATGACTTTGACACCACAGGAGCCTACCTTATTCAAAGAATTCAAGAGTCCTTCTCCTTAGGAAAAAATGAGCTTGATCGGCTCTCGTCAGTCAAGCTGGAGCCATCGCTCCGGTCAGAAGCCCTCGCACAGCTCAGGGAGAAATTCTTTGATATTCTGGGGATCACCGACCATCCAGCGCTCTTTGAGCAGCTTGTAGAACACGGCTTCTCCTCAAAAATAGAGCAGAGCGCTCTGTCTGCGACTAGCCGTATTTTCGAGAGAGGAGTGGTAACAAACAGCACGGTATTGATGACACAGAAGGGCAGGGGGATAATCCTCAGGGATGTAGACACCCAGCAAGAGCTCAAGGTTTATGAGCTCGATCGCTTTTATGACCTCGAAGAGGCTCGCCAACATGTGGGCCAAATAATCCGCCGACTTTTGGCAAACGAGGATGAGCAGGGAATAGCCTCTGCCGCAACCCTCCTTGCTACACAGGTAATACGGCCCAACATCACATTCAACATACGGGAAACAGAGCTGAAAAAGGAGGAGGCCAGGAAATCGGTAACCCCGATCTATTTCAAGGTCAAAAAGGGCGAGATGATCGTACGGGAGGGAGAAAAGATTACCTCCGCCCATCTCTTAAAACTGGAAACCAAGGCAACATTGCAGGCACGCTACCCCCAGCGAGGGATGGCCTTCGGCATGGCGGTGATAATCGGCATCTTGCTCACCCTGAGCTATAGAGTGCTTCTCAGGAGCTCGAATCCCTTTCGAGGGGACTCCAGAAGCATGCTCTTCACCGGCTCTACCCTGTTGCTCATGTTTCTCGTGGTGCTCCTTTACAAGATCGTGGCCGAGGAGGTGGCCCGTGGCTTTCCATTCTTCACGATCCAAACCCTTCTGTTTGCCCTGCCGGTCCCATTAGGGGCAATACTGGTGTCAATCTTCCAGGGCCTGGAGGTGGCGGTTGCCTTCTCGCTGATCATCTCCATCCTTGCTTCCATTGTCCTTGATGGAGGAGTGGAGCTCTTTATCTATTTCCTTATAGGCTCTCTGCTGGCTGCGTACGGGGTGAGGCACTGCAGGGAAAGGATGGTGTTGATAAAAACGGGAATAAAGGTCGGTGCCTTGAACATGGTGATGGCCGTATCGATCCAGATCCTTTGGGGGAACCCCTATGTGACAACAGGGGCTATATCCCTTGTGGCCGGTTTTCTGGGTGGCACCCTGGTCGGGATTATCGCCACCGGTTTTCTGCCGCTTATTGAGATGCTCTTCGGATTTACCACGGATATCAAGCTCCTCGAGCTCTCCAGCCTGGATCAACCCATCCTCAAGGATTTAATGGTGAAGGCTCCCGGGACCTATCATCACAGTGTGGTGGTGAGCACCATGGTTGAGGCAAGTGCTGAGAGTATCGGTGCGAACCCCCTGCTCGCAAAGGTGAGCGCCTACTACCACGATATCGGAAAGATAAAGAAACCGCTCTACTTCGTGGAAAATCAACAGAAGGGTGATAACCGGCATGAAAAACTCGCGCCTTCATTGAGCAGCCTTATCTTGATCTCACATGTCAAAGACGGGGTTGAGCTTGCCAGGCAGCACAAGCTCGGTAAGGAGATCATCGACATCATCAAACAACACCACGGCACGAGCATCATATCCTACTTCTATCAAAAGGCAAAGGAACAGGCCAAAAAGAGGGGCAGTAAGTCTCCCCACATCAAGGAGGAGAATTTCAGATATCCCGGTCCCAAGCCGCAGACAAAGGAGGCGGGGCTCGTGTTGGTCGCGGATGAAGTGGAAGCCGCATCCAGAACGCTCGTCGATCCCACCCCTGCAAGGATTAAGGGAATGGTCCAGAAGATTATAAACAATGTCTTCTCCGATGGTCAGCTTAATGAGTGCGAGTTAACCTTAAAGGACCTCAACCATATGGCAGGGAGCTTTACCAAGACGTTAAGCGGAATCTTTCACAGCAGGATCGAATACCCGGAACCCGTCGCCAAGGGTAAACCGGGCAAGAAGAGAGAAGATGGAGATTCAAATCAACTGGCAGCACCCGACGAAAAAAATGGATCCGGCGAGAATAAGGAAGCGGATCGGGAAAATCTTAAGAGACTTGGGATATCCTGAGGCCGAGTTGAGCCTGCTGTTTACCGATGATGAAGGCATAACAGAGCTGAATCGCCGCTATCTCAAAAGGGATAAACCGACGAACGTACTCGCCTTTCCCATGACCGACGCGGAGCAGCCCGAATTGGAGACTTCGATGTTGGGGGATATAGTCATCTCCCTTGATGCTGCGCTGAGAGACGCCCAAGCATGTGGAGAGAGCCTTGAGGGAACCGTTGACAGGCTCCTCATCCATGGCCTCTTACACCTGCTCGGCTACGAGCATGAGGGATCGCGACAAGAATCCCGACGTATGGAAAAGGAAACCGAACGGCTCCTGGCTATGATAGCAAGCCCTGGTTCTGGACTTTCCGAGGTTGGCACTGGCTGAGAGGTCGCCCTCGAGGTTACGTCATAGGGGCCTGCGAGAACGGTAACATACATAATCTCTATCTGATATGATTTATGGCATTGGAGTGGATCTCGTCGATATCAAGAGGATAGCCCGTGTTATCCAGCGGTGGAGAGAGAGGTTTATTAACAGGGTGTATACTGCCCGTGAGATCAATCTCAGCCGGCACAGCCCGAGGCTTGCCTCCTTCCTCGCCCTGAGGTTCGCGGCCAAGGAGGCCTTCTCAAAGGCAATCGGCCTGGGCATGAGAAGGGGCATCAGGTGGAGGGATATAGAGATCGTCCATAACACCAGCGGCCGACCGGAGCTGAGTCTCAGGGGAGAGGCACTCAGGCTCTGCCAACATGAGGGAATCGGCGGGTGGTACGTTTCCCTCTCTGATGATGGCGATTATGGCGTGGCGGTGGTGGTGCTTGAGAAAGAGCTTCCAGGTAAGGTTTCTCGGTGAAAGCACGCTCGATCTCATACATGAGCCCTTCGGTGGAGAAAACCATGTGGCTGGGCCGGCAACTGGGGGCCCTGGTAGCCGAGGGGGATGTAATTGCACTCATCGGTGACCTTGGAGGGGGAAAGACCTGGTTTACCAAAGGAATAGCCCTCGGCCTTGGGATTGACGCGGATTCGATCGTCAGCCCCACCTTTACCCTTGTGAATGAATATCACGGCACCCATCACCTCTATCACATAGACCTCTACCGTCTCACAACGAGAAGCGATATCGTGGCCCTGGGCCTGGAGGAGTACCTCCCAGGGAGCGGGATCGCCGTGATAGAGTGGGCAGATCGATGGCCGGATGAGCTCCCCGAGGAGACGATCCATGTCGAGTTGAGCATTGTCGATGAGCATACGAGAGAACTCACCTTCTC
>Ga0315544_1003567_pt1 | contig 10207 bp, 8 predicted proteins | sample SalMarSW160130MG_2_FD_202543 | JGI IMG/M metagenome (GOLD analysis project Ga0315544, IMG submission 202543) | Salt marsh sediment microbial communities from the Plum Island Ecosystem LTER, Massachusetts, United States - Salt Marsh Sediment SW1601-130 ... | reverse complement strand
GCCGCAAGACCCGGCGGCGGCACAGTGCCCCGCGACGCGGCGATCTTCGGCATCTCCTCCAGCCCGATTGTCAACGGATCAAAGCCCGCATGCCGCTCGAACGCCTCCTTATAGGATAGCCTCCCGAAAGGCCTGCTCGTAGTGAAGGCCTGAGCCCTTTCCTTTGATGCACCCGCCTTCGCCCTTGAAACCATGAACACATGGCGCACAAGCTCCTCCACCACGCCCATCTGCTGACGATACGTGTCGTCCACTCGATACCACTCCACGATCGTATATTCGGGGTTGTGAAGTCTTCCGATCTCGCCGTTTCGGAATGCATGGGTCACCTGGTAGATGGCCGTATGCCCTGCGGCCAGGAGGCGCTTCATCGCAAACTCCGGCGAGGTCTGCAGATACAACTCTGAGTTTCCGCAAAGGTACCGCGTGACAAAAGGAGAGAGATTGGGATCGATCGTGGCGTCGGCTGAGAGAAGCGGCGTCTCGACTTCCAAATAGCCGCTATCGCGAAAAAAAGCCCGCACCGCCTCCAGCAGCGCCGCCCGCAGGCGGAGGTTCTCGATCGGCGCAGTGGGTAGAAAATCGCGCTCCCCCGCCACGGAACTCACCCCTTCATGCGCTCCAGGTATTCTCCGGTTCGCGTGTCCACGCGAATCTTGTCGCCGATGTTGATGAAGGCCGGGACGTTCACCGTCGCGCCTGTCTCCAACGTCGCGGGCTTCTGTACGTTCGTCGCCGTGTTTCCCCGCGCCGCCTGTTCGGTATAGGTCACCTCCAACACCATATGATTCGGCATCGTCACCCCGATGAGCCGGTCGTTCCAATAGATCATCCCGCACTCGGTCCCCTCCACCAGATACGTGTGCCCCTCCCCGACAGCCTCTGGGGTGAGACTATGCTGCTCATAGGTATTCGCGTCCATGAAAACAAAACTGGTCTTGTCCTTGAACAGGAAGGAACCCTTCCCCTCGCGGATGTCGGCCCCCTCGACGCTGTCATCGCTCTTGTAGGTGCGATCAAGGAGTGTGTTATCAAGCAGGTTTCGCAGCTTCGTCTTGTAAATCGCCTGGCCCTTTCCGGGCTTCCTGAACTCGCAGGTCTCCATAAGGTACGGCCTGCCCTCGATGAGGATCTTAATCCCCTTCCGAAAATCGCTTGTAGAAATCATTGACATGAGATGATAAGAATTCCTTTTTGGGGCCGAAAAGTAGGCGATTTTACCTCGTGTGTCAAGGGAAAAGAGGAGGCATCATGTGGTGGCCACCCGTACAGGCGTTGGGTTGAGGATTGTTTCAAGGACCCCTGGAGACATCTCCGCAAGCAGCCCCTTTTTTCCTGCATTGATGTAGATCTTTGGGAGCCCCAGTATGGTCTGCTCCACGAAAACCCTGAGGGGCTTTCGCGTGCCGAAAGGGGATGTCCCGCCCACGAAATACCCCGTGTGCTTGTGCGCCGCCTGAGGATCACAGGGCCGCACCGACTTGACTCCCAGGGCCCTGGCGAGCGCTTTGGTGGAGACCTGCCTGTCCCCGTGCATGAGTACCAGAAACGGGTTGCCGAGTTCGTCTTCCATGACGAGTGTCTTGACCACCAGGTGTTCGTCCAGGCCAAGTTCCCTCGCCGCCGCCCCTGTGCCGCCTTTCTCCTCAAACCTATAGGGCCGCAAGGTGAAATCGGCGCCCTGTTCCCGCAATGCCCGAATAGCCTGTGTAGTGGAAAACTTCTCCTCTGCCATTGCGCATCTCCTTGTGTTGCCGCAATATCGAATAAGGATATCTCTTTGAACTATAACCGCAGACCCACGCAGACGGACTCAGACTTTTTTCTCTGCCGACTTTGGCAGAGAAAAAGTTACTGTCCTTCGGACAATTTAGATTCCGCAGTAATCGCTGTTCAAGACAGATCTTAATGAAAAAAATTACGAAATCATCAAAGGAATTCATGGCATTATTTATGGTTCTTGCTATCGCGAAGCGATGCTGCCTTTCAGCTTCGCCGGCGGCGGAACTGAAAGGTCTGTGTGCGTCTGTGGCTAATCCTAATCATGACATACCCTTGCTTCTTCCTTTCCGAAAAGCCATGAAGTCTAGTAAAAGATTGTTACGGTGCGATGGTGGGGACTTAAGGAGTACTCCTCTTTTTGTCCGAGATTCCACAGGATCCAATCGACCTCAAAGGCCTTCAACGGCCTTCCCAGGCGCGCCAGTTCCTCACGAATCATATCAACCGCCCGGACGGTATTCGCCCTGATCTCGATCTCCTCAGGGCTCCCTTCCTCAAGCGGAACCATCCGATCAACCCTTTGTGCGAGGTCATCCTCGTAGCAGAGGATCCCCAGGTGCCGGAGCACCTGGGGGAGTTTGTAGTCGGCAAAGGCGGTGAGCCGATCGATGTCCTTAAATTGACCCCATCCCCTCCCCTCAAAAGCCCCGTAGAGATCGGCACAAAATATCTGTGCCCGCTTGTAGAAAAATACCCTTTGGCCCCGGTATTCCGCAACATCCCGGAAGGATGGTATCCTTTCAACGAGAAGTGAGACCAGTTTCTCAGCCGAGCCTCCAGCGGCCTCCACGAATCCGGAGGCATCCCCATGATACTCCTCCTCAAGAACGTGCCCGAGTTCGTTGAGGATCGTGACGCGCTCATCCATCAGCTGCAATTCGCCCCGGCCTCCCAAAATTTCCCGGAACATCGCTAATGAAAGTCCCGCTAAGTAGCCTGCCCGTTCAAGGGGAATCCCAGACTTCATGGCCCGGGTGAGGGAGGCCGCAAGCGCAAAGTAGCCGGAAAGCCTCCTTGATCCCCATGCTATCTCCCACCTGTTTTCCTCTGGGGTAGGCCAGAAACAAAAATTGATGGAATCCAAGACGAGAAGATAGGAGACCGTCTCCCGCTCACTATTGCAGAAGTGGTAGGTCCTGTTCCAAGGAGGCACCTCGATGCCGCCCTCATATAATCTTTTTGAGAAATCGAGGACGGCCTCTTTTCTGATCTGCACGTGGCTGCTCATTCCTGATACATCGCGGGCTGTCTTAAGGACCTCTTGCATGCCTCCTCCTGATAAACTCAATGCAGCCGAGATCCTTTTCTCACCTGGTGATCTCAACGTACTCGGGTAGTACGTCTGCTATGAACTTCTCCATGCCCTCCCTGGTCTTATGGTGGCTCACCAGATCCTTGATAACGTAAAGCGGTAAGGTGGCAATATCGGCGCCGGCAAGAGCAGCCTCTCTTACCTGACGAGCATTCCTCAAGCTCGCTGCCAAGACCTCCGCCGTAACCTCATAATTCAGAAAGATCTCAACGATCTGTTCCACCAAATCAATGCCCGAGACAATCCCATTGTCCTCAAGGACCTGCTCCTCCCTCCACATACCCTGGGCCGGGAAGTAATCAGATTTATTGAATCGCATGCCGTTTTGCGACCGTATGTAGTCATCAACCCTGCCCGCAAAAGGGCTCACAAACGCTGCCCCCGCCTTGGCGGCCAATAACGCCTGCTCCGGGGTGAAGACGAGCGTGCAGTTGACCGGTATACCCTCGCCTGAGAGCTCCTTTATTGCCTTCAGGCCATCGAACTCACCCGCTTCGGCTCCCTCAAAGACCGGGTTAATCGGGATCTTGATATACACGTTATTCGCGATCGGATTGAATCTCTCATATATCCTCTTGGCCTGCTCCACCATATTTTGATAGGTGTACTCCGTTACCTCCAGGGATACGGGCGTGCCCTCCGCCACAGTTAAGATCCTCTCTATGTACTGGGCTAAGTCCAGCTTCTCGCCCCTCTCCTTAAGCTCATCCACGGCTCCCTTTAAAAGAGAGGGATTCGTTGTTACCCCATCCAGGAATCCGCTGCTAAAGGCCTCCTCTATCTCTGATACCTTAGCTGAATCGATGAATATCTTCATGACCCTACCTCCTTACTCATATCCGAACTCTTTCTTGTCAGTCTCTGTGAATCCTGCTTGGACACCAATACCTTAGTTCCTTGTCGTCTCCACACGCTATTACCAATAGATGCCTGTTGATTGCAACACTATTTCACGAGCGCTAAGCCTGGAGAGGGAGCTTTTCTGTTGATGAATGCCCTCTAGAGTTGGCAGGAGAGGCTGACCTATGAAGTTAAGCCATGGCATCTACCAAACAGGATAACCTCAACACTGAAGGTATGGGTATCTCCTCTTTATCCATGCCTCAGTATAGAAGCATTGCATGATCCCGATAATCGGGATAGGCGAAAACACATCATGGCCGCATAAGCGGCTACAGAGGCATTGCTCTCTATCCCGATTATCGGGACATCGGGCAGATCAAATCTCAAGGCATGGATAAAGAGGAGATACCCATACCCACCAGTATGCTGGGAGAACAATGAGGTATCTTTTTCTATGACATGGTCCTGATTCACAAAATGGGAGTGTTATGAGGGGCTCAAGCATGGGACTATATCTGCAAGCCACCCCAGCCATCGATGCGGATCACGAAAAGATCATAGAGGCTGCGCAAAGGCTGACAGCGAGACTACCTCATAGGTCCTTGAGCTCCTTCACCGCTGAGAGAAGCCGAGAAACCATCTCCGTTGCCTTGCCCTGGAGCAAGATGTCGCTGATATGATCGGTGAGTACCGTCCTCTCCAGGTTTATCTCGATTATCGTAGCGCCAACCTGCTTTGCCTGCCTTGGAAGCACGTTAAAGGGGGAAACCACGGCCGAGGTTCCGATTATCAACAGGGCCTGGCAGCTCGAGGCGAGGTGATAGCTCTGTGTCATGGCCTCCATGGGTATCGCCTCTCCAAAGAAGACCACATCAGGCTTTAGTATCCTTCCGCACGCACAATACGGCGGATACTCGCCTTTCTTCTGAGCATAGTCATATCTCCTGTTGCACCAGAGACAGGTGAGCGAGCGGGAATTCCCGTGATACTCAATCACATCCTTAGAGCCTGCCTCCTGGTGAAGGTTGTCAACGTTTTGAGTGATCACGCTCCGGAGCAGCCCCATCTGCTCCAACTCGGCCAACCCAATATGGGCGTCATTGGGCCGGGCCTTATCAACGATCTCCTCCATTTCCCGCAACATGTGCCACACCTTTTCCGGATCCCTCTGAAACGAGTAGATCGATGCATATTCCTCGGGATCATACCTATCCCAGAGACCGCCCTTGCTCCTGAAGTCCGGAATTCCCGACTCCACGGAGATACCCGCACCGGTGAGGGCGAGGGTCAACTTCGATCCCAAAACCGCCCGCGCAGCCTTTTCAATCAATGCATCCATATATAAGCCTTTGTTGGATTGGTTGTACTAGATAATTTGTTTTACTGGTTTTGCTGGTTTTACTGGTTCAGCTGGTTGTATGAGTTCTCGTTGTTTTGTTGTTTCATATTGCTCCATCTCCTATATGCTCGAAGGGGAACGAACCAGGCAAACCAATCAAACGAATCAAACCAGTTCAACCAATAAAACTAGTCCAATCAGTTCAACCAATAAAACAGTATTATGTTACCTCGAGGCTTATATCCACCGACCTGGCCGAGTGTGTGATGGCGCCAACGGAAATGAGGTCCACTCCCGTTTTGGCGATCTCCCCGATTGACTCGAGCGTCACGCCACCGGATGCCTCCAAAATCACCCTGCCTCCGGCAATGGACACGGCGCTGCTCATCTCCTCAAGGGACATATTATCCAGCAGGACTGCGTCCGCCCCCGCATTGATGGCCTCTTCAAGGCTCTCGATATCAGTCACCTCAATCTCGATGCGCAGGGTATGGGGCACACGGGTTTTTAGCCTTTCCACAGCCTTTGATATGGATCCGGCGGTTGCGATGTGGTTATCCTTGATGAGGATACCGTCGAAAAGCCCAAACCGATGATTGGCTCCTCCTCCTATCCTCACCGCGTATTTCTCCAGTATCCGTAATCCCGGGGTGGTCTTCCTGGTATCGATGACGCGCACCGTGGCTGGATAGGTCTTTTCCACATATCTCCTGGTAAGGGTGGCGATGCCCGAGAGATGCTGGAGGAAATTGAGGGCCGTCCTCTCCCCGATCAGTATCCCCCTCATCGAGCCTTTGAGCAAAGCGATCCAGGCGCCATCTCGCACCATATCACCATCATGGAACTGCGATTCAACCGTTATCCCCGGACCAAGGATAGAAAAGACCCGGGAGAAGATCTCCATCCCAGCGAGAACCAGCTCTTCCTTCGCCAATAGGCGAGCCTCACCCTTTAGCTCAGGATCGACGATAGCCGAGGTCGTGATATCACCCGGTCCGATGTCCTCATCCAGTGCGTTTTCTATTATCCTGTCAACGAGCTTGGAGCTGCCGATATTCAACTCAGTTCCTCAATGAGGGTGAGATGTTGGTGTAACTTCTCTAACTTGACGGCTATGAGCCCTGATGTCTCCCTTACCTCTTCTACAACCTGCGGGGGGGCCTGAGTCAAGAAGTCCTTATTCGCCAATTTCTTCTGGGATAGCTCAATGTCCCTCTCTGCCTTTTTGATTTCCTTGTATATCCTCATTCGCTCCTTCTCGTAATCTATCAATCCCTTGAGAAGGACGTGGACTTGGATATCACCAGATACATAGGTGGCAGATCCCTCGGGTTTTTCACCTTTGGAAACGATCTCAATAGACTCCGCCCTTGCCAGTGTGTTGATATAGCCACGATTTGTCTCAAGTACCTCCCCCCAGCCCTCTCCGCTCACATCGATGACGGCCCTCACAGATGCCTTTGGAGGAATGTTCATCTCCCCCCTCACATTCCTTATGCCGGTGATGACCTCTTTCACCAACTCCATTGCCTCGATAGATTGCTCATCGTCGAGGTAGTCCCCCGCATGCGGGAACGGCGCCGCCATGACGCTCCCCTCGGTATGGGGAAGTCTGTGCCAGATCTCCTCCGTGATGAAGGGCAGAAATGGATGGAGCAGCCTCACTATCCCGCTCAGGAGGATCTGGATCACGGATTGGGCCACCTGCCTTTTCCTCTGATCCTCGCTCAAGAGCTCGATCTTTACCATCTCAAGGTACCAGTCACAGAATTCGTGCCACACGAATTGATAGCAGGCGCTGGCAGCCTCATTGAATTTATACTCATCCATGTAAGCATCTATCTGCTGCGAAACCCGCCCGAGCCTCGTCATAATCCACCGATCAGCCAAGGTTAACGCGGGCTTGTCTATCATGGGGGGTTCGCAATCATCCAGATTCATCAGGACAAACCGCGCTGCATTCCAGATCTTGTTGATGAAGTTCCTGTACCCGGCAATCCTCTCTTCTGAAAGCCGTATGTCCCTTCCCTGGATAGCCAGGACCGCGAGGGTAAACCGAAACGCATCGGTGCCGAACTTGTCCAAAACTACAAGGGGATCAATGATGTTTCCCTTGCTCTTGCTCATCTTTTGGCCCTGCTCATCCTTGACCAGGGCGTGAATATAGACATCACGGAAGGGAACATCCCCCATAAAGTGAATCCCCATCATCATCATTCTCGCCACCCAGAAAAAGAGGATATCAAATCCGGTGACGAGTACTGAGGTGGGATAAAAGGTCTGCAACTCCTCAGTTGAATCAGGCCATCCCAAGGTGGAAAACGGCCACAGGGCCGAGCTGAACCAGGTATCGAGTACGTCCGTTTCCTGCTCAAGATCTGAACCCTTACAGAAAGGGCATGTCGCAGGCTCCTCTTTTGCCACGATCACCTCGCCGCATCCCTTGCAATACCAGGCCGGGATGCGGTGTCCCCACCATATCTGTCTCGAGACACACCAATCCCTGATGTTGTTCATCCACTCAAAATACACGGCCTCCCAATTAGAGGGCACGATCCTTGTCCTGCCCTCCCTCACCGCAGCAATGGCCTTTTTGGCGAGAGGTCCTACCCTGATAAACCACTGCTTGGACAGGAGTGGCTCAATCATGGTTTTGCACCGGTAGCAATGCCCCACCGCATTCCGATAAGGCTCCACCTTCTCAAGCAAACCAGCCTCCCTCAGGTCATCGAGGATCTTCTCCCGGCACTCAAATCGATCCATTCCCTGATAGGGACCGGCGAGCTCGTTCATATTCCCGTCATCATCGATAACCCGTATGCGCTCGAGACCATGGGTGTTACCGATCTCGAAATCATTGATGTCATGTGCTGGGGTTATCTTCAGGGCACCGGTACCGAACTCCGTATCCACATACCTGTCATGGATCACGGGGATAGGCTTATTCAGGATAGGAAGAAGGACAGAGAGCCCCGAAAGGCCTTTATAGCGTTCATCCTGGGGGTTCACGGCTACTGCCGTATCCCCCAGGATTGTCTCCGGCCTCGTGGTGGCCACGGTCAGGAAGCCCTGCCGCCCCTCAAAGGGATAGCGAATGTAGTAGAGAAAGCTGTCCATCTCCTCGTGCTCCACCTCGAGGTCTGCAAGGGCCGTATGGCACCTGGGACACCAGTTTATGATGTAATCTCCCCTGTAGATCAGGCCCTCTTCGTAGAGGCGCACGAACACCTCCCTCACGGCCCTTGAGAGGCCCTCATCCATGGTAAACCTCTCCCGGCTCCAGTCACATGAACTCCCCAGCCTCTTGAGCTGGTTGATAATCATATGGCCATATTTTTCCCGCCATTCCCATACCAACTCGATAAATCGGTCTCGACCAATCTGGTGGCGAGTGGCTCCCCTTGCTGCCAAATCCTTCTCCACCACGTTTTGCGTGGCGATACCCGCGTGGTCAGTGCCTGGCTGCCATAGTACGTTATCCCCCTTCATTCGCCTGTATCTGCACAGTATGTCCTGGAGGGTGTTATTGAGGGCGTGACCCATGTGCAGGCTTCCTGTGATGTTCGGTGGGGGGATGACTATCGAAAAGGCAGGCTTATCCAATCCGGTTTTGGCCTTAAATAACTCGTTCCTTTCCCAATATTCGTACCATTTCGATTCAACCTCAGCTGGTTCGTATGCTGTGGACAAGCCTTTCAATTCCATTACGTGATACTCCTCCTCTTTTTTCAGACCTCAATTGATGCAAAAGACACGGTACTAGAATCACGTAAATGGGCACAACGACATATCATGATATTCCTGCCCTTATGTCTTTGTGCCCATGTAGTTTAACAAGAGTATTATTGTTTCTCGGATTCTATACTCTTCTTTAAAACATCGATCTCCTCCCTGATAATCCTTTCTGCGACTTCGGGTAGTACTTCCCTGGTCACTCGCTCGAGGACCTCTCGCACGGTCCGTGTGAGCACTGCCTCGATCTTTTCCTCTGAGATTACCGGAACCTCCTCCCTGATGGCTTCTTCCTCTACTGCTGCCTCTTGAGCAAAGGGCGCTGCTTCAGGCACAGGCTCCTCGGTGATCTCCTCCGCCACTGGGCCCTCGAGCTCCGCCGCGCCCTCCAACTCGGGTTCCTCTCCCAGCTCCTCCTCCAATTCTTTGAATTCCTCGCCTATCTTGATCTCTTCCTCGAGATCCAGTACCTGCTCTTCTTCCGCCGGCTCTGCGGCTTGTTGCTCGCCTTCTGTCACTAACTCTTCGATACCCTCATCCAGGATGATCTCCTCGTCCAAATCGAGTTCTATCTCTTGCTCTGCTTCCCCAGCCACATGCTCACCCTCTGAGACCGCCTCCTCCAATCCTTCGAGTTCTTCGAATCCCGCGTCGAGGTCTAAATCCTCCTCGAGATCGAGAACAATTTCTTCCTCCTCGGCAGCACCTTGTTCTTCCTTTTCCATAAGAATGGTTTCCTCGCCATCTTCACCCTTCGCGGGCACACCCATGCCCTTTTCTTGTTCCTCATCCTCTATAAGGAGCTCTTCAAGGCCCTCTATCTTTTCTTCGCCAGCTTCCGGTGCACGGCCCTCATCAAATACATCAACGAGATCGATAACATCCTCTTCCTCGCCCCCTATATCCTCATCGAAGTCGAAATCGAGCAGGTCCTCGTCCTCGTTTTCAGTAAAGTCTTTTTTGGCGTCATCATCCTTGGCCATGACCATCCCCCTCTTAATTTTTTTTCCGTGAACCCCTTTTTTTTGGTATCACACTACACGGAATAATGTCAAGGTCTTTGATCAGGACCTTGCAATTCAGACACTGGAATATACGCAACAGCTGCAAGACCTATTTACCGCAAAGCCGCCAAGGCCGCTGAGAGAAGTCTTTTTTCACGTGCCGTTGACCCCAGTTAAATAGGCTATCGCATGTAA
>Ga0315544_1003566_pt1 | contig 10210 bp, 9 predicted proteins | sample SalMarSW160130MG_2_FD_202543 | JGI IMG/M metagenome (GOLD analysis project Ga0315544, IMG submission 202543) | Salt marsh sediment microbial communities from the Plum Island Ecosystem LTER, Massachusetts, United States - Salt Marsh Sediment SW1601-130 ... | reverse complement strand
AGAGAAAAGGTTGGTATCATCTTTGGTAATCCCGAGGTGACACCGGGGGGCAGGGCTCTCAAATTCTACAGCTCGGTAAGGATAGACCTGCGGCGTGTTGAGGCCATCAAGCAGGGAGACAAAACTATAGGTAATCTTGTCAGGGCCAAGGTGGTTAAAAACAAGACTGCCCCCCCCTTCCGAATTGCTCAGTTTGACATCATGTTTGACCACGGCATAAGCAAGGAGGGCAATATCTTAGACCTTGGTGTAGAGCTGGGGCTGGTAAAAAAGAGCGGCGCTTTCTTCTCCTATGGTGACATTCGTCTGGGGCAAGGCAGGGAAAATTCCAAACACTACCTGAGCCAAAATCCCGAGTCTGCCCAGGAGATTGAGCAGCAGGTTAGAGCCACAGCCAACACCGACCATAATAATTCTGCTTAACACCACTCTAAACGGAACAGGTTAATAAGCGGATAATTAAGGCTGGGGCTTTAAGCTTCGGCCTTTTGTTTTGGAAAGGGACTGGATGAAAAAGGTCACCGCCGTCCGTAGTGGCAAGCGAGGCAAGCGGGTTAATATATACTTAAACGAAAAGTTTGCCTTCAGCCTGGAAGCCGAGGTAGCCCTCAAAGAGGGCTTAAAGGCAGAAAAGGCGCTCTCTGAAAACGAGATTGAGGCGCTAAAAAAAGCCGACCTCTTCCAGCGCTGCCTCAACGCCGCCTTCCACTTCCTCAGCTACCGCCCGCGCAGCCAGGCCGAAATAAGACAGCGCCTGGGTAAGCGCGGCTTTGACGGCGATAACGTGGCGGCGGTACTGGCCAGGCTAAAGGAACGGGGGCTGGTGGACGACCTGGCCTTTGCCCAATTCTGGAAAGACAACCGGGATTCATTTAGTCCCCGCAGCCAGTGGCTCACCCGGCTGGAACTCAGGCAAAAAGGGGTGCCCGCAGAAATCATTGACCGGGTAGCCGCTGAAGTTGACGACCAAGACTGTGCCTACCGGGCGGCTGTAGCTAAAGCCCGCCGTCTCTCCACGGCTGACTACCAAAACTTTAGCCGGAGTTTAGGCCAATTTCTCAAACGCCGCGGTTTTGGCTACGGGTTGATAAAGCCAACGGTGGAACGGGTGTGGCAGGAGCGTGGGGTGGAATGTAATAGTGAAATGTAATAAGTGAAAGGGGGGAGAAAATGGGAATAGAACCAATTTTTTTAGCCGTTTTCATTAGCAGTTTCGTTATTGGCGTAGTCTTCGGTGGTATGGCCACTTTCTTCATCAGGAGGATGGGGGTCAACCGCCAGCTCAGAATCGCCCAGCGAAAAGCGGCCAAGGTACTGGCCGAGGCCAACCTGGAGTACAAGAAAACCCTTGACGAAGCCAAAAAAGAAGCCGACAAAATCAAGGCCGGCGCCGATGCCGAATATAAAGAACGGCGGGGGGAACTACAGCGCCAGGAAAACCGCGTTTCGCAAAAGCAGGAGACGCTGGAGCACAAGATAGAAGGCGTGGAGCAACGTGAGCGCAATCTGACCAACAGGGAAAAGGAGATGGAGTCCATCCGCAGCGGTCTGGAGGATATCAGGGACAAGCAGATAAAGCAGCTGGAGCTGATTTCGGGCATGTCCACCGAAGAGGCCAAGCAAAACCTGCTGGACGCCGTAGAGACCGAGCTTAAGGATGAGCACTCGCGGCGCATCCGGGAGTGGGAGACCAAGCTAAAAGAGGAAGCCGATAAGAAATCTCAGGATATTCTGGCCATAGCCATCCAGCGCAGCGCCTCGGATGTGGTATCGGAAACCACGGTAGCCACCGTGCCCCTGCCCAGTGACGAAATGAAGGGCCGGCTCATCGGCCGGGAGGGGCGCAATATCCGGGCCCTGGAACAGGCCACCGGGGTTGACCTGATAGTTGACGATACCCCGGAAGCGGTGACCCTCTCCAGCTTCGACCCGGTACGGCGGGAGATAGCCCGCCTGGCTTTAACCAAGCTCATCCTGGACGGCCGCATCCACCCCGCCCGCATCGAGGAGGTGGTAAACAAGACCAAGGAGGAGGTAGACGCGGCTATGTTCGCCGCCGGAGAGCAGGCCGCCTACCAGGCAGGGGTGCAGGCACTGCGCCCCGAGCTAATCAAGCTGCTGGGCCGCCTCAAGTACCGCACCAGCTACGGGCAGAACGTGTTAAACCACTCCATTGAAACCGCCCACCTGGCCGGCATGATTGCCGGGGAGCTGGGGGCCAATGTGGCTATAGCCAAAAAAGCGGGGCTGCTCCACGATATCGGCAAAGCGGTAGACCGGGAGGTGGAAGGCGCCCACGCCCCCCTCGGCGCCGAGCTGGTCAAGCAATGGGACAAGTCCCCGGAGGTTGTCCAGGGCATCGCCGAACACCACTTCGAAACCGACTCTATCAGCATCTGGGGCTTCATCGTCGCCGCCGCCGATGCCATCAGCGGCGCCCGCCCCGGCGCCCGGCGCGAGTCTCTGGAACACTACCTCAAACGGCTGAAGGCGCTGGAAGACATCTCCAACAGCTTCAATGGGGTGGAAAAATCCTACGCCATTCAGGCCGGCCGTGAGGTCCGCATCCTGGTCAAGCCCGAAGAGATTGACGACCTGGGGGCGATGAGGCTGGCCCGGGACATCGTCAAGAAGATTGAAGATAGCCTGCAGTACCCGGGGCAGATAAAGGTCACCGTGCTCAGGGAAACCAGGGCGGTGGACTATGCTAAATAACTCCCCGTGAAACCTTCGCTTCGCTCGTTTTCACGGGAGCCCCGGGGCCTGAAATAACAAACCTGGGCAATTAGAAAGGAAAGCCAAGTGCTGATACTGGCCATAGGCGATGTAATCGGTAAGCCGGGCAGGAAGGCTTTAAGCCAGCTTTTACCCGGCCTCCGCCGGCAATACGGCCTGGACCTGATTATAGTCAACGGCGAAAACGCCGCCGGCGGCATCGGGCTGACCCTGGCTACGGCCCGGGAGATGCTCAATGCCGGCGCCGACGTGCTGACCTCGGGTAACCACATCTGGATGCACCGGGAAATTTACCCATACCTGGATAGCGACATGCCCATCCTGCGCCCGTTAAACTACCCCACCGGCGTGCCGGGCCGGGGGCATTTAGTCATTGGCAAGGTAGCCGTGGTCAATCTAATCGGCCGGGTCTTCATCGGCGATTTTGATAACCCCTTCCACGCCGTAGACAAACTGCTGGCCGAGCTAGAGCAAAAAATTATCATCGTTGACTTCCACGCCGAGGCCACCTCGGAAAAGGTAGCCCTGGGAAGGTATCTGGACGGGCGGGTCAGCGCCGTGCTCGGCACCCACACCCACGTCGGCACCACCGACGCCCAGGTTCTCCCCGGCGGCACCGCCTACGTCAGCGATATCGGCATGACCGGCCCCCTGGACTCGGTCATCGGTGACGACGCCGATGCGGCCATCGCCCGCTTCCTGACCAGTATGCCCCACCGCCTGTCGGTGGGCAAGGGCAAAACCGCCCTTAACGGCATACTGGTAGAGGTGGACGGCGATACCGGCAGGGCGCTGAGCATAGAGCGAATCTACCGGGAGGTAGAATAAGCGGTGGGCCAGGCCGACCTCCACATCCACTCCACCGCCTCCGACGGCCGGCTCACCCCGGCCGAGGTGGTAAAGGAGGCGGCCAGGCGAGGCTTAAAATTCATGTCCCTTACTGACCACGATACCGTCGACGGGATTGCCGAAGCTTTAGCGGCGGTACAAAGCTTTCCCGGGCTAAAGCTGATACCCGGTATTGAAATCAGCACCGATATTCCCCAGGGCGAAGCCCACGTCCTCGGCTATTTTATAGACTATGCCAGCCGGCAACTGCTGGAAAAGCTGGAACAGTTCCGCAACTCACGGTTAAACCGTGCCCGGGGGATGGTGGTCAAGCTGGATAAACTGGGCGTCCACCTGGACTGGCAGCGAATTGAGCAGATAGCCGGCTCAAGCGTTATGGGACGTCCCCATATCGCCCGGGCCATGCTGGAAAAGGGCTATATAGACTCTTTTAAGCAGGCCTTCACCGACTATATCGGCCACGACGGCCCCGCCTACTTAGAGCGGGACAAGCTCACCCCCGCCGAGGCGGTGGCGCTAATCATCAAAGCCCGGGGGGTGGCGGTGCTGGCCCACCCCTTCACCGTCAACGAGCCGGAGGCGCTGATTATAGAACTAAAGGCGGCCGGCCTGGCCGGCATAGAAACCTATTACAACAACTACACCGCCGAAGATATCAGCCGTCTGGCCAGCTTAGCCCAGGAACATAACCTTATTGCCACCGGCGGCAGCGACTATCACGGCATAGACTCCAGCGAGACAGCTATCGGCGGCATTGATTTACCGCTGGCATCGGTGGAAAAACTCATAGCTAAAGCCAGAAAGATAAACCCGGAGCTTAATTTTTAAGGGGGGCTTATGGCTATTGCCTTTATCCTGCTGCTGGTAGGCGCCTACCTTCTGGGCTCAATGCCCACCGCCTATATCATCGGGCGGTGGCGGCGGGGGATAGATATCCGGCGCTACGGCAGCGGCAATGTCGGCGCCTCCAATCTGGTCAGGTTAAAGGCCGGATGGCTGGCCACTGTGGTCACTATCGCTGATCTGGGCAAGGGGATGCTGGCCATATGGGCGGCCCAGGCCGCCGGCCTGAGCATCGCCCAGCAGGCAGCGGTAGGCCTGGCCGCCGTTATCGGCCACAACTGGCCGGTATTTCTGCGCTTCAACGGCGGCCGGGGGGTGTTAACCACTGTGGGCGTCGCCTTTTTCCTGCCCCTGGCCAACGGCCCGCTGGTGCCCTGGCCACTGATTATCTCTCTCTCCCTGGCCGCAATCTTTGTCTTCGGCTTCCACAACCTGCCGGTAGGCACCATCGCCGGCATGGCCGCCCTGCCTCTGGTCAGCTGGCTGGCTGGTGAGCCGCTGGCGCTGACCCTTGGCTTTTTAGCCATGTTTTTTGTGATGGTTATCCGGCGGCTGACGGCGCCCAAATCCTCGCTAACCGCCTCGGTAAAAACCGGGGAGCTTATAGTCAACCGCCTGCTCTTTGACCGGGATATAAGAGACAAGGAAGCCTGGATATACCGCAAACCGGCCGAAAAAGAGGAGAAGGGGTGACCCCCGGATGAAATGCGCCTATCATCCTGATGTAGAAACCAATTTAAGGTGCGGCAAGTGCGATAAGCCGATATGCCCCAAGTGCATGGTGCAGACACCGGTGGGCGCCCGCTGCCGCGACTGCGCCGGGCTGGATAAACTGCCCACCTTCAGCGTTTCCACCAGATATTATTTAATCGCCGCCGGGACGGCGCTGGGCATAGGCTTAGCCTGCGGGGCCGTCTGGGGATTAATCGCCTGGCTGGTGCCAATGTTCTTTCTTAACCTGCTGCTGGCGGCGGCAGCGGGCTACGCCATCGGGGAGGTGACCAGCCTGGCGGTCAACCGCAAGCGGGGCACGGGACTGGCCGTGGTCGGCGGTATAGCCGTCGCCATAAGCTACGCCGTCACCCTTTTCTTCCCCGGTGGGCTTCCCATTGGAATATTTAGTATAATTTATCATATAATAGCAGTGGGACTGGGTATCTTTCTGGCCGTTACCCGGCTGCGCTAGGAATTTTTCAAGTCCGGTTGGACCTAGATAGGAGATACTATGTCAGCGGATATCTTTATGCCAGGAACGCCTCTCTTTTACGCACTGTTCTGGGGAGTATTCTTAATTACCCTGGGGATTTTCGCCTACCGCATCAGGCAGCTATGGCAGTACATGTTCCTGGGGCAGAAGGAAACCGGTTCTAAAGGCCTGCTCAGACAGACATGGGATACGATAGTATATGTCATCAGCCAGCTCTGCCAGCTCAAGAACTTCCGGATTAAGGACTGGGCGCCGCTGGGCCACGCCCTGATGGTATGGGGCTTCTTTGTCTCCATCATTTTCTATTTCTTTTTCATAATCCTTACCGAAGGCCTGGGCCTGATAGCGCTGGAAGAGACCCAGTTTTACTTCTATTCGGTCTGGGTAATGGACTTCTTTGCGGTATTTATTTTCGTAGGCGCCGCCTGGGGTATTATCCGGCGCTATATAATCAGGCCGGAACGGCTCCAGGGGGAGCAGACCGTCGAGGCCATGATTATCCTGCTGTCCGTGCTCGTCCACCCGATAACCCACATATTTGAAATAGGCTCCAAGATTGCCCTGGGGCACCCGCCGGCGGGGCTGGGGCATACCCTGCTGCCCCCGGTGAGCGCCTGGGTCAGCAACCTGTTCACCGCCGGTGCCGGCACCGAGGCCTGGTATCTGGGCTTCCTCTGGGCGCACTGGCTGACCGTGGTCATCGTCCTGGTAATCATCCCCTACACCAGGTACCTGCACATCATCGCCTCCATATTCAACGGCATACTGCGCAACCGGCCCCGCACTGTCCTCAAGCCCATTGACCTGGAGGAGGCGGAGTCCTTTGGCGTCACTACCATTGACCAGCTTACCTGGAAACAGAACCTAGACCTGTACTCCTGCGTGGTCTGCGGCAACTGCCAGGAGCTCTGCCCGGCTTACAACAGCGGCAAAAAACTCAACCCCAAGAAGATTATCCAGGACCTGAAGGACCACCTCCTCAAGGTAGGCCCGGAACTGGTGGCGGCCAAGGCCAAAGGCGAAGCCGCCCCGGACAACCCCAATGTCCCCCTGGCCGAAAATGTCATCCTGCTGGACGAAATCTGGGCGTGCACCACCTGCGGCGCCTGCGACGAGGTCTGCCCGGTATGGGTAGACCATATTGACAAGATAGTAGACCTGAGGCGAAACCTGGTGATGGAGCAGTCGTCCATGCCGGAAACAGCCGAAGGCGCCTTAAGGAGCATAGAGGACAGGGGCCACCCCTGGCGCGGAACCACCCTTTCGCGGACGGACTGGGCGGAGGGGCTTGACATCAAGGTCATGGCCGATGACCAGGATGTAGATATCCTCTTCTGGGTGGGCTGCACCGGCGCCCTGGAGGAAAGGAGCACTAAAGCAGCTCAGGCAACAGCCAGGCTGCTCAAGGCCGCCGGGGTCAACTTCGGCATACTGGGGGCGGAGGAGAGCTGCTGCGGCGAGCCGGCCCGGCGCCTGGGCAACGAATACCTGTTCCAGATGCAGGCGGAAAAGAACGTTGAGGTATTAAAGAACTACGGGGTCAAGCGCATCGTTACCGCCTGCCCCCACGGCTATAACATGCTCAAGAACGAGTACCCCCAGTTCGGCGGCAACTACGAGGTCATCCACCACACCGAGCTGATTGCTCAACTGCTTAAAGAGGGCAAGCTCAAGCTTAAAAAGGGCACGGACGAACTGGTCACCTACCACGACGCCTGCTACCTGGGGCGATATAATAATATCTACCAGCCGCCGCGGCAGATTATAAAAGCCGTCCCCGGTATCAAGATGGCGGAGATGGAGAGAAATAAGCGGCGGGCGTTCTGCTGCGGGGGCGGGGGCGGACATATGTGGCTGGAGGAGCAGGAGGGCAACCGCATCAACGAGATGCGCACCGAGCAGGCGATGGACACAGGAGCTCAAACAGTAATTACCGCCTGCCCCCTCTGCCTGCAGATGTTTGAAGACGGCATCAAGGCCAAAGCCGCCGAGGAACAGCTTAAGGTGATGGACATTGCCGAACTGTTAGCCGCCCGGATAGAAGAATAGGGCAAAGAAATGGCGGAAAGCTTTGTCAAAGTCAAGGTTACCAGCCAGAAGGGTCACTGCGAGGCGGGGCATAAGGTCGGCGATGAGTGGCTGGTCGGGGAAAAGGCGCCGGAAGGCCTCTGTATCTTCGCCTTCGGTTCCCTGCTGCCCTTCATAACGCCGCTGATGTTCGGCGCCTCGTTTCCATGGGAAAAAGACCCGGATATGACCACGGTGGCCTGCCCCGACGCCGAAAACCCGGTAACCTTCGAGATTAGCCGCGTCCGGGATTAAGCTTCGCCGTACTTCTCGCGGAGCTTGCGCCGCAGGGTCTTGCCGGTGGACGTCTTGGGCAGTTCTTCGGTGACCAGAATTACCGATGTGGGCCGCTTGAAGCCGGCCAAATGGGGGCGGCAAAAATCGATTATTTCCCGTTCGCTGGCGGTCTCCCCCTTTTTAAGCCTGACGATGGCCCTCACCTGCTGCCCCCACTCCTCGTCCTTAACCCCGATTACCGCCGCCTCCTCTATTTTGGGGTGAGTGGAAAGGACGCTCTCCACCTCGTCGGGGCCGATGTTCTCCCCACCCCGCACGATGACATCGTCACCCCTTCCGGCAAGGTAGATATAGCCCTCCTCATCCTTATAGCCCACGTCGCCGGTGCGGTACCAGCCGTCGGCGGTAAAGGCCTTCTCCGTCTTCTCCTCGTCCTTCCAGTAACCCTTCATTATCCTCGGCCCCAGCACCACAATCTCACCCATCTGCCCGGCGGGCAGCTCTTTGCCTTTTTCGTCCCGCACCTGGATTTCCACATCTTCCATGGGCAGGCCTATAGATGTCGCCAGCCGCTTTAGCTTCTTCTCCCTCTCCGCCTCGGTCTCTTTACCGGTGATTACCTGGTCTGCGGCCCGAAGAGCGGCTATGGTAGAAGAGGTCTCCGTCCCGCCGAAGGCGTTTATCAGCGCCCGCCCCGGGAAGCGCTCTATGGTCTTCTTTAATACTTCATAGGGGCAGGCGGCGGCGCCGTAGGTGATGACCCGCACGCTGGAAAGGTCGTATTTAGTAAAGTCGGGGTACTCCACGATGCGCTTGAGCATGGTCGGCACCACCATCACCCGGGTGGCTTTCTCCCGCTGCACCGTCTCGAACCACTCTTTCTCGTCAAACTGGCGCATTAAAGCAATAGTCCTGCCCCCGTAGATAGCCGCCATCAGCGCCTGCATCCCGGCCACGTGGTAGAGGGGCATGACCAGAACATTGGTCTCCGGGGGCGCTTCCATGTCGGGGGGGTCGACATTGCTCAGCACGTAGGAGCTGTAGGCGTTGTGGTCCTGGGGCACCCCCTTGGGAAAGCCGGTGGTGCCGGCGGTAAAGATAAGCACGGCGATATCCTCATCTTTAAGCTCGGCAAGGGTCTTGTCCTCCGGCGAGCCGTCAGCGATAAGCTGGTCATAGCTTGCCATCCCCTCAGCCTTGCCGCCGATGACAATAAAATGCTTCACCGAAGGTATCTGGGAGCGGACGCCGTTGACCATATCAATGTAGCGGCTGCCGACGAAGAGGACTTCGGGTTCGGCTTTATTGACCAGGTAGACCAGTTCGTCCTGCCTTATCCTGAAGTTCAGGGGCACGAAGATGCCCCCCGCCCTCACCACCCCGAAACAGGCCTCTACATACTCAGCGCAGTTGACCTCGAGGATGGCGGCGCGGTCTCCCTTGGCCAGGCCCAGTTTATTCAGCGAATCGGCCAGGCGGTTTACCCTCTCCTTGAGCTGGGCGTAGCTGTAGCGCCTGCCCTCAAAGGCGATGGCGGTTCTCTCCGGGACCAGCACGGCCGACAGGTCAAGAAACTCGGTTATAACCATCCTTCACCTCCACAAATCAGCCGGTTTTCTCTTTCACCTTATCGACTATCCGGGTCATGGCCTCCCCGGCTTTAGCCTTAATCAGCACCGTCGCCTCTCCGTCCATGGGGGTAGAACTTAAGTTTACGATAACCAGTTTGGCCCCGGCCCGGACGGCGTAGACGGGCATTTGGGCGGCGGGGTTGATGACCAGGGTCGAGCCGACCACGATAAACAGGTCGCAGCCGGATGAGCGGTTGGAAGCCTCGGTCAGCACGTCATAGGGCAGCTGCTCGCCGAAGAAGACGGCGTTGGGTTTGAGGATACCGTGGCAGGCCTGGCAGTCGGGGATTTCCTCGCCCTTGTCCAGCCGGAGCTTTATCTGCTCAAAGGGATAGCGCCGGCCGCAGCTCAGGCACACCGCCCACTGCATATTACCGTGGAGCTCAAAGACCTTGTCGGCAGGCACCCCCGCCTTCTGGTGCAGGTTATCCACATTCTGGGTGATAACGCAGTCCAGCCGGCCCAGTTTGTCCAGCTCGGCGATAGCGTAGTGGGCGAGGTTGGGCTCAGCCAGAGTAGTCAGGTGCCCCTCCCCCAGCATCCGCCACTGCTTTCGCCTGGCTTCGGGGTCGGAAACGAACTTCTGATAGGTAAAGTCATCGGGGTCAAAGCGGCTCCAGATACCGCCGGGGCTGCGGAA
>Ga0315544_1003564_pt1 | contig 10213 bp, 8 predicted proteins | sample SalMarSW160130MG_2_FD_202543 | JGI IMG/M metagenome (GOLD analysis project Ga0315544, IMG submission 202543) | Salt marsh sediment microbial communities from the Plum Island Ecosystem LTER, Massachusetts, United States - Salt Marsh Sediment SW1601-130 ... | reverse complement strand
AGAACGACTAATTGCTGTTACCATCCAGCACCCGGCGGATAGCCCTCAGTACAAGTCCCCTTGGCGGTATATGTTTCTGGGTACCTTCTGGTCTTCAGGAAGGGAGCAAATCAAGAAGAAAAGAGCCGCTAGGGAAAAACGCCGTAACCTAGAGGGTATGACCCCGGATGAGTTAGCCAGCATCAATCCCAGGAACCTCGTTATCCCCTATGGTAAAGTTAGCTCTGTTGAGCTAAAACGTCGCTTCTTCCAGTGGCAGCTGAGGTTCCATGTCTCCGGGCCATCAAACACGGAGCGAATGTTTCGCTTTAACCTGTCCAAGAAACAGGTCCCGGAGGCTGAGCGTCTGCTGAAACTGGCTTCGCTTTCTAAATAGTACCCACCAGGTCGCTGATGTTTATTTCCAGCATCTTGATACTGGCCAGGATACGGTCGACATTGCGGTCTACCGCCTGAATTCCCCCCGAAATACGCTTTAACTCGGTGGCGGTTTGCTTTAATGTCTCAATCTTTTGGGCCATGTCTTCTATATTATATTTTCCCATACTCTTACTCCTTGCGCCTAAGGTCCTTGAACCTCTTGGACTTAACATCATATCGGGGTAGGGTGCCATAGTCGTGAAACTCCAGATTGTACCTGAGGCCAGTCTTCAGTCTTAGCTGCTGGACCAGCTTCGCTTCAACGGCTTCGACGCCAGGCTTAGCATCAGGCATTAGCTCCACCTTCAGGGTTATATCGTCAATGTCGCCCTTCTTGATGACAGCAACCTCGTATTCGTCACCCAGCTCCGGAATACTCCTCACTACCTCCTCGATAGCCGTTGGTGCCAGGAGCACCCCCTTCACCTTGGTGATGTCATCAGCCCGGCCGACCACGCCGCCCTTTAGCCGCCTAAAGGTCCGCCCGCACTCACATTTCTCCTCAGGGTTCCATTCAATGATATCCTTGGAGTCAAACCTGATGCAGGGGTGGGCAAAACGGTCAAAGGTGGTAACCACCATGCTGCCCTTCTTGCCCGGCTCGGTGATAGTGGTACCAGTCTCGATATCCTCTATCTCAACCAGATGGAAGGCTTCAAGAACGTGCAATCCGGCCTGGGCCTGGCACTCAAAGCCCCAGTGCCCTATCTCGGTGGCGCCAACCTGGTCATAAACCTTAGCCCCCCAGGCCTCCTCCATGCGTTTTTTGGTGCCCGGGATACAAGCCCCCGGTTCACCAGCCGCCGTTATCTTCCTTATATATAAGTCCTTGGCCGGGTCTATCCCCAGTCTTTTTCTGGCTACATCAGCCATGCCTAGAATGTAGGTTGGCGTGGCCATAAGGGCGGTGGCTTTCAGCTCCTGCATCTTCAGTATCCTGGCTTCGGTATCGAGTACGCCGCCGGGGATAACCTCGCAACCTATCTTCTCAGCGGCGTAATGACCCGCCCAGAAGGCTATGTTGACGCTGTAGCCAAAGGGCAAAAATACCCTGTCGTAGTCGCGATAGCCGTAAGCATAAAGGGCATAAGCCCATGACTCAGCTGACCACTCCCAGTCCTGCCAGGTCTCCGGGTGATAGACGGGCTGCCCGGTGGTGCCGCTGGTCTGGCGGTATTCGGTTACCTGCTCTAAAGGGACCGAAAGGATAGTGCCGTAGGGGTAGGGCTCTCTACGCTGGGCCTCCCTCAGCATTGACTTTTCTGTCTTGGGGACTTTCCTTACGTCATCAAGCGTTTTAATATCGCCGGGCTCAAGGCCAGCTTCCTTATAAAGGCGGCGATAGAACGGCGAATTTTCATAAGCCCAGGCGAGGATTTGCTTGAACTTCTTTAGGTGAAACTGCTGAAGTTTTTGGCGCGGCAGTGTCTCCAGGATTGGGTTCCAGTATTGCTCATCTGGTTTCATCAGCGCCTCCTATCTTGTAGCCGCTTATTTCGCCGGCTCAAGGGCATAATATACCCGGTTGCATACCTTAGTGGCCAGTTGCGTATTATAGTACTAGTAGAAAAATATCTTATGGTGTTATCATAATATAGTTTCCACAGAAATTTTGCAAAATAGTGCTTTTTTCTTCATAATAACCGCAGAATGCACAGGAGGTAGACATGACGACAATAGCTGAGTTCAACAACTACGGGGAGGAGGTGGAGAAGCTGGTACGGCTCAAGACAGCCCCGATAGCGGTCAAGATGCTGGAAAAGGAAAGCGATATCCCCAAAGAAGCCATCAGGCCCAAGAGAGACCGCGGCCATCACCTCGCCCAGTGTCAGGTTTTCGCCCTCACCCGCCGCAAGGGGGAGACGATAGCCATGCTCAAGGAAGATAACTGGTGCTGGGCGCCTCTAATCGGCTACGGGCTGGTGCCGCCCTTCGATGAAAAGACCATTTCCCCGATGATATATATCGTGGAGAACATGAAGGCGGCCAAGAAGATGCTCAAGACTTTTCCCCGCCTGGAATACGGGAAGTACATCGGTATTCTCACCGCCCCCCTGAAAACGGCCAGCTTTAAGCCGGATATGATACTAATCTATTCCAATACCGCCCAGCTGCGCAGTATGCTGATGGCGATTAAGTATAAAAAGGGCAACCTGGTGAAATCCGAGTTTGACCCCATAGACTCTTGCGTCTACTCTATCGTGCCCGTGATACAAAACGGAGAATACCGCATTACCCTGCCCGACCCCGGTGAGTTCGAGCGGGCGATGGCGGAAGAAGGCGAGATTATCCTTTCCGTACCGGCAGCTAAGCTGGAAGAGCTGGTAACGGGGCTAAGGTTCTTTGAGGAGCTAAAGCTGGGCTATAGCCACCTTAACATGCAGATGACGCCCGATTTCCCCCAACCCCCCTTCTATGAGGAGCTCTTTAAGCAGTGGGGGCTGGATGCCCCGCCTAAAAAATAATAGACTGTTGACTTTTTGCTCAGGCATTAGTATACTCGCCCTGTTTGCACCTTCCCATTCCAGACCAAGTCTATTATTAATAGTTAAGGGGATAAACGCATGCCAAAAGACTTTATTACTCAGCTGGCCGATCTGGAGGAAGAGGAGGTCATCAAGCTGGTCAAACAAAGACTTGAAGCCGGCGACGGGGCACTGGCTATCCTGGAGGACAGCCGTAAAGCCATGGAAATAGTCGGCGACCGCTTCGTCAAAAATCAATACTTCATTCCCGAGCTGGTCTATTCCGGTGAGCTGCTCAGGCAAATTACCGAGCTGGTTAAACCCCACCTTGTCCAGTCGGGCGAGACCAAGCACCTGGGCGAGGTGGTTATCGGCACCGTAGCCGGTGACATTCACGATATCGGACTTAATATCGTCGACTTTATGCTCGGCGTCAACGGTTTTAAGGTCTATAACCTGGGTGTTGACGTTCCCGCCGAGAAGTTCGTCGAGAAGATGAAGGAGACATCAGCCCCGGTATTGGGCTTAAGCGGCTTTTTGACCCTTGCCTTCGACGCCATGAAGGACACGGTGGTGGCTCTGGAGGCGGCCGGCATCAGGGGCAAGATGAAGATAATGATTGGTGGCGGCCAGATTGATGATGAGATCGTGAAATACGCCAAGGCTGATGCCTACGGCAAGGATGCCATGGCGGCGGTTTTCCTGGCTAAAAAATGGATAGGCGGCAATTAAGCTTGGAAAAGAAATGGGAAGAACTATCCTGGCAGGAAAAACGGGAGGAGCGGTTTAAGCGCTGGCTTTCGCAGGATATAAAATTCGCCAATTCCCAAGCGGAAAAGCTTTACAAGGAACGGGTAACCCGTTTCGTTAAAGCCATCAAGCTGGAGGAACCTGACCGCGTACCGGTTATGCTGCCGGCGGCCTTTTACCCGGCCTATTATTCCGGTTACACTCTGAAGGATATTATGTACGACTATGATGTCCTGAAAAATTCTTGGTTGAAGTTCATGAACGAGTTTGGCGATATGGACTCGTTCGGCGGCCCCGGCCTCGTTTTTCCCGGCAAGGTAGTGGACATGATTGACTACAAATTGATGAAATGGCCCGGGCACGGCCTAGCCGATGACTCTCAGAGCTACCAGTTCGTTGAGGGCGAATATATGCCGCCCGAGGAATACGATGACCTCATCAGGGACCCCGCCGATTACCTGATGAGGTATTTTTTACCCCGTTCCGTAGGCGCTTTGGCCCCCTGGAGCAAGTTAGGCCCGATGACGGCCTTTGTCGGTATACCGGTATGGTATGTCAGTCAGTTCGGCGATCCCGATATCCGCAAGTCCTACCAGATCTTGCTTGAGGCCGGTCAGGAGTGTAACAGGTGGATGGAGGCTGTCATGGAGGTCAGCCAGGCGTCGCTGGAAGCCGGCTATCCTTCCATCTGGGGCGGCTTGAACGGGGCACCCTATGACTTTATTGGTGATATGTTGAGGGGAACGGCGGGGGTAATGATGGATATGTTCAAGCGACCCGATAAGCTGCAAAAGGCTATGGAGAGACTGGTGCCCATCGCTATTAACGAAACCGTAAGTATGGCTGATGCCTTGGACTGCCCCATCATATTCATGCCGTTGCATAAAGGTACGGGAGGTTTCATGTCCAACGAGCAGTTTAAGACCTTCTACTGGCCCACCTTCAAGGAGGTGATGATAGGTATAATCAATGAAGGTCTGGTGCCGATACCCTTCGCCGAGGGTGACTACGAGCCGCGGCTGGAGATTATCAAGGACATGCCCCGCAGTTCGGTAGTGTGGTGGTTTGAGCGTATGGACATGGCTAAGGCTAAAAAGGTTCTCGGCGACACCGCCGGCATTGCCGGCAATGTGCCTGTCTCGGTGTTGTGCACCGGCACTCCCCAGGAGGTTAAGGAACAATGCCGTAAGGTCATTGAGAGTTGTGCTAAAGGCGGTGGTTACATACTGACGGGGAGCGCTGGGGTGGAGAGGGGGAATCCCGATAACCTGCGCGCTATGATGGAGGCGGCCAAGGAATACGGCGTCTACAAATAGCTCGAAACCCCGACGGAGGTTTTAAGATGGAAAAGAAATGGGAAGAGTTATCCTGGCAGGAAAAACGGGAAGAACGGTTTAAGCGGTGGCTCTCTCCAGATGTGAAGTTCGCCAGTCCGCAAGCGGAAAAGTTGTATAAGGAGAGGGCAACCAGATTCATTAAAGCCATCAAACTGGAGGAACCGGACCGCGTGCCGGTCATACTGCCGGCGGGGAATATCCCGGCTTATCTCGCCGGGGTAAATCTCAAGACGGTTATGTATGATTATGACGAACTCCGCCGGGCGTGGCGGGAGTTTCTCCGGGAGTTTGAATCGGACACGCTTCTCGGTCCCGGTCTTGTCTTTCCGGGGAGGGTACTCGAAGCCATTGATTTTAAATTGGAAAAATGGCCGGGGCACGGTCTAGCTGACGATATCGAATCTTACCAGTTCATCGAAGGCGAGTATATAAAGCCAGAGGAATACGACAAGCTCATTAAAGACCCCTCTGATTTCTGGCTGAGAACCTTCATGCCCCGCGCCATGGGTGCCTGTAAGGCTTTTGAGAAGTTGCCCCAACTGACGGCTTTTATCGGCATACCGGTCTTCTATGTAGCCTACTTCGCCGACCCGGAAATCCAGGCGGCTTTCAAGACGCTGATGGATGCCGGAGTCGAAACCATGAAATGGATGGGGGTTGTCAATGATGTCAACCGAGAGTTGCTGGAAGCGGGTTTCCCCGCTTTCTGGGGGGGTATGTCCGGGGCGCCCTTCGACATGATAGGCGATATGCTGAGAGGGACGGCCGGGATAATGATGGACATGTTCCGGCGGCCGGAAAAGCTTCATGAAGCTATGGAAAGGATGGTGCCTATAGCGATTGACGAGGCCGTGGCCGGCGCAAATGCTTCGGGATGTCCGATAATTGTAATGCCCCTCCATAAAGGGACGGGCGGTTTTATGTCCAACGAGCAGTTTGAGACCTTCTACTGGCCTACCTTCAAAAAGATTATGATGGGCTTAATTAACGAGGGTCTGGTACCGATGCCATTCGCCGAGGGGAACTATGAACCGCGGCTGGAGATTATCAAGGATATGCCCAGGAGTGGGGTGATATGGTGGTTCGAGCGTATGGATATGGCCAAAGCCAAAAAGATTCTTGATGATACTGCCTGCATTGCCGGCAATATACCAGTCACGGTGCTTTGCACCGGAACACCCCAGGAGGTCAAAGAACACTGCAAGCGGCTTATCGAGACCTGTGCCCCAGGCGGCGGTTATATCTTAACTGGAGGGGCAGCCGTGGATAAGGGGAAGCCGGAAAATCTACATGCTGTGATGGAGGCGGCTAAGGAATATGGTACGTATTGAGAAATTCTATATCTGCGGTCAGAATCCGAGGGCTTGCGTTGCCCTATGCCACTGTGGAAACAGGCTCACCCATATGGGTGAGCCTGAATTGTTTTTCTAACTATTGACAAGCCAGAGAATGTGAGTATAATTGGGCTTAGTTCAAACTAATGGCATCAAGTAGAAATAGAAATCGTCCCCTCCAAATTTTAAAGCTAAATCGGGCTTGAAAACTAAGCGCTTTTATTTGAGGAAAGGAGGTAAATATGACGTAGTGGACAAAAATATTCTCTGGGCAATCCAAAAGGAGGTGAATTTTTAACGGTGAAGAAACTTTTATTTATTCCTTTAGTGATTATCATGATAGCCGGGATGTGTCTCAGCGGTGCTTGTGGGCCATCGGGACCAGTAGAAGGCACGACGATAAGAGTCGCGGTACCGGATTTTGGCAATGAGTCAACTGACCCGGTCTTCTTAGAGTCCCTCTGGGGTTGGATGTATTATGACTCCCTGCTCCGATGGGATGAAGACGGGATTCTTATCCCTGGGGTAGCTGATGAATGGACGCTTGATGAGGCTACGAGTACCTGGACTTTCACAATCCACGAGGGCATTACCTTCCACAACGGCGACCCGCTGACTGCCTACGATGTCAAGTTCTCGGTTGACCGGTTCTCGGATATGACCCAGTCAGGCAACCCGTGGTCTTTCTACCTGAGCACAGCCTACAACCAGGTAGAGACAAAGGTCATCGACGACTATACCTTCCAGTTCATCGCCGACCACCCCGAGCCGGCTCAGGCTGTCATTTTCGCCTGGGTACGTATCCTGCCCAAGAACTACTACGAATCAGTCGGACAGGACGAGTTCCGCGCCAATCCTATCGGCTCCGGTCCCTGGAAGTTCGTCGAGCTTATATCGGACACAAAGATGACCTTGGAAGCCAATCCCGACTACTGGCGCGAGGATGAAATACCTGCCTTCCAGTATTATACGGAATACGAGGTACCTGAGCTAGCCACCCGTATCGCCATGCTCAAGACGGGCGATGTTGATATAATCGGCGTGGACTATGACCAGATTCCCGGTTTGTTGGATGAAGGGTTCGAATTACAAGAGTTCTATCCCCCTGGCACGTGCAGTCTCTGCATCCAGGGCTCCTGGCTGCCAGATGCCGGGCCGGTGGGTGACATTCGCGTCCGCCAGGCCCTGTCCTACGCCCTCAACCGCCAGGAGATATGCGATACCTGGTTCTCGGGTTACGCCGAGCCGGGTGGCCAGTTCTACATGTATCCGGGGTGTTTCGGATGGAGCGATGAGTTAGTCGCCGACCCCTATGACCCCGAATTAGCCATGGACCTGCTGGATGAAGCCAACTATCCGGACGCCTTCGCTGACCCGACCATCCATATCTACACGACTTCCTACGCTGGACTTGCCGGTGGACAGGACTTCTTCCTGCTGCTCATGAGCTACTGGGAGGCTGTCGGCCTTGATATCGAGCTGCATGTCGTCGACACGACCATATGGAACAACTACATGTTCAATTTCGCCCGGCTGCAGGAAGGCGATGAAAATGTGGGCTGGACATTCTGCTGGAATTACAACGCCTTCTTTAACGCCATGTACCAGTCCTCCAACATGTATGGTTCCTGGGGTGTACACAACTGTGGTAACGACCCGACAGCGGACGAGCTCTATCTCAAAGCCGCCGGTGAGATTGACTACGAATTAGCCGCTGAGTACTTTGCCGAATTCCAGGAATACGCTAGGACCATGTACGTAAATATCGGTGTCGCTCAGACGGATAACCTGTTTGTCTACAACCCGGATACAATCGGTGAATTTGCCGGCAGAAACTGGGTGAGCTATTGGGATGCTGCCAACGGCATCCAGCAACCTTGATAAGCCGTAGGCAATAAGTGTCGGCTAAAGAGCCTTAGCCGTGGTTTCCGGGGCGGGGTATAAAATCCCCGCCCCGGGAGCCCGGTTGTGAGTTGTTTGACACTTCTAATAATAAACCTGTAAGCTGATAAAGTTAGTAGCAATCCTGGGGTTTGTGCTGAAAGAACCAGTGTTTTGATGCCCCTTATATAAGCTGGAATAGTCCAGAGCTGCGTGATGTGCCAGAGTATATAAGGAACATTAAGCGTTAGTATGGTTATCAGAGAAGATAGATGACGCGTTTTATTATTCTCAGGCTTATATTTACTTTCGTTGCCCTCATTGGTATTGTAATCATCGTCTTTTTCCTGGTCCGCGCTTCCGGAGATCCCCTGAGCCTGCTGTCTAACCCCAATTTGACTGAGGAGCAGTACGAGCATATCAAGGAACGGCTTGGACTGGATAAGTCATGGGGCGAGCAATTCATAATTTACATGGGGGACCTTGCCCAAGGCGACCTCGGTGAATCGCTCCTCAGAGAGAGACCCGTAATAGATATGATAAAAGGCGCGATGCCCAATACCCTCAAATTAATCCTCCCCGCCTTTGCCCTATCCATGATACTGTCGCTTATCCTGGGGGTTTTGGCGGCGACATACCGCGACTCCTTCTGGGATAACGGGGTGAAGTTTCTGGCGGTGCTGGGGCAGGCCCTGCCGGGCTTCTGGGTGGCTATTATGGCCGTGTTGATTTTTTCCGTTAATTTGGGCTGGTTCCCGGTCGCTGGTATGACTACCCCCGCCCATTATATACTGCCGGTGGGCACGTTGGCCTTCTTCATACTGCCGGGCATGATGCGCCTGATTCGTTCCAGCATGCTGGACGTCCTTGACAGCGAGTATATTAAACTGGCCAGAATCAAGGGGCTTCCCGAGAGAGTAGTCATCTGGAAACACGCCCTGAGGAATGCCTTGATAACACCGCTGACGGTAGCCGGCCTGATATTCGCCATGCTGGTTACCGGCGCCATAATTACCGAGCAGGTTTTCAACTGGCCTGGTCTAGGCCGGATGTTACTCGATGCGACTTTTGCCCGCGATTTCCCGGTGGTACAGGCAATTACCATAATTACGGCGATTTTCGTTCTGGGGATAAACCTGTTGGTAGACATTTCTTACGCTTACATTGACCCGCAAATCAGATACGAGAAGTCGTAGGGGATTAAACCATGTTGAGTATAATACCGAGCATAGAAAAAAGGCCCGAGAAGATATATACCGGGGGCCTTTCGCGACGAACACGGATTGTAAGAAAGCTTACGCTCGTTATCCCGGCAACGATACTGATTTTAATGGTCATAATAGCGATATTCGCCGACCTATCATGGATTGGTTTGCCCGATGTCGGTCTAGCGCCCCATAACCCTAATGCCGGTGTGATAACGGACAGGTTCCTACCACCCTCTTTTATGGAAGGGGGCAAGAGTGACTACCTGCTCGGGACAGATAGACTGGGTCGGGACGTCTTAAGCCGCGTCATCCATGGTACTAGGGTATCTCTCAGTATCTCAATGCTAGTCATATTCATTACCGCCTCCATCGGGACGGTGCTGGGGATACTCTCTGGATACCTGGGGGGGCGTATTGACGGCTTTATCATGAGGGTAACCGATATGGCTTTATCGTTTCCCGGTATACTTTTGGCGTTGTTGTTAGCCGTCAGCATCGGGGAGGGTTACTGGACAGTTGTATTGGCTTTATCTTTACTCGGCTGGGCTGGCTACACACGTATGGTTCGGGGAGAGGCTCTGAGACTGCGCGAGTCGGACTTCGTAGCGCAGGCACGTATTAGCGGCGCCTCCGGCTGGAGAATAATGCTCAGGCACATCTTCCCCAATACCATCAATTCGTTGATAGTTATGATGACATTATCAGTGGGTATGATAATTCTGATGGAATCCACTTTAAGTTACCTTGGCATCGGCGTTACGGCGCCGACATCTTCCTGGGGCAGCATGGTGGCTGATGGAAGAAGCTACCTCGATACC
>Ga0315544_1003559_pt1 | contig 10223 bp, 8 predicted proteins | sample SalMarSW160130MG_2_FD_202543 | JGI IMG/M metagenome (GOLD analysis project Ga0315544, IMG submission 202543) | Salt marsh sediment microbial communities from the Plum Island Ecosystem LTER, Massachusetts, United States - Salt Marsh Sediment SW1601-130 ... | reverse complement strand
GCTCGACAGAATTCTCAAGGCTGAGGGCGATTCGCCCGACAACTACAAACTCTCCAAGCAAGCCGACCTGTGTATGCTGTTCTACCTGCTTGGTTTAGAAGAGTTACAAAGCATATTTGAACGGTTGGGCTATCCACTCGATGATAAGGCCATCCGCAGGAACGTGGAGTACTACCTGCAGCGTACATCCCACGGTTCAACTCTAAGTTATGTTGTCTTTGCTTCTGTATTAAACAGAATAGACGGGACCAAAGCTTGGGAGTACTTCCGCACGGCCCTGCGAAGTGACATCGAGGACACTCAAAGGGGCACGACCCCTGAGGGAATCCACACGGCTGCAATGGCGGGTACCATCAATATGGTGCTGCACAACTATGCCGGGGTCGATATCACATCTGCTGGAGTCAGTGTTTCACCGCACCTTCCCGATGCTATTTCACGGGTTCGCTTCCGCGCGGCGTACCGCGGTGAGTGGATAGATCTGGACATAACCAAGTCAGAGCTTCGGGTAGTAGTGGACAAGCGTGCCCTGAGGGCTGTACCGGTGCTGGTCGATGGCGCCAGTCACCTTATTGAGCCCGGAGATGTTCGAGAATTTTCCTTATCATAGGCTGTTTACGCTCAGTGAGAAGTATATCGGGCTTTAAGGTGAGGGCCTCGTTAGCTTTGAAGGCCGGCGGCCTGCTGAGCGAGCACGATCGTTCCGTATTCCACAACCTCATCCCCCAGCGGCGTCAAGAGGACCTCTGGAGCCTCGACGTTGATGTGCTTCAGCATCTCCCGCTGCATTGGCTCCAGGATTTCGGGATGCTCTAGAACCAGCGTTCCTCCAACCGTGATGATCTGAGGATCATAGGCATTGGCGATATTGGCGAAGGCGATCCCTCCATAGTAGCACGCTTCGCCAATGACACTCTGGGCCAGCCTGTCCCCTGCCTCAGCCGCAGCGAAGACAAGCGCTGCTGTGACCCTCTCCAGCCCGCTCGAATCAGAAGGATCTTCGCCTTCAAATCGCGCGTCTTTACGAGCTTGCTCCCAAGCTAGCTTTCTGAGAACGCTCCCTGGTCCTTCTTTTAAGTTTGCTGGCTGGGAGCGCAGATGTTCCTTCGCGTTGTTGGCTATTCCTGTGCCGGAGCAGTACGATTCGACACATCCAAGGTTTCCGCAGCCACATTTCAACCCATCTTTCTTGGCGAAGAAATGTCCCACTTCGGCGGCGTTACCCTGCTTCCCGATCAAGAGATGCCCTCCGTCCCATACACCTCCTCCTAGACCGGTACTTAACGTTACATAGACCAAATAGAGGTCACTTTTGTCCTTAGCATCTTTTCCTACCCCGTAATAGACCTCCCCCAGTACGGCCGCGACACAATCGTTCGCCACCCTGACCGGAATACCGAACTCCTCTTCCAACGGCTGCACTAGCGGGATGTATAGTGGCTGAGCTAAGGTAGATTCTGGACGGTGGATCGGCCTGATATTCGTCGAGTCCCGTATGCCGCCATCTTTTAACGGCCCGGCAGAATCGATCCCGATTGCGTCAATCGTGTCGATTCCTTTTTGTGACATTCCCTGGTGAAGCATTCTAATCATTTGATCGGCGATCCCAAGGTAAGCGATGCCATCCGCGTATTCTACGAAACGGTCAGAGGCGACCTCCGTTTTTTCTCGGGATCTGTAGATGATCGTTCCGTTACCGTCTGCTATGACGAAAGCTACCTTCGTCGCTCCAATGTCAAAACCCGCTAGAAAGGTGTTCATCACAGGATCCTCTCTAAAAACTCAACACCTCTTCAGATCAGACGGTCATTATCTCCTTAGGATTGGTCGGTTACCTCAACCCTTCACTGCCAGTATTTGTTGATCAGTTCGATCGTCTGCTGTACCCCTTCCCATTGGTCGCCCTTTCCCTCGAATTCCACTGAGATGAAGCCGTCATAGCCCCTCTGTTTGAAGATGTGTAAGCACTCGCCAAAATCAAATGCAGCGACCTCTCCTCTCTCATCGAAATCATAGGTTTTTGCGTGAATCAGCTTTGTGTACGGCGCAAGTTTCTTTAAGCCCTCCGAGCGAACATCATCAGCGAAGTTGCCTAAATCCGCGCATATCCCGAAATGCTCGCTTGCGACCGATTCTACAACCTCAATGATGTTGTCTGGATCCGACGACAAACCTCCATGGTTCTCCAGCAGAAGTTGTATGCCTATTTCTTCCGCATACAAAGCTAAGCTCCTGAACGATTCCTTGGCCACGGATAGGCTGACAGGGACCTTGATTGGGTGTTCCCTAGTAATTACGCTCTCCGTATTGACTCGCACAGCTTGGCTCCCAATGCGTTTTGCCGTCCTGATCCAACTCTTTACTACTTCGAGGTCAAACGCCCGTGCTTGTTCATCAGCCTGCGAGATATTGCCAACATCAACGGGTACGTTCACGATCTTGATCTTGTCTTGCTGGGCGGTGGTTCGGATTTCTTCCAGGAAGGCAGCTTCTTGTGCGGGAAAGGCAAACCCAAAATCGTATATCACAAAATGCATCTGGCAAAGCTCTACTGCTGGTACTCCGAAATGGTCTTTGACGACGCGTCCGAATTCTGGTAGGGAGAATTCTCGCCCAACATGATTTCTTAAGCTCCAACTCGAAATGCAGATTTGCATAGGTGATTACCCCCTCACCCGTCTTAGCCGAGTAGCTTGATCGCTTTGCCTTGTTCAGCGCTTTCACGGATTGTGCAGACGATTCGCAACGCCTCCCTCCCTACTTCACCTGGAGTAAGAGGGGCCTTCCCTTCTCGGATACAGCTTATAAAGTGTCTGAAGGGCCCCCCGTACTTACCCTCTCCTGGAATCTGCGGTACTACACGTTCATTGGCATCACAAAACGCATGAAAGACTACAGGAGGCATCTCAGGATAGTTTACAAACAGGGTCCCTTTTGTTCCAACAATCTCCGTGCCATCAAACGGCGGTTTGGTGCACCAACTGACCTCTAGATTAGCCATTGCCCCAGAGGTAAATCGCAGCGTACCTATTGCGTAGTCCTCTACTTCCCACTGCTTGTTCGCTGCCGAGCTCAGCATTCCCACTACGCTTTCAACTTGCATCCCCTCTGTATACCAGTTGATTAAATCCGCATGGTGGATTCCCAGATCGATCAACACCCCACCACCGCTCTTCTCCCTCTCGAAGAACCAGCTCCCCAAAGGGCTCCAGGTCTGCGCTCCCCAGTGACCAAACTTGCTTCTAATAGCAAGAATATCACCTACAATACCCATACGAAGAAGCGATTTGGCAACCTCTACCTGTGGCGTGAACCGTTTTGCCTGTTCGATCATGAGGATTACTTGGTTCTTGGCAGCAGCATCAATCATCGCTTGCGCCTCGGTGAGGTTTGTTGCCATAGGTTTCTCACACAGCACATGCTTTCCCGCCTCACAGGCTGCGATGGTCATCGGTGCGTGCAGGTAGTTGGGGGTGCAGATACTAACCGCATCTAACTCTTCCAACGCTAGTAGCTCCTGATAGTCCTTAAAGACCCTCGCGATATTGGCCTTCTTTGCGACGGTCTTCGCTTTTTCGCCGTTACAATCAGCGATTGCTTCGATATGCACTCCTGGAAAGCTTAGGAACTCGGGGATATGGCCCCTTTGTGCGATTGCTCCGGCTCCAATGATCCCGAGACAGATAGGTTGCTCTTCTTCTGGCAAGCCTTCCGACTCTCTGTTGATCATCGCGTCATCGAGGAGTGCATTAACGCGGTGACCGCTACCAAACTGACACAGCCACTCCTTGGTCATGGCAGATCCTTTATCAAATTGATTGATTAAGGGCATCTGGTAATCACCTCCATTGCTCCTTCTTGCTGCTCAAGTCAGGTATCGCGCGAGTTCCCGTTGACCAAGGAGGAGGCCTTTCTTCACTTTTTCAGCCGTCCCTTCCCAGATGGGATCCTCGTGTTCGATGCTGATCACGTAGTCGTAGTCAATATCGTAGAGTGCCTTAATTACTTCCCGCCAATCGATGGATCCATAACCCGGCGTGCGGTACCGGAACCAACCTGTTCCAAGAAAGCCATTTTCATAGAGTTTCTCAGGAAGAAGCTCCGTATCCTTAGCGTGAAAATGGAAGATCCGGTCTCCAAACTCCCTGATAGCGCGCAGATGGTCAACTCCCAGCCAATACAGATGGGAAGGGTCAAAATTTAGACCGAAGTTGGGGCTTGGAATTGCTTCAAAGAGAGCGCGCCAGATTGCTGGCGCGTAAGCAACATTCATACCGAGGGGGAAACCTTGAGGGATGACAAGATGTGTTGCCGCGCAGTTCTCGATTATGATCTTGACGTTGTGATCTTCCGCGTACTTGATCAATGGGGGAAAGATCCTCTTAGCTCGCTCGATTTCTTTTTCTAACGGTGAGTATGTATCCCTTCCAACAAAGGTTCCCACCAATCCAACTCCTAGCTTCTCGGCTGCATCAATGACCTTTTTTAGATGAGTGTGATACTTCTCGCGTATGGTATCATCTGGGTGCAAGTTGTTCGGGTAATAGCCCAAGGAGGAGATCTCAAGGTTGTAATTCTCCATGAGCCCCTTCAATTCGGAGACTCTTTCTCCTTGCGAAAGCGCGTCGATGTCAAGATGCGCTGGGGCATACTCGCTCCGATCAGCGTTCCGCGGCCAGGTAGCGATCTCTAGCGCTTCAAAGCCTGCTGCAGAGGCGAATTTCGCGATTTCTTCAATCGACAGTTCGGGAAAACACGAGGTGAAAAATCCGATCTTCATTTTCAGGTCCTCCTTTTCTCATAGGTCAACTTGGTAATACCCAAAGCTTCAACCGGCGCCCAGCCAATACACGCTATGCGCCAGATTCTCTCATTGCGGTAGAACAAGTCACCACCATCTTTTAGACTGCTTCCGCCTATGGTCTAGCAGTTACCCACTTTATCGCTTGATACCAAAAAGCAGGGTAAAACTCCCATTTTACGAAAGCAGTTCCCCAGTGAGGAGCAAGGTCAGAAGCAAATGCCATCGATCGACCCTTGTCATAAGTCCAAACCGAAACAAAGGTATCATCCTCACCGCACAGAGCAAGCACGGTCGCGTCTTTTTTGGCCTTAATCCGGTTGTAGCCCAAGAATAGGGGCCATTTATCCCCCGGTATCCCCTTCATGATTGGGTGATCTGGCTCCACAATCTTGGGTGCGATTCCAGCTGTAGTCTCGACCCGATCGTCTCGTTCGCTAATACAAACCGGCAACAGGGTCTCTATTTCTGACCCGTGGTAGTTTCCCTTCCCCTGAAACCCCTGGAAACAGACGTATCCACCGGCCATGATGAAACCGCCGCCCTCCTTAACATATTTCTCGACCATCTGCAGCCGATCAGGGCCCATCGGAACCGTGAACATATTGGCGTGCATCGTGAGAGTGTTGCGCCCTGTGTCGCTGATAATGATCACATCAAATTCCTTCAAGCGATCTAACGATTGAGGAAACTCACTTAGTACAAGATGGTTAGGCAAATGAGTGATTTCGATATCTGAGTATCGCTTAAGGGCATCCTTGAGAAACACCGAGTAGTCGTCGAACCCCCCCAGATGAACCACGTCAAATCCTTTAGTGTGAATCTTCGTTACCGTCCACGTTTCACCGACGAATAGAACCCTTGTCGTTTTGCCTTTCATTCAAAAACACCTCCTTTAAATCTCTCTATCTTCCCCATTGATCACTCCGCACAAATTGCGAGATCATAATCCGCCTTTGGCGTTTGTTAATGTTCTCACTCTTTCACCGATCCCAATAGCAAGCCCTTGATGATCAACCGCAAGAAGAACAGGTAGATCAGCAGTACGGGGATACTCGACATAAATGCACCTGCCATGTGAACGTTCCATGCTGCAACAGTAGTCCCTTTCAAATTGGCTACCGCTACGGTAACCGGCTGCGATGCCACTCCTTGAGTGAGCGTGAGGCCGAATAGATAGTCGTTCCAGATGTTGGTGAACTGGAATATTCCCACTACGGCGAAAGCGGGTAGGGAAAGCGGCAACATAATCCTAGTAAACACACCGACTACTGAGCAGCCATCTATTTGTGCACTCTCCACGAGTGCTGATGGAATGGGGTCAAAGTAGTTCTTGAACAGCAGTGTGGTAATGGGCACGCCGTAGGCCGTATGCGTTAATATCAGCGCGTAGTACGTATTGTAAATCCCTAAGATGCCCATGAAGCGGACCAATGGGATGAGGATCGACTGCGGTGCGACATAGAAGCCGATGATAATGAGAAAGAACAGGATATTCGACCCTCGAAACCGGTATCGTGAGAGGATGTAGCCTGTCATGGCTCCGATGAGGGATGAGAGAGCGGTTGCAGACAGAGCCATGATTGCGCTATTCACGTACGGCTGTTTGATTCGATCGAATGCCTCACGATACGCGCCGAGGTTAACTCCCCTGGCAAGCTGGAGCGGCCCATAAGCGAGCTCCGCTGCCGTCTTCAGGGAAGTGTTCACCATGCTGTAGATCGGGAATAGATAGAAGAACGACAAAGCAAGCAGCACGATGTAGATGAGATATCGTTGTTTTAGGAGGTTTTTCATGTCCAACTCCAATCGCTCGGGTTCATGACGTTGGCTTATACCTCCTCTCCCCGGCGCAAGATGGCAAGGAAGGGGATGAGAATCGCCATCGAGAGGAAGAACATGAAAACGCCGATAGCCGCACCGTACGCGAACTGGTTGCGGTTAAAGGTGACACGCCACATGTACGTAGATAGGATCTGTGACGAATATCCAGGCCCACCCCCGGTGGTCAACCATACTAAGTCAAAGACACGTAGCGAGTACATAAGCAGCAGTACTACTATCGTAATCGTTGCTGGCCTTTGAAGCGGAATGATGATCGACAGATACTTGCGGAATGTCGATGCGCCGTCCACGAGAGCGGCCTCGATCAGCTGCTGGGGAACCCTAGCGATGCCAGCGTAGTAGACCAATGTGGCAAAACCCGAGAACTGCCAGATGTAGATGATTGCTATACTTGGTATTGACTGACTGCTTGATGTAATCCAGGGCTGTGCTAGAGTTCCTAGACCGATCATGCGTAGAAGTGTGTTGATCGCGCCGCTCTCAGGGGCGTACATCCAAAGCCACATTGTTGCCGAGACCACGAAGGAGAAAGAGAGGGGGATCAGATAGATTAGCCGAAATAGAGGACGCCCCCTCAGACTTAGGTCCAGAAGGATAGCATTGAGAAGGCCAAGTGGGATCGTCACTCCGACAAAGAGGGCGGAAAGCACAAGGGTGTTTCTCAGGGTTTTGACAAAGATCCGGTCGTTGGTGAACATCTTGATGTAGTTCTTCAATCCAACGAACTTTCCAGTGCCGCCCAACCCCTTCCAGTCCGTAAGCGAGTTCCAGGTGCTCCATCCCAGGAAGATGTAGACAAAGATGGCCACGAGGACGATTGCCGGGAGGAGGAACGCGGTAATTTGTACTGTCCGTTTCCAGCTTCTCACTACGCCCCTTCCACTGATCTAAAAAAATCAGCGTATCTGCATAACATTAGTTTTTTGGAATAAACCTCGTCTTCCTTATTGGGGCAGCTCTACTGATGTAGAGCTGCCCCAGAGTTCGGATCTGTTCCAGAGATCCTGGTTATTCGAACACGATGGCGTAGGCTTCCGCGAAGTCCTTCACGCCTTGATCCACATCCGGCTTCTCAAAGAACCCAGACAGCATACTTCCGTATGCGCCCAGCCAGGCTTCCGGCGGAGCGGCCCAAGCAGACTCCACTATCGCGGTATTGGGATCGCGGAAGGCCGCGAGGATATCCTGGGAGATGACATCATACATGTCTGTAAAGGCATCCAGACGCGGAGGGGTCGCCCCTTTGATGGGACAGAACGCTGTTTCGGCTTCTTTGGTTGTAAGTAGGCTAAGCCACTTACGGGCAGCCGTCGGATGCGGAGCCCCCTTCGGAAGCACAAAGCAGTCAAGGTGTAGTGTAAACACACCATCCGTCCCCGGACTGGGCTGGTAGTTAAACTCGACTCCGGACGTCCAGCCTAGCGAGGTGAAGTGTCCCTTCATCCAGTCGCCCATCTGACAGAATACGGCCTTCTCAGAGACCAATAGGTCGCCAGCCTGATCCCAGGTCAGCGCGCCGTAGTCTGCGTTGACGTAGCCATTCTCCTTCAACCGCTTCCAGGTCTCAAGGACCTCCCTGATTGCAGGATCGTTGGCAGGGTCCGCTTCCCCAGCGTAGAGCCGCTCGAGATAGGCAGGCCCACCGTGCGGCACGGCGATGACGAACTGTTCGAAGAAGTGGGCAAACCAGAACTCCTGGCCAGCGCCAGCACCAATCGCATACGCAGCATATCCCGCGGCTTTTGCCTTCTCACAAGCAGCGAAGAAATCGCCCAGCGTATTCAAAGGCATCTGGATGCCGAGCTCTTTGACAAGTTTCGTGTTATACCACAGGCAGTTATTCCTCATGATGTTGAGAGGAATCCCGTACTGATGCCCGTCGATCGTGCCCATCTCTTTGATCTTTGCCGGGACTGGGAGATCGCCCCAGATGTCGTCGATCGGTTCAAGTACGTCCACGAACGATGCTAGCATCCCACTTCCGTAGGTGAGCTGGAAGGTATCAGGGGCATTACCGGCAAGGATCATGGTTTTGATCTGAGCCCTCATTATTCCTCCCCCCCCACCTGCGGTTGGGTTCTCCACAAGCTCTATTTGAGGGTAGACGGTTCCATAAAGAGCAAAGACGGCATCGATTGCCTCTTTTTCTCCTCCAGCTGTCCACCAGTGATAGTTAATCAGCTGGTCATCAGCTGCCACGACACCAACGGCGGTGAACGTTGTAAAGAGCGCCACCACCAACACTGTGAGAGCCAGTTTCTTAAACATCTGTCCTCCTTTTAGCACAGTCTACGACTTTCACGCAGTTTAAACGTTCCGTTCTCACGCAGGTTGCAAACCTTCCCAGATTGCGTTTTCACCTCCTAAGGCGAGAAATTCTAGTAGATGTGGCGGTCGATTCTCTGATGATCAGGTTAGTCTCCAGTTTGATCTTTCGAGCCCTTTTTCTTTCTCGTTGACCATCGATTGTCTCAAACAGGAGTTTCCCAGCACGGTAACCCATTTCGTATGGCTGTTGCGCTACCACGGTAAGAGCAGGGGTGCATATGCTAGCCCACTCTGAATCGTCAAATCCGATCAGGGAAACATCTTGTGGGCAACGAATCCCGGCCTGTTTGAAGTACTTCAACGCGCCCAGCGTTATCATATTGTTCGTGCTGAAGATTGCGCTGACCTCTGGATGTTCTTCTAGCAGCTGACGCGTTGCGGAGAATCCTTCTTCAATCTTCGAATAAGCACTCATGATCAGAGATTCGTCGATATCAATTGCTTTATCTCTTAATGCGTTGCGGTATCCCTCCAAACGATCCTCGATAGTTTTGAGACCGCGAATCCCAACTAGTACGCCGATTCGATCGTGCCCAAGTGACACGAGGTGCTCCGTTGCAATGTAACCTCCTTTTTGGTTTGCCGAATAGACCTGGTCGACCGCAAGTCTGGGATTGTAGCGATCGATAAGCACTAGTGGGATGTCTTCCTCAATTAGGGAACGCAGGTTTTCGTTGCCTTTGGTTGTCGGGGCGACGATAATGCCATCTATCCCCCGGCGCAAAAGAGAAAGGCAGGACTCTTCTCTTTCGGGATCCTCATCGGTATTGCAACAAGTGATGTTGAAGTTGTGTTTGTATGTCTGTTCTTCAATCCCACGTGCCACCATCTGAAAGAATGGATTCCCCGGATCGGGGAGGAGCACTGCGATAGCATAGGTTTGTCCCTTCCGCAGCCCGCGTCCTAACGGGTTTGGTTGATAATGAAGTTCCTCGATCGCAGCTTCAACGCGCTTTATGAGTTCCTCGCTGACGAATCGGGTCTTATTGATGACGTGAGAAACGGTAGTTATGGAGACACCAGCTCTCTCGGCGACATCTTTTATTGTAGCGGGCATAGCGAACTCGCTTTCTAAACGTTTGCGCAATTGATTGCGCAAACGTTTATTATAGCAGTAGGTCCCTCCCTTGTCAAGAAAAAAAAGGTTAGTGAGCGTTGAGATACGTTTAGGAGCCGTGTTAACGAATCTTTGCCCTGGGTTACGTTTCTTGAAGAGGATTTCTTGGCTATAATATGGTATTGTTAGCAG
>Ga0315544_1003555_pt1 | contig 10229 bp, 8 predicted proteins | sample SalMarSW160130MG_2_FD_202543 | JGI IMG/M metagenome (GOLD analysis project Ga0315544, IMG submission 202543) | Salt marsh sediment microbial communities from the Plum Island Ecosystem LTER, Massachusetts, United States - Salt Marsh Sediment SW1601-130 ... | reverse complement strand
TGACAGAGATTTATTTATGCTCTCCATCTCTGTCTTTATCTCTTTTGTTTTGCCGTCCAGTGCGTCAGCAGCGGCAATGTCTTTAAGTCCGGCAAGCAATTTATCAATCTCTTCGTTTTTGGCTACGATAGCTTCTTTGTACTTCATTGCCATCGCCCTGAGCTGTGCCGTGTCCATTTTTTCTGCTTCCGCCTTGATTTCGTCGATGGATTTGTTCTCATCACCGGCCTTTTGGCTGCAACCCAGAACAATCAGCGAGCATAACAGCAGCAGAAGGTAAAATGCGATGCCCTTTACATTTTTCATTTCTCGTTCCTTTCGATATTTAATAAAATAATCACTGTTGAAGATAAATCATGCACTTTCCCGCATTATCTTTGCACCGACGGGATTTAGTCTTTCTTCGATTTTTTCATAGCCGCGGTCGATATGATAAACCCTGTTGACGGTCGTTGTTCCTTCGGCAGCCAGCCCGGCTAAAACCAACGCCGCCGACGCACGCAGGTCCGAAGCCATCACCGGGGCAGCCATTAACTTTTTAACGCCTGCAACAATGACGGTCGGCCCTTCCTTCCGCAAATTGGCCGCCATTCGACTCAGCTCGGCAACGTGCATAAACCTGTCGGGAAAGATTTTATCTATTATAATACTATTGCCCTCGGCAAGCGACAACAAGGCCATAAACTGCGCCTGCAAATCGGTGGGAAATCCCGGATACGGCTGAGTGGTAATATCAGCCGGCTTTAGTCGACCATTGCCGACAACGACACAGCCATCACCGTCCGGCTCAATTGTTACCCCGATACCCCTTAATTTATCCACAACAGCCATCATATCTCCAAGCCGACAGTTATGCAGTTGTAACCGGCCTGCCGTGATAGCCGCGGCGACCATAAACGTTCCTGCCTCAATTCTGTCCGGAATCACCTCATATTCGACCGGATTTAACTGTCTAACCCCTTCAATGACCAGCCGAGGTGAGCCGATACCTGTTATCTTTGCCCCCATTTTATTAAGGCAGTTTGCAAGGTCTGCTATTTCCGGCTCGCAGGCAGCCGATTCGATAATAGTTTTACCCTTCGCCAGCGTCGCCGCCATCAAAACATTCGCCGTCCCCAGGACTGTCGAGCCGAACGGGCCTCCCATAAAAATTTCCCTGCCTCTCAAACCATTCTTTGTTTCGGCTATTATATAACCGTTTTTAATATGTATTTCGGCTCCAAGCTCCCGCAGTCCCCTGATGTGAATATCTATTGGCCTGTAGCCAATCGCACAACCGCCCGGCATCGATACCTCCGCTCTGCCGCAGCGGGCAAGCAATGGGCCAAGTATGCAAATGCTCGCCCGCATCCTGCGGACAATTTCGTAATCGCCGACAGGTTTATCAATTACCGACGAATCTATACACAAATCACCGTTCTGCTCACGGCTTACTTCACAGCCCAATTCAACAAGCAGCTCGCTACATACGGAAATATCAGAAAGATGCGGCACCGCAGACAAAACCGATTTGCCGCCTGCCAGAACTGCCGCCGCCATTATCGGCAAAGAAGCGTTCTTTGAGCCGTTTATCCTCACCGAGCCACTAAGCTGCACCGGCCCCTCAATGTGGAATGCATCCATAATCCATTATCCTTGAAAAGATACGGCTAATGTAATATAAGAAGGCCCTGATTTCAAGATTCGATAAATACTGCAAATGAATATTTTAGAGATTATAAAACAGCTCAACAATATAAATATAACTGAGGCCGCTATTTGCCTCACAGGACTGTTCTTATTAGCCCGTTGGCTTCTGACAACATCCCTGGGCAGAAACGCCCTCGCGGACTCCATACCCCGGCGGAACAATATGCCCTTTTATCTGCCCTTCGTCTTATTGTTTCTCTGGTTCGGCTCCGTCCCGCTGATAATGCTTATCACTCAACAACTTCTTCCCGATTTGCCGGACTGGCAAAACGCTTTACTGGACAATCTTATCCTCTGTGCCGGCGCGATATTAACAATAATCTTAATTATCTATCTGGCAGGAATCAGTTTTGTCCGCCGGTTAAAGGGCTTCGGCCTGAACGCAAAAACAATCCACAGGGACTTCTTTGCCGCCTGCATAAACCTTTTGTCAATCTGGCCGCTTATGTTAGCCGCTATACTTGCAACGATATACATCGGCAGGCACATCTTCGGCCAGGACTTCAAGCTTGAGCAGCACGAGGAGCTTGAGCTGATAACGGCATATTCGCAATTATCGGTTAGGATAACTATTATTATTATCGCCGTTGTGTTAGCGCCTGTGCTTGAAGAGATGCTCTTTCGAGGCCTGTTTCAAACGATGATGCGCTCATTTTTAGAGTTCAGATTCTCGAACATCCAACCTCGTTACACTCCCTGGCTGGCAATCCTGATAAGCTCCGGATTGTTCGCAATGGCCCACGTAAACGCCGGGCACTGGCCGGCGCTGTTTATACTGGCGATGTGCCTGGGCTATTCATACGAAAAAAGTGGCTCGTTGCTGCGCTCGATATTTATCCACTCCTTCTTCAACGCAATAACCATAATAGCAGTCCTCGCCCAGTAGCTCATAAAACTGCTTTATGCACCAAAATCTCCAGCCAAGCAAAAAACACTATTATCAACAAGACACAACCATTTGCTAAATAGAGCGTTATAACAATTGAAAAAATCTTCTTTTTTTTAATTTTTTTTATTGCTATGGGGGGGGGCAAAGCCTGTAGAATGGTAATTTAGAGAAGCGACAAATTCAAGTCTGTAATCACTTAGGAGAAAACGCGATGTTCGCCAGAACTATTCTCACGACTTTAGTTTCCGTCTGTCTTCTGTCTGTTGGTATATCACAGGATTGTTTCGCAGAAGTGTCCGCCGAGCTTGAGCAGGCCAAATCAAATATCATTTCTCTGATTCGAGATAGCAACTACGCCGAGGCCGATGTGCAAATGCAGGAACTGATTTCTAATTTTTCCACAGAAAAGAACTTGGCCGAAGCCATCCACGAGATAGCACAACAATATCAGGAGAGCGAGAAATTTGTCGAAGCCATTGAGCTTTCCCGATACGCTTTAGAAAATTGGCCTCAGACACCGTCCAACATATGGTTGCAAATGCGATTAGCGGTTTGCAATATCGCTCTTGGCAACGATTCTCTGGCCCAGAATGCGATAAATACATTGACCACCGAATATTCACAGCATCCTCAGCTGCCATTGACGCTTTATATCCTTGCAGAACAATACAGGTTGTCACTGAAACCCGAAAAAGCGAAGGACCTATACGAACAAATCATAACAAACCATCCAGACAGTCCATTCGCAGACAAGGCAGAGTTGGGATTTTTACAGGCAGATGTTATCTCCAATTTTATGTCACAAAATAATGACCTGGCAGAAGAAGCTCTCAATAACTTATTTGATAATTTCGCCGGTCATCCAGATATATCGGATACACTATTTTGGGTCGCAGAAAGACTTTACTGGTCTAATAAATATGAAGAAGCGAAAATCATTTATCAGCAAATAATACAGGACTATCCTGATAGCCCTATAATTAACGAATCAAAGTCTGGTTTTTCAAAAGCAGAGATAATGTCTCTTATTATTTCGCAAAAAGACGAACAGGCCAAAGAAGCTTTTGATAAACTGATTGCCGATTTTTCCGAACGTCCGGACATATCAGAAACGGTTTATCGTGTGGCAAAGAAATACGAAGAAATAAAGAAGCCATATAAGGCCTTTCAATTCCATCAATACAATGTCGAGAACTTCCCAGAAGATATACACGCGATGTGGTCCCAGGTCGAGGTTGTTTACTTTCACATACGCGACTTTAATGAGCCAGCCGCCGACGCAGCGTGCAATAAACTTCTAACGGCGTTCTCCAATCAACCAACCTTGTTAAAAGAAGTCTATAATGTTGCAGATTTATACAATAGAATCGGAAGATATGACAAATCCAGTCAGCTTTACCAACATATCATCGATAACCGGTCTAATAGCGAGAATTCGATATGGGCAAAAACAAGCATGGCAAAGTTAAATATTCTGTTTGAAAACGAAACCGAGGCCGAGAAATCTCTTGCCAACTTAATTTCCGACTTTAACGACCATCCTGATTTATCTCAGTTAGTTTTTAAAATTGGAGAAGATTATTATGAAGAGGCGTTTTATTTCGAAAACGAAGGCCAGACACAGAAAGCCAAAGAGTATTTCACGAAAGCGATAGCCATCTGGGAAAAAGTGACAACAGAATTACCTGAGACTGATACAACTCCATATGCCCATTATCTCTCAGGCCGCTGCTACCAGAGATTCGGCCAGGCAAAACAAGCGATTGAACACTATAATGCCGTAGTTAGTAAATGGCCGGATTTTGAATTCGCCTGTGATGCACAATATCTAATCGCCTGCTGCACGGAAAAACTGATAAGGTCGGGAGATATCTCATTAGCTGAAGGCGCTGAAAAAATCCGCCAGGCCTGCCAGAACGTGCTTGATAACTATCCCAACAGTCTATCTGCAAAACCTGCCGGAGGAATGCTAAAAGACTGGGAAAATTTAAGGATCGAAGATTAAAGGAGAGGACAAAATGAACAAAAATTTCTTAGTCAGCGTATTGATTTACATCGCCATAATTTCCTTTATTAATAAAAGCTATGGCTGTAGCGATATTCCGGTAGCCAATATGGATATTATTCTCGGTATAGATGACCCAACAACTGGCGTTACATATGTCCAGGCAGAAGAAACGGTATATTTGAAGGCCAGCTCCTGGTCTGGCGAAGACTGGTCTGGTTGCCCAGAGTATAATAACCAATATTGTTCCTACGACCGGGACACTTTTGTGGAGTGTCGCAATCGATTCTGGCCGCCTTGGTGGATGAATGAAATAAAGAGGTGGCAGTGGGACTTTGATGGAGACGGCAACTGGGATTACACAGAAGATTGTATCAATCAAGATGAACCCGGAGACGCTGAGTATGATAAAGATTACTTTAACGGAGCAACTACGGTTGTTTTCTCGCCGCCGGATACATACGAGGTAAAACTAAAAGTCACAGATGACGACTACTACGAGTCCTGCGGAGATTATGGGGATAAGAGCGCTACGAAAACATTTACAGTTGTAGCTGTAGATGTGGACATAATAATTGAAACTGCAACTCTTGCGGTAAATGACGACGATGACGATGAAGATGGAGTAAAAGACTCTTGTGATGATATAAATCCGCAGGAAGACGACCTAGTCGAGATCTCAATCTCAATTGAGCCGGATGGCCTGCCTGGAAAAGTGGGATTTGGTGTGGGCCCCGAACTTTACAGCGGCTGCGTTAAAGTCTGGAGCCATCCAGATAAGCAAAATCAGATACTACCGACCAACGAAGGCAGTTACGTCACCGAGTTCTCTGCATCAGCGCTACCAAAAACAATGTATGTTGAAGGCATATCTCATACACCACAGGGAGCTGTAATTATAGATACAGTCTATAGACCAATGAAGGGGAAAAACCTCGACCACGAATACATACAAATAAGTATTGTAGATGTGGAAATGTATATGGAGAACGTGATTGATGGCTGCATAACGGAAGAACTATTTCCAGGCGGATTTATATCTCTAAATGACGACGATGACAATAATAATGAAATACCCGACAAAGATGAAAGTGGGCCTATTACAGATGAAGATGACCTCGTAAAATTAACGCTGGAGAAAGTTCAGCCGGAAACCGTTACAGGCCCTATTACATTACAAGCCACCGGCGGCTCAAAAATCAAGATATGGGAAAGCGAAACAAAAGGAGGAAGCCCTATAACTCTACCGAAAACCTACTCAACTCCTACAGATTTGCCAACAGAGCTCTGGATAGAAGGAGTCGATACAAGCTCGACAGTCAGAGATATCGAGCTTGTATTCGATTATAGTGGCCACCCGTTTGACGACAAAATAAAAATGACAGTCCTGCAGGTTGACATAGATATGGATGGTGTGTCAGACAATAAAGAAACTGCAAAAGGGGGCTTTATAGCTCTAAACGATGATGATGATGACGATAACGAGAATGCTGATAACAATGAAAATGGGCCTATCACAAATGAAGACAACCTTATAAAGATAACGTTACAAAAAGTCAAACCAATTGAACTTACTGGTGACGTAGTGCTTAAAGATGATCCTAAAATCAATATATGGGAAAGTGCTACCAAAGGAGGAACTGCCATAACTTTGCCAAAGACTTATTCCACACCGTCAGATTTACCTAAAGAACTTTATGTAGAGGGTTTTACAGCAAGTTCAAGTGTTCGTGATATCGCACTAACCTTAGAATATTCTGTAGCCGGTGAAACATTTAACGATAAGGTCAAAGTAACCGCGATAGACGTCGAGTCTATAGCTATTGATACGAGTGATAGTGATTCACATAAGATACCCAGTGTTAAGCCCCCTTCGAAAGTACCGGACGACCACTTTGTTACAGTAAAAGGAATCACCGATAATATTGTTCTAAAGGCAACTATTAATCCGAATACAGAGGAAACCCGTGATACAATTACATGGACGGCTATGTCGCAGGACCCAAGCGACAAGCTCAAAGCTACAAAATCACGTGCAACCTCCGGTAATTTCCCGGCGACGGTAAACGTAAATGGCCGAGATGCAAGAGACCTCACAAACTGGGTTGTATGGGCTAATCTAGAGGGTAATGTCCAAAATCCCGTCGTAAAATCGCTCATGCACTTAGGTCTCAGAGTCGGCACAACAGTGCATGCCCATTATAACTGCACGGCTTCGATTGATCCTTCATCGATGTTCGATACCACAAAGGATATCCCAAATTTACAAGGCAACAAAAGCAGTGATCCCCCAGGCGGCACAAACGTATGCGGCACATCACTTGCGGGTGGCGCAACTCTCAAATGGGACATTTCAAGAAGAATTTCTCGTCAGATTAATGTCACCGCAGCCAATCCTGCTTTGACACTAAGTTGTCTCGACCAAAACATCTCTTTTCCTGCAGATGCGAGGGTCGGAAATGACGACACGTCAACAGGGGACGAAAACAACGATCCTTATAGCAACCCAAGCCTTTTAACAAGCGTGGACACACCAACACGAACCTTTGGACTTCAAGGTGGAAATGTCGGCCAAACATATGAGAATCTCACAAACTTTCAAGAATTTGCTAGACTAAATTTAGACAGTACTTGGTATACTATCTCGGTTCCAGAGGCATGGTCGGTCCAATTTCGATTCATTAAGACGCAAGTTACCGAAGCATTGTGGAATGTTGATGCGAATGGCGATGGGGATAAGCTGGACAACATAACTGAGGCAATGCTTGGCATTGATACGAATGGTGACGGCGATCAAGCCGACGCGGTTGGATACTGGGCTGATAATGGTTCAACATCAGGTAATTAAATATGATTAATTGTTCAAGAAGGGGTAAGAAACATGTTTAAGAAAGAAAAGTACATTATGAAATTGCTAGTGTCTATATTTTTCCTGTCTGCCGTTTTTCTCTCAATTTCAGATATGTGCCTTGCTGCAGAAGAGAAGGATCCAAACAACATTGGCGAAAAGATGGCGAAACTCAAAAGCATGCTTGGTGAAACACCAACCATAGCATCCCAAGAAGCAATATCCCTTCAGACTGAAATCGCAAAAACAAAGAGACTCGACGCTGCAATTCTTTTAATCGAGTCTCTTTCGCTAAGTATAGCTAAACCTCAGAATATGGATGAAACTATCCAAAATGAGTTAATACCAGCTATTGAATTGCTCGAGAAGAATTTTGGCCAAGATATTGCCCCTCTTCTGTATACAAAGGCAATCTCCACAAAGGATGACTGGCTTAGAGCCAGAATTGCTTTAGCGGCACGTACCATTCTTCCAAAAGAAACCATTGCGAAAATGAATCAGATATTTTCACTTGATAAATCAACAGAATCTTCTGCGATAGAATATTTAGAGATGTTGAACCGTTCGATTCTTATTATTGATTTACCATCCTCGGTTTCGCCGCAGGAACAGGAGATACTGGACAAGCTGAAAAACGCGCTTAAAGAAAAGATAGAATCGGAAAAATGATTCAACTATTGAGGCTCTCAGACGAACTAGATATGGTTCCTCTTTAGCGTAGCAACGGAATCGATCTGATCCCAAAAGTTGTACCAGTGTTAAGTAAAGAGTATCCGACAAAATTGGTATATTATTATCAAAGAAAGGATACCCAAATGAAAACGAAAATTATATTTTTTCTATTTATTATGATAACATTAATAGTAACTGGACGCAAAGATGACAAAGAGTCTGAGAGAACCGCAGAAAACGTTAGTAGTATTGGCAAAGTAGTAAGGTTGAAAAATGAGACTGAGTTGCAGGCAACCTGGGATAACATAGAGAAAAAAATCGACGAGAATCCGGACATATTGAATAATATAAAACAAATATATAGCAGAGACCTCCAAGCAAATCCGCCAAGTTCCACTCAAACAGCATTACAACAACTTAATCAACTATTACATGACCCTAACTCCAATCCCTCAGCAGCCTCAAGTGCTCTGGAGTTTTTTGTAAAGGTTGATGCAAACGATGTAATTCGCGAATCTCTGTTGAATCCACGACGTGATGTCCCTGGTTGGGGATTGGTAATAATTGCCTCAAAGGCGATAACAGCCAAAAGAGATGAGAAAGCACTACCTAATCTAATATATGTAATGGAGAAAAACAATTATATTCAAGAAGGAAGTGAAGCCGCCACAGTCCACCAACACATGAAGCGCAAGCTCATTGAGGCAATACAAGCGATAATTGGTTCGGATATAGATATCAATAAAATTAATGTTAATAATCCGCAAGAAATCGAACATATTTTGTTCTTGGCAAGAGATTGGGCAAAAAAAAATAATATAAAACTCTTAGATGAATAAAATAATACTAAGCATCAAGATGTTTTTGTGTATTGTAATATTGCTTCCAATGTTCGCAATTCTGCTTACGATAGGAAGCTGCAAACAAAAGAATAAAAATGAAGCGAATGCGGGAAAAAATTCAGTTTCATTCGAAGATATAAAAATAGGTTACCCTGATATTGAAGGCCAGAAAAAAGAGATGCAGAAGTTCTCTGATATTATTGATTCAAAGAGTACCATCGAAAAACCGAATGAGATATTAAGACAAATGACCGAGCATGTTCCTTTGGTGTTTATCGAAACTCATCTGAAAGATCTTTCACAAAAAAATACGCTCAAAGATAGGCCCAATATCTTTATTCTGCTGGACCAAATCAACGATATGCAAACCATCAATGAGCCCAATACATCTGAATTTATTGAGAAAGCTACGGAAAATCGCAATACCGACAAACTTAGTGTAGCACTTTTCGGACTACGAACTGAAACCCAGCAGGCAAAAGCTGCGGAAGCCTTGGCTTCTATTGGAAATTCTGAATCAGTTAGACTTCTAACAATGCGATTATTAAACGCTTATGGTTATCCAAAAGGTGGAAGTGAGGACTTAATCTACAGAAAAGAACTTCGTCGGTCGCTTGTTAAGGCCCTTGGAAACTGCACCGGCCTTGATTTTTCAAACTATGATGCCAGTGAAGCTGCAACTCTTGAGATAGTTAAGCAATGTGAAGATTGGCTGATGAAAAAAGACAAGAAGTCATAGAAAATAAACTCATTAATATATCAACAATTGTTTTCCGCACGATTTGCAAAAAAGTGTAAAAACAACTACTTTTTACCAAAATTAGATAGAAAAACAGAGGCGGTATTTCCAAATTCAAGGGCCTTAAAACAACGTTTTGTGCAAGATTTATACAGGGCAAATTTAAACGTGCTATGTAAAGAAGCAAATCAGCTCCTGTGACAGGACATCACACATAATTTGCAGTTGTTCGCTGTCTGTCTCATACACCCTGACGACATCTGCATACTTGCTGCTGTCCGGCAGAAACTCGGCCAGCATGTTAGGCATCTGCAAAAACCGCTCGCGATTAAACATTGTCCCCTGTTTCCGGGGGAAAATAGCCACATAAAAAATATCCGTTTCAACCAGGTCCTGGAAAAAATGCGTCCCGAAGGAAAGCTCCGGCATAAGATTACCGCCCTCATAAGCAACTTCCGCCAATACGGCGACTTTGTTGATTTCAGCGAAACTAACGGGAACTCCGAGACTCGGCGTCGTTGTCCCCCATCTGCCCGGCCCGATTA
>Ga0315544_1003542_pt1 | contig 10252 bp, 14 predicted proteins | sample SalMarSW160130MG_2_FD_202543 | JGI IMG/M metagenome (GOLD analysis project Ga0315544, IMG submission 202543) | Salt marsh sediment microbial communities from the Plum Island Ecosystem LTER, Massachusetts, United States - Salt Marsh Sediment SW1601-130 ... | reverse complement strand
CGTATAATAAGTACTACTCCTAAAATAAATGATAAAAATATCAAAGGCAGAGCAATAAAATTCCAGAGTAAATAATTGAAATCCTGGCCCTGCAGGCTCTGCAGACTTATTATAATAATTGTTGGAATAAATGCTGTAAATATTATCCAGAATATATCATAAAGCATTATTAGAATGAACTGATATTACTTAAAAAATCATCTACCTTCGTGGTACGGATATAGCTTTCCTGTTCTAATAAATCAAGATACGAACCAAGTATTTCGCCAAATTTGGTATCACCATACTTATCAAGATTACTTTCAAACTCTGCCAGTCTACTTGCAAGTATCTCTTGGCTTGAATCAAATACCGGATTATTATCAATACCGCTGAGATACATATATATTCTTCCATCGTTAAACTGTTTTATTTCATCAAACCTTTGTGAATCAGGATAATCTTCCAGATATTTCATAGATTTTAAGATACGTTGAATAAAATCATCAATAGGTACTACAATCCCTGCATCCATCACCGAAGGCCTGCTTGACTCATCGAGTTTTATATCAAGATAATCATTCATTTCCTGTGTCAGATATTGTCTGTATGTATCATAAGCCTCGTAATCCACTAAGGGCATCACAAAACCTTCCACTGACATTAGCTTATACTTCTTATTTATGGCCTCTTCTATGATGTCTTTTACCTTTATATTATCGGTATTCTTAAGAAACTCCAGATTTAATTCTTCCATTGAAGGTGACAGCTCATAGATTGTATTCTGCACTTCCTGATCATTAAATTTATCTGTAAATGCAAATTCGTAATCCTCACATAGTTCAATCACTGTATAAACCATATTTACTGCAAGATCGGGATTACAAACTTTTATATTTTCATCAATAAAATTAAAGATCTCTTCAATATTTTCAGCTGTTTTTTCGAGCAGGTTAAATTTACTTTCTATTTCCTGTGATTTATCTGTTTCTTGTTCCGTTGTAGCAGTATCTTCTGTTTCCTGCATAGCAGTTTCCTCGGAAGTTGCTTCCTCCTCTGTTTCTTGCGACTGTGCAATATCCCCCTGGTTTTTAAGCGGTCCGCAACCTGTTGCTAAAATCAAAGATAAAGTCAGTATCACAGCTGAAAAAATAAAAGTTTTTACTTTTTTTAGTCTTATGTTTTTACTCATTGTAACTCCTTTATGAAATTATAATTTCATCCTTATTGATTTATAATTTTCCTTTAACCGGCATCTCACTTAATATTTCCATTTGTATTTTTTGAATTTCCATAAGTCTTTCCCACTGGTGAATGAGCAGATTATCAATCTTTTCATTTAAATTTCTAATCTCAAGTTCAGCTTTTAAATTTATTATGTAATCGTTTCTTGATCTAAGTCTGTCTTTAGCCTCCTGTCTGTTCTGGCTCATCATAATGACAGGCGCCTGTATTGCTGCAAGACAGGAGAGAATCAAATTTAAAAGTATAAATGGGTATGGATCAAAATGTCTGCTGATTATAACTATTGTGTTGATGATGATCCATACAATTAGAAATGCCCCAAATATAATAATAAACTTCCAGCTGCCGCCAACACTTGCTAATTTATCAGATAATTTTTGCCCCAGTGTTAACTGTTCCTCAAATTCCTTATTTATATTTTTCGTTACCGTTTCCTGTTCCTTTAAATTATTTATAAGTCTCTTTTCAACAGAAGAAAGACTGCCCTTTTCTTTTTTAAGGATTTCCTCTACATATTGTAATCTGACAGCATTTAAATCAGGTTTACAGATATACCCGCTTAGATCACAATCCGGATATTTTTTAGCGATAAAATCTCTTAATGATTTATCAATAAGTATTATGGGAAACAGGTCTTCTTTTTTTACAGACTTTTTGCAGATCTGACAGTTTTTCTGTCTTATTTTATTATTCATTTTAGTTTCCTTCCTAAAGATTTTATAGATAATTTCAAATATAGATTTATTACTTTCTTTTTAAAACCCTATATTTATCATTGAAGATATCTTATCTTGGAGGCGAGATAATTAATACATCAGTATCAAATATCTTTTTATATATCATGATACTGTCATTAATATGACTCATCTCTTTACCACCACACTGCTGGCGCCCATCGCAGTACTCAATTTTTTCCTCACAAAGCAGGACAATCTCGGTAGTGTATTTCAATCATCAATAACAAAGGTGACTTTCATCAAAACCCTGTATTCGGTAATCTTGCCTTCGCTATCTACCAGCACTTCAAAATCTTTTATCCATGATGACTTTACATTTCTTAAGGTCTTATTAGCACGTATTATCCCCTGCTGTATCGCATCATCAAAACTTTTTGGTGAAGATGCTTTGACCTCTGATATTTTAGCAATTGTCATTAGTAACTCCTTTGCTTAATAATATTAAAATATTTATTAAGTAGTTGTATAAAAAGCCCGTAATTAATGTTTTTCTATTCTAAGCCGGCTGCATAGTACCTGCGAATACAAGCCATGCCAAAAGTGATTTAGCCACCAGGCTCAGTATTATGTATCCCCTTTCACCATATAGGTAATCTTGCCACCTTCCTATCTTTTTATACTGCAGTACCATATTTATCGGGAAGAGGTTGAATAGAACAAAATAAGTACCAAAAATGGCATAAACAAACCACGGGATCTGTTCCAGTACCCCGGGTTCTTTTACCGCGGAACCCAGAAAATAAAGAAGGATCACGATCCAGGGGACAACTCCGGCAATGCACCCGATTGTAAAGGCAGCCCAGCTGGTCTTTTTAGTAGTCTGGTTGTGTATCTCCATCATAAGTCCCAGCAAGTTCATAGTTGCATTAAGACCTACAATAGCTACTATGGTCCCGATGTCCCTTGCTCCAAAAAGCATTGAGATTATCACTATCATAACCGAGGAGCTCAGAGCATATTCAAACCACCTGAAATAGTTTATACCCTTTTCCAGCCTGGAATTATAAAAATCATTGATCCGGGGAAGAACAACCAGGAAATGAGCTATTGCAGATAAGAACAGGAATATGGATACAAAAGCTCCTATTGGTATGGATCCTATTACATCCGAGTCTAAAAAGAGTCTCATCTTTTCAGTATCAAAAGACTGGAAATAGTAATCTACCGGTAACTTGAAGTCTTTGATATTGTTCAGGGTAAGACCCATCACCAGCATCAACACACCCTGTATAAAATGCAGTACTGCCATCACCCCATTAAACCTTCTGAGATAAGGAAAGGTGATCCGGGATATGTTCTTTTCGGCCATAATTTACCTCCTCTTTATAAATTGTAACTTTATTATTACCGCCGGCTTTATTATCCTATATCATTTGATCTATTACAATTTTTTAATTTTATTATAAGACTGTTATAATACTTTTACCTTTACCATAATCTTTTATATATTAGCCCCCGCTTTTAAAAAATTTCTGTCCCCTCTTTATACAGCAGTATTTTGCCCTATTATCTAAATTGACAATATTTGTTTCTATTGATAAGATTTGCTTTGTAAATAAGATAAATCTTATAATAAGATAATTTAAAGGTAATATTATATGAAAATTCCAGAAGGTAAAAAATTCTACGGCTCAATAACAGTAAGCGAGCGTGGGCAGGTAGTCATACCGGCAGAAGCCAGAAAAGATTTTGACATTAAAACCGGCGACAAGCTGCTTGTTTTCGGAGATTTTGAAAGAGGGCTCGGAATCGCCACCGTTGATATCATGCAGAGAACAATGAGTGGCACCACAGAGCTTTTCCATGAAATAGGACCGATTTTAAAAAGTAAAGAGAAAAAACAATCAAATAAGGCAATAAGATTTAAGGATGATAAATGAACAAAGCTATAAGTATAGATAAGGTAAAAAAGACCCTTGGAAACCGCGAGGTCCTCAAAGGCATAAGCTTCGATGTGGAAAAGAGAGATATTTTCGGCTATCTCGGCCCTAACGGTGCCGGTAAGACCACTACTATCAGAATACTTCTCGGCCTTCTTCAGGCTGATTCGGGCAGATTAAATATTCTGGGACAGGACATCAATCTGAGCAAGACCAGAAAAAAAATAGGTTTTGTCCTTGATACGGACGGACTCTACGAAAATATGACAGCTGAAGAAAATCTTACTTTTTACTCGCAGATATATGGACTGTCCGGAGCGGAAGTAAAGTTTGATAAACTCTTAAGTATGGTAGACCTTAAAGGCAGAGAAAAAGACAGGGTAAGCACTTATTCCAGAGGAATGAGGCAGAGGCTGGCTCTGGCAAGAGCTATGGTTCATGACCCGGAGGTTTTGATCATGGACGAGCCTACTGCAGGAGTCGACCCTTCAGGACAGATAGAGATGAGACAGATAATGCTTGATGTGGCACGCAAAGAAAACAAGACCATTTTCTTAAGTTCGCATAATCTGGATGAAGTACAGCGTATCTGCAACCGTATTGCACTTATAGACCAGGGTGAGATAAAGCTTTATGGGGAACTAAAAAACCTCCGCAAGAAAATGGGTAGGGGCGGAGCGATAATTGAAATAGCAGGTAAAATCCCGGACTCGCTTCTAGCCGAACTAAAAAGTATAGAAAATCTGGGATTTCAGAAAAAAAGTAAAACCAGTCTTACTTTTTCACCCAGGGAGGGAAAAGGAGTCTCTGATATAATAAGCTTTCTTACCGGTCGCGGAATAAAAATTGAGGAAGCAATAAAAAAAGAAGCATCTTTAGAAGAGATGTATGCTGCTATACTAAAAGAGGCTGAACCACAATGAAGAATATAGGTCTTTTAATATCTGCCAGCATCAGGAACAACTTGCGGTCGAAGGTTGTACTTATAGCCTATGTTTTTGTAACAATGCTATGTATTCTGGGTATAACAATAGCTTTATGCTATTTCCTCATATCCCCGGAAATGGATAAATCATCACCGGACAGATCTAAGCTGGAGCTCTATCTTGGCCTGATCATGTTTGCTACCTGTTTTATCAGCTTAGGAGTAAATCTAAATTCATTTGCCTTTCAGTCAATGACCAGGGAGAAGTCCAGAGGGATCATAGAGTCACTCCTTGCTACACCTCTTAAAACCAGGGATATCTGGATAGCCAAAAGCCTGGCCGTTTTCCTGCCGGGCCTGATTCTGGGAGAGATACTCACGTTTATAGTCCTGGTAGTAATAAATTATATCTATTTTGTGCCCAGTATAGGGTTTGTTTTTAATCCCTGGATAGCAGTAAGCAGCTTCATCGTTGCCCCGCTTATCTATCTATGTTTAAGTCTTCTTTTCTACCTTATCGGACTGACCGGAAAACCGGCTGTCGGTAATGTCATAGTCCAGGTCTTTCTACCTGTTTTCACCTCGCTGATGATAAACCTTGCTGTCCGTTATATTCTTGATATTACTTCATGGTCCTTTGCTCTGGCCAATCTCGGAGCAGCTGCCTTAATTGCTGTCATATTTATATTTCTCCGGTCCCGCCTCAACAGAGAAAGAATAGTATTATCGTGTTAGGAGCCCGATTTGAGAAGAATGAGTATTGTCTTTCATAGAGATTTCAGAGAACTAAGGAAAACCAGTGCCTTTCTTATTATAGTCATCGTATTTATCATAATCACCATCGCTGCCGCTGTTGTGGTAAGTGTCCTCTTAAAAAGACAGGAATGGCTGCAGATAAAAGAAGCAGCAAAACCTATGCTGGAGCTTATAATGGGCCTCATCTCCTACTTTTTTCCGCTGTTTATCCTTATGACATTCATCTGGTCCTTTGCTAGTTTCCCCATAATCAAGGAGAAGGCAAATGGAAATATAGAATCCCTTCTTGCCACTACACTCAGCCCAAAAGAGATCTTTATAGGTAAAAGTCTGGCTATTTTTCTTCCAGGATTTGTAATCTCTACAGTTTCCACTTTGATAGTCCTGTTTTCGGTAAATCTTATTACCATAAGACCTGTAACAGGCAGTCTCTTCCTGCCGGCCCCTCTTCTATTGACCAGTCTGGTTATTAATCCCCTGCTGCTTTTGGGGCTTCTTCTGTTCATTGTCCTTTACTCTCTTGCAAAGAATCCTGATATAGCAATAGCACCCTCTTTTATAGTCGGATTTGGTCTGATGATGGGAATTCCGCTGGGTGTAGCCACAGGAGTAATGAATCTCGCCTCCTGGTCCTTTTGCTTATGGTATCTTGCCGGTACTGCAGCTTCCTGGTTAGTCGTCTTATTCTTTTTCCGCCTTCTTACCAAAGAAAATATCATACTTTCCAGCAAGGGAGATTGATTTTTCAGCTTTATTTGACTTCAAATAAAAGTTTTCTAATAAGCTTCAAATTCTGGTTCAATAATATTATAATTTAAAACTTAATGGCTGAGAAAAAGACATTTACATTATTTTTCACTCAATTCCTTCTATTAGGATTGGGGGCTTCTATTTTTGGGCCCTTGATCCCGATATTGTCAGAAGGTTTTAATGTTGATCTGGACAGAATCGGAGCTACTCTGTCTCTAAGTGCCTTCGGCCTTTTATTGACAAGCCTGTTCACGGGAATACTTTCAGAAAGGATAGGTAAAAAAACTGTATATATTTTCGGCAATCTGCTTTTTGCAGCCTGTTTTTTAGGTCTATACTTTTCGACCCATTTCAACTATTTTACTCTAAGCTATATTTTGTTCGGGGCATCCTGGGGAATAATTGCTGTAAGTTCTACTTCTATGATCAGTGATATTTTTCACTTAAACAGAAGCAAGATGATAATGAGATTAAATACAGGATTCCTACTGGGCTGTTTTGCTGCTCCTCTCCTGGTCAGCGGAACCCTATACCTAAACATTAACTGGAGGTACCTGTTTCTATCTGTTTCGCTGCTAAACGTGCTTTTACTTATATCAATATTGTCACTAAAACCGGAAGGCCTGCATAATGTAAAGCACGAAGATGACTTAAGAAGGCTGCTCTCCACCAACCGCAAGCTTTTATCGAATCTTACCATTATCTTATGCGGCATCATTAACTTTCTGCATCTGGGAGCCGGATTCACTTTCGGATCATGGCTTACTACTTATTTTAAGAACCTGAACATCCCCGTGATCGTCGGTTCGCTGATACTCTGTCTATATTCATTATCTTTTGCCGTCGGCATGTTTATAAAGAGCTTTCTTTTTTCCAGGTTTAGTGAAAAGAAAATAATGCAAATTTCCATGATACTGGCTTTTGTTACTTTGACTATTTTCTTTTTCGCAGACACTCTTATCCTTAAAACCATCCTTATAGTGCTTTTTGCCCTTTCTTTCTCAGGCATAGCTGCTGCCGCGATGTCTTTGGGTATACATCAAAATCCCCGGAACTCCGGGTCTATTATCAGTATAATAAACAGCTTTGGTTTTTTAGGTGTGGTCATCTTCCAGTATACAGCGGGTTACCTTGCAGAAAATTTTTCAGTAAACAGCGTGATCTATATTTGCATTGGTGCTTTATTTATATCAATAATACCTGTAAGTGTCTTGAATTACAGTCATAGATTCATTAGAAAGTAGATTGGACTTTATCGATTTCAGAAAAGCTTTTTAAAGGGCTTTTTCTATTAATGCCGCCCATCTTTCTGCTTTTTCTATTTCACCTTCAAATAATGGACCCTTGCTTCCCTTTACTATAAACGCCTGCGGATCAACAATGATTTCGGCACCTGCCTTTTTTAGTTTTCTGGATATTTTTTTTGAAGCATCCCCAGCTAGAAAAGACTTCATTTTGGTATCAAAAGACGCTGCTTTAATACCTTCAAGCTGGCCTTCACTAAAACCTTCCAGAAATCTCTTAATTTTCTCAGTCGGTCTCCAGGCATTGACTGGGCTGCCGACAACAAGCAGCTTAATACCCTCCAGCTCTTTTGCACTAAAATCAGAAACTGGCAGTACCTTTGTGTCTTTTCCAAGTTTTCCTGCAATAGTTCCTGCAAGTTTTTTAGTATTACCAAAATTTGAATCAAATATGATAAGTACCTTCATAATTTACTCCTTTTGCTGCTTACCCTTTTTATAAATATAGATCATTACAGTTCCGAGTAAAATTGCTAATATAATGAGAAAAACCGCTAAAGCAATAAGTTGGTTGCGGTCACCTGCTGAAAGTGAACCGGAAAAGAAAACAGCTGTTATGGTCGCAGCTAATGCTCCCAACAGGAATAACGAAAAAGAAACAGATACAGCAGCTATCGTCCTTTTATCACGGCCCACTATACTTTCATTATCGGTAAAAGCTTCAGGGCGCTCACCGCTGTATTCCATACGCCAGATATATACACTTGCCATACGGCCCAGGCACTCCCATCCGAACTGCTCATAGGTTGGAATATAATCTTTACCCGGCACAGCCTGCAGATCATAAACAAAACGGTACTTTTTAGATTTACCTTTTTTAAATATCATTATAATCGAACTCCACTGCCTTACCCGTTCAATATGCCATCCTTCTGCAGCCATATGTTCAAGCCAGTTTTCGAAATCAGCAGGAACGACCCTTTTAAAAGCCGGGAAAAATACTATTTTCTTGTTTTTCATCGCGGCTCCTTCAATAATGATTTAACATTTTTATAAAGTTCGGCGATTCTCTTTGCTTCTGCCTGTAATATTTTTTTACCAAGTTCAGTAGTGATATAAGTTTTTCTTCTATCATCATCAGACAATGCCTTTATCAATCCATCACTCTCAAGCCTCGAAAGACTGTTATATATAGTCCCCGCTCCCAGTATAATCCTGTTATTTGTCAACTGTCTGACATACTGCATGATCCCGTACCCGTGGTGCTCCTGCTGCAGTGATAGAAGAATAAAAAACATCGTTTCAGTCATCGGGATATATTTCTTGACCGCCTTTTCTTCATTCATTTAATCAGCCCTCTGTAATTATATTTAGACTAAATATATCATAACTAAATGTATTTAGTCAAGATATATCTTACTGAAATAAATTATTGCATCAATAAATCTACCATATCTATAACTGTTGACAATTCTAATAAGAAAATATAGTATATAATAATATCTATTAACGATATCGTTTTACTATACAATGGATTATAAGAAGTCAAAGAAGAATATTATTCTTCTTGGGATAGTCTCTTTATTTACCGATCTTTCAACTCAGATGATTTATCCATTGATACCGGAATTTCTGGTAAGCATCGGTGCCAGAAAAGCATTAATAGGTATAATAGAAGGTATCGCAGAAAGCACTGCTTCTCTCTTCAGGCCTGTCTTCGGCAGACTGTCGGACAAATTAAGAAAAAGAAAGCTATTTATCTATCTGGGCTACGGCCTTTCTACCGTTTCAAAGCCGTTTTTGTTTTTTGCCAATACCTGGCCTGCTGTTCTTTTTATAAAATTTTTTGAAAGGATGGGTAAGGCTTCAAGGACCCCGGCCCGAGATGCTCTGATCTCTACTTCAGTCAGTACTTTAAAAAAAGGCAAAGCTTTCGGTTTTCATAGAGCTATGGATAGAATAGGGGCTATCGGCGGCCCTATAATAGCAATGCTCATCTTATTCTTTTTCAACAATAATGTACGTCTTGTTTTTTTACTGTCTGTAGTACCTGCTGCAGTAGCCATATTTTTTATAAAATTTGTAAGGGAAACTGCTCCAGGAAAGGATACCTCTGCAAATATCAAACAAAAAAGCAGCCTGCGAAATATGCCTTTTATTTTATTCCTTGTTTCAATCATAATATTTAATCTCGGAAATTCTTCTAATGCCTTTTTGATCCTTAAAGCTAGAGAAGAAGGACTTGTAATTTTTTTAATCCCTGTCATCTGGATCGTCTATAATATATTTTGCTCTCTGTCATCACCGTTATTCGGAACATTATCCGACAAGGTAGGCAGAAAGCCGATAATAATAACATCTTTTATTTATTATTCAATTATTTATTTTCTTTTTGCTATATCAGATTCTCTATGGTCCGTATGGGTTTTGTTTGGAGCCTACGGCATATATTACGGACTGTCAGATGGTATTTTCAGGGCATATATAGCGGATCTTGTCAACTGCGACCAGAGGGCTACGGCTTATGGTCTTTTTAATACAGGAATCGGATTAGCCCTTTTCCCCGCTTCAATTATAATGGGAATCGTATGGGACATCTATGGAAGTAGGTGGGCATTTATTATTTCATCACTGTTCAGCCTGCTGGGCTTTTTGATCTTTCTTACAAGTCTGATAATCAGTAAAGGGCAAACAAGACGAAATTCAGAGAGGTGAACGAATGGAAGACAAAATCAT
>Ga0315544_1003541_pt1 | contig 10254 bp, 15 predicted proteins | sample SalMarSW160130MG_2_FD_202543 | JGI IMG/M metagenome (GOLD analysis project Ga0315544, IMG submission 202543) | Salt marsh sediment microbial communities from the Plum Island Ecosystem LTER, Massachusetts, United States - Salt Marsh Sediment SW1601-130 ... | reverse complement strand
CGTCCCGGAAGGGCTGTACTATAGGCGGGCCCACTCTCGCCTGCATGTGCGCCACCAGCTTGCGGTCAATGCCGCGGTAGAGCATGCCGAAAACGCCGCCGATGAACACCAGTAGGGCGGAGCCAAAAATGATAATCACGCCGTTTAGCCAGATATTTTCTCCCAGTAAGTTCATCGCTGCAATTCCTTCGTCTTTTCCACAGAAAGCCGGTGGAGTTCCTCATAGTCCAACACCGACTTTCTACCGGTGGCTCTATCTGTTACCAAGACCCGATTGGTGCAGGACATGCATGGGTCAAGGGAAGCAAAAGCAATGGGCACATCGGCAATCTGCATACCTCTGAGTATAGTAGGAACTGCCACCAGGTTAGCATACGTGGGCGCCCTCACTTTCCAGGTGGCCAAGGTACTCTGTCCCGCCTCCAGGCGAACATAATGGATATCCTCACCCCTGGGTGCCTCCACCCGGCCCACGCCCTCGCCAGCAGCATCGGTGAGAATGTGCAGGAGCCTGGGCATCTTGGGTTCGGACATAATCGGGCCTTCAGGCATTTTGTCAATACATTCCTCAATGATTTCCACTGCCTGCTTGACCTCAAGCAGCCTCACTATTATACGATCATAGACATCCCCGACCACCGTGCCCGTGATCATGTCCGGAGTAATGGCCTTGACATTGAGGTCGGCATAGGCACTGTAGGGCTGGTCTTGCCTCACATCTTTGGGAACGCCGCTGGCCCTGCCACTCGGCCCCACAGCCAGCAGCTTCAACGCATCTTCGGTGCTTAGTATGCCCACGTTCCGTGTCCTCATCCGCACCGTCTTATCTTCCAGGAAGACCCGCCTCAGGTGCTCGAAAATGCTCTTGTAATAGTCTAAGGATTTTCTTATGCGCGGTAGCTGCTCGGGAGTTATATCTCTTCTCACCCCACCGAACTGAAGCACCGCCTTGGTCACACGATTGCCGAAGACATATTCAATGAGGTCCATTATCTCTTCCCGCACCCGCCACGTGAGATAGAAAACGGTATCAAAGCCAATCTCATGGGCAGCCACCCCAGCCCACAGCAAGTGGGAGTGGATTCTCTCCATCTCCGCAGCGATAACCCGGATATATTCCGCCCTGTCGGGCACCGTGATATTGGTCGCCTGCTCCACCGCAATGGCCAAGCAGAATGGGTGACAGGTATTGCAGATGCCACATATCCTTTCGGCGACATACAGCGACTGGACAGGATTGTTGCGGTTCATCCCCAGCCATTCGATGCTGCGGTGAACCTGTCCCACTCGTACATCGGTATTGACCACCTTCTCCCCCTCAATCTCCAGCATTAGCTGTATCGGCTCTTTAAGGGCGGGGTGGATGGGGCCGATCGGTATGGTGTAGGTTGCCTTTTTCGTCTCTTCCTGTATCATTTTTGCTCCCTGCCAGGCGGAAACCTAAACATGCTATTCAGTCCCGTCTCATCAAAGCCCAATCTACTATAAAGAATTATGTGGCCTGAGGGCAAACTACCTAGATTCTCGACAGCAAACTCGCTACTATGCCTGTACCATTCTAACGGAAGGTCCCGGCTCATGTCGCCAATCAACTCAATGACTTTCATAGTTTTTCGTTAGTCAATAGACCAAACTGCTCTCTTGTCATGTCAAGACCTTTCATTCGCCACTTCCGACTGCTTCTGAAGGAAAGGGTCTCTGATTACCGAATTAGGGTCAAAGGTAGAGAGAAAGAAACTCTTCGTGAGCGTAATGCCACCCTTGGGACATATGTCTTGGCACAAGCCACAGAAGCAGCACTTACCGAGGTCTATTCTTGGATATTCTTCCGAATACCTATTTTTATATTCGTCAGGTGCTGCTATCATCTCTATCGCCCGATTGGGGCATATCCTGAAGCAAAGCCCGCAGGAAGTGCACTTATCAATATCGAATATCTGCTCGCCCCGATATCCGTCAGCAATCGGAATACTCTGCCGAGGGAATTGAACGGTCATTGGCCTCGAGAGAAGGTTCCTTGTTACTTCAAATAGCATCCCAAACTTCATTTCACTCACCTGTCCAGGTCCGCCGGGCACACGTTTAGACTCCAGTAGATAGCTGGCACATCTGCTATTTGAGCCCCGGTTAGCAGATGTTCAAGAACCGGTATCATGTGCAGAAAGCTCGGCCCTCTAATCTTTACTCTGTAAGGCTTGTCGCCACCGTCGCTAACCATGTACATACCAGCTTCTCCCCTGGCAACCTCATTGCGGACGTAGACATCTCCTTCAGGAATCTTAGTGACTAGCTTGATCCTCTTGAACTTCGGTGCTATTACTTCTCCTTCTGGTAATTGCCGTAGAGCCTGCTGTATTATTTTTGCCGACTGTCTTATTTCCTCTATGCCCACCAAGTATCTTGCATAGGCATCCCCTTCTTCTCGGGTAGGAACTTCAAAGTCGAATGTCTCATACACCTCATAAGGGTCGTCTTTCCTGACATCTGCTTTCAGGCCTGATGCTCTCAATACAGGCCCAGTTGCACCTAATTTAATCGCATCCTGTAGTTTCAGTATGCCAACGCCCTTCGCTCTCCCTACCAGGCCGGGATTCTCCATCTCCTCGACTCTCAACATCCTCCTTATCCGGTCAAGAACTTGAGCTATTTTTTGGGTAGCTCCATCTGGAAAGTCTCTCCTTACACCTCCGGGACATATATAGCCGGCTGGATATACCCTGCCTCCGGTTATCATTTCAAACAAATCCAGTATATAATCCCTATATCCAAAAGCCAGCTTGAATCCAGTCTCGAAGCCGGTGCCAATGCAGAAAGCACCAAACCAGATGATATGAGACTGAATTCTGGAAAGCTCAGCCATTATCACTCTGATGTATTTGGCTCGCTCTGGTGGCTCAATTTCCATCATCTCTTCAACAGCTTCGGCATGTACCAAATTCCAATTTAATGCCTCCAGCACGCATATCCTGTCTGACAAAACAGAGTTTTGGATTGGCATTCTGTATTCCATAAGCTTCTCAAAGCCGCGATGCAGGTAACCCGGGTCGGCACGAGCCGAAGTGACAACTTCCCCTGCAACCTTCAACTTGACGCCAAAATTCCCTGACCCAGGGTGCGCCGGCCCGAAATAAAGATCATATCCGCCGTCTTCGGCAACAGGCTGCGATTGACTAATCGTAGTAGACGCGCTCGCGTTCATTATCTCTGTCATAGTACTTCTCGCCGACATATTCTCTCCAGTTAAAGTCCTTCCTAAACGGAGGCAGTCCCTCCCAATCCTCCAGAAAAAGCGGGGTCAAATTGTTGTTACCTTCAAACTTGATCCCAAAAAGTTCATGTATCTCCCTTTCATGAGCTTCGGCACTTCCATCCCATATCTCGGTTACAGACTTCATTACCGCATTCTGCCTATCAATCTTAACTTTCAAAGTAATTAGCGTCTTATCTAGGTAAGACCATAGATGATACGCAAGCTCATACATGCCCTCACCGGGCCAGTCTATTGCCGATATGGCTGACAAATGCTCGAATCCCTGTTCCTTTAGCCACCTGCAAAAATCTACAAAGCCCTCTGTCGGTGTATCCAGCCATATCCTACCCTTTCGCCGCACCTCACCTTTAATCTTGAACTCTGAGCTTATCTTGCCCAGAATTTCCAGGGCTTCTTTCGCAGCCATTTTAATCCATTTCCTCCACATGCTGGAATATTTTGGCACATGCTTCGAATACTGCTTCAGGCCTTGGCGGGCAACCTGGAATATACATATTGACCGGTATGTAATCGCTTAGCTTTTTGATAGTATTATATGAATCCCAGTACATCCCCCCTGTCATGGTGCACGACCCTAAGGCAATTACGACTCGAGGCGCAGCCATCTGCTCATATACCTGCCTTGCCCTTTTTATTGATTTGAGTGTTTGATATCCAGCAATAAATAGCACGTCCGCATGTCTCGGACTGCCAACAATTATCATCCCAAACCTCTCCATATCCCACCTTGAGGCAACCACCGGTATCAGTTCTATGAACCCGCATGAATTGAACCAGTTGAAGATCCAGATAGCCTTTATGAGTCTCTTCAGCTTTGTCGATTCTTTGATCGGCAATTTAGTCTCCTTCTTGACTTTCCTGATCCCACTTTTGCTGTCTGCCCGGCAGCACCCTCAGGCGCTTCTCCGGGCCGGTCTCGTCCTTCCGCCAGGGGTAGATACCTTCCGGCACGTCTTCAGCAATGAACAGTCTCCTCCCATCCGGTATGCCCACTACCTCTACTCCCATCATCTCCTGGGTCTCGCGCTCGGTGAATATAGCCCCAGGGATAAGGTCGGTAATTGTTGGTATCCTCAGGTCACTCTTGGGCAGCTTCACACGCAGCCCCAGGCTCAACTCCTCAAGGTGATAACCATAGTAAATGGTGAAGTGATAGATGAGCTCTACTTCAGCGCCCAGGTCGCTCGAGGAGATAATGGCCAGGTGGGGGTATTTCTGGAGGTTGCAGATATGCTCAACTGCATCGCGGAAAGCGCTCTTCTTCACTTCAATCCAGAGGCTGCGGAACTTGTTCTTCTTGACGGCAACCTCACGCTCGTAGACTGTGCCGCTAACAAAGCCATCGCCCAGCTTTTGGCTGAAACTATCGATGATGGCCTGTGGCGTAAGTTTCTCCACTAAGCCACCTCCTGCTTGATCGACTTTTCCAGCTTCGCCCAGGCCATGACCACACCATGAATAATCGCCTCTGGCCGCGGCGGGCACCCCGGGACATATACGTCCACCGGGATAATCTGGTCAATTGGTCCCACCAGGCTATAAGCCTCATGGAAGACATCTCCCTCTGCGCCACAGTTCCCCACTGCCATGACCACCTTGGGATCAGGGACCTGAGCGTAGATGCGTCTTACGCTATCTTCCATACTGCGCCCCACCGGCCCTGTGACCAGCAACACGTCGGCATGGCGGGGCGACCCCACCAGCTTGATGCCAAAGCGCTCGACATCATAGCGGGGAGTGAGTACAGCCAGGATCTCAATATCGCAGCCATTGCAGGAGCCGGTATTCATATGGTACACCCACAACGCCCGATTGAACACTTTCAAATTCATCGCTCTACTCTCAATCCATCCTATACTATCAGCCTGCCAGCACCAGTATCGGAATAGTTATCGCCAATATGGCGACAAACCACAGAAGATAGTCATTCACTATTCCGGTGTGTGGCTTCATCATGGCACCGTAAAGCTCTTTGAGTGACTCAAAAAAGCCCCAGTATATGTTTTCCGACTTCACGTGCCGCTGTTCCTCAGGAGGAACCTTGGCGCCGGAAAGAAAGATATCGGTCTGGGCCGTCCCTTTTTTATAGCTTTTCTGCCCCCGGCTGCGCCAGATGAGAACCATTATCCCAATAACGACCAGCGCAACAATCCAGATTAGGGGAGCCCAGACAGCATATCCGTAATCTAAAGCCGACAAATTACCCTCTCTATATTTCTAATATATCCTGTTTCTATGGCACCGCACCCATCACAGCATTGATATACGGTGCCTGGTCAATCAGTGCATTCGTCGCCGGGGCGACGATGGTATCTACTATCAGCCCCGGGAAGAGGCCGAAGAATATAATCAATACTGCTAATATGCTCATCCCAATAATCATGGACTTCGGTACTTCTTTGACTTCTTTATAGGCGGGCATGGGCGGCCCGGTGAAAGCGGAATAAAATACTTTGGCAAAGGAGGCCAGCGTTACCAGCGACACGAACATGGCAATGACCGAAAGGACAGGACTGAACTTCAACACTGATTCGTAAATGAGCAGTTTGGAGGCAAATCCATTGAAAGGCGGAATTCCCGAAATGGCCAATGCTCCGATAATATAGAAGCCCGCCGTCCACTTCATATTGCGAGCCAGCCCACCCATCTTATTTGTGTCCCTCGTCCCGATGCGGAAGAATATCGCCTCGGCGGTCATAAAGAGCAGGGCTTTATAAAATACATGGTTGATAATGTGGAAAACGCCCCCGTTCATAGCGTCGCGGCCATAACTAGCCAATGCCACCGGGTCAGTAATCACAGCCAGGCAGACCCCAACACCAAGCAGCATGTAACCCCCCTGGGAGATAGCATGGTAGGCCATCATGCGCTTAATATCGGTCTGGTGAACTGCCATCATGACGCCGACAAACATGCTCAGCACACCGACAATGATAACCACCCAGCCAATAGCTGTGGTATTAATGAGCCCGCCATACAAGGTGAAAGTCACCCTGTAAAGGGCATACATGGATATGTAGCTTGCAGCAAGGATCATGGGCGTGGTGCCCGCCGGTGCCACCGTATATGTATCCGGTGCCCACATATGGAGTGGGACACCTGCCAACTTCATCACGAGGGCGCCGGCCAGCAGCCCCAGTGCTATCATGTCGAGTGGAGTATACTGCATGTAATAGGCCAGGGCCGCGATGCTGAGGACGTTATACTGGGCATAGAGTATGCCGATGGCAAAGAGCACCAGAAGGGCGCTCACCGCCGAAATGACAATATATTTGAAACCGCCTTCTATAGCATCAGCCTTATTTGTGCGGTATGCCGCGAGTGCGGCGCCGGCAATGGAGGCTATCTCCAGGAACACGAACAGGTTGAACATGTCTCCGGTGAACGCAAGGCCCATCATACCTGCATAGAGGAGCATCATGAGGGAATAGAACCGGGCCTGCCCGGTCTGCCCCTTCATGAAGTGCAGTGAATATATCAATGCAGCCAGGGTGACTGTGGTGACGATAATGCCCATAAAGATGGACATGCCATCCACCTCAAACATGATCCGCACCGGCACCATGTAACCACCGGGGAGGGCCAGCTCAGCCGCTGTGGCGCCAAAGGTATAGACATGGATGCCAACTGAATGGATATCCACGGCCAGGATGGCTACGAAGAAAGCAATCAGACTGAAAATGACCAGACTAAAAATGTCCCTGACTCTGGGTCCCGCCCGATTGACGAGCGGGATGGCGAAGGCCGCCAGCAGTGGCAGGGCCACAATCAAAGCCGGCGAGTTAGTGACCAGGAAATCCAAATCTTCTATCCTTTAAGCTTCCTAGATTTCTCGGAGTCAATATCTCCGGTATGGCGGTAGATATGTACTACCATTGTCAGCATCAAGGCCAAAACTGCAACGTTGATGACGATACTGGTCAGGGTGAGTGCCTGGGGTACGGGCAGAACCATCGGCCCTGGTGGCACATCGGTATAGATAGGGGCATTCCCGCCTGCCCGGTAGCCCAGCGCCACCAGAAACAGATTGACCGCCGACGCCAGCATGGCAATGCCCATAATAAGCTTAATCAAATTCCTTTTGAATATGATTATGTAAAAGGCTACTCCTGCCAGCAGCGCTGCCGCTAGAAAGGGAAAATTGAGAGGAATGTGCTCCATCATTCTTCCATCTCCTCCCCACTGGAAAATAGCGCCATGGCCAAGACCACTGCTGAAAGGCCGGCTACCACCTTAAGGCCCACAGCTAAGTTCATCAAGGGAATGACTCCACCCGTCCAGATATCCCCCGGGTTAGGACCGGAGGCAGGAATTCGGCCGAAGATCGGCGATCCCACCAGGAAGTTGTAGAAGAAGACAGTGCCTATACCGGCAAAACCCAGGATAGCAAAGATTAAGGCCCCAGTGCTTTCCATTACTGATAAAAGCCGCTCATGCAGCGATTTCTTAAGTTCCTTAGAGCTGAAGGCCACCAACAACATGACCACACCGGAAACGATGACAGCACCACCCTGAAAGCCTCCGCCCGGAGTAATATGTCCATGGACAATAACATACAGGCCGAAGATGAGGATGAACAGAATAAGCTGGTTGGCCACGGTGCGCACAATCTTCGAAAGCATCAGGACCCATCCTCCTTGCGCTTCAGTGTTCGTAACAGAAGCAACACCCCTGTCACCGCCGTGAACAGTATCGTGGCCTCCCCCAGTGTATCAAGCCCCCGGTAGTCAAAGACCACCGACGCCACCACATTGTTGCTCCCGGTTTCTTCTTGGGCGTTCTCAATTATATAATCGTCCATATCAGACGGAGGGTAACCAAAGGGGTGGATGAGGGCCACTGTCCCGTACACCAGAAAGGCTACCACAACAATCAGTAGAACCAGGCCGATAACTTTTCTCATTATCTAATTTACTCCATACGCTTGGTCGCTCTGATGGTGATGATAAAGATAGCTGCGGTCACAGCTGCCCCGATTCCTGCTTCGGCAATAGCCACGTCAGGAGCTTTCAGAAGGTAGAACTCAAAGGCCAACAACAGGCTCAACACGGCCAGCGACACGACTGAATACAGGAGGTCCCGAGAGACGGCGACAAATATGGCACAGGCAACCAATGCCAGCGGTATGATGATATGCAGAGCTCCAGCTTCAATCATTCTGTTTACCCTCCAGGTCATCCACCACCACTCTGGCCGGCTTTTCTCCGCTGCGATGCGCCGCCCGGGCAATGGCATGAGCGCCGGTGGCATTAGTGACCAGCAACGCCACCAGTGCCAGCACCGAGTGTATGCACATTACAGACTGAGAAAGATCCCCACCCATTGCCCAGATTCCAGCGGCCTGCACAATCACCGCCAGGATCAGGAAGATAGAGCCAAAGGTGGTGCATTTGGTAGCGGCATGCAATCTGGTGTACATGTCGGGGAAGCGGTGGAGACCGAAGGCCCCGACAAAATTGAAGAAAAGACCAATTCCTATAAATACGTAGCACACTGTGTTCAGTGTATCCACTAAAACTTGCTCCCCCCAATGTATTTGGCCACATACAGCGTCATGGTGAACGAGAGCAAGGCATACACGATGGCCACATCAATGAAAATCGCATGATTGAACATCATCCCTGCAATGACCAGACTGGCCACTACCAGGGTATTGACGGTATCAAAAGCCACCAGCCTAGTCGGCGCCCCCGGTCCGATAAAGATGCGTACCATGACGATAATAATACACACCGCCATGGCTATGATTGCCGGAAACCAGTCGATCATTCCGCGATTCTCCTCGCCCAGTCAGGAAAACTGTCGCATATGGGATGGTAGTCTCTGGGCATATACTTGAGCACCTCAGGATCAATATTTATCCAGTGCACATACAGTTCGTTGCTCTTCTCGTCAACATCTACAGTTAGTGTTCCAGGTGTCAGAGTGATAGAATTGGCCAGGATGGTAAGCGATAAGTCGTTCTTCAGCTTGGGATCTATCTTCACGATGGCCGGATTAATCCGCCCGCTGATGACGCGGTAGGCCACGTCAATGTTGGCCTTGGCCATGGCAAAGAAAAAGGGAAACAGGTAAGCGAGGAAAGTAACCCACCGCCGCGGGTTCAGCATGCGCAGGTCTTTGCCGATGAATCGGTTCCTGAGCAGGGCACCGACCACCACAGCCAACACTGCCCCGATTATCAGCTCGGCCCTGCTCCATAAAAAAAGGGGGCCGCTACCGATGGTGAGAAGGAGGTAAACCAGGTAGGCGACCACCGCTGCAATTACAAAGTTCATACTTTATCTTCCGAATAGCTTCGCTAATAAGGATTCCATTTCCAAGCCGCCTACCTTGCTATAGTAGCTATCTTTCTCCAAACCTCTATGTTGACGCATACTTATAGATTATCCCTCGGAGATTGTCAAGACCCTATCTTTTGACCTTCACACGTATCCAGAATACCAGCTATTCGCCAAAGCATCGCTTAAGCTCATCAAGATGATGACCTTTGCTAGGTATGCAAAATTTCTATTGCCCTGCGGCATTGGTTTCTATTTGCCCTAATATCCAGGAGCACCATTTTTCTATGCCTTCGCCGGTCCTGCAGGAAATTTGGAAAATTTCCGCTCTAGGGTTTAGCCCTGTAATGGAACCACGAAATGCGGCAATATCAAAATCAACATGAGGAAGAAGGTCCATCTTATTTATTATCACAGCATCGGCATCAATAAAGATCAGGGGATATTTAATGGGCTTATCATCCCCTTCAGGCAGGCTGGAAATCACCACTCGTTTGTGCTCTCCCAAAGTGAACTCAGAGGGGCAGATGAGATTGCCGACATTCTCGATTAAGATTAGGTCTATGTTATCCAGGGGCATGTCCTTTAGAGCTGACTCAATCATGGCAGCCATTAAAGAACAACTTTCCGGCATATTTCGGGTATTTATTTGAACTACTGCTTTTGCCTCGCTCTGCACTTTCTCAGCATCTACTGTGGAAG
>Ga0315544_1003540_pt1 | contig 10255 bp, 9 predicted proteins | sample SalMarSW160130MG_2_FD_202543 | JGI IMG/M metagenome (GOLD analysis project Ga0315544, IMG submission 202543) | Salt marsh sediment microbial communities from the Plum Island Ecosystem LTER, Massachusetts, United States - Salt Marsh Sediment SW1601-130 ... | reverse complement strand
GATAATAACGTCTTGTTGATTTCCGGCGTTTAAAAAATATCAAACCACGAAGCGTTAATAAAATAAACAATGAAACGACCGCAAGTACAATGGCAATAAATGTTGAAAAAATCATGAAAACTGCAGAATGATAAATATTCATCGCATCCGGTCCGGAGAATTCAGGCGGCTGGAATATTATCGCGATTCCGATAGCAAGCAGTGAAAGCACAATTCCAAAGAATAGACGTCCGATTTCTTTCGGCGCGTTATGCGTTAATGATTTATTACGATTTTCAATAAATAAACCTATCATTGTGAACGAAACAATCACAATGAGTTCACGAAGTACCATAAGACTGGTTATTTCAACCTTCACAGCAGCGTTTACCACATCATACATGTATACGAAAGGCAAAAGGACTGCGGGAATAATTAATAGCAATATTCGTCTAAATCTCGACACGATTTGCCTGCTTTATTTTATAAATGAATTTCATATATAAGACTGCCATGTATTCCGATGAGACGAATAATGTTCTTATAACTTTTTTATCCAATATCATATACTGCTGTCTCTTTATATTTCGATAAATCAATAGAAAAGTTACAAAAATAAAGCACAATATTGAAGGACTATTAGATTACCGGTAAAATGAAAATTTACAGGATACGACTTTAGGACATTTTTCTCCTCTAGGAACTACATTATATCAATTACCGATAGGAATCCGAGCAGAGAATTAGAAAAGGATACTAATGCCTCTTTCCTAATACCAACGACAGGCATTAGCGGTCTTCACTTGATTATTAAGTTATGAACTATATTCCGCTATGAAACGATCTGCTTCCCGGGCAAACGAGGATTCAGGAAATTCCTTCTTTAGCGTTTGAAGAAGTTCGACAGCTTTTTCTTTCTTCCCTACGGCAGCATAGTCGACAGCTGACCTCTGTAGATTTTGCGGTGCCTGCATAAGCGTCATATTCTTCGACGCTGCTTTTTCAAAATATGAAGCTGCCTTATTTAAATCCCCCTTCACTTCATAACAAGCCGCTACTCCTGCAATAGCTGAAGCCGTAACCATTCTATCACTCACACTGATATCGTCATAGTATTCAAGCGCTTTGTCGTAATTCTTTAATGCATAATAAGAATTTGCCAAATACAGTTTCGCAATCTGACCTGCATCAGTACTGCCATGCTCATCCACAATAGCCTGCAAGCCCTGCGTACCCTCTCGAGGGACACCGTTCAATGCAAGATCATAATTACCCTGATCGTAATACGGCGTAACCTTTGCCAGCATCGCAGTTGCTTTTTCATTGGAATCAGCTCTGTTTTTGCTCCATAGGAAAATAATTACTGCGGCAGCTATCAATCCGAATGCAACGTAAGAAACAATCTTCGTGTTCTTTTCCAGCCATCCGCGCATATTAAAATAGGTGGTAATGAGTTTATCTTCTTTTATTTCTCTTCGAGAGATCTTTTTTTGTGGTTTTAGCATAAGAGTTCCTCATTCAATGAATAAGTTATTTGTTTGTACGCCCGAGGCGATTCGAACGCCTGACCTACAGCTCCGGAGGCTGTCGCTCTATCCAGCTGAGCTACGGGCGCATAGGATTGAATATTTTTTATTTAAGATTGTAGATTTAAAAAATTTCCTTATAAGCCATCTAATAGTTATGAGTTTGGAACTTTAATATAATAATGTAGAGAAGTTTTCGAAGAGATTCAAATGATACATCAATAACCGGTATTTATGAAGCATCATTCTTTAAAAAACGCCTAACCTTATCGATAACAAAATCGGGTGTAATAGCCGTCATACATTCAAATGTTCCTATCGGACAAGTTTTGCCGCCATGAATCGAACACGGGCGGCATTTTAGTCCTTTTGTTTCGACAACAATATCGTTCGCGCCCCGCGGTGCAAATCCGAATTCAGGTATAGTCGCACCGAAAATTGCCACAACCGGTGTTCCAACTGCAACAGCGATGTGCATCGGTGCACTGTCATTTGAAATCAAAACGCAGCTTCGCTTAATTAACTCTGCAGATTGAAGCAAGGTAAGTTTTCCCGCGGCATTTAAGACATTCTTTGCTTTTGTATTTCCTGCTATTTCTTCACATAAAGCATTATCTTCTTTTCCTCCAATAAGCAATACGGCGGAACATTCGGATGAAAGTTGTTTACATAAGGCAGTAAACCTGTCCGAAGGCCATCGTTTTGTATTCCAGATTGTTCCCGGAGCTACAGTAACAAAATGATTATCTTTTTTCATGCCGAAGCCGTCCACTACTGAATCGACAGTTTTCACATCTTCAACAGAAGGATAAAGCTGCGGTAGTTCATTTCTATCTATCTGTATTGAAAATGGATTGAGTAATGACAGATTTCGGCCAATTTCATGTTCAGCCGGATTGTAATGGATAACTTTTGTAAATAATAATCGGCCCGAACTTCGGTCAAATCCCACACAAACCTTCGGCTTTAGCAGCCGCCCAAGAAGCGCACTTCGCAACGACCGATGCGGAATAATTATCAACTCATATTTCTTTGCGCGGAACTGATTTCGCAGCCGGAAAAAGCCGATCAATCCTTTATCACTTCCCCTTTTGTCATATGGAATAATACTGGAGATTGCCGGGTGATTAGTAAATATCTCTATTGTTCTCGGAATTACAACAACATCAATTGACGAACGCGGATAGTTCTTTTTTAAAACCTGAATAAGCGGTAGAGTAAGAATTGCATCGCCGATGAACGCTGTCTGGATAATAAGGATACTGTCGAACATATCGTCCATTATGCAGTCTCCGTCTTATCTTGTACATGTTTCCATCGTTTATGCATCCACATCCACTGCTCAGGCTTCTGCCGTATTATTACCTCGGTCATCTGCACCTGCCGGCGGGTCAATTCGAGTATATTCTCATCTGAAACACCGTTTAGGTCATCGCTTGGCACATGTACAAAGCGCATTGTATAATTGCCATTCTCTTGTCTTACAGTACAGCCTAAAATGATCGTTGCTCCTGTTTTTAATGAAAATATTGAAGGCCCCTGAAAAGTCGGTACACAACGTCCAAAAAAATTCACCATTACACTTTCCTTCGGAGCTGACTGGTCGGCTGCGAGTGCAACAATTCCGCCTTCTTGAAGTGTTTTTAGAATATCCCTGATACTGATACCCATCGGTACAATTTTAAGTCCGAACAATTCACGCCAGCGCGTAATTTTGCGATCGACTAACGGATTCGATTGAGGTTTTGCAATTGTACAAACGGGCGTATCGGAATAGACTGTAATCGCCTGAGATGCAAGTTCCCAGCTGCCGTAATGCGCGGTGAGAAATATGATTCCTCTCTTTTTCTCTTGGAATTGTTTTAATAATCCGAAGTTCTCTATTTGTACACTTTCTTTAATCAAAGCCTTAGTAAAATTCGGATGCCACAGCAGTTCAAGGAATGTCACACTAACACTTTTGAATGATTGCAGCGCAATCTGCTGCCGAACTGATTCCTCCATTTCCGGAAACGCATATCGAAGGTTCTGAAGAGCAATATTTCGCCTTGACTTTAATAAAGGATATCCAAAGCGGGCAATCGCAGATCCGGTTTTACGAACAATAGACAGCGGTAAAAGTTGAACTATATAAGCAAAAACCTGGAATAAAATATATTCTACAATATGTTTAATCCTGTATGACATTTTTCAACTTTTACTCACTCGCCCATTACTTTTACAATAACACGTTTCTTTCGCTGGCCGTCAAATTCGGCATAATAAATTTGCTGCCATGGGCCAAAGTCAAATTTACCGTCTGTAACCGGAACGATTACTTCATGATGTACAAGAAGACTTTTAAGATGCGCGTCGCCATTTATCTCACCTGTTCGATGATGTCTGTAATCTGGATCAAATGGCGCAAGCTTTTCCAGCCACTCATCGATATCCTGTATTAAGCCCGGTTCTGCATCGTTTACATACACTCCGGCTGTTATATGCATCGCAGAAATCAGTATCATCCCTTCTTTGATTCCGCTTTTTTCAAGAATACGTCCCACTTCAGATGTTATGTTAATATACTCACGATGATTTTTTGTGTTGAAATAAAGGTATCCTGTATGAGATTTCATATTGCAGCCCTTTCAAATTACGGAGTTAATATTGCATAACTCATTGGCAGTAATGTAAGATTTAAATATGAATCTACAGCTTGAAATCGTATACCAGAGAATTGCTCTTTCCATGCAAGCGATAATCCCGCAGGCATTTTCAGTTTTATTGCTTTTTTCTCATTACCGAAGTTTATAACCGTGATAAGAGAATCCTCTCCAGATGAACGAAGGAACGAGCAAACTGTTTCATCTTCCGAATTCGAGATTGAGAAATATGAACCATTTCTAATGGCCGGGTGATCTCGGCGAAGTGCACTCAATTGCTTAAATAATTTCGTAAAATCTTCTCCACTCAACCAATCAATTTCTACTTTATCGTAAAGATTTAAATGTTTAATATTGCCCACTTCCTCGCCGTTGTGGATTAACGGCACCCCGGGAATCATAAATTTAAGAACAGTTTTTATCTTTGCCTCTTGAGGACTTAACTTATTAAATGCTTGAGCACTTCCGGTTTCCCGATGTGTTTCATCAAAACGCAGATGCAGTGATCCTTTAGGAAATTGTAAAAATTCATATTTTAATGAATCATCAAGTACAGAAGCAGATAATGTCTGATTCATTATTGACAAAAGAATATCATATATATTCCACGAATTTGTTAGATCAAACGCCTTGATATGATATTCCGGTTTGGAGGACCCCGAGATCATCATCACCGTTTTAATTCTGTCCAATTCTTTTCGCGCAATATTCCAAAAGTCTATTGGTATAGATTCTGCTGCGGTACATTTAAAACCATCGATATCGTATTCTTTCACCCAGTATTTCATTACGGCAATCATATATTTTTTAGTTTCATGCTGATTATAATCAAGTTGTGCAACATCGGATAATTCTATTTCCGGTGATACAATCGCTCCTTCTTCGTCATGCTGGAACCAATCAGGTCGTTCCATCAGAAGTTGACTATCCCAGGCGGCATAATTGGCAGCCAGATCGATAACAATCTTTAAACCTTGCCGGTGCAGGGAATTCACTAGTGAATGTAAGTCATTCGACGTGCCGAATGCCGGATTAATTGCATAAAAATCCTTCACTGCATATGGATTCCCTAAGATCCCTCTTCTATTCAATTCACCAACAGGATATATCGGCATAAGTGATATGACGGTCGCACCTATTTTTTTTAATTCAGGTATCCGTTTTTCGAAAGCGCTAAAGGTTCCATCTTTAGAGAACGAATGAAGGTTAACCTCGTAAATAACAGCATCTTTAATCCAATCGGAGCTTATGCGCGCATCCAGCACTGAATAATTCTTTTTTTCACATCCGAAGATCAAGAAAAGACAGCATATCAGGCTAACGGTAATAGTACTTATCGTAATTTCATTACTCATTTAGGCCCTTTTTGATTCAAATGCATTGATCATATCTTTCCAAATCTATCGAACAAGAGCATCTTCCCCGATTCCGTCTTTTCTACCCGGGTTTTACGATTGACTCCCTGAAATTCTTCGCCGGGATTCCAGCTTCCCTCAGCTCCGCTATTTGTGAATTTATATTCAAGCTCAGTCCCTGCCGGCAGCTTAAGCTCAGTCGTCCAGATGCTGTCATTTGCTGTTTTATCGCCATGAGTACCGTCATCATACAATCTCACTTTATTCGGAATCCAGTTCCCTAATTCTTCACAGTTACCGACAAGATAAAGAGACTTCCGGACATACATGCCGCGCGCATCACATTGAAATACCACCGTAACCAGATCAAGCTGACTTTGTGCCATCACGCCTTGAGAACGCGGCACAATAATCGGAGTATTCTTGGTAACAATAGGCTTAAATTCACGTTTTGGCATTTTTCCTCCGGCAAGTTCGGCAAACTTATAAATTTTCTTCAGGTGAGTAATATAAGCAAGATCAAACGGCTTTTCGCCCGCAGGAGTATTCTGGTCTGTCCCATACCACCAAAACCAATCCGATCCCTCAGCCGCATACATAGATTCCCATGCGCTGTAAGCATACCAGGCTTTTGTTTTTTCTTTAGGTGGCAGCCGTTTTGGATCAGGCGGTCGAAGTCCTGAATTTTCCAAATCATTTCTTGCAATAGAAAGATATTCCCATGCTTTATTCTTTTCAGACTGGCCTATCCAGGTGTCATAATTTGCATTAATCCATGAACCAGGCCACAGCCATTCAATCCTATTAAGAGTCTCTACCGGATGCGCCGGTATCATACGATGAGGATTTCCGCTGATGTATTCGGTAACAGTTGTTGTAATTACCTGGCGTGTTTCGAACAAATCTGTAAGTTTCCGATAGAGTGCATTTTGGAAATTCTTCCCATCATTATCATACTTATACCATTCCCATGCATTCTCTCCGTCGAGAATGACCGTCAGCAGCCTATCCGGTTCATTATTCGCTGGAGCATATTTTAAAACACTTTTTATAAAATCATCTGCCGCATCTTCGCCTTGATAATTTTTATATACAAATCCAATTTTATCGGATAATTCCGTTTCTCTAAATACTACGATCACAGCATCTTTTGCTTTTGAATCGTGCTCAGGAAAAACTGCATAAGGATAAAAACAAGGCTGATTTCCGGTTTTGACCTTTCCAGTATTTTTTGATCTGTTGCCACCCATTTGATACCTTGATGTGCAAAAACCGGAATTATATCATGCGCCACTGAACCTTCACCAGGCCACATACCTGTCGGATTCGTTCCGAATGTTTTCTTATAAACACACACAGCTTTCGCTACCTGTGCTTCAGCATCCTCAGGAAAATGGTAGCGTGCAGGCATTATATGACTTGGCTGGCATAGTATTGCAAGGTTTGAATCATAAATCAACGGAAGAATAGGATGATAATACGGCGTTGTGAGAATCTCAATCTGGCCTTTATGCCTGGCCGGATGGTACATCAGCTTCTTGTGGACAGGTACGATAGCCGAGAGAACCTTGTATGTTTCGGCAATTATACGATTACATTCGTCTTCCGTAACTGCTTTTTTTAACGTGTATGTCCCGTCTGTATTCTTTTTAATAATATCCGTCAAATCGATTTTTGCTCCTGTCACCAGCTTATACGGCCGCTCAATAAAATCAGGATCAAATAAAGCAAGGTAAAACCAATATTTAACTTCACGAATATCCTGTCGGGACATTCCCTTTGCCCCCATTTGAGTATATTTTTCTCTCAACAGCTTGTATTCAGGGAATCTCGAAATCACGATTTCACTTACGCCAAATGCATTCCAGCTATTTTTAAAAAGTAAATTCAAGTCTTTTTCATTGAACTGTTCGGTAGGTTTTAGGGCAAGATCAATCCAAGGATCGGTTTTGCCTGCAAATTGAGTAAAATATTTTTTTGCATCTACTCGATTCTTTTTTACATCTACAAACGGCTTTAAACGCTCAACATAATAAGCCTGAAGTTGCAACAATAATGAAGACGTTAAATTGACCGTAAAATGAATACTGGGATACCTTTCAATCATCGCCGCCATATCATAATAATCTTTGGTTCCATGCGTACGTACCCACGGTCCCTGCAATTGATCGGACTCCGGGTCGAGATATAATGGCTGGTGCTGGTGCCAGATAATATTGAGATAAAGAGTCTTTCCGGTCTTGGGATATACATCGCTCATAAATTCATCTCTCCTTAAGTTTCAAGCTCCGTCATCACAAGAACTTCATATGTTATATAACAAGATATCATAAAATAAAAACAGACAAAAAAGGCGTCAAGAATTTTTATCTCGACGCCTCTAATAGTAGATTTGAACCGAACTTTATTTCTGGCTCAGAACTGCTTCTTTTGCGGCTTTCGCTACACGAAATTTTACGACTGTTTTTGCAGGAATACTAATTTGCGCTCCTGTAGCCGGATTACGTCCAATTCGAGCTTTTCTTTCAACTAAAACCAATTTACCAATGCCCGGCAGAGTAAAAGAATTTTTTGCTTCCCGGTAAGCTAAGTTCGCAATTTCCTCCAAAATGCCGACAGCATCTTTTTTCTTCAACTCAAACTTGCTTGCAAGATGAGCTGCAATCTGGCTTTTCGTCATTGCTTTTCCCATAAAAGTCCCTTTATAATAATAGTGATTTATTTGTTAATTATTTTTTCTACTAATTAGATAAGGGAGAACACTAGCTCACCTTTCCGATATCAATAGAGATTGTGCCGAAATATTAGTGTTTTTCATTCAAATGTCAACAAAAATATTCATTTTCCTCAATGTTTTCAATATTTTGCCAAACCGAACTCAAATACTCTTTTTCCTGTAATCCGCTATTATTGTATGTGATGGCACTTTTTATGTAATACAATCTTATTGATCACATTTTTTAACCGACTTTTTTCAATCTGATATCCTTTCCAATTTTATTTCTAAAGATATCCTTATTCAGTTGTTGGATGGAAAATAAGAAATTATGCAAGATGTGAAAAATTAGAATTCTCTTATAGACAATTCTTTTTTCGAAATCGCAGAATAATCTTGCTTCGCTGAACATTATACGTTAAATTTACATGACTTTCATTTAACGGGGTCGTAGCTCAGCTTGGTTAGAGCGCCTGCCTGTCACGCAGGAGGTCGAGGGTTCGAGTCCCTTCGGCCCCGCATAAGCAGAAAAAACTCCTTCATGGAGTTTTTCCATTTCAATGACACAATAGAGATATTTATCTCAATAATTCCAGAGCCGTATCAATCATAGCTTCTCCCCGAAAAGCAAATTCTTACCGTATTTTCTCGAATATTTTATTCTTTTAGGAGCCTTGCTTTAATTAGTATCTCGTTTTTCGTTGATAAGATATTTGGCTGCTACCGTTTCAATATCACAAGGAGACGGTTTCCCTTGATAGATCAATCGCAATGCTTTAAGATCGGATTTCCAAACACAATCACCCGGAGCCAGCAAGCAGACGCTTCCCTGTTTATGTGACATAGAAAGCTTTTTACCGTCGAAATAGTAATGCTCATCATTAATAATTTCAGTAGGATAAGCGCGCATCAGGGGCGGAATATCGCTTGGTTTAAACCATAGTCTGATTTCTCTTTCAGCCTCGTCTTCTCTTGCCGATGCATGAATTAGATTATCCATTCGCTCGCCAATAAAATTGTCGTTTTCATCTTTAAGCCGGACAATTGTACCCAAGGCACGGATGCATCCCGGTTTTTTCTCTCTGGCTTCATTAGGATCTGTTGGTCCGGCAATTGATCGTATCTTTGCAATCGCCCCCGGACCTTGAAAGACGAATGCTACTACTCGTCTTTTCCATGCTTCATTCGGATAGTGCGCGAAACCCATTAAATAATCAATAAGAGCAGGAAAAAAAACCTTACCTCTATGTTCGGCATAATGCTGATAGGCAAGCATTCTATTCACATAGACAATCTTTGCACCCGCAAAACGCAGGCCGGAATGAACCTCTGAAAGCTGGGACAATACATATCCAATCAGCGAATTTTTAAGGGCATCCGGTTTAATAAGCACAAGTGTTTGTTCAAGTTCTTTTTTATTCATAAAAGCATCCTTCATTCAGCATTTTCTCTACATAGATTCTTTTATTACTTATATTGCATAATTTTACTATAATTATTTAATATAAGTATCTTTCATCTTACTTGATAGCTCGAATTTGAGAGTTTTTTCCCGCCGTATAATACAATGTTTTTTCACCAGGCAGATTATATATTTACAACCCTACATATTTCCGTTACAAATATCTCAATTATTAATCCAAATACCGCTCCTACTGTAGATACATTATAAAACCAGTTACATTATTTTCAAATATCATGCCTATTGAATACGAGAGAGCTACCAACAAGCCCGTTAACAGCCCATGAAGAAGATTATTCATCTTTAATCTGCTTACACCTATAACAACCAATTAGAATTCGATTTCCAAATGTGGCAGCAATTAATGCAGATAATGGAAAGTATTATATCAATCCTTCCGATGGCACATATAATTGCACAAATAATTCCGGCTATGATTGACAATGACAATCTATCCCGCAATAATTTGAACAAGTATAAAAACCTTCATCATTTTAATATTCAGGCGGATTTTAGGGCTTATTTTGTCCTTAAACAGTGTGGAAAAATGTGTAATTTATCACAGCAATTCTCCC
>Ga0315544_1003537_pt1 | contig 10259 bp, 9 predicted proteins | sample SalMarSW160130MG_2_FD_202543 | JGI IMG/M metagenome (GOLD analysis project Ga0315544, IMG submission 202543) | Salt marsh sediment microbial communities from the Plum Island Ecosystem LTER, Massachusetts, United States - Salt Marsh Sediment SW1601-130 ... | reverse complement strand
CCATCCAAATGCTCGAGTGGGGAGCCTACACCGAGCGCATGTCCTCCGGTGGATTCGACATGTTCTTCCTCGGCTGGCACCCTGACTACCTGGAGTCCTCTAACTTCCTCGCTCCGTGGACGACTGAGTCGCCAGAAGGATTGGGGACTTACTTCAACGAGCATCCGAACTATGAGGCGTACAAGCATATCATGGAGGTTGCGACGACTACTGCCGATACGACGGTACGATCGAAGCTATACAAGGCGATTCAGATGCTGAGCGTACAGGACGTCATGTGGATTCCGCTGTGGGCGATGACCGATGAAATGGTTATGGCCTGGTTGCCAAACGTCCACGGATGCACGCTTAACATCACCATGGATGTTCACATCGACCGGATCTGGAAAGACTAGTTCAAGCACAAATCTTACATAGGGCCGAGAAATCGGCCCTTTTTTTCTTCCTGTAAATGCTCCTTCTTCTCGTTGCCTAGCTCGCATACAACGACTATACTGATAAGATGAGAAGATAATCTAGGGGGAATAATGCTACAGATTGAAGATATTATAGCCCGTGAGATCATCGACTCACGCGGGAACCCAACTGTTGAGGTTGATGTTATCCTGGAAGACGGCAGCTTTGGTCGAGCAGCAATTCCATCAGGCGCATCATTAGGCAAGCACGAGGCGCTAGAGCTACGGGACAACGACAAGAAAAGATTCCATGGACGAGGAGTCACCAAAGCAGTAGAAAATGTTATCCAAGAGATCACGCCTGCCCTAATCGGCCAAGATGCACTCGCTCAGGAGAAGATTGACCAAACCCTAATCGAGCTCGACGGAACAAAGAACAAAACCCGCCTAGGAGCAAACGCCATCCTGGGAGTATCTCTAGCAACAGCACGAGCAGCAGCAGAAAGTCTTGATCTTCCCCTATTCCGTTATCTTGCCGGAGCACATGCACCTTTACTCCCACTCCCGCAAATGAATGTACTAAATGGTGGGGCACACGCGGATAACAACGTTGATATCCAGGAATTCATGCTGATTCCTATAGGAGCCAAAACGATTCATACAGCGGTAAGATACTGCTCAGAGGTCTTCCACACTCTTAAAGAAGTGCTAAAAGAAAGAGGGTTAGCAACGGCAGTTGGTGACGAAGGTGGATTTGCTCCCGACCTCAAAGACAACAAGGAAGCCTTAGAGCTACTTGTCATGGCAATCGAGAAGAGCGGTTACCGACCAGGAGAGGATGTTGCCCTAGCAATCGATGCTGCGGCAAACAGCTTTTATAACAATACCTACGGCTTCACAATCGACGGAACTACACATCAGCTATCAGCCGCGGATCTGGTCGAAGTATACAAGGACTGGATTGCGACCTATCCGATCGTCTCCATTGAAGATGGTCTCGCGGAAGAAGACGATGCGGGCTGGAAACTTGTTACAGAAGAACTTGGCAATAGGATCCAAATCGTAGGCGATGATAACTTCGTCACTAATCCACAACGGCTTATGCATGGGATCAAAGAGAGAATCGCAAACTCAATCTTGATCAAACTAAACCAAATCGGGACACTGTCAGAGACGCTTGCTACAATGAGAATGGCCCACTTCGCTGGTTATACCTGTGTTGTCTCTCATCGCTCCGGAGAAACCGAGGATACGTCAATCGCTGATCTTGCCACTGGAACAGCGTGTGGGCAACTTAAGAGCGGATCAATCTCACGCAGTGAACGCGTAGCGAAGTACAACCGCCTGCTACGAATCGAGGAGGAATACGAGCTGGAACTAGCTACTTGGCCAGAGAGATTCCACACGTAAACAACGGGAGACAAGGGAATACGGAGGCCGCGGTACTTATGACTGGGGTTCAGGCAGCAAGGAGAATAATCAGATGGGGCCGAACTCACGTGATACTCTGCATAAGCCTTATAATGCTCAGCTTGCTCTTCTCTCTGTACACCATTCGCTTTCTTGAAATGCACACACTTAATCATGATCTGGCTGCACTAGAATCGGAAGAAGCCCATGCCTGTGCTATGCAACAAGAACTACGATCGCGACTCGCGCTAAAGAATGATCCGATCACCATTGAATTATCGGCACGCGAGCAGCTTGGTCTAATTAAACCAGGGGAAGAAAAGATTATCTTTATCAAAGGAGAGTAACCGGGTTGTCGGGGGAATTCGTACATCTGCATACTCACTCGGAGTACAGCATCCTTGATTCGTCCTGTAAGATCGCTGGGCTCATCAACCGCGCCACAGAATGTGGAATGGATGCGCTTGCTCTCACCGATCACGGAATGATGAGCGGTGCGATCAAGTTTTACCGTGAGGCCAGAAAACAAGGCATCAAGCCAATAATCGGTTGTGAGATCTACCTTGCTCCAGGAGACAGGCGCGAACGCAAGGCGAGAGATGGCCAAAAGTATTTCCACTTGGTACTACTTGCGGCAAACAACGAGGGCTACAAAAACCTGATACGTCTCGTAAGCCTTGGCCACACTGAGGGGTTCTACTACAAACCACGCGTCGACAAAGAGCTATTGCAAGAATACCATACTGGCCTTATCGCTCTTTCCGCATGTGAAAGCGGAGAAATTCCTCGCCTTCTCGCCGCTGGCCAGGAAAAGAAAGCTATTGTTGTAGCACAGGAGTACAGACAGATCTTTGGAGAGGACAACTTCTATATTGAACTTCAAGATCACGGAACCAAACAAGGAAAATCACTGAAGCAACAACTACAAACGCTCGCCCACGAGCTTGAGCTTCCCGTTGTCGCCACAAACGATATTCATTATCTGTCCAAAGAAGATTGTCTCGCCCACGAGGTATTGTTAAACATCAGGGCAAATAAGAGACTCACTGATTCCAACCACCTGAGCTTCGATGGCGATGGCTACCACTTCCGCACTCACGAAGAGATGGTAAAGCTGTTTTCCGATGTGCCTGAAGCAATTGAGAATACAAGAGTTATTGCGGCACGCTGCAACCTCGAGCTCGAATTTGGTGCAACGATGATCCCTCCCTTCGAGCTTACGGCCGAGGAAGGGAACCCTGATGAATACCTGCGAACCTTAGCTTACAAAGGGGCAGAGAAATACTTTGAAACAATTACCGATACAATAAGGGAACGACTTGACTACGAGCTCGACGTGATAAAACAGATGAACTACGCCACCTATTTCCTGATAGTATGGGATTTTGTGCGCTTCGCTCGCAAGCAGCACATCCCAGTTGGCCCTGGCCGCGGCTCAGCAGCTGGAAGCCTGGTCTCTTACTGTATTGGGATCACTCGCGTCAATCCACTGAAATACAACCTGATCTTTGAACGGTTTCTCAATCCAGCCCGGATAAGCATGCCAGATTTTGACATCGACTTCTGCATCAAGGGTCGAGATCGAGTAATTGACTACGTGCGAAACAAATACGGGCGCGATAAAACAGCACAAATCGCTACCTATGACCGCATGGCTGCCCGCAGCGTGGTGCGAGACGTGGGACGTGTTCTCGGCGTCTCCTATGGCACAACAGACCAACTGGCCAAGATGATTCCTTTTGGCTACAAATTGAAGACCGCAGTCGCCGAAGTAGCAGAGCTAAAAACACTATACAAGACAGACGAAACAATAAGAAAGATCGTCGATATCGGCCAGCGCCTCGAAGGACTAACTCGTAATACCTCCACTCATGCTGCCGGGGTTGTAATCTCTGCCGATCCACTGACTAACCATGTCCCGCTCCTACGCCTAAGCGGAGGAGAAATCGTGACCCAGTTCGACATGACGGATGTGGAAGCAATTGGTCTGTTGAAATTCGACTTCTTGGGGCTGCGCAACCTTACCCTAATCGACGAAACCTGCAAATCTATGCACGACCATGATGGAATTGAAATAGATATCGAATCGCTACCATTCGACGACAAGGAAACATTCCAGTTGATCCGAGCGGGAAGAACGGCAGGGATTTTTCAACTTGAGAGTTCAGGAATGACCGGCCTTATCAAGCGCGTTCAGCCAAAGCGTTTTGAAGACCTGGTTGCTCTACTTGCCCTACATCGTCCAGGCCCGCTAGAAAGTGGAATGGCAGATGACTACGTCGAGCGATGTAACGGCCGCCAGCAAGCTACCTACCCTCATTCAAGTCTACAGGAAGTACTCAAGGAGACCTACGGCCTCCCAATTTACCAGGACCAGATAATGCTAATGGCTCAAAAACTGGCTGGTTTTTCCCTTTCAGAGGCAGATATCTTGAGAAAGGCAATGGGAAAGAAGAACAAGGCTATGATGAGAGGCCTGAAGAAAAAGTTTATCAGCGGCTGCCTAACAAACGGAATCTCTACAGAACTGGCAACGCAGAGCTTCAGCGATATGGAGAAGTTCTCTCGCTACGGATTCAACAAATCACACGCAACCGCCTATGCATTCGTCTCTTACTGGACTGCCTACCTAAAAACCCATTACCCTACCCATTTCATGGCAAGCCTACTCACCAGCACACAGGGAAACTTGGACAAGGTTGCCGAGTACATCGGTAGGTGCCGCAAGATGGGGATTGATGTCCTCCCGCCCGATATCAACGAAAGTAAGAGTAACTTCACCCCCATAGGCAAAGACCGAATCCGTTTCGGGCTAACAGCGATCAAGCATGTTGGTAGCGGAGCAATCGCGTCTATCCTTGCTGTTAGGGGAAATGGATTCACGTCGTTCTCCGACTTCTGTCGTCATATTGGTGGAGAAAACATTGACAGGGAAACACTAGAAGCGTTGATCAAAGCGGGAACTTTTGACAGCTTCGGAACAACCCGCAAGGGATTGTTACTCTTCCTTCCAGAGGGACTAGAGCTAATGCAGATTGCCCGGCGTGAACGACAGAGTGGCCAGCAATCGTTCTTTGACAACAACGCAGAGCCCAAACCCGAGATCTCCCAAGAGGAGTTCTCACAACAAGAACGCTTGGGCTTCGAGCGAGAGCTACTTGGCCTCTACGTTAGTGCTCATCCACTCGATGACCACCGAGAAGTTCTATCTAATTACTATACACCCCTGGCCCAACTCTCATCAATCAAGCAAGGAGAACAGGTTACTGTGGGTGGAAGGGTAACGAGACTGCGAAAAATCCCAACAAAAAATGGCGGGCAAATGGCCTTCCTCTCGCTGGAAGATGGGATCACAGAGGCAGAGATTACGGTCTTTCCTAAGTTGCTAGAATCCGATCCGGCCTTGCTTAACGAGGATCAGCTCATAGGCCTTTATCTTAGCACAGGTAAGAGAAATGGGCAGATAAACCTGATAGCGGAAAAAGTGTTCCCACTTGATGAAATCACAGAAAAAAGACAAGTCTCTCTGGTTATCACCCTAACAGACGACAAGATCACCCAGAAAAGGCTAGACAAGATCTCCGACATTCTAAAGCTGTATGTCGGACAAAGCCCCCTTATATTCGACATTCAGGATGAGAGCGGAAACATTGAAGTGATTACAGGAAAAGAATACCGGGTCAATCCGTGTAAAGAGCTGAAGGCTTCTCTGGAGCAGGTTGTTGATAAAGGAAATGTTCTACTGTTAACAGAGGACAGAAATTGAAGATATACGTGCGTGGAAGCTTACGCTGGCTTTATCCAGGGATGCGAGTAAAGCGTTGGGTACTACTGTCCGTCCTTGGGATGGCGGTATTCGTCATCGGATTGCTGGTAGTCATAGGCAAAGAGCAAATTGGCCAAATCTACTACCTGTTCCCGCGACAAGCACCAGCTAACTACGTCTTGGTTAGCCTTTTTCTCTTACTTGGCAGCGCAGCGTTCGCCGTTGGTGTGAGTCGCCTTGTAAAGTCTATCATCTCTGCAGTGGCTCCAGAACGTGACGGAAAGGCATCAGACCTAATCTACCGCACGCGGATACTAGAGCGCGGGCCTCGGGTTGTCGCTATGGGAGGAGGGACGGGATTATCCACGTTATTACGGGGGCTCAAAGAGACAACCTCAAACATCACCGCAATCGTGACAGTAATGGACGATGGGGGGAGCTCTGGTCGTTTGCGCGCTGAACTGGACGTGCTCCCACCTGGAGACGTGCGCAACTGTGTCATCGCCCTTGCTGAAAACGAACAGCGTATGGCGCGGTTGTTCCAGCACCGATTCCGCACCGAAACGAGCGATCTTGCCGGACATTCCTTGGGCAATCTCTTATTGGTGGGAATGGAGCAAGCAACCGGTGGATTCGACCGGGCAATCGAAGAAATGAGCAACATCTTGAATATTCGTGGGAAGGTCCTCCCTGCTACCCTTACTAAAACGCATCTCCAAGCTCAAATGGAAGACGACAAATGTGTGGAAGGTGAAAGTCGCATCACTGCCGATCCACGCCGAATCAAGCGAATGACCCTCTCTGCCGCAGAAGTCCACCCATACGAACGAGCGATAGAAGCGATAAACCAGGCCGATCTGATCCTTCTTGGTCCAGGAAGCCTGTTTACCAGCATCATACCTAACCTGCTAGTCGATGGAATAGCAGAAGCAATTGAGAAGGCAGCAGCAGAGAAGCTATATGTAGCCAATTTGATGACCCAACCCGGGGAAACGGAAGGATTTACCCTGATGGATCACCTGGATACCCTTGCTGAGTATATGGATTTGAGCAAATTTGACGGCATAATTGTCAATACGTCGATGCCAGAAAGAGATCTTCTGACAAACTATCGCAAGGAATCAGCTGCGCCGATAGAAGATGTAATTGACGAGAAAAACAAGTACGGAATGAGCGTGATCCGTGCCAAGCTTCTGGAAACAATAGAATTAGAGGGCAAACTGACCATAAAGCACGATCCTCGTGCCCTGGCTCAAGTGATTGCTCACTCACGTGCCTTCTCACACACCATCACCGGCTAATCTTAGCCCTTGATCACGATAAGCGGTCGCAGGCGTACCACCGGACGATTTATCCCTGCCTCAGTCGCTGCCTTGACCACCTGCTCTATGTCCTTATAGGCGCCAGGGGCTTCTTCGGCAATACCACGAAGGCTATGAGCACGTAGGATAATTCCCTTATCCTTGAGTGATGACCTAACATCCTCACCCCAGTATCGCTTGGCTGCTTTTCTGCGCGACAGAGCACGTCCAGCTCCATGGATCCCGCTTCCAAATGCCTTTTTCATTCCAATCTCTGTTCCCCTCATGATGTACGAAGCCGTCCCCATTGTCCCGCCAACAAGCATAGGGTGGCCAACGCTACGATAGGACACAGGCGATTCCTCTCGTCCAGGACCAAATGCCCTTGTAGCCCCTTTGCGATGGATTAGAACCACGCGTTCTTTTCCATCAACACAATGACGTTCAAGCTTGACATTATTGTGTCCGATATCGTATACGGTGCCTACACTGGTCGGAGAAATGCCACAGACACGAGCAAACGAAGAGCGGACAAGATGTGTAATCACCTGCCTATTAGCAAACGCGCAGTTCCCCCCGCACGCAACAGCAGACAGGTAACGCTCCCCTTCATCGCTCTTTATCGGAGCACAGGCGAGCTCCCGCGCCTGAACCGACAGGTTATACTTCTTGGTTGCCTTAGCCATTTCTTTTAGGTAGTCCTGCCCAATCTGATGACCAAGAGCGCGTGAGCCAGTATGAATAGAGATGACAACTTCTCCCTTGCGTAAACCATAGATGCCAGCCGCCTTCTGGTCAAACACTTCTTCTACAACCTGCACCTCTAGATAGTGATTTCCCGAACCAAGCGTACCTACCTGGCGAAACTGTCGCTGTTTGGCCACAGCGCTGACCGTACCCGGATCGGCCCCAGCAAGCTGTCCTCCTTCCTCTATGTACTCCAGATCCTCCTCTAGCCCATAGCCTCGTTCTACTACAAATCTTGCTCCCTTGACCAAAACCTGGTCGATCTCCTCGACCGACAAGCGTAGCTTTCCTTCTGAGCCCAATCCGGCGGGGATATCACAGAAGAGCTGCTCGGCTAGCTCCTCCTTGTAATCTACGACACTCTCTTCAGTAAGCGGTGTTCTAAGCGTTCGGACACCACAGTTGATGTCAAAGCCCACTCCGCCAACCACAACTACGCCGCTATCAAGGTCAAACGCTGCTACGCCACCAATGGGAAATCCATAACCTGGATGAACATCAGGAAGGGCAAGTGATGCTGTGACAATACCGGGAAGACACGCAACCTGACACACCTGGCGCAGGGCATTCCATTCCTTCCCTTCTTCCATATCGGCCTTTAACTGCTCAATTGTCCCGCAATCAGCAAATATCCGGCCAGGAACCCGCATCTCACCAATTGCCGGGACAAGCCATTCCGCTTGCCCCAGCCTTTCTAGCATGTATTGTTCACTCATCTCTATCTACACATCGACCACACACTGCGCAATCCAGCCTTCTTTCCCCTTAGAAACGTGCAGGCCTGCGTAGCTCACCCCCTTCACTTCCAACTTGGCTCTGTGCCAAACGGGATTAAGTTCTTCCCCCCATCCTTCACCTTCAAGACGGAACCCGTTGTTACTCGTCACAATATCTACACCAAAACGACATAAGACCATTCGCGAAAGATCCTTCTGACCGATGAGCACGTCCAACCACTCCACAAGAAGAAACTCCAAGTTAGAGGCGTCTACCGAAACCTGGATTCTTGTCTCAGGGACAACCCGATCCAGATCGACCATAAGGTTAAATACAGCTCGTGCTGCTTCACAAAACGCTTCCTCAACCGAAGTTCCTATTCCTTGAACACACATGTCTGCCGTGTGATCCAGGTACTTGAAAGGCGACATTTCACCTCCGCATGGGAAGGGAAAACAATGGAGAGTAAACCGCTCCACGAGAGGTGAGTCTGCTTTCCATCAGAATAAGTTGCCTGGCCTGCAGGTTCCAAGATGGAATCCCTTCAAGCGAGCAAATCGCTTCCTCAACCGACCCATCAACCCTTCCCTTGATTCGGGCAAGGGTAACATGAGATATACTCGGCTTGCGCTCCCTTGGAAAACCAAGCCCTGCCAGCTCTTGTTCGACCAATGAAACAAGCTTGACAAACGGAGCAACGGCTCTCCCTCCTGCCCAGACAACACGTGGTCGCCGGGCTGAAGGAAAGGCCCCCAGTTTATTGATCGGAGCAACAAAAGGAGGAATACGTTCAACCACAGCACGAAAACACCGTTGCAAATCAAGTGTGAACATTGGGTCAATTTCCCCCAGGAAGCGAACCGTCAGGTGAAAATTCTCCGGCCGCACCCAACTAGCTCGTACATGAACCAATCGCTGCAACCGAGAAGAAAGATCAGCAAGCTTCACCCGTAAGGCTTCATCGATTGGAATACACAAGAATGTCCGCATATCTTTCCCCTGATAACAGCCTGTGCGTGGCTTCCTCGCGAGAAAGCAACAGGCGCCACCAAGGTAGCCAGCTCAGGTCAAGTAATCCTCTAACACCCGCAGAGGCTTGCTTACCGCTGCTCCTTTCCAGGCCTGACGGAGTTCACCAGCGTGCGCCGTAGAGGGCTCAACCCTCAACACCACTTTCCTGGTTACAGACCCTACTACTTCCTCTCTCAGAACGCCCTTCAGCTCCACTATAGCGGGTTGTGGATTAAGGGGACCGCTAGCCCCCCACCTAGCACAGGCATTGGCGGAGGGGGCGGGATTTGAACCCGCGGTACCCGAAGGTACACCAGTTCTCCAAACTAGCGGCTTAGGCCGCTCACCCACCCCTCCGGATCATATAATGATTCTAGAGACAGTGGGGACGGATTTCAACCGCGCTTGTGCACAAGCTAGGCAATCAGCGGATCGAGAATCAAGTGTTGTCTCCCCTGGACAGCAGCGCCCTTCGCATGCGCTGAAGGCCGTCGACGAGGTTCGATCGCGGTGTTGCGAAATTAAGGCGCACGAACCCCTCCCCGCCGGGACCGAAGCGAGCCCCATCGTTTAGCCCAACACGCGCCTCGCGGAGGAAGAACGCGCGCGGACTCTCCCCAAGGCCAAGATCGCGACAATCAAGCCACGCAAGGTACGTCCCCTCGATCGGAGCTACTCTCACACCTGGGAGCCGGCCCCGGACGAACTCCTCCACAAAGCTGCGATTCTTGGCAAGGTATACGATGAGTTGGCTCAACCACTGTTCACCGTGCCGGTAGGCAGCATCGGTCATCACATAACTCATGATCCCAACATGCGGGACAATACCGCGGCGCGCCTCCTCCAAGCATTGTCGCAAATCAGGGTTAGGGACCACCGCGATGGCACAGCCGATTCCTGCTACGTTGAACG
>Ga0315544_1003536_pt1 | contig 10259 bp, 6 predicted proteins | sample SalMarSW160130MG_2_FD_202543 | JGI IMG/M metagenome (GOLD analysis project Ga0315544, IMG submission 202543) | Salt marsh sediment microbial communities from the Plum Island Ecosystem LTER, Massachusetts, United States - Salt Marsh Sediment SW1601-130 ... | reverse complement strand
CATACGTATAGATTCTGCCTATGTTGGGGTTACCGGTAGACACATAAGTAGTCTGAACAACAAAGGGGTAATAGCTATCCCGCGGGATGACCGATTGGTGCGCACACAGGATCTCAAGCGGGCGCTATCTGCGGCTCGTAATATCACCGTGGCCGAAGGAAAAAGAGTGCTCCATGCCATTCCTCGATACTATGCCCTGGACGGACAAGAAGGAGTGACACAACCGGTAGGCATGCATGCGTCTAGATTAGACGTAGAGACCCACATCATCACTGCTTCAGTGACTTCGATACAAAACCTAGCCAAATGCGTCCGTAGTATCGGCGTTGATGTTGAGGATCTCATCCTGGAGCCGCTGGCCAGCGGAGAAGCAGTATTGACTGCGGAGGAAAGAAACACAGGGGTTATCATGGCTGACATGGGGGGCGGCACCACGGATATAGCGGTATTCAAGAATGGCAGCATCTACCACACCGCTATCATTCCGGTAGCCGGTTATCAGGTAACTAGCGATATCTCCATAGGCCTGGGCTTACCCTTCAGTATTGCGGAGAAGATGAAGAAGAGATATGGCAACGTCACTCCTACTTTGGAGCTTGACGAGACCGTCCAAGTGGGTGTCGAAAATGGTCATAGCGCCTCTTACAAAGACCTCTGCAATATCATCCAGGCCCGCATGGAGGAGTTGCTCCAACTGATACTGATGGAGATGCCTACCAGCGATTACAATGCTCTGGCGCCTTGCGGGTTAGTGCTAACAGGTGGCACAGCTAACGTACCCGGTCTTGACGAGATGGGACAATCGCTTTTGCGAATTCCGGTACGCAAAGGCCGACCTCTGAGCGGGGGCATCTACGGAATTTCCGATATCCTTCATGACCCGTCTTACGCCACCACCCTGGGATTAGTCCTGTGGCCAGTTCGAGGCAAAGAGGGCTCAACTTTCCAGACAAAGAGCGCTGGTGTCCTTGGCAACTTTGTAAGCTTCTTCAGAAGGCTGTTCCGTGCCTGATTTGTGAAAGGAGGTTAGAATGGCAAAACAAATTTTTACTCCGAGTCCAGCAAGAATTAAAGCTATAGGCATTGGTGGCGGCGGCTCCAATGCCATTACTCGTATGGTCCGCGAAGGCTTAAAGGGCGTTGACTTCATCGCCATGAATACTGATGGACAAGCCCTGGCTCTAGCCGAGGCTCCTACCAGAATTCAACTGGGTGAAAAATTGACCAAGGGTTTGGGGGCCGGTGGTGACCACAAGGTTGGAGCCAAAGCAGCGGAAGAAAGCTGCGACATAGTTGAAGAGCTCGTTCAAGGCGCTGACATGGTGTTTATTGCCGCTGGCATGGGCGGTGGCACAGGCACAGGTGGCATCCCCGTAGTGGCCGAAGTAGCCAAGAAGAGTGGCGCCCTCACCATCGCGGTGGTGACCAAACCCTTTGCTTTCGAAGGCATGCATAGAAGAGAAGTAGCCGAGGAAGGGTTGATCAACCTCACGGACAAGGTCGATACACTTATCATCATACCCAACGATCGTATTCTTCAGCTTTGTGATGCCAAGACGACTGTGGACAACGCCTTCAGAATGGCTGACGATGCTCTCCGTCTGGGAGTTCAGGCTATCTCCGAAGTAGTTACCGTCCCTGGACTTATCAATTTAGACTTCGCTGATATTAAATCGGTAATGAAAGACTCCGGCCCGGCCTGGATGTCTGTGGGCAAAGCCGGCGGGCAAAGCCGCGCTGCTGAAGCGGCCAAGGCTGCTATGGCCAGTCCTTTGCTCGATGTATCCATAAACGGAGCCACAGGGGTGCTATTCAATATTACTGGTGGTCCAAGCCTCACCTTATTTGAGTGTAATGAGGCTGCCGAAGTAGTTAGTCAGGCAGTGGACCCCGATGCCAACATAATCTTCGGCGTGGTCTTTGACCCCAGGATGGACAGCGAAGTTCGAATCACAGTCATCGCTACGGGCTTCGCTAAGGCACCTGGTGGAGCAATACGCAGCGCTGATGAGCTCCGTCGCCTGATAAAAGGTGGCAGCGATGCTCTCGATATGCCCTCTTTCATGCGTCGCTCTAATCGTTTTCCGGCTTCCCGTCTGGAGGGCAAATCTCACACTCCTGCACCGGTTGCTCCAGAGCCGACCAGAATATCTCGACAGTAAACCTAAGCCTCATATAAGGGAAAGGGGTAGCTCCCGCTACCTCTTTCCCGTCCATCAGTGCAACAGGTCCCCCGGGACTCAGACCTCCGGGTGTCGGGTTGCATTGTTTTTATGATTGTGCCATAATATGTGTGGCCTTTAAATCAGTCCAGTGAGACTGGTAAGGGGGAATATGCTTAAGCAGGCCTCAATAGAAGCAACAAGTGAGACCTCTTGCCAGTTCGAAGGCAGGAGGTTTTTTGATGTCTGAGAAGATTCTCCTGACCTCAAGGGAGATAGAGCGGGCGCTGGCTCGTATTGGCCACGAGATTGTAGAAAAGAACAAGGGTGCGGAAGATGTTGTGCTGGTAGGTATGCGGACTCGCGGAGTGCCTTTAGCCAAGCGCATAGCTGAAATAGTCGAAGGCTTTGAAGGAACCCCCATCCCCGTGGGTACTCTGGACATTGGCCTTTATCGCGATGATATTTCACCTTCGGACCTAAAATCAGCAAACCCCAGCCTCACTGATATCCCCATCAGTATCAGCGACAGGCGAGTAATCCTGGTTGATGATGTTCTCTATACTGGACGGAGCATCCGCGCCGCTATGGATGCCCTGATGGACCTGGGGCGTCCGAGAACGATTCAATTAGCTGTCCTCATCGACCGAGGCCATCGAGAACTTCCCATTCGAGCCGACTATGTCGGTAAGAATATACCAAGCTCCAAAGACGAGGAGATACAAGTCCTACTTGAGGAGAGTGACGGTGTCGACAAGGTAGTAATCGAGAGTCTAGCGAACAAGCAGCTAATCTCGGGAAATTGAGGGGGCAGGAGTCATGAATCTAGCAAACAGGAGTCTGGTGACGATAGATGATTTATCTAACGGGGAGATCGAGGCACTGTTTTCCTTAGCAGACGAAATGGCCGACTCTCCACAGGACCAGGGCCGACTATGCCACGGAAAGATCATGGCTAGCTTGTTCTTTGAGCCTAGCACCAGAACCAGGCTGTCTTTTGAAGCTGGGATGCTCAGACTCGGCGGTCGCGTCATAACTGCCGTGGACATAGGTGCAAGCTCCTTGGCCAAAGGCGAAAGCATTGCTGATATGGCCAAAGTGGTCGGAAGCTACGCCGATATAATGGTAATCAGGCATCCCTGGGAAGGAGCAGCCAGGGTAGTCGCCGATTACGCCGGCATTCCTGTGATAAATGCCGGCGACGGAAGCCACGAACATCCAACCCAGACTTTATGCGACCTATACACAATTAGAAAACAGAGACAGACCATCAAAGGACTCCGGATTGCTCTGTGGGGAGACTTGAAACACGGGCGGACTGTACATTCTCTGATCTACGCCCTGGCCAGGTTTGGCGCCACTATACTTTTCTGCCCCGGCCCTGGCCTTGAGATGCCCGAGCATGTCCTGAGGAGGCTAAGCTCAGAATATAAAGGGGAATTGAAAAAATGCAGAAATCTGAATCAAGAGCTTGACAGGAAGCTCTTCCCTGTCGATGCCATATACATAACTCCCAGTAGCCCCCATCAACTTACCATGCTGCCTGATATAAGCATCGGGGTGGAACTGGAAGCAGGAGTTGACGCCCTTTATGTCACCCGGCTTCAAAAGGAAAGACAAGCAGCCACAATGGAGGTACAAGATCTCAAAGAAGGTTACCCGGTGGTAGATAAGAAACTCCTCAAAGGAAAGGTGTTTAAGAAAACACTTGTTATGCATCCGCTACCCCGAGTTGATGAGTTGACCCACGAGGTGGATGCTGACCCCCGGAGCATGTATTTCAAGCAGGCCGCATATGGGATGCCCATCAGAATGGCGCTTCTGGCCCTGTTATTGGGCGCCGGGGAAGTCACAATCCCCAAAGAAAAGGATTCCTTTGTTCAAAGGGTAGATTACCCTGTTTATAAGCGGGATTCCGGGGTCAAGTGCCCTAATAGGAATTGTGTTTCCAACCAGGAAACAGAAGTGAGATACATAAAGCCCGAGTTCAAAATACTAAGTCGCAAGCCTCTAGCGTTGCGGTGTACGTATTGCGACCATGAGCTTCACCCCCAATATGTGGCCAGTTCAGAATGGCATGAAGGGAAGTTGGAGAATAAAAAATATCACAGTGCTGATAGCCACTTTGGCCGGAAGATTAAGCCCGAGAATCTGATTGTTTTCGCTTCCCAAAAGGAAGCTCAGGCTCAAGGATTCAAGCCCAGCAGCTATGTCGGACAATGAATAACGAGGCTACCTTTCTGCTTATCCGTGGCGGCCATATAATTGACCCCGGCCAGGGCATAGACCAGGTTGGTGACCTGCTTATTGCCGAGGGCAAGATTGTGCAGGCCGGGGGCACTGTCACTCTGAGCCAAAGCCCTGAGCGTAGCGCAGGGAAAGCGAAGAATCTAGATGCAGCGGGACTAGTTGTCTGCCCCGGCTTCATAGACCTCCACTGCCATCTCCGGGAGCCGGGCTTTGAGGATAAGGAAACAATCGCCACGGGGACAAAAGCCGCCGCCCTAGGTGGCTTTGCCACTGTCTCTTGTATGGCAAATACGGAGCCTCCTTTAGATACTCCGACTGCTGTAGATTGGGTTAAGCGAAAAGCGAGCAAGGATGGCCTGGTCACTGTTCTTCCCATAGGTTGCATCACGAAAGAGAGAAAAGGCCAGGAATTAACCGATATGGCCGGGCTGGCTGAAGCCGGGGTAATCGCTTTCAGCGACGATGGTGACCCTGTGGCAAATTCACAACTTATGCGTCGTGCCATGGAGTACAGTCGAGAGTTAGGCTTGCCAGTCATCGACCACTGTGAGGATAAGGGGTTGAGCGACAACGGAATCATAAACGAAGGCGAAATGTCTGCTAAGTTGAGACTAAAAGGAATACCCGCAGCCGCTGAAGAGGTTATGGTGACCCGTGACCTGATTCTGGCAAAGTTGACCAGGGCTAGACTTCACATCGCCCATGTCAGCACCAGAGGCTCCGTGGAGCTGATTCGCCGAGCCAAAGAAGAAGGTGCTTCAGTAACCACCGAGGTCACGCCCCACCACCTGACGCTAACTGAAGATATAATTGTGAGGGAGCCCCCAAGCAAATCCTTTGATACCAATGCCAAAGTAAACCCACCCCTGCGCACCAAAGATGATGTCCAAGCCCTGATCAAGGCGCTTAAAGACGGGGTAATCGATGCTATCGCCACTGACCACGCACCGCACACCCTGGCAGACAAAAACTGCGGGTTAGAACGGGCTGCTTTTGGCATCAGTGGCTTTGAAACTGCCTTTGGTTGTCTGATGGGCGTGGTGCACCGGGGAGAAATAAGCCTTACCCAGCTAATTTCTAAGCTAACTTGTGAGCCAGCAAAGGTCATTGGTAGAGATGCTGAACTGGGCACCTTGAGGGCGGGCGTTCCAGCTAATATCACCATACTTGACCCTGACCGGGAATGGATAGTAAATAGCCGCAATTTCGCCTCGAAAGGCAAAAATACTCCTTACGATGGCTATAAGTTTAGGGGCAAGATAATGGCGACCATATCATGCGGAAAGCTAGTCTGCACCGATGATTCCCTTGTCATTGCGAGGAGCGAAGTGACGAAGCAATCTCATGGCTAAGAAGGCGATTCTAGTTCTCGAAGATGGTTCCGTCCACGAAGGTGAGGCCTTTGGTGCCAGGAGTACTACCTACGGTGAGGTTGTATTCGACACCAGTATGGCTGGTTATCAGGAAATGCTCACCGACCCGTCCTTCGCCGGCCAGATCCTGGTCCCTACCTATCCTTTGATTGGCAACTATGGCATCAACGAATCCGATTTTGAATCCAAACAAATCCAGGTCAGGGGTTTAGCTGTTCGAGAGCATTGCCCCCGACCCAGTCACTGGCAGAGCACCCGAACTTTGCACGAGTTCCTGCTGGCCTATGGCATCCCTGGCATCAGCGGCATAGATACCCGTGCCTTAACTCGCCACTTACGCTTGGAAGGAGCCATGATGGGAATGGTCACTTCAGAAATGACAGCCGAGGAGGCATTAGAAGAGCTAAAAACCTTGCCCAAATATGATGTTACTGATTTTGTCCATCAGGTTAGCACTGAGAAGGCATACGAGTGGCAGTCCAGCGAGAGCGATGACCAACCACTGTCATTGCGAGCGAAGCGAAGCAATCTCAATATTGTGGTCGTTGATTTGGGCTTGAAATACAACATACTGCGCATTTTGAGCCAGCTTGGCTGCCGGGCAAGGGCTATCCCATGCACCGCCTCGGCAGAAGACATCCTGGCCTTAAATCCCGATGGTATTGTCTTGTCACCGGGCCCGAGCAATCCTGTTCTCCTTGACGATATGACGGACACAGTAAGGAATCTCATAGGTAGGAAGCCAATAATGGGCATCTGCCTGGGACATCAGCTTATAGGCAAGGCTTTGGGAGCTAAGACCTTCAAGCTCAAATTCGGGCACCGCGGCGGCAACCATCCTGTGCGGGATTTGGCTACCGGCAGGGTTTATATCACTGCTCAGAACCACGGCTATGCCCTGGACGCCGATACTCTGAAAGGGGGGCTTGAGGTCAGCCACACAAACCTGAATGACGGCACGGTGGAGGGGATCCGCCACCGCGATTTGCCCATCCTATCCATCCAGTACCATTCCGAAGCTTCCCCCGGCCCGCTGGATAATATGTATCTATTTGAGCGATTTCTGGAGATGGTGGAAAGCTAGAATAGAAGAAATAGGATAAATGTCCGGAATATCTAAGGTCTTAGTAATTGGCTCGGGGCCGATAATCATCGGACAGGCGGCGGAGTTCGATTATTCCGGGACCCAAGCATGCCGCGCTCTACGCGAGGAAGGCGTGACCACAGTCCTGGTGAACTCGAACCCGGCCACCATCATGACGGATGAGGGCATCGCCGATATCGTTTATATCGAGCCACTTACCGTGGAAGTTCTGGTGCGCATAATTGAGAGGGAACGCCCGGATGGCTTATTGCCCACCCTGGGAGGGCAGACAGGGCTCAACCTGGCAGTGGAATTAGCCGACGCCGGCGTACTCGACAAGTACAATGTACGCTGTCTGGGTACACCTATAGAAACGATAAAGAAGGCCGAGGAAAGGTCTTTGTTCAAGCAGCTTCTTCTTGATATTGGCGAGCCTGTGCCCGCCAGCAAGACTGTAAAGTCCGTGAATGAGGCGAAAGAACTGGCAAAGTCCATAGGCTTGCCTCTCATCGTCCGCCCTTCCTACACCTTAGGTGGCACCGGCGGCGGCATCGCCCACACTATGAAAGAGCTGGAACAGATTGTCACTAATGGCCTGGATTCCAGCATGAGCCATGAGGTTCTGGTAGAGCAATGTGTCCTAGGTTGGAAGGAAATTGAATTTGAAGTCATGCGAGATGCCGCCGACAATTGCATTGCCGTCTGCATAATGGAGAACATTGACCCCATGGGCATTCATACCGGGGATAGCATTGTGGTGGCCCCCAGCCAGACTCTCACCGACAAAGAATACCAGATGCTCAGGTCAGCCAGTTTGAAAATCATAAGAGCGCTGAAAATCGAGGGTGGCTGCAATATACAATTTGCCCTTACTCCCCATCCCATAGTTGCCGAAAAATGGGCTCCAGACCAGAAAGGAGTCTCAAGGAGTGAATATCATGTAATTGAAGTCAACCCGCGTGTGAGCCGTAGCTCCGCCTTAGCCAGCAAAGCCACTGGCTATCCTATTGCCCGGGTGGCTGCCAAAATAGCCATAGGCAAGAGGCTCGACGAGATACCTAATAGGGTTACAGGCAAGACACTGGCATCTTTCGAGCCGGCCGTGGATTACTGTGTGGTCAAGATTCCCAGATGGCCCTTTGATAAATTTGCTTTGGGTGACCGAAAACTTGGCAGCCAGATGAAAGCCACTGGCGAAGTAATGGCCATTGCCCGGTGTTTTGAGGCCGCTCTACAAAAGGCGGTGCGCTCCCTGGAGTTCGGCAAACGCACCCTGCTCTGGGAAGCCCCCACTTGGAGCAAAGGGGAAGGGCTTGATTCATACCCACTTCACCCTAACGACTTGAGGCTATGGGCGATTATGGCGGCGCTGAGAAGGGAACGCACGCCCGAAGAGCTTTGCCAACTGACCGGCATAGACCCCTGGTTCGTGTATAAGTTCCAGAATATCGTGGATATGGAGAGTAAGCTCCTTTCCGAACCATTGACACCGGAGCTTCTATGGGAGGCGAAGAAGCTGGGCTTTTCCGATGAACAAGTAGGCACTTTGGCCGATAGGTTGCCTGAGCAGGTAAGAGAGGCTCGCCAAAGATGGCAAATCCGCCCGGTGTACAAGATGGTGGATACCTGTGCTGCCGAATTTGATGCCGAGACCCCCTATTTCTATAGCACTTATGAGAAGGAAAATGAAGCTGAGCCTTTGGCAGAGAAGAAAGCTGTGGTCATCAGCAGCGGACCCATACGCATCGGGCAGGGAATTGAGTTTGACTATTGCTGCGTTCATTCAGCCTGGGCGCTTCAAGAGATAGGAATAAAGAGCATCCTGGTCAATTCTAATCCTGAGACAGTTTCCACTGATTTTGACACCAGTGATCGCCTCTATTTCGAAGCATTGGACGAGGAGAGTATCCGAAATATACTTGAGAATGAAAGTAGCAACGGTTCCGCTCCCCCATCCATCGTCCAGCTTGGTGGACAAACACCTATTAATTTGGTTGGCGTCTTAGCTCGCAATAATTTGCCCATACTTGGCTCGAGCGCCGAAGCCATAGACATAGCGGAGGACCGCCGACGCTTTGAAGATTTCCTGGACAGATTGGGTATTCCTCAGCCGCCGGGGGCGGGAGTGACATCTGTTGAAGAGGCATTAAACGTAGCCAAGACTTTGGGCTATCCGGTATTGGTGCGCCCCAGCTATGTCCTGGGAGGCCGGGCTATGGAAATCGTGTACAACGAACCCGAGTTAGTCCGCTACCTGACGCTGGCCCTGGAGATGGATAGCCAGCATCCTGTGCTCATAGACAAATACTTCCACGGCATAGAAGTTGAGATGGATGCCATTTGCGACGGGGAAAAGGTTCTTATTCCGGGCGTAATGGAGCATATCGAAAGAGCGGGCGTACATAGCGGTGATGCCTTGTCTATCTACCCGGGAATCAATCTCACTCAAGACGAAGTAAATGCCATGGTGGACTACACCCTTAGAATTGGACCGGCTCTGGGAATCAAAGGGTTGATGAACGTCCAGATGGTGATCATGAGAGAAAATGGGCGCTCAACGGTATATGTTTTTGAGGTAAATCCACGCGCCAGCCGAACCGTGCCTTTTATTTCCAAGGTAACCGGCGTGCCTATGGTCAGAATTGCCACCAAGGTCATGGCCGGGATCAGCCTCAAGAAGCAGGGGTATGAAGGCGGGTTGTGGAAGAGACAGAAACTGGTGGGGATAAAGGCTCCTGTTTTCTCCATGTCGAAATTGACTGGAGTGGATAGCTACCTCGGTCCTGAGATGAAATCCACGGGCGAGGTTATGGGGATTGACTACAGCTTCGACGCAGCCCTAGTTAAGGCACTTCTAGCTGCTGGATTGATGCTGCCTCAAGGAGGCAGTCTGCTACTCAGCATTGCCGACAAGGACAAGGCTGAAGCCGAGCCCTTGATTAAGCAGTTGCATTCCCTTCACCACGAGCTCTACGCCACGGAGGGGACCGCACAGACGATTGAATCTATGGGATTCCCTGTGAAAATGGTGACCAAGAAGCTAAGCGAAGGATATCCTAACGTCGTTGATGTAATTCAAGATAATTCCGTGAGCGGGGTGATTAACACTATCACCGGAGGGCGCATTCCACTGAAAGACGGGTTAGCTATCAGGCGCGCCGCGGCCGAAAAGAGGATACCGTGCTTCACCTCATTAGACACCGCTCGCGTAGCTATAGAGGCGCTAGCAAGTAGTAGCCAAATTTTTAACGTTCAACCACTCAGGGAGTATCTAAAGAACAAAAAATAAAAATGGAAAATACAAAGATACAAAGCAAAAATCAAAAATGTGCATCAAGTAAACCAGATTTTTGCATTTTGGTCTGTCATTTTGGCTTTTGATATTTTATT
>Ga0315544_1003533_pt1 | contig 10266 bp, 4 predicted proteins | sample SalMarSW160130MG_2_FD_202543 | JGI IMG/M metagenome (GOLD analysis project Ga0315544, IMG submission 202543) | Salt marsh sediment microbial communities from the Plum Island Ecosystem LTER, Massachusetts, United States - Salt Marsh Sediment SW1601-130 ... | reverse complement strand
GAACGAACAAAACGGGGCCTTGCTCGCGTCTTGCGTTACACCGATAGCATCGGGAATGGTGATCAACACGCATTCCCCGCGAGTCATAGAGCGCCGTAAAACCATAGTTAAGCTGATGCTTACCAGCCATCCCGATTCCTGCCTGGTATGTGATAAAGGCAATCGCTGCCAGCTACGCCAAATTGCCTCAGGCCTGGGCATTGGCTTGGTGGAGTTGCAACGGATTCCCCAGATAGCCAGCATTGAGGAGGTCAACCCCTTCCTTGAACGGGATTTGAGCAAGTGCATACTGTGCGCCAAATGCATTCGAGCCTGCCAGGAACTAGTCGTTGAAGGCGCTATTGACTACTTTCGACGAGGATTTACGACCATACCGGCGACACTGAACAATTTGCCCCTGGAAGACTCAGAGTGTACTTTTTGTGGAACCTGTGTGGCGCTGTGCCCTACAGGCGCATTAATGGAAAAGGATAGGATGTATGGGGGCACGACTAAGGCTACGACGGAAACGACTTGTCCCTTTTGTGGCTGCGGGTGCAGTATCTGCTTGGAAGTTAAGGATAACCAAGTCGTGCGAGTCGTACCCGGTAAGGAAGACTCGGTGAATCACGGTGCGCTTTGTGTAAGGGGAAGCTACGGTTGTGATTTCGTGAACAGCCCGGACAGGCTAACCAAGCCCCTGGTCAAGAGGAATAACACCTTTGAGGAAGTATCATGGGAAGAGGCCCTGGAGCAAGTAGCTACTGGACTCAAGCGAATAAAGGACGAGCTAGGTTCCGGCAGCTTAGCTGTTCTAGGTTCATCAAAGTGCACCAACGAAGACAATTATGTCCTGCAGAGATTCGCCAGGACCGTGCTCGGCACCAATAATATTGATAATGGCAGTCGCTTGTACAACTCAGCCAGTCGTGTCGGCCTGGGATCTTCCCTGGGCTTCTCTGGCACTACAAATTATCTTAGCGACTTGGAGCAGACCGATCTCATACTGGTTATCGGGGCTGATCCCGATTCCTCAGCCCCTGTCGTCGGTTATGCCATAAAGCGTGCTGTCAAACAGCGCGGTGCCAAATTATTGTTGATAGACCCCCGGCAGACAAGGCTCTCCTTGTTTGCCCAGCTTTGGTTACGGCCTGAAGTCGGCACTGACGTGGCTCTCATAAATGGCCTGGCCAAGGTGATTATTGATGAAGGCTTGATGGACGAAGAATTTGTCACCAGAAGAACAGACAACTTTGAAGCCTTTAACGAAAGCTTAAGAAAGTATACCCCAGAGTACGTTGAGAAGACTACTGGCGTTGCAGGTCAAGAGATTCGTGCCGCCGCTCGACTATATGCTGGGGCAAGCCGGGCAGCAATTGTCTATGGCACAGGAATTACACAGCATACCACAGGAACAAATGGTGTGGGGGCCCTGGCAAATTTGGCGCTACTGACGGGAAACATTGGTCGTAAGGGGGGTGGCATCTATGCCCTACAAAGAGCAAACAATGGGCAAGGCGCCTGCGACATGGGAACACTGCCCAAATTCCTCCCTGGATATCAGAGTGTCACCGATTCTCAGGCTAGGGAAAGGTTTCAAAAATGTTGGGGGGCAAGTTTACCAGCCGAGGCTGGGCTAACGACCCTGGAGATCATGGAACAGGTAAAAAGCGGAAAGGTCAAAAGCATGTACATCATGGGAGAAGATCCCGTCTTGAGCTTTCCAAACTCCAGATCCGTTACAGAAGCCCTGACTTCCCTCGATCTCCTCGTAGTCCAAGACATGTTCCTTACGGAAACGGCTAAACTGGCCAATGTGGTGCTGCCAGCCGCAAGCTTCGCTGAAAAAGAAGGAACATTCACTAATTTTGAGGGCAGGGTAAACAGGGTGCGCAAAGCGATCGAGCCAATTGGTGAAAGCCTGCCAGACTGGGAAATAGTCGTGCGCTTAGCTGATACGATGGGGTGCCCGTTGCCATTTTCCTCTGTGCAGGATGTTATGAGTGAGATTGAGGAATTGGTGCCTTCATACGAAGCCTACACGTATTCTGAAAAACAGGATGAGCTAGGCTTTAGGGAAACAGGACGCACCTATGGTAGTCAACTATTGAAGGGATTCGCCCGCTTCTCCCCCACTGAATATATTCCACAAGCAAGGGAGAGAGCATCAGATTATCCCTTTACCTTGCTAGCCGGGACTACCCTTTATCACTTTGGCACTGGCAACAGAAGTTCCAGGGCTTGGCGTCTGAGGAAGTTTTCCCCTCGGTCTTTTGTGGAGATTTGTGAATCTGACGCCAAAAAGCTTGCCGTCAATGATGGTGAAGAGGTCAAGGTAATCTCAGCTGTGGGCGAGGTAACTACAATGGTCAAGATTACCGATACGCCGCGTGAGGGAATGCTCTTCATGCCGTCTTCATTCCCGGAGACTCCGGTTAATGCGCTATTCGACATTGTCCTAAATCCAGAAACAAAGGAGCCTTCACTGAAAGCATGCAGCGTGAAAATAGAGAGAGTTTCTCTCCCTTGAGGGAGAGAGGTTGTATCGCCGAGGCTTGTCCTCGGCAATAAAGATGGGAGATAAGCACCGTAGCTACGTAATATGACAATAGAAAGGGTGAAGCTTCATGAATAAAGCGAAAACAATCACGAAGGCTGACTTGGCACGAATGAACGCAATTGTCTCCGAATACAGTCAGCAGAGGTGGGCGCTAATACTGCTACTGCAGAAAATCCAGAGTGAGTTCGGGTATATCCCTCCCCAGTCTATGCGACTTATAGCCAGAGGCCTGGGACTTTTCACCAGTCAGGTCCAAGGGGTGATTAGTTTTTATACCCAGCTCTATACTCAGCCACGGGGCAGAAAAGTTGTTAGAGTTTGTCGGGGGACAGCCTGCCATGTGCGGGGAGGGAAGACGATATTGAAATTAGTTAAGCAGCATCTAGATTTAGAAGAGGGGGAAACCAGCCCTGATTTGGAATACACCCTGGAAACTGTTGCTTGCATTGGCGTTTGTGCCCTGGCCCCTAATATGGTCGTTGGTGACCACGTCCATGGTCACATGAACCCGAAGAAAGTAGAGCAGTTGTTCAGAAATCGGGAGGGTAGAGAGTAGTATGCAAAACCATCATACTATTTTTGTTTGCCAGGGAACAGGATGCCTTTCCAGCGGCTCTGATGTTGTCTATGAGGCGCTCAAGGAAGAAATAAGCCGGCAAGGGATAAGCCATGCCGAGGTGGATTTCACTGGTTGTCACGGTTTCTGCGAGCAGGGCCCCAATGTAGTCATTGAACCGGAAGGTATTTTCTATACCCACGTCCAGGCCGAGGATGCTTCAGAAATTGTCACCTCTCATCTTCGAGACGGCAAGCCTGTGGAACGCCTTTTCTACCACGACCCGGTAACAGGCAAAGCAATACCGCACTATTCAGAGATAAGTTTCTACAAAAAACAGCAGCGCGTCATCCTGCGGAACTGCGGGCGTATCAACCCGGAAAAAATCGAGCATTATATTGCTCGCGGAGGTTATGAGGCACTGAGAAAGGCTCTCCTTGAGATGACACCGGAGCAGGTCATCAGTGAGGTCAAAAACTCCGGGCTTAGGGGACGCGGCGGTGCTGGTTTTCCTACCGGGCGCAAGTGGCAGTCCTGTCGCCAGTCTGCAGGTAACCCCAAATATGTAATCTGCAATGCTGATGAAGGCGACCCTGGTGCCTTCATGGACCGCTCTATCCTGGAGGCGGATCCTCACTCCGTACTAGAGGGAATGACAATCAGCGCTTACGCCATCGGTAGCCAGGACGGTTACATATACGTCAGGGCTGAATATCCCCTAGCCGTGAAGCGTCTCAAGGTAGCTGTCGCCCAGGCAAGAGAGCGAGGGTTTCTGGGCAGGAAAATCCTCGGAACAGACTTCGGCTTCGATGTGGACATTGTGGAAGGGGCAGGAGCCTTCGTCTGTGGAGAGTCCACAGCATTGATGGCCTCAATTGAAGGCCGGAGGGGCATGCCCCGTCAAACACCACCTCGCTCAGTGGAGAAAGGCCTGGGTGGAAAGCCTACCTCGCTTAACAACGTCAAGACCTTTGCCTTTGTGCCCCAAATAATCAGCAACGGCGCCGATTGGTTTGCCAGCATAGGTACGGAGAAGAGCAAGGGGACAGCTGTCTTTGCCCTCACGGGGAAGATTGCCAACAGTGGATTGGTAGAGGTACCTATGGGCACTCCATTATCTACAATCATATTTGATATCGGGGGTGGTATCCCCCGGCGCAAGCAGTTTAAGGCTGTGCAGACGGGCGGTCCTTCGGGTGGCTGTATCCCTGCCCGCTTTCTCGATTCCCCCGTGGAATATGAAACACTGGCCCAATTAGGTTCGATTATGGGCTCTGGTGGCATGGTGGTGCTGGACGAGACCACCTGCATGGTGGATGTGGCCAAGTATTTCTTGAGCTTCACTCAAGCAGAGTCCTGTGGCAAGTGTGTCCCATGCCGCCTGGGAACCAAACAGATGTTAGAAATACTGACCAGAATCACTCAGGGCAAAGGACGTGACCAGGATATAGATACGCTGCTTACCATAGCTGACGCAGTGAAAGAATGCTCACTGTGTGGCTTAGGCCAAAGTGCGCCTAATCCTGTCCTTACCACCCTGAAGTACTTCAGGGACGAATATGAAACTCACATAAGAGAGAAAAAGTGCCCGGCTGCTGTTTGCGATGCCCTCATGATATCACCGTGTCAGCATACCTGCCCAGTGGGAATTAACATCCCCAAATATGTAGCACAAATTGCCGATGGTGAGTACCTTGAGGCCGTCAACACCATCAGGGAGCGTAATCCCTTCCCTGCTATTTGCGGCCGCATCTGTCATCACCCCTGCGAGGGAAGATGTCGCCGCGGGGAACTCGACGACCCGGTAGCTATCAGGGCACTTAAGCGTTTTGCTGCCGACTGGTATTTTGACCACGTTAAGGAATTACCGCCACCAGAACCCTTCCCCCAGACTCACAGCCAAAAGGTAGCAGTAGTAGGAGCGGGACCTACAGGGTTGTCCTGTGCCTACTTCCTGGCTCAAATGGGCTATCCTGTCACCCTCTTCGAAGCCCTCCCCCTAGGCGGCGGCATGCTCTCGGTAGCCATACCCGACTTCCGCTTGCCGCCGGATGTTATTCAGAAGGAAATCGATTATATCGCGAAGCGGGGAGTGGAAATAAAATACAACACACCCATCAATGTGAATTTCACTATAGAAGATATAAGAAACAGCGGCTTTGAAGCCATTTTCATCGCTGCGGGGGCGCAAAGGAGCCAGAACATCGGCATACCCGGAGAGTTGGAGGACATCGAGGGCTTCTACTATGGTCTGAGATTTCTCAGGGATGTGAAGATTGGCAAGCCTGTCAAGATCGGAGGTAGAGTGGCTGTTATTGGCGGTGGTAACGTAGCCCTGGACTCCTCTCGAACAGCTCTTCGCCTTGGTGCCAATGAGGTCAGTATCTTTTACCGTCGGTCGCGGGAGGAGATGCCAGTAACTGAAGTGGAGTATGATGAGGCTCTGGCCGAGGGTATCCAGGTCAATTTCCTTGTTAGTCCCACCCGCATAGTAAGCGACAATTGGAAGGTAACCGGTCTGCAATGCATCCATATGAGGCTGGGTGAGCCCGAGGCCAGCGGACGCCGTCGTCCAATTCCTGTCTCCGGCTCAGAGTTTTTTGCTCCAGCGGATAGCGTCATTGCTGCTGTAGGGCAGGCTCCAGACCTGTCGTTTCTACCTCCGGATAGCGCTCTTGAGCGTACCAGGTGGGAGCGGCTGGCTGTCGATGAAAACAGACTAGTTACCAGCGTTCCCGGCGTCTTTGCCGGGGGAGATTTTGTCTCTGGGCCAGGCATGGTTATAGAAGCTATTGCTGCTGGCCGGCGAGGGGCTATCGCCATGGATAAATATCTCCGGGGGGACACCTCACGGGTCGAGATATACGACCTTAAGCCCAGCGTTATTGAGGAAGCAATAAGCAGAGAGGAAGAAGAAAGCTGGGAACCGCAATTCAGGCCAGAAATACCTGTTCTCCCTCTTAAAGAGAGGAAAGGTAGCTTCAAAGAGATAGAGCTGAGTTTTTCTGAGCAGAAGGCAAGACAGGAGGCTAAGCGTTGCTTAAGATGCGACTTGGAGAAATAGAAAATACCAAATCCCAGTGGCTCAAAGATTCGAGTTTAGAACATTGGAATTTAGAATTTGTCTAGGGCTTAGAAATTAGAATTTGGGATTTAACTTGTGGGAGGTCAGGCATGAAATCTATTACCAAGCAAAAGACTTTTGAGGAAATCGAGCGGCAATTGGAGGGGTTTGACCGAGTGTATATCGCCGGTTGTGGCACATGCGCCACAATGACTAAAACCGGTGGGAGGGAAGAGGTCCTGGCGATGAAGGAGCGTCTACAAGAACTGGGCAAGCTGGTCACCGGCTGGACGGTTATCCCGACTGCCTGTGATGAGATGACCGAGGTAGCTATCAAGGAAAATAATGGAGCCATTCAGAGTGCCAGCTGTATTCTGGTCATGGCCTGCGCTTTGGGAGTGCATAAGCTGAGTACCTATATTGACAAGCCAACCATGCCAGCCCTGGATACTCTTTTCATAGGCGTAGAGGATGATCCGGGCTGTTTTCAGGAGGTTTGTGCCCAGTGTGGTCAATGCGTCCTGGGAGAGACTGCGGGCATCTGCCCCCTCACGGCTTGTCACAAAGGTTTGTTGAACGGCCCGTGTGGTGGCACCAATAATGGCAAATGTGAGGTGGATAAGGAAAAGGATTGTGCTTGGACTCTGATATACCAGCGCTTAGAGCAACAGGGCCGACTTGACTTGATGCGCAAGTATCATTCCCCCAGAGATTACAACGTGGCACCCAGGCCGCGAACGGCTAAGATCACGTGAAGGAGGAGCTATGGCACCGAGCTTTAGAGAAGTTCTTAAATCCGGCAAATTTGTGATAACCAGCGAAATCGGTCCACCAAAGGGGACAAATATTGAGAAGATGCTCCATCATATTGAGCTTCTCAAGGACGAAGTAGACGCGCTTAATGTCACTGACCACCAGAGTTCCGTAATGCGATTTCCCTCCATTGGTGGCTGTCTGGCCATTAAGGAGCAAGGTGGCGAGCCTATACTACAGGTGACCTGCCGGGACCGTAATCGCCTTGCCCTTCAAGCCGAATTTCTTTTCGCATACACCAGAGGCATAAGAAATGTCCTCTGCCTAACTGGAGATGCTGTGGTAGTTGGTGACCACAAGGCGGCCAAGGGTGTTTTCGACCTGGATTCAGCGCAATTGCTGAAGACAATCCGGCAGATGGAAGCGGGCAAAGACCTGGGAGGAAATGACCTCGACGGGACTGTGGAGTTCTGTGCCGGGGCCATCGTCACACCTGAAGCAAATCCGCTCGAGCCCCAGTTGATCAAGTTCGAAAAGAAGATTGAAGCCGGTGCCGAATTCTTTCAGACTCAAGCCATCTATGACCTGGACAAATTTGCCAAGTTTATGGAATATGCCCGCCAGTTTCCGGTCAAGATACTGGCCGGCATCATTCTGCTTGTGTCAGCCAGGATGGCGAAATATATGACCGATAATGTCCCTGGTGTCTCTGTGCCTCAGAACTTGATTGATGAATTAGCGGCTGCGCCTAAAGGCGAGGCAATCAACAAGGGCATTGAAATCGCTGGCAGGATGATTGCCACTATAAAGAAGGAATCCATGTGCGACGGAGTCCATGTCATGGCCATAGGCAAGGAAGAGGTGGTGCCCAGTATCCTGAAAGCGGCGGGACTTGCCAGCTAATATACTAGGAGACTATGTCATGTTTGGAGCAGTGATCTCTCCAAAAATTGGCACCTATGTTAGGCCTCTTTGCCAAACGGTTCACTTCCGAGATTGTTGCCACGATAAATAAGGTTACTTTCCAGTTTCACTCTTATTTGATATCTCGCCACCACTGTTATCAGGTTATCATTATTGCTACAAGGACTTCCAGGTAAGCTTTGATTTCCTGGTACTCCCTCCTCCTAGTAATAACCCTCAAACATTTGGGTGATATACAGGTATTCTCCCCCCTCTGAAAATGCAATTCCCACACCTGTTCTAGTGTAACGGGGTTCTAGTATATTTGCTCGATGTCCAGGACTACTCATCCAAGCTGAGACAGTCCACTCACATACTTCTTGTAGAGAAAGATAAGGGCCCGGAATCACCTGTCTGGTAGGTATCATTGCTATATTTTCTCCTCGTATAGTCCCGGGAAGCTGGCCATAGCTGAAACTCCTTTCCCCTGGATATCTGTCATGGCTGAAGAAATTGTTCACAACCATGCTGATACTATGCTCCCTGGCTAGACTGGTCAAAAGAGGGTCTTCGCTAAGAGCAGGTAGGCCAAACTGCTGTCTCTCGGCATTGACCAGTACGATTATGAGTGCCTCAGCTTGGGCCTCGGTATAGCCTATTCCAGGAGGGCTTGGTGAGTCCTCCAAAAAGTCAGCACGTATCGAGTAGCTGTCGTTCATAGTGATGGTGGTTGAGGCAGCGTTCACATTGGCAATGGTGCCCACATCTCCAGTCCACCCGACAAACTCGTAGCCGGTAGCCGGGGTGGCCACCAGGCTGACTACCGTGCCAGCGTCGTGGGTAAACGTACCTTCACCCGGCGTAGTGACCGAGCCTCCGGCGGTGCTGGACGTGGTCAGGCTGTACTGACCGGCGGGAATCGCCTCGAAGTTAGCTGTTATGGAGTAGTCTCCACTCATGGTGATGGTGGTTGAGGCAGCGTTTACATCGGCAATGGTGGTCACATCGCCAGTCCACCCGACAAACTGGCAGCCGGTAGCCGGCGTCGCCATCAGGCTGACTACGGTGCCAGCGTCGTGGGTAAACGTAGCTTCACCCGGCGTAGTGACCGAGCCTCCGGCGGTGCTGGACGTGGTCAGGCTGTACTGACCGGCCGGAATCGCCTCGAAGCTAGCCGTTATGGAGTAGTCTCCACTCATGGTGATAGTGGTTGAGGCAGCATTGGCATTGGCAATGGTGCCCACATTGCCAGTCCAGTTGACAAACTGGTAGCCAGTAGCTGGGAACGCCGTCAGGCTAACTACTGTGCCAGCGTCGCAGATGAACGTGCCTTCACCAGGCGTAGTCACCGAACCTCCGGCACTGCTGGAAATGGTCAGGCTGTACTGACTGAGCGGAATTGCCATGAAGTTAGCCTGTATCGAGTAAGTGTCGTTCATCGTGATGGTGGTTGAGGCAGCGTTGACATTGGCAACGGTGCCCACATTCCCTGTCCAGTTGACAAACTGGTAACCATAAGCCGGGAACGCCACCAGATTGACGACTGTGCCAGCATCGTAGGGGAAAGTCCCCTTGCCAGGGCTAATTACCCACCCTCCGCCGGTACTGGTGATAGTCAGGTTGTACCGGACCACCGGAATCGGCTCGAAATTGGCCGTTATGGAGCAATTCCCGCTTATGGCAATGGTGGTCGAGGCAGCCTCGACATTGTCAATTGTGTCCACATCGCCGGTCCAGTTGACAAATCGGTGGTCCGCCCCGGCCTCTGCTACCAAGTCAACCACAGCGCCGGCATCATAGACAAAAGCTCCTTCCCCGGGAGTGGTTACCTGACCACCGTCTGTGCTGTCTGTTTCCAAGACGTACTGAGGCACAAAGTTTGCGGTGATTGAATGGTCTTCGCTCATGGTGATGGTGGTTGAGGCGGCCTCGACATTGGCAATGGTGTCCACATCGCCAGTCCAGTTGACAAACCGGTGGCCGGTGTCCGGGGTCGCAACGAGGTCAGCCATCGTGCTGGTGTTGCAGGTGAATGTTCCTTCACCTGGTAGGGTCACCGAACCTCCAGCAGTGCTGGAGACGGTCAGACTGTACTGGTCTGCCGGAATGGCCTCGAAGCCGGCGGTGATTGAGTAATCTCCGTTCATGGTGATGGTGGTCGAGGCAGCCTCGACATTCTCAATGGTGTCCACATCGCCAGTCCAGTTGACAAATTGATAGCCAAGAGCTGGGGTTGCCACCAGGCTGACCACCTCACCTTCGTCACAAGTGAAAGTACCCTCTCCAAGGTTTATTATTTCTCCGCCTTCGGTGCCGGATATGGTGAGGTCGTACTGAGTAGGAATGGTGAGGTCGTACTGAGTAGGAGAGGAAACACAGCCTACCATCCCTGCAATTAGCGCTGTCACAATCAAGAAACTGCTAATTCTCTTCACGTGTACCCCGTTTGCA
>Ga0315544_1003532_pt1 | contig 10266 bp, 7 predicted proteins | sample SalMarSW160130MG_2_FD_202543 | JGI IMG/M metagenome (GOLD analysis project Ga0315544, IMG submission 202543) | Salt marsh sediment microbial communities from the Plum Island Ecosystem LTER, Massachusetts, United States - Salt Marsh Sediment SW1601-130 ... | reverse complement strand
CCGCCCCTCGGAGGGGGTGGTCTCGACAGCAGCAGCCTCTTGGACTGCAGTGTCAGCTAAGTTATCCTCAGCCTGTCCTGCTACGGCCTCGGCCTTCTCCGAGACGAGTGTTTGCTCTTGCTGTTCGGTGGCTGGTTGTTCTTTTGCACCTGTACCCGCGTTTTCTGTGGGGGCAACGGCCTTTTTCTTTGTTTTCTTGCGTTTTTTGGTTTTGCTCTTTACCGCTTTAGCCATCATTACTCCTTTTCCACTTAGTTGGTTAATTGGTGAGTTGTTAATTGGTTAGTAGTCAACTCGCCACATCACTACTCACTACTGTCGTCCCCGCAAAGCTCACGCCCGCAAAAGCGGGATGCAGGGATACGATTCCACAGAATTAATTTCCCGCCTGCACTCGCGTAACCGCAGGTGCGAGCGTAGGAATTCAATAAGATTTGAACTTTGAACAGCTGTGCCTGCACAAACACAGGTGCAGACAGTTGACCCCGCTCATCCGATGGGCGGGCTTGAAATAAAACCTCTATATCAAAAACGGGTAAAACCAAGAGGTTAATTGGTGAGAGGCTAATTGGTGAGTGGTTAATTGGTTAACTCACTACTCACTACTCACTACTCACTTATACTTTCTATTATGAGCGTTATATAATAAACCCCACTTACCCATTATACATAATGTAAGAGAAAATATTAACGACCTGCTTGGCTAACACCGAGAAGTCAGAATTGTTTTCTATGGTATTATCGGCGAGGTTGGCCTTGTTGTCCAGAGAAATCTGAAAATTTTCTCTAATTTTAACCTGATTTTTGTCAAAACCCAATTTTTTTGCCCTATCCAGCCTTAATTTTTGCTCACAATCGACAAAAATAAGCTTATCGCACCGCTTGTCCCAGCCAACTTCTACCAATAACGGCATATCCAGCACGATTGCCTTGACCTGTTTTTGGCAATCATATTGCTTTATAAGCTCCCCGGCACGCTGCAGGACAAGAGGATGGATTATCTCGTTAATCAATGAGAGCTTATCGGCATCGGCAAAAACGACCTCAGCTAATTTCTCGCGGTCAATTTTCCCTTCTGGATTTAAGATAGACCGGCCAAAAAGGCCGACTACTTTTTCTTTAACAGACGGCTCACCGAGAAGCTCGTGGGCAATTTTGTCGGCATCAATGACCTTACAGCCTAATTTGGCAAACTCAGCAGCAGCGGTACTTTTGCCTGAGCCGATACCACCTAAAATACCGATAATAGGTTTTTTCCCGGCAGCAACCACAGCCGAATAGTTTAACCGCTCCGGCGGTATCAGTCAAGCCGAAAAACACCAGTAGTGGTAAATAAAGTAGAATAAGAAACAGGAATCACGAAATGTGAAGCTCATCCTATACTTTTTCGTTATCCTGTGTCGCACGGACGGACCCCGCTACGGCCTCAGCCTTCGCCGAGACGGATTTCAGGCTGTTCAGCAGATAGTTTTTCACTACAACGTCCCAGCTCATATTTTTTGCAAGCTCGTATCCGGTTTGAATCATACATTCAATCTCGGCCTGGTTTTTGGGCAGGCGTGAGCATATTTGCATTGCAACTTTTTCGCTTTCGCCCGCTTCTATCCGGTCGCGTACCGACCGGCCAATCTGCAGTAAATCCTCAACCTGGCGGATAGCATCGGGGTGTGTTTCCAGGTTCGTATAGTCAGCGATGATAGCATTCTTGACATCTTCCGTGCCGGTTGTATCCCGCAGGAAACCCGAACACCCGCACACACTGCTGAAGACACAAATTCCGCCGAAAGTCAGCGGTTCAAGCTGAGCTATCCCAAAGGGCTCATAAATGCTCTGTCCAAATTCGACATCGCTGCCTTTGCGAATGTCCATAAATTCCATATCTTCCGGCATCCTCCTGCCGCATCTTTTGGGGTCAAAGCCGAACTGATTGACGAAAATGATTTTTATATTCCTGCTTCTGGCGTTGAATACCTGTACAGCCGTATAGTAATCTGCCTCACCACCGGACAAATCCGGCCAGCCCTCACGGTGGGCTACAGGCCATTTATACGCCGATTCCATATTGCATATATCACTGCTGCGACGCCGTGATACTTCGGTCGAAAGGACAAGCAGCACCGCTGTTTTACCCTGCGTCCTGAACTCTTTTTCCACATGTTCAAGCACCCGCAAATCACGCCACATTCCCTTGCTTCGCACTAATCTTGTAACATGTGTAAAGACAAAATCCGGCTTATAGCCCAACAGGTTCTCGCAATACCGCTGCAATTTTTCTTTTGAAGCAAGCTTTTCCCCAACACTTATTTGATATGCCGGGATACCGTTATAAACTATATCTATCTTGGCGGTTTCGAACTCCGGGGCGAGAAACCGCAATTCGTCCACTACATAATCGCCCACCGCGTATATATGGTCACAGTAAATCGAGGCTTCCACCAGAGTATGTTTGAAATAGGAGCTCTGGTCGCCGAACACTTCGTTGACGAAAAGTCCGTCATTGTGAGCCTGCTTGATAACATTATAGAACATTGTATCGTGCCCATGATGTTCCTCTACAATGCGGCGCATCGTGGCTACTTCGTGGGCATAAAAAATCGTCCTGAAATTACAGCAAGGCTCGATAACAGCCGCCAACGCTGTGGGCATACCCATAAACTCGTGCGAAATAACAACCGTCGAATCTTTAGCTGCGCCGATTGCTTTTAGCACGGCAATTGCCACCGGTGCCAATCTGACATATTGTTCGTATTCCCACAGGTGTTCATGTAAATGGCTTTGGATACCGAATTCCTCGAACAGGCGTCTTTTGAACTCGTTAAGCACTCCCTTATCTATACGTTTTACATCGACCAAGACCACCTCAGGTGAGCTTTTTATGCCAGTCTGCTCGTCAACAAATGTTCGTCTGCCGTAGATGATACCTGCGTTGAAGTATTTTTCGATTTTACGAAAGGCCGGAGCGTATCCCGTACTTACAAATCCATCAATAGATGAATAAAACACTTCGCCATCTTCGCCGAGCCGTTCTGATGTAGAGCCTTCAGTTGTGAACAATGGGCCGACAAGGATTGACCTGTCAATTGTATCAAGGTAAGATTTGCAGGTGAAAAAGCCCTGCAGGACGGCGCCTATACCACCAACTTTTCCCACTGTCTCGTGAGTAACGTGCACGGCTGTTGTCTCATTGGCCATAATAAGTTTCCCTCCAAGTTGTTATGGGGCTCGCTCTGGTTGTCGTTACTGTTTCCACATAAAATATAGGAAACAATTTCATCACAACCAAACTGGAGGGATTCTATGGCGTGGTAATTTTTGTGGACCGAAAAAATCAGGTCAGATTTGCAAATTGAAGGCGTTTTTTGGGACCACTTCGGCCGGCCTCTGAAATTTTCTCCAAAAGTCAGCCCCGTTAGAAGGCTTCCTTCTCACGGGGTGAGCTTATTTCGTCGCGGAGTGCCCTTATCGAACCGGAAAGCGCGAGCTGGGAAATATCAGCCAACTCCGGCTCAGGCATTTCACTAAGTGCTATTTTGTCGAGAATCTTCACCGCCTGGACACTATGAGGGACTATCAGGCCCGCAATTCTATGGGCTTCGTATAATTCACTATCAGCCATTAGTCTCAGATACATAATTATGTATTTCGTCAGCTCTCTCTCAGTAATATCCAATTTCGGCCCAGCCGTCTCAATTGGCCCAATCGTCTCAGGCGTCCCTTCGGGGACATCTCTTTCCTTCAATATGTCTTGAGTAAGCTTGTGTGCCTCGGCTATCAGCCGTTTTTCTCTTTCCAAATCGGTCTCATTTATCGGTGCAAGTTTTAGCACTTCGCCGGAGTGTGAACTGGGGACGTAAAGTCTGTTATGGCACGCCGGGCATTTGCCCCATTTGCCACCGGCACTTTCAGCGGCTTCTATCTTTTTGCCGCAATACTCACAGTGAAATATTATTGCCATTTTAGCACCTCTACTTTTCGGTTAAGGTTGTCGATGCTGGTATCGATGCTCGTTCTGGAAACTCGAAGCTCGGGTATCCGGCCTCCAGCCTCCAGTCTCGATACCAGCTTCGACACCGACAAACCAGGTTCGAAAAACTCGTTGAGAGTCTGAGTTACTCATTTCTCTGCTCCCTCGACTGCGCTCGGGACAAGCTTATATTCTGCAACCACCTCGGTAGTGATTCCTCCGCGAGGAGTAAATCGAGAGGTAATCTTCATCCATCGTGGTTTGCATACACCTTTCAAATCATCTAATATATCATTTGTCAGAGCCTCGTAAAAAATACCCTTATTGCGGTAACTGTGCAAATAAAATTTAAGGCTTTTTAGCTCAATACACAATTTGTCTGGACAATAATCGATAACAATTTCACCAAAATCCGGCTGGCTTGTTCGAGGGCAGAGGCTCGTAAACTCAGGGCATTTGATTGTTATACAATAGTCACGCTCAGGACGGGGATTATCGAACAACTCTATTTCTGCCCGTTCGCTCATTTTACTGCCTCTCTTACAAATCCAGATTTGATAATATAACCTAAATCCCCACTTAAGACAAGCAATAATTGAATCGTGAGAAAATAAAGGTTTGGCCGGATTTTCCGGAAAGCGATTTTGGCCTTTCGGAGATTGGCCCATTCGACTGCCCCTTCGGCTGCGCTCAGGGCTTCGGCTAATTCAGGACAGGCTTTGATTGGGTTTGAATTGGGTTTGTTTTTTTGGGCCGGAAGGCGGTTTCATCTTCATAATCCTCTATAACATATAAGTTTGCGCTCATTTTGGGCTTTTCGTAGATTGGGTTTGAATTGGGTTTGTTTATTCGGACTACGAAATCATCTTTTTTTCTGTAATCCTCTATAAAATATAAGTTTACGTTCATTTTGGCTTTTCGGAAATTGGGTTTGATTGGGTTTGAATTGGCTTTGTTTTTTCCACTTAGCCAAGTGTCCAATTTTTCATATTTACTTTTCATATAAGAGTTTACGTTAATTTGAGCGTCCTTGACATTGGGTTTGTTTTGCATAAAAAGTAGCTGATTTGTAGAGAGTCCTCTACAGATGTAGAGGAGAATTTCGTCAAACGGATGCGCAGCTCGTATCGGTTGCGTTAAGCGTGTTTCGTACCGGTTATCGGGGTAACGGGTTATCAGGCAGTGATTATCAGGGTATCCGGTTATCAGGGCGATCCCTTCTTTCTTTTTGAATATTGACTCCGTCCAAGGAAGGCCGGATCTTCGATATTGATTATTGAAGAATCACGAATCTGGGCTGGCTGGCTCTAAGTCCTTGCTGCGCTGCAGCTTACGACATGCAGAGAATGGTGAAATACGAAATCCTAAGCACTAAATCCTAAACAAATTCAAATTACACAAATGTAAATGTTCAAAACCTTGTCTGGCTTGACAGATAATGCTTTTTGGCGTGTATCTGCTGATACGAAAACGTGCGGTTCTCCGCTAAATATGTGCCATTTCTATGGCTATATTGTATTATACCAAACTCAACCTGATTGTTCAATAAAAATCTAACTTTTTTATGAAAAAATGCACGTATCCCTGCACGTCATAGCCAGGGATACACAATGTTTAGCACACCAACCCTTTTCCAAATCAAGGCCAAAGAATCTTCGACACACATAAAATAAAATTTACCTAATCTTCGTATCTTGGTAACGCCCCTTGATGTTTTTATTGAGATATCTCCCTTTAGAAGCCGAATTCATTAGGCCTTCATACTCACTCTCTGATACATTCGAGTACTGATATATGCTCCCTGTATTGAATTCTACTTCGAGCGTTGATGATTCGAGATCATAACCTAACGAACGAATATTACTCGACCGTACTGAAATTCTTTCCATTGCCATTTCTCCTAACTCGATCCTTTTTCTAAGAAACTATATCTTGAAGAAACTATATCTTGCCTCCACTACCGACCCTTTGAGCGTATTGAGAGATCCGACCACACAAATCTATTAATGTTGAGGATTGTTTACCTTTCTCATGTAACTCTTCAAGCGTTGCTGCAATTACCATACCATTTTTTTTCTTCTCCCTTACTCCTTCAAATCCATATTCTTTTGTTGCCGCATTTTGTGCTTTCTCCCAATCTGCTGCTCCGAAACTTCTTTTTACTTCTGTCCCGATTGTGTCCCTCCAAATAACAATATTATGCCCTCGTATCGTCTCGCATTTCAATGGATACTCTATTTTCAGACAACATAAATTTGCTATTGCTTTGTTTGTTTCCTTGTGCTTGTTTAGTTCTCCCTTTTTGCTTCTAATTTTCTCTTTCCTACCGTTATCGGTTTCTGGTAGCTTTTCTGCTTGTTCAAGCTTTTCAATACTTCTTTCTATATCTGAGTCACATACGACAAATATTGGTATTCCAAATTCTTGTGCTATCGCCACAAGCCGAGGCATATTATTTTTTCCACCTGCTACGACAAAATGACATCCATACCGTCTGAAGCTTTTCCACTCTCCAGTTAAATTTAAATGTGTTGCAATAAACGCCACATCTTCTTCTCCCTCCACCAACACAACCACCGGAGAAAAAAACAATTCCTTTTGTGATGTCTGCATTATTTGTCCCACTTTTGCCATCAAACTCGTAGGTGATGGAGTTTCCTCCCCGAATGCCTCTGTAAGCCGCTTTTTCACTTTAGCATAGTCCGTCCACTTAACTACTGAATAAGGTTTGTTGCCACATTTGCGAAACATCCTTATATTCTCGAAGCCCTTGCTGGACACAAAATAAGGGCTGTGACTCGTCACAATAATCTGCGAATTATTCTTCGGCTCCGCCAGTCGTTCCAAAACACTTAACATGTGTTGTGCTTGTGGCGGGTGCTGATAGAGTTCGGGCTCCTCAAATCCAAGAAGTAACTTAGGCCCTCCCGTTTGCTCATTGCCCACTAGTTCCTTCAAAATGGCAACTAGGAAACCTCTTTGCATTCCATGTCCCAGCCTTGCGATTTCTCCAATGAAAGCATCATCTCCAACCCTTGCTTTTGCTATCGGAGGTCTGACTTGCACAGATTTATCGGAATCACCCTGCCATTCAAGCTCAAAAGCTGCACGTGGATTAGTCCACTCCCTTAAACTTTCTTGTATTGTCAAACCCAAATCCTTTAGGGCATCCTTTTCTTTATCAAGAATCTCCTTATATTTATCTTCTGCTTCTTCTCTTATAGCATCGAGAGGACTCTTGAAATCAATCTTTGCCCTAACCGTTCTTTGGAGCAGTTGACCCAATGCCGTTTTGCTCCCCTCTTCCTGTTCACTTGAGGCATCCTTCACTGCAGGCACATAAACCCACTGAACAAGATCTGCGAGACGATATAATCCTCCTGTGAATCCGTAACATTGGCACTCCGCATCTTCCATGCTGCATTCACTAGGTCGCTTATTCTCATATTCTTGTAATGCACTTTGCATTGCTTTGCCAGTAGTAACATTTGGCAATTCAGAATAATTTTTTCTCAAATCCCTGTAAATCTCTCTCAACTCCGATACATTTGCACCAGTTTCTTTTGCCTTAAAATAAGGCTTAAACTCTTTCATTACCGATCGCGAGCCATACTGTTTAACAGGTGCTCCCTCCTCTATTTGATCCCATTGGGCCATTGCAAATAAAACTAGTTTATTTTGCCGAGCGTATAGCTTAAGCAATTCCTTTGCCTCTTTTGAGACTAAGGGGTCGTCTTCACTTGGTAAGTCTTCAAATGTTACTGTTATCTTCACAGGTTCCTGCACATTTTCGTGATGAAAATCCTCTCTTGTCAGATTCAACACGTCAGTTACTGTTGAATCGTTATTCCGAAAAAAAACATTAAGAGCCATCAAAACAGCAGATTTCCCTGTTCCATTAGGACCAACCAAACACGTATAATCATCAAGATGAATTGTCTCATTTTTAAATGATCTAAAGTTCTCAATCTTAAGTTCAGTTAACTTCATATGTCATTTTCTCCCAAAAACCCTGCAATTCCCGGCACCCCAGAGAGATAAACGTTGCTATCTCACGGAGTAAACCCAAAAGCCATAATTCAAATACAAAAACAAACAGCTACGACACTCAAAAGAAGCACTCGCTCAGATGCACACCCCGAATGAGAAAACAGATACGAAATTATCTCACGGGGTAAAATAACAGTAAGTAAAGGAAAAGGCAAAGGAAAAAAGGGGGGAAAAAATATCGAATATCGAATCTGAATGTCCAATTTCGAAGTCAAAGTGGTGCGAAATATCGCACCCTACCCTTGTTTTTATTCAATTTGGTTCGAAATATGACCCCGCCCACAGTTGGCGGGTAAAAAGAGACAGAAGTGACCCCCACCGCGCGGGGTGGGGGCTATATAAAAGCGTTCCTCACGTTTGCACCCCGGCCCAGAGGACCGGGCTAAATAAGCTCGACGCGGGGCGTCGAGTTGGTGTAGGTGGGGAAGGGGATTTCGGATTTGTGATTTGCGATTTCATATTGAGTTATGGGTACATCCCGGGTGTGGGCGGACCCCGGGTGGAACCCGGGGCTAAGCGAGGCGGAGGCCCTGGCCCCCGGCAGAAAAGCAAGTGAGCATACATTCCCCTGCTGCGAGTCAAGGGGGGCTCTCGGGGATAAACTCTGGGTAAACTCCAGGGCAGGCAACCCCCGACAATGCCAGGGCGGTTTTTTAATTGGCTTCCAAATAAATCCTTCGACTCCTTCGGTAGAACTCAGGACATATACAAACCAGTCCGGCAATTCTACAACATCAAAGAAGGCCTGACGGAAATAGCTTCCATTCGACCCATTCGACCATGCTCAGGGCAGGCTACGCTGGGGACAAGTATTTTTTGCTTTTGCCGTCAGGCATCCACCGTAAGGCGTCCCTTACGGGACTGCTGATTGACAGCATTTGGGCAAGCCGGTAAAATGATATTATGAACAGACGACAATTTTTAGCTACTTTGGGTGCAGCGGCAGTCCGCATAGGCGGACTAACTCTGACATCCTGTGCTTTCGCCGCTAACCCCGCAGCAAAAAGCAAAAGGCCCAATTTTGTCTTTATTTTCGCCGACGACTTGGGCTGGGGAGACCTCGGCTGTTACGGAAATCGCCAGATAAAAACACCCAACCTGGATGAACTCGCGAAGAAAGGGACATTGTTTACACAATTCTATGTCAACGGCTCGGTGTGCTCACCCTCGCGCACGTCGATAATGACCAGCCATTTCCCGTCACGCCACGGTGTTCACGGGCATTTCGCAACTGATAAGCAAAACAAAGCACGCGGGATGCCGAACTGGCTCGATCCCAAGGTACATACCGTGACAGGGCTGCTCAAGAATGCGGGGTATACAACCGGTCATTTCGGAAAGTGGCACTTAGGCTCCGGTGACGGCTCTCCGACGCCCGGCGATTACGGTATTGATGAGCATTGTACGATGAACTCGAACGGCCCACAATTAGCCGGCCAGGACGACCCATATTTCAGAGCCAAATCCACCGGCCAGATTGTTGACAAGACCATCGAGTTTATCGAAAAGAACCGCGATAAGCCCTTCTATGTAAACGTATGGACGCTTGTCCCGCACGCTACGCTCCATCCCACCGATGAACAGATGAAACCTTACCAGCAATATGCGCCCCGAGGTGTCCCCTATAAGGGTGTAAAGCAGATTTACTATGCCTCGGTCTCCGACCTGGACAGGCAAATCGGCCGACTGATTAAGAAAATCGACGAGCTTGGGCTGGGCGATAACACGCTGATTGCCTTTTCGAGTGACAATGGCCCCGAAGACCTGGACATTCGCAACGCCGTCCATAGCGGCGTCGGCAGTACGGGGCCGTTTCGAGGGCGAAAGCGAAGCCTGTACGAAGGCGGCATCCGTATGCCCTTTATCGTTCGCTGGCCCGGCCATACGCCGGCCGGCAGGGTTGACGAGACAACTATAATCGCCGGTGTCGATTGGCTTGAGTCTGTTTGCAGTTTAGCCGGCGCCAAAGTTCCACGCGACCTCAAACCTGATGGTGAGGATATGTCCGCTGCCCTGCTCGGTAAACCTAAGCGGCGCAGCAAACCTTTGATGTGGGAATGGCGATTCCGAATTTTCGGCGATATGGTGCACAAATGTCCGATGTTAGCCATTCGTGACGGAAAGTGGAAACTGCTGATGAATCCCGACCGCAGCCGAGTCGAATTATATGATATTCCTAAGGACCCGACAGAGCTGGATAACGTTGCCGGTCAGCACCCCGACATAGTAAAAAAACTGTCACAACAACTCTT
>Ga0315544_1003527_pt1 | contig 10274 bp, 3 predicted proteins | sample SalMarSW160130MG_2_FD_202543 | JGI IMG/M metagenome (GOLD analysis project Ga0315544, IMG submission 202543) | Salt marsh sediment microbial communities from the Plum Island Ecosystem LTER, Massachusetts, United States - Salt Marsh Sediment SW1601-130 ... | reverse complement strand
TATCGTATGTTTGATTTAGTTTTTAAGGTAAAACCGGGGGCTCCTCCGGGGGTTACACCTTTAGACATTGAAGATGGTGTTGGCGGTATGAGGAATGCTTTTACTTATGTAACCACTGATGTTTATCCCGAATTGATAGATGGCGATTTTATTGTTCTACCAGATTCTTTAACCTTAATATTTGACCCCTTGCCTCCATATAGATTGGGTGAAGGGGAAAACCTGGGTGTCGAGGTTACAGCTATTGATCCTAATCCGACCCATTTTGTTACTCTAAGTGCCGCTGGTTTAATGGAGAACATGAGTTTTCCGGAGACCAGCGATTTCTTTTTTGCAACTGGCACCTTCACCTTCTATCCAAACCAGTGCCAGGCGGGTGTATATAATGTTGTGTTTTTTGCCGACTGTGACTTTGGTTGCCATGTAGAAATCCCGGTAACTATAACCGTGGATAATATCAACCGGACTCCGAAACTTGATGGTGGGCCTGATCGAGCTATTATAGCGGGAGATACTTTGACCTTCACCGTTACTGCCACCGATCCCGATTACTGGGAATGTGGCGACGATACCCTTACCCTGAGTGCCACCAGTCTTCCTGGAGCAGCAACTTTTGTTCAAGACAGCGATACCACGGGCATATTCAATTGGATCCCCGATTTAGCAGATACGGGAGATTATACCGCTATCTTTTCCGTTGAGGATCTTGCTGGTACTACCGATAGCGAACCAGTAGAGATTACTGTCTCGCCGCACACTCTGGTTATAATGACGATTCCCGATCCTCCTCCGACCACTGTAAACGAGGGATCGGTCTTAACTTTTGATGTTAGAGCCATTAATTCCTCCCCAGAGCATACGGTGGATCTATACCCTATTTATTTGCCTGCCAACGCTACCTTTCCCCCTGAAATTGGTGCTAGCTCTGTGCAATCCACATTCACTTTTAACCCGGATTACTGCCAGGCGGGGAGTGATAGTGTTGTCTTTGAAGCGCATTGTTCTGGAAATCTCACCACCACTCGAACGGTGTATCTTACTGTGAACGATATACCCAGGGCTCCAACCTTAGAAGCAGGTGGCCCTTATAGTGCGAAACCAAATCATCTTTTGACTTTTAGTGTAATGGCGACCGATCCAGATTTGCAATGTGGCGATGAGACCCTCACTTTAAGCGCCTTTGATCTCCCTGGAGGCGCTACCTTTAGCCAGGATAGCGACACTACGGGAGTTTTCAGTTGGATTCCCGTTGAAGCCGATACGGCATCTTACGCGGTTACCTTTATCGTCAATGATCACACGGCACTGGCTGACAGTGACCAGGCTACAATTAAAGTAGTTGTCTATGACTTTGAAGACGTAACCGATGCTGCTTTTGTGGGTCATACAGGGCCGGGACATAGTGTAGCCTGGGGTGACTATGATAGGGATGGAAATCTGGATATCTACGTGGTGAACTATAACCAGGCCAATGTCCTATATTTCAACAACGGCGATGGGACCTTCACCAATGTAGCTACTACCGCCAGCGTAGCTCATGCGGGTGCTGGACACGGTTCGGCTTGGGGGGATTTCGACAACGACGGCGATCTGGACCTTTATGTTACCAATGATGGGCCGAACATTCTTTATCGTAACAATGGTGACGGTACCTTCACCGATGTTACCAGTACAGCGGGTGTAGGGAACACGGATTGGGGAAGAGGTGTCGCCTGGGGCGATTTTGATAACGATGGTAATCTGGACCTCTACGTTGTTAATAGTTTGTCAACGCAAGTAAGTATTCTCTATCGTAACAACGGTGACGGCACCTTCACCGATGTTACCAGCATAGCCGGTGTCGAGTTCATGGGAAATGGAAGAGGAGTGGCTTGGGGTGACTACGACTCCGACGGAGATTTGGATCTATATGTAGTGAACCATTGGCCAGGGGGCAGTGCTCTCTATCGCAACAACGGTGATGGTACCTTCACCGACGTCGCTGCTGCAGCCGGAGTAGGGAACAATGGGTTGGGTACGGGCGTTGCCTGGGGCGATTATGACTCAGACGGCCACCTGGATCTCTATGTCGTAAATTATGGTGGCTACGGAAACTTCCTGTATCGCAACAACGGTGATGACACCTTCAGCAACGTAACCGGGACCGCCGGAGTGGGCCTGGTGGATAATGGATATGGTACTGCCTGGGCTGACTATGACTTAGATGCTGACCTCGACCTCTACGTGGTTAACTATCAAGGAGGGCGAAAAGCTTATGGAATTAACATTCTCTATTCTAACAACGGTGATGGTACCTTCTCTGACGCTACCGAGAGGGCAGGTGTGGGAGACCCTGGCTACGGCTACGGAACCGCTTGGGGTGATTACGACGACGATGGTGATTTGGACCTTTATGTGGTGAATCACGATCAAGCCAATATTCTCTATCAGAATCAGACTGACAATGTCGACTTCATTAAGGTGGCAGTGGAGGGTGCGGCATATTTAGGTCCCGGGTTTAGCAATAGAGATGGCGTGGGGGCGAAGGTTGAGGTGTACCAAGCGGGGACCGAGATTCTGCTTGGTTTTAGGGAGGTAAGAGGTGGGTCTGGTTACTGTTCAATGAACTCCTTAGAAGCTGAGTTTGGCTTGGATCACAACTATGCTTACGATCTGAAGGTCACATTCCCATCAAGTGGTGTAGTCAGGGTTCATTCTAACCTAACCACTGGTCAAAAAGTCGTCGTCTATGAGGAAAGAGCACCATTTACTTTCCCGCTTATCTCGCCTGCAGATGGAGACACGGCTTGGAGTCTAACACCGGCGTTGACCTGGCAAAGGGCTGTTGATCCTGATCCAGGTGATAGCGTCACTTATACTGTTTACTACTCCACGGATAGTGCTTTTGCCACCTACGATTCTCTTCCTGATGTCGGAGATACTACATGCAGTTTACCGGAACTAACCGATGATACCGTTTACTACTGGAAGGCAAAAGGAAGGGACAATTGGGGCCTGGAGGCTTGGAGTGTTGAGACCTTCAGTTTCAATGTCTACTTTCCGGAAGCGCCGAATGCTTTTAGTTTAGTATATCCTACTGAGGGAGATACGATCTATGCTGGTACGGTGATACTGGATTGGGAGGAAGCAACCGAACCTGATCCTGGAGATAGTATCCTTTATACTCTCTATTATGGTATTTCTCCTGAATTTCACCCGGACTCTACAACGATTGTTGACAGTTTAAATGAGAGTCAGTATCTCATAGCCTCGGGGTTACCTGACGATGCAAAGATCTATTGGAAGGTGAAGGCCTTCGATATCCTTGGTTTAGAGACCTGGAGCAATCAAATCGATTGGAGTTTTCATGTATATGCTCCGGAAGCTCCACATGCCTTCAGTCTTATTTCACCAGCAGATAGGGATACAGTTTGGAGTCTCACTCCTACCTTAATCTGGCAGAGGGCTGTTGATCCTGATCCAGGTGATAACGTCACTTATACTGTCTACTACTCCACAGATAGTACTTTCGTGGTTCAGGATTCGGTATCCCATATTGTAGATACTACTTCCACACTGCCAATACTGACAGACGACTCTACTTACTACTGGAGGGTAAAGGGAACAGACAATTTTGATTTGGAGACATGGAGTGAGGTTTTTAGTTTCAATACTTATCTCGTTGAACCCCCTGACTCATTCGATCTTCTCACTCCAATGGATGGTGATACGGTTTACGCAGGTATTCCAATTAGGTTAGACTGGGAGGATGCATCTGATCCTGATCCGGGAGATATTATTTTCTACACCCTGTACTTAAGTTTAAATTCAGATTTTTCAGATTCGATGGCGATCGATAGCTTATCAGAGAGCGAATGCACCCTCGATCAGACAACGGTTTCAACCGAAGACAAGCAAGTTAGAAACTCGGAATTCCATATTGGCCCAGAGATGAAAATGGTAATGCCAGAGGTAGAGAGTAATAATGTGGCCGAAGTTATTGAAAGTGGTTGGGGTATTCCTAAGATTGGCCTCGATACCCTCTTAGCTGACACCACCTATTACTGGAAGGTGAAAGCTTATGACAGATGGAGAACTGAGAGATGGACTAACCAACTGAATTGGAATTTTTATGTGCAACTTAGCCCCCTTTTCATCAGGGGTGACTACGATGCAAATGGAGAGTTGGCTATGGCTGATGCCCTTGGGCTTCTGGTCTGGAAGTACCATCAGCCTGGCGGGGTTCCCCCTCCCTGTGAGGATGCTGCCGATTACGATGATAACGGAGATATAGCTATGGCCGATGCTGTGGGGCTTTTGCTCTTTAAGTATCATCAGCCTGGTGGGATTCCTCCTCCACCTCCCTATCCAGACTGCGGGCCAGATCCCACGGACGATGGTCTGAGCTGTGACAGCTATCCTTCCTGTAATTGGCCCCCCAAGGCTACCGAGCTTGTAGTATCTTCTGTCCCGGTGAGTATAGAGGGTGCTCCTAATGTGGTGAAGGTGGGAGATGGCTATCTGGCCGAGGATGGCTTGGTGGCTGTTCCCATAGAGCTTACAAACGAGGAGGAGCTGAGGGGGTTTGAGTTTACCGTGAAGTTTGATCCTGGGATTCTCAGTGCGATTAAGGTTAGAGGCGGAGATGACTATGGCTTCTTTGGTCCCTGGATAGACAATGAGTCTGGTAAGGTTACCGTGGGTATTGTTCCTGATATGAGTATGGAGCAGCCACTTGCGGCTGGTCAGAGGGTAGTGGCCGAGATAGCCTTCAAGGTCAAGGCTGATGTTAGTTTGGAGCTATCTGATGTGGCCTTGTATGGGTTAAAGGCAGAGGGAGTGGATGCTCGCTGGGTTGATGGGGTAGTGAAGGCAGGAGCAGGGTTACCTACAGAGTTTGCCCTCAGCCAGAACTATCCTAATCCCTTCAATCCTATCACACAGATCAGGTATACCATTCCTGCTGTCAACAATCGGCCATTAGCGGTCAGCCTGGAGGTCTACAACATTTTGGGCCAGAAGGTGGCCACTTTGGTAGACGAAAAGCAGACTACTGGATACAAGATGGTAACCTGGGATGCAAAAGATATGGCTTCCGGAATCTACTTTTACCGGCTCACGGCCGATGAGGTTACGGTCATCAGGAAGATGGTCTTGCTAAGGTAGGCCCTGGAATGTATGAAGAGGGTCCTTTGGAGCTCTCCTGGAGTTATACCAATAATTTAAAACTATCCCGTTTGGTGTTTGTTGGCCCGATCGGTGATTTATTGCACATAGCTAATAGTCAGTTTTTGAAGCGAAGTTAATTAAGATATTTTCCGTTTTTAGTTTTATAAAGCGGATTAAAAAACTCTGGAGGGAAAATGTCTAACAAATATCCTGTTTTATTAAAGGGTCTCTTGGCCATTCTCGTCCTTACCATTTGGGTGGATAGTGGGTTTCCTGTGGGTGAAGGAAATTCAAGAAATTCTGTAGCAAATGAACCCATTATCCCTGAGTATTCTTATGGTTTAGGGTACATTCCATTAGAAGGAAAAGTAAAAAGTGCGCCGCTCATATCCAGCACATATACTGCTCCTTCTTTGTGGGATTGGCGAAATGCAACATATAACAGCGTTACAGGGAATTGGACAAGCATTGCCAAAAACCAGGGTGGTTGCGGTAGTTGCTGGGATTTTGCTGCACACGGGGCCTTAGAGGCAATCATAAACATTAGGAACAATAACCCTAATTTAGATTTAGATCTTTCAGAACAATATGTTTTGTCGTGTTATAGCCCCGGTTGGGGGTGTGGGGGATCGAATGCATATTTCGCTTATGAGTATATGTATGATCATGAAGGTGCAATTCCTGAAACCTGTTCCCCATATTATGCTAACGATGGAATACCATGCTCTGATAAGTGTGCGAACTGGCAAAATCTGCTTGTACAAATTTCATACTATGGCTGGAGCCCCTCCCCAGGTAGGGATGCTATAAAGAATTACATTTATGAATATGGGCCTCTATGCCTTGCTTTTTCTGTCTATGCCGATTTTTATGCTGGAAGCCCAAGTTTTGATGATGGTGGCGTATACCAATATGATAGTATTAGTGGATACAGGGGGGGGCATCAAATAGTGGCTGTTGGTTATGAGGATACTCCTGGCCATCCAGATTATGATGGGTACTGGATTTGTAAAAACAGTTGGGGGGCAACATGGGGTCCTTGGAATGACGGATGCTTTGGAATAGCATATGGAGAGTGTGATATTGAACAGGAAGCCGTCTATGTTGACTATGATAAGCCTCAAAGCCCTCCTTTTATTCGGGGTGATTACGACGCTAATGGGGAATTGTCTATGGCTGATGCCCTTAATCTTTTGCTCTGGCAGTATTATCAACCCGGTGGGGTTCCTCCTCCCTGTGAAGATGCTGCTGATTACGACGACAACGGGGAGATCGCTATGGCTGATGCTCTGGGGATTCTGCTCTATAAATATTGTCAACCCGGTGGGATTCCTCCTCTCCCCCCCTATCCAGACTGTGGGCCTGATCCTACATCCGATGCTTTGGACTGTCAGAGTTATCCGCCCTGTGGGACTAAAACTACCAAGTTTGTAGTATTTTCTCTTCCGATGAGTGTGGGGGTTGCTTCCAATGTAATGAAGGTAGAAGATTGCTATCTTGCCGAGGATGGTTTAGTGGTTGTTCCGGTGATGCTTACCAATGAGGCGGAGTTGAGGGGGTTTGAGTTTACGGTTAATTTTGATCCTACTCTTGTTTCCGCGGTGAAGGTTAGGGGTGGCGATGATTATGACTTCTTTGGTCCCTGGATAGACAATGATGTGGGCAAGGTTACCGTTGGTTGTATTCCTGATCTGAATGTGCAGAGGCCATTTGCACCTGGTCAGAGGGTAGTAGCGGAGATTAGCTTCAAGGCCAAGGCTGATGTTAGTTTGGAGCTTTCCAATGTGGCTTTGTATGGGTTGGGGGCCGAGGTGGTGGATGCTCAGTGGATTGACGGCATAGTGAAGGTTGAGGTCGAGTTGCCCAAGGGGTTTATCTTACATCAGAACTATCCCAATCCATTCAACTCCACCACCCTCATCCGCTATGCCCTTCCAGCTGCCAGCGGTCAGTGGTCGGCGGTCAGACTGGAGGTATACAACATCTTAGGACAGAAGGTAGCCACGTTGGTAGATGGGGAACAAACTCCCGGCTACAGGTCGGTTAGCTGGAATGCTCAGGATATGGCCTCTGGTGTCTACTTCTACAAGTTGACCGCTAGCGAATTTGCCTCCATCCGGAAGATGATCTTGCTGAAGTGAACTAAACTGCATCAGGAGCGCTTTTCTGGATTCCTCGGTCCTGTGAGTATGGTGTTTTATAGTCCACATTCCGGAAAATCGGGTTTTGGATTCGTAACTTATTGATTTTCAAAGACAAATTCCCTGGATTTTTATGGACTACATTTTAATTGGTGATTATTAAAAAACTGTCTAACTGGTTGCTGTTATTGTAGTTGTTCGCATTTTACCTTAAAGTTTTTCTGGAATGTGGGTTATAGTTTATGTTCTTGTCAGGTGAATTCAGTGAGTATCTTTTCAATGAATATGGTGCATCCAACATCTAACTTAGAGTCAGTGTATTTGTGAAGGATAGGTGGCAAATAAACAAAGTAGTTCGTGGCAATTCCAAGAGGTGATGTCTATGGGATGAGAGGAGGATATCGGTTTAGCGGGCAAAAACTTTTAACTTCTTATGGGGGTAGGCAATGAGAACCAAAATTCTATTTGCAATTTTGATATTTGCTATGTTTGTCTTGTCTTTGGGATTTGGCAAGGTGAATGCACAGCAATGTGCCGATTCTGTGATTGCCTCTAATGGGGAGGGATATCCCGGTGATGCAGGGATAATTGTTCCCATTTATGGCCGAGTTTGTGGCTTAGAGATTGGGGAGAACTTGGAAGGTTTAGATGCGGTTAGTTTTGCCATGCAATACGACACCAGTCTTGTGGTCTGTGAAGATATTTTGTATGATGTGAGTGATCCTGTTTATCCTAGTTTTCACGATAGCATTCCCAATCCTTTCTTTTGGGCTCCCTACATTGACCCTTCTGGTTACGTTACCGTAGGGTTTGCCTTCGCTATGTTGGGAACACCTGACATACCACTTGGGTATTATCGGATGTTTGATTTAGTTTTCAAGGTAAAGCCTGGGGCTAGTTCGGGGGATACACCATTGGACATTGAAGACGGAGTAGGCGATATAACGAATGCTTTCACCTATGTAACTACTGATGTTTATCCAGAGAAGGTTGATGGTGTCTTTACGATTTTGGGTGAAAATTATGGTGCCATTGCAGGAACAGTTACTAATGAAGAGACTACGGAGCCTATAATTGGGGCATATGTTATTGCCAATGGATTTTCTGATCAGGCAGATACAGAGGGATATTATCTTATTCCCAACCTCTCGGGTGGTAGTTATAATGTAGTTGCCTCCGCGATTGGCTTTGAACCAGATACCGTCTCAGAAGTTCAAGTTACAGTCGGCGAAACTACTTCAGTCGATTTTGCTTTAACTCCTTCGGAGTGTGTGAACACTCTTTTCGCTGGCAATGGTTCTGGAATTGGTGGTGACACAATCGTTATCCCTATTACTGCTGTGAACTGTGGAGAATTAGACGGCTACACGATCAGTCTGTCCTACAACTACAATGAATTGGAGGCAGAGAGAGTAGACACGGCTGGTACAGCAACAGGAGCGGTCTCACCAGTAGCTCAATTCGAGACCTATTTTTGCCATTTCGGCGATGAGGGATGGGTAGCCATCAGATGTATGGTCAGCGAAGATCATTCGAAATTCATCCCGCCTGGTCCCAATAATGTATTGGCTAAGATTGTCTTTTCGGCTAAATCCTCTCCTCCCGATACGAGTGAGCTGCAATTCGGACTCTATCCTGAAACTTCGGTCCCGGGAACACGCATAGAGAACGAGTTCATTTATGGGACGATTAAATACAAGCCAAGTTTAGTCGACGGTCTCTTCATTATGCTTCCAGCTTTTATACGCGGTGATTACAATGGCGATAGTTATCTTTCTATGGCCGATGCACTTGCTTTATTGGCGTGGCTATATCATCAGCCAGGTGGTTTTCCAACCACTTGTATGGATGGTGCTGATTACGACGATGACGGGAATATATCTATGGCTGATGCTCTGAGCGAGCTCACATGGTTATATCATCAGCCCGGTGGGACACCACCAGCCCCCCCTTACCCAGCATGTGGCATAGATCCTACACCCGACGACCCCTTTGAATGTGACTGGTATGAATCTTGTATGAGTAATGCCAAGGCAATCTACGCTAAGCCCTCTCCAGTTAACCTTAAGGGTGCTGCGAGTAAGGTTGTGGTAGGCCAAATTTCGTTATCTGGAGATCGCAGTGTAGTCGTTCCAGTAATTGTAAAAAATGCGAAGGCACTGTGTGGTTTGGAACTCTCTATTAACTTTAATCCTCAAGTTTTGACCGTTAAGTCGGTGGATAATTCTGAAGATTTTGATCTGTTTTTCCCCAGCATATATAATCGGGCTGGTAGAGTTACGATAGGATGTGTTCCTAGCCTAAGGATGGAGAAAAGCCTACAACCTGGTAACCATCAGATAGCGAATATTACTTTTGAAATTGATGTGAGTAAGCTTGAGCAGAGCGCAGTTTTAGCGTTATCTGATGTCTCTCTTTATGATCTGGATGTGAACAGGTTGCCTGCCGAATGGCAAAGCGGATGGGTAAAAGCTACTTTATCACTACCTAAGGACTATATCTTGGAGCAAAACTTCCCCAATCCTTTCAATCCGGTAACTCAGATTCGCTATGCTTTGCCCCATAACGGTAAAGTAAGACTGGAGATCTACAACATTGTTGGGGAGAAGGTAGCGGTTTTGGTGGATGGTCAGCAAGAGGCAGGATACAGAAGTGTCACCTGGGATGCTAAGAATGTGGCTTCAGGTGTCTACTTTTGCAAGCTTTCTGCTGGCCCGTTTACCGCTATTAAAAAGATGGTTATCCTGCGGTGATATAATTCGAAAGATAGGGAAGCAAGAATTATAAAAAGGGTAGGGACAGGTGAATTACTTTCCTACCCTTTTTATAAAAGGAAGTACCCCGATCTCTAATCTTTCAGGTTTGATATTATGAAAAAGTTGCCTACCCCGGACTTTGGGTGTATAATGAGGGTTAAAGGAACTAACCCAAAACATAGGGGGTGCAACTATGTTGTATGTCGGTGTAGATTTTCATAAGAGGTAC
>Ga0315544_1003525_pt1 | contig 10284 bp, 13 predicted proteins | sample SalMarSW160130MG_2_FD_202543 | JGI IMG/M metagenome (GOLD analysis project Ga0315544, IMG submission 202543) | Salt marsh sediment microbial communities from the Plum Island Ecosystem LTER, Massachusetts, United States - Salt Marsh Sediment SW1601-130 ... | reverse complement strand
TCTTGCCAGGAAATTTTAGCTTCTCATCAAATTTGACTCTTGCTTTATAATCGCTCCCTTTTATCAGCTCAATTTCTTCTCTTCTGGCATAATCAAGTATCGCCTCCCTTACCTTCTCCATCTCGCCTTTTATCCTTGCTTCCTCATCCCTGAGGGTTACATATTTATTGACCAGCACTACTCCCGGCTCGTTGAGGTATTCATTTACCGGTAGAGCTTCCACCTTGACGAAATGCTTCCTCAGCGGGCACAGGTCGGGATATTCACACCAGTCACACAAGGAAGATTCCCTTGGCGGAAAATCCCGAGCCAACTCTATCTCGTCAATCAAGCGCTTGGTATCTTGAACCAGGCTTGAAATAGCCTCAGGGGCACGATAGGAAACCAGTTCCGTGTCAAAAGCCATGTAGTGCCAGATAAGCCTGATGTTCCCAATCTGTGGCCACTTTCTCTGGATCCCGATATGGTATAAACCAAGCTGCCTATCATTATCAGCGTCTTCCTGCCCTGGCAGGTGGGATGACGTTTTATAGTCATGAATTTCATAAACACCCTCTTTATCCCGCGACAGTCGGTCTATATACCCCGTCATCCTGTATTTCTTCTCGTCGTCCAGAGCGAAATTAAGCCCCATCTCGGTGCTTATGGTTATATCTGAGTCAAACGGCGAGTATCGCTCATAGTAAGTCTTAATCATCTTCTCGCCCAGAGCCCTGTAGTCCTCCTGCGTCAAGTCTTCCCTCATGATAAAGACTGATTCATTCCAGTTTTCCTGCCAGATTTTATTGTAATAACCCAGCAAATCACTAAGCGTGCTTACCCTGGCAAACCTGGCGTTGTCGTAGCACTTCTTCAGAGTCTCGTGGACCCTTGTCCCCATGAAGCCCTCAACCCCTTCCACATCTCGCTTAATCCTGTCCCGGTAGCGAAGCTTATACTTCCAGGGGCACTCTTCATACGTGCTTAGCTGCGAATGAGAATAAATAGGCATATGAACTCCTAGTAGATTTCCTTAGCTCCTGTCCATAACATAAATTAAGGCGTGACGAATCAAAACTCCGAATCACCAAGCATCCACAAAGCCATTTCCAAATGATATACTTGCCAGTTGCCATCCAATGGCTGAATAGCATATTGCATGTTAATGGTCGGAGGGACCCCGTACTTCGAGTCTGACCTCATAATCTCGGCAACCTGTCTTAGAAGCCAGCTGGCGTAGATGAATGCTAAGCAAGCCTGACGAGAGGTGGTGCAACCATGAAATCCCTTAGGCCTGCTCCATTGGGCGTTGTGTCGACTTGGAACACAAAAGTATATAAACTGCATAAGCTCAGAGTTTATTTCTTGACCACTCACATACCAGAAGCGCCGAACCAAACAGGCTAGGGCAGTAGCCACACGCGAGTCATAAATGGTCCACCTATGTGGGTCAAGCATCTGGTACACTTTGGACATTGGGGCGATGCGACGTAAGTTATATAATTTTTGTGGGGACCATCCCAAATTACCTGATTCACTCTTCAATAGGTTTAGGGCTTCGCGTATCCTAGGTGCATCTTTGAGTGTACAGCTGCTCTTCGCACCCATTCCATGGAGCTTAATAATTATTTCGTTAACCACGCGTATCAAGTGGTGATCATTATTATTACAAAGACTACCTTTCAGTTTTTTATGATATTTGGCTCGGTTTAATACCCCCCTTTTCCAAATCGGTCCGCTTCCACACTTATTGAATCCAAAGGTTTGAAACCAAGCAATCCACCCGGTCCGACCACAGATCGCGTTTGCTTGAACATGGTTTGCTAACCAAGATGCAAAATCTTGAGTTCGAGCGTGGTATTCTTGATAACAAAATGGCTCAATCAGATCTAATGCCATTAGCTCATTCACCCCTTCCTTTATACGCTAATTACCAGCTACCTCGGCGTCCATCCAACCTCTCCCTCAGCACCTTAAGATTCACCACATCCTCCATGTTATATTGCAGTAGCAGAGCCAGAGCATTCTGGTCGTAATCATTCTGGTATCTCCACCATAGCAGCACTGCGTCGAACCCACTGATGCCCTGTAGCTGCCTGTCAATTCCTAGCTGCCGCTCCACTGCCTTGAAGCCGCCATACAAGTTGTTTCTCCAGCAGTCATACATCAGGTCGTGGTGATAGAATTCAGCCTCAAGGTCCACACGCAAAGAAGCACAAATGAAAGGAAGGTCAAATCTGCTGCCGTTATAGGTATAAACTCTATTCACGCCTTCAAGAGCTTTGAGAAGGTTATCTCCGGTCACTTCTTCCCCCACCAGTTGAATAAGCTCAGTACTTCCACCGTTGCACAGGTAAATGCCGATTACGGTTATATAGTCGTAAAAGCGGGACAAGCCAGTGGTCTCTATATCAAGGTAAGCGTCAATCTGTCGCTCCATACTTTGCCCCTTAGATTCAATTATAGCATGGCATATGCCAGCGACAGGTAGGTTGTCACAAATCTTCCACTGGGACTGAGCGAATATTGCACGCAATGGCAGGATGGAACTGGCTGCCAATCACATGGTAGAAAGGATGGGAAAAGCCTCAAAGAATGAGCTATACTGCGGCTGTGTTAGGGAAAACAGTGGGCAAGCCTGTGGACAGGCAGCAGGGGCAGCCCCCCTCTTTGAGGGATGCTAGGTCCAGTAAGGCGACCGTCTCCATAGTGAGGGTGCATGATTACGACTGCGCCAAAGCCTATGAAGCTGTGAAGAAAGGTGTTGAACTGATAGGAGGGTTGGATGGGCTGATTAAGCCCGATAGTCAGGTCTTTGTCAAAATAAATCACCTCCCTCCACCGTCCGCTCCAGAAAAAGGAATCGTTACGCATCCAGTCTTTACTGAAGCTGTATTGAGACTGCTGAAAGCGTTTAGTGCCAACATCACAGTAGGCGACGACATTGCATCTCACGGGACAGACGGATTTCTGATCTCGGGTTTTCAGCAGATGTGTCACAGAGCAGGGGTCAGGCTGGTCAATCTTAGAGAAGGTGGATTTGTAGAAGTCGACTGTAACGGGTATTTCCTGGATAAGGTCTACCTGTCCAAGATTGCCCTGGATGCCGATGTTATAATCAATCTTCCCAAGTTGAAGACACATTCCCTCACCGTTCTCACAGGTGGCGTAAAGAACATGTATGGCACAATCCCCAGTGGTCTGCGCATAAGATTTCATGGTGAATACGCGAAGAAAGAGGATTTTGGTCAGGTTTTGACAGATATCTTCTCCGCCATCAGGCCACAACTGACCATAATGGACGGCATCGTTGCCATGGAAGGGGAAGGTCCCGCGTCCGGGGGGCTGAGGAAACTCGGGGTTGTCCTGGTCAGTCAGGACGCGGTAGCTGTTGATGCAGTGGTGGCCAGGATGGTTGGTCTAAATCCCATGGATATCTACACAACCCGGTACTGCGACGAGAGGAGCCTTGGAGTTGGGAGTCTTGATAATATCAGAGTAGTTGGAGAGAAGATGAAAAGCGTAGCCGTTCCTGATTTCAGGCCTCCGGTCAGCGCCACTAACCTAGTCATACGAAGGGTACCTGGATTCCTGCCCAGACTCGTAACGCATCACCTCTGCGTCAGGCCGCGAGTAATAGAGAGTCAGTGTACAGGATGCGGCGAGTGTGAAAAGACCTGCCCAGCAGGTGCTATCTCAGTGGCAAGCAAGACGGCAAGGATAAACCCAAGTCTCTGCGTACAATGTATGTGCTGTCACGAGGTATGTCGTTTCAATGCTATCGTTCCCACACGATCGATTGTTGGAATAGCAGTACATTTGCTTGCTATCATCGTGAACAAACTGAGGTCACTCTCTGCCTGGCATTCCTCGCAACGCTGAGCGTTCGGCATTCTTCTTGCTTCTTCTCACCATCCAAACTATCTACCACAATCCCCGCCCTTGCTTATAGATATCCAGCATGGCTCTAACGGTTTCGCCTACTCGCTCGCGGAGTTCCTCTGGCTCTAGCACTTCCACCTTCTCTCCCCAGCCCAGTATGAAAGTTTCCAACTCCACTGTTATGGAGAGGTTCATAGTGACTATTGCCGAGCCATCAGGCTGTAGCTCTGTAACTTGAGAGGGATGCCAGACAGTCTCTTCTGCTATCCTGGCTATCTCAGGATTGAATCTCAGCTTGATGGTCTTGACTTCACCGTATGCTGTAATACCCCAGGAGGAGCCCAGATATTCATTGGCATCGAAATCCGCTGGCACGGTATAGTACTCATCCAATAACTCTATGCTCTCGATGCGCTCTACCTTGAAAGTGCGGACTGAGTTTGTGCGATGGCAGTAGGCAATAACATAGTTGGCATGCTCCAGAGCCGCTGGCTGGATGAAGTACGGCTCGATGATGCGCTCCATCGTTTTCTCTTCGCCCAGTGTCCAGTACCATATCTTTGCCTTGCGTCCATCTGTCCACGCTCGGGCAAGAGCATCCAGAGTATGGAGGAAGCGCTCGTCTATCCTCCGCGCCTGCATCCATTCGATGGTCTTACGTATCTGGTCTCTTAACGGGCCGGGAACAACGGAATTCAGCTTCATAAAGGTGGTCTTAATGCTCGGGTTATATGCATTGGTGTAAGCCAGCAGCAGCCTGGAGGCCAGAAAGATAGTCATAGCCTCAGGAAGGCTAAAGGAGATGGGTGGCAGATAGAGACCCGGCTCAATACCCCACTTGCCCTTATCTGCCCAGAGAGGAACCTTCAGATATTGTTGAAGGTCATTGAGGTCAGGGTACACTTGCCTGGTACTGACACCACATTGGTCGGCTATGTTTGCGGGGGATATACCTCGGGGATCTTGGTTGAGAATATAAATTACATGCAGCAGGCGCGCTGTGCGGTCATACTTGCCACCTTTCATAGCCTTCCCTACTCCCTAAGAGTGACACCCTTAATACTATTTTAGCACCGTTGTTGGAGGATAACTACAAAATCTCCAGAGAACATGACAGGCTAGATGTCACTGGCATCAGTTATTATTTCTCTACGTAACTTGCGTAAAGGAGTCTAGAAGGAGGAAGTAAAGAAAAGGTGAATTATGATCAAGAGATAGAGGAAGCTCTGGAGGACTTAGCCGAGGATGATGAGAACGTCCCGGAGCTGAATGTCAGCGGCCAAGGAGAAAAGCACGCTGACAGCGCTGCCAAATTTCTAGGCCAGGGGAAGAAGGCAGACACTCCGCTTACAGCCCCGAGATATTATGCTGATCTCCTGGCCTGGGCCCTTAAACGTTATATCAAGACCGAAGGCTGGAAGACGATTAATGTTCTTGGACACAGGCGCCCAACACCACGATATCGGGATATCGAAACCGACTATGACCAGCACGAAAATATCCTGTTCGATGGGCGGCTGCTGCTGCGAAAAGAGGATAAACGCTTTGTAGCTACTATTGATGCTAACGCCACAGGCCCGGCTTCGCTGGTAATAACCAGTTCCAGCCGAACAAGAAAGGAAGCCCACAGGTTTGTTGAACATGTCTGTAACCTGACCAGGGAAGGCAATTTCTACAAAGGCAAGAAGCTACAGCTCAGCCATCGCATCCACTTCTTGAAGCTACCATCAAAGAACTGGCAGGATTTAGCACTGGACCCAAACCTGAAAGAGCAAATTGTCGCCAACACCACGGGCTTCCTCAATCGAACAACGGAGCTCAGCAGATATGGGATACCACAGCGAAGAGGGGTATTGCTGGTTGGAGAGCCCGGCACCGGCAAGACCTTAATATGCAAAATACTGATGAACGACAGCGCCGACATCACCGGCATTCTGGCCGATGGAAGCGGTCTAATGCATAGCGGATACATATGCGAATTGTATGAACTGGCCCAAGACCTCAGTCCAAGCATGGTGTTCATCGAGGACATTGACCTTATCGGCCAGCAGCGGGTGCGGTCTCAGTATTCCCGGAGTGACGCTCTGGCCGCTCTGCTCTCCGCACTTGACGGAGTCCAGGAATGCACAGGAGTGGTCACCATAGCCACAACGAACTGGCTTGAAATCCTGGATGAAGCCTTGAGCCAGCGGCCTTCCCGGTTTGATCGTATCATAAAACTGTCCCTGCCCTCAGTTGAGCAACGGATGGACTTGATTGAATCTCTCTCCCAGGCAATTCCAATGGATGAGCATGTCAAAGATTACCTAGCCAGGAGGACTGAGCATTATACCCCGGCTCAAGTCCAGGAAGCAGTTTATAGTCTGGTTATCGACCATAAACACAGCATCGGCTGTGATGAGCTGGGCTATTGCAAGTTCGACATTGATGAGGTGGACAACGCCCTGTCCAAGATAAACGGGGGAAATAGGCAACTGGGCTTCAAAATAGCCAGCATTTATCATAACAATGGGAGTAATGGTAGAAAACAATGTCCACAGTTGGTCGAGCCAGTTAATGAAATCCAATACGAAAGGAGGCTCCAGAATGAGTTATTCAGATTGCAATAGATAATCCTTTGAGAAGAAACTCAGACTGGAGTACTGGTTTGTCGAAGAGAAATTCTGGGCTGAACTTCAAGTACGAAAATAGGAGGTGTTAAACAATGGAAAGGCAAGAATCAGAGGCAAGAAAAAGGGAGATAGTCAGACAAATGGGAAGATTGGCGGATGACCTCAAGGAGCTTGAGCATGAGGCTTCGGATAAGGAGACAGCGAAAGCTAAAGAAAGCTTATTAGACCTTTACGTTCCCAGAGGACTACGTAATATCCACAGACTACCCAAGCCAATGCTATGAGCAAGCTGAGAAAAGCAGCGATAGGATTCGGAATATTTCTGGGAATACTAGGGGCATTATTGCTATTCCTGAGGGCGCTACTCCCCAAAGGAAGAGGCATAGAGTTCTATATTCCCAGGGTAGGCAAAGACTTCTATGTGCCTAAGGTAAGCAAGGATTTCTACGTTCCCAAAGTAAGAAAAATCAGGTGAACTTCCAGTTGCAGCCTCATATCCTAACCGACGTCCTGAAGAGGTCTTGGAGAATATCCAGTGCTGCCGAGGGAGGGACTCGAACCTACACTCCCTTACAGGAAACGAATTACACCATAGCAGCATTTTGAAATCAGGCTGTCCCAATGCGCCAGCCGAACAACCTGGATAATTGTGCCGCAACCTGCAGATAGACTAGCCTGTCCCAGAGTTTTAGTGGTCCGGGCCAGGTCAGACTGCCGTGCCTCACGCCCGGCAACCGGCACCGATGGCCATAGATTCTCTACTTCTTTGCTAGCATGTCCCTAATCATATCAAGGACTTGTTTGCTAAAAGGGCCCCCCTGTTGATAATGAACCTCGCAGGGGAATTTGTCGCATCTTAAGCAGTGATCCCAAGGATACTTGACAGTCTGCCCTTTCCCGATTATGCTCAGGTGAAATCCTGATTGAGGAGGGTTGGTCCGATGGAAAGAAAAGAACCATATGCTAGCCAAGAAGAATTTACCAAACGAGTTGTCCGGTACCGCGACATTCCCCTAATAGAACTAGGCCCTGGGGCAAAAGCTCACCTGGTGTCTGCTGAAAGAATCACAATCAGTTTTATCACCCAGGAGCCCGATTGCCACTTCAACACCCACCACCACGAATCCGAGGAAATTGTGATAGTTTTGGACGGTGAGCGCGACGAAATAGTTGAGGGCAAGTTATATCCCATCAAGGCTGGCGACGTCCTCATCGTACCGTCAAACAGCGAGCACGGGTCCTATACTTCTGACAGGGGTTGCAAAGTCATCGAGGTCTTTTCCCCACCGCGGAAGGACCTGGTAGCGAAGCTGGAAAAGGTCCTGTCTCGCTAGCACGGTGTTCTCTATCAGTGGCAAGAAGGACAGGCATACGCTTGTCATCCCGTTGATGCTCACGTCGTAGGCAGCAGCCAATAGCCTCAAAAGGCCCGACGAAGTGTTAATACAGAATACACGAACTGTGGAGCGGAGCAGAACTGCCGAGGGAGGGACTCGAACCCACACTCCCTTACGGGAAGCGGATTTTAAGTCCGCCGCGTCTACCATTCCGCCACCTCGGCGCGTACAATGGACTTATGACGGGCTGTTGAGGTTTTACGTCGAGCTTTGACGTCGAGTAGCCAAGGGGATAACCTCATCCAGCAGAGCCATCATGTCCTCTTGCATCCCACTTATTATATGGGAATATGTGTCCATAGTAAAGGCTACCGAGCTGTGACCCAGCGCCTCGGAGATCACCTTCGGCTTAGCTCCACGCAGGGAGAGCCAGAGAGGCGAATGTGTGCCTCAGGTCGTGGAAACGGACATTCTCCAGACCTGCCTTTTTCACTATATCATGAAATTCGTGGCTCAGCATCGAAGGGTCAAGCGTGACCTGCCCCCCGAAAATGAGTCCAGCTTTAATGTTAGACTGGAATCTAAGAAAGGGGGGAAATCATGGTCAGGAAAACCTATTTACCTGAGCAAATCATCAACAAACTACGAGAAGTTGAAATCCTTTTAAACCAGGGAGTGACCATCGCCGAAGCCAGCCCGAAGATAGGAGTAACCGAGCAGACATACTACCGATGGCACAGAGAGTACGGTGGTATGAGGATAGAGCAGGCCAGGCGACTTAAGGAGTTAGAGAAGGAGAATGCCCGGCTGAAGAGACTGGTGGTAGATCTATCCCTGGACAATGCCATTTTGAAAGAAGCCTCCCGGGGAAACTCCTAAGCCCGTCGAAGAGACGCAGGATGGTCATGAAGGTTTGTCAGGCTCTTGCTGTCTCGGAAAGACGGGCATGTTCGGTCCTCGGTCAAGCTAGAAAGACACAGCGACGTATCCCATCTACCACGGACGAGGAGGCAAGGCTAATAGCTCGTATTATTGAACTCGCAACCAGGTACGGCCGGTACGGGTATCGAAGAATAACGGCCATGTTAAGGCAGCAAGGGTGGTTAGTGAATCACAAGAAGGTAGAAAGAATCTGGAGGAGAGAGGGACTCAAGGTGCCGAAAAACAGCCAAAGAGAGGGCGATTATGGTTTAATGATGGTTCCTGTATCAGGCTCAGACCAATGCATAAAGACCACGTTTGGAGCTATGACTTCGTCATAGCCAGGACATCCGATGGCAGGGCACTCAGAATACTCAACATCATGGATGAACACACCAGGGAATGCCTGGTAATGCTGGTGAGACGGCGTATCACTTCACAGGATGTAATTGACCAACTGTATGAACTGTTTTTGTTGAGGGGAGTACCTGAGCATATCCGGTCAGACAACGGTCCTGAGTTTACCGCAAAGGCGATACGTAAATGGCTGAACAGTCTGGGAGTTAAAACGTTATTCATCGAACCCAGGAGTCCCTGGGAGAATGGATATATCGAGTCGTTCAACGGGAAGCTTAGAGATGAACTGCTGAACCGTGAGATATTTACCACGCTGACTGAGGCAAAGATATTGATTGAGCAATGGCGGAAAGAGTATAATCAGATTCGACCGCATAGTGCCCTGAGTTACCGCCCGCCTGCTCCTGAGGCCAGAATACCGGTAACTCTAACTCTGTAAGTGGTATCCTTTGTGGGGGCAGGTCAGTGAAGTATACTAACAGATGCCCAAACCCAGTTTTCTGTTGAGAGTTAGCCATCGAAGGGAGTGACCTACTATGTTGGAACTATTCTTCTTCGTCCTTGGAATTGCGAATAGTGCCCTGTTGATTTTCATCTTTCTCATTCGAAAGAATAGATTTGCCCTCTTGCAGCGAATCGGGTGGGTGTATTTGCTCTTGGCGATTCCAGCAGTTTATGGCATTTTCTTGGTCTTCCAGGAACAGAAAGCGGTTCAGTATAGTATCTTTCTGGGGATTTTCTTGGCATTCTTAGCTCTAGAATGGCTGTTTGATTACGCTTTAAAAGTCAATTTTCGAGAGAACTTGAGGCAAAATTGGAAATGGGCGCTACCCTATTTGGCTTTGTACTATGCAATGAACTACGGATTTGTGGTAATGCCGTGGAAAACCTCTTTACCATGGGGGATCGTCATGCTCGGTCTTTTTATCATCCAGATAATCACGAATTTAAGGAGTCACCCCAAAATAAGTGGTTAACAAACCTTATAAATTCCAGTGACTGGTAGAATGCTTTAAGACTCCCTTCGGGAAATCTGGTTATAGTACAAGACAATCAAACATCCCAAAATTCGTGCATCGATTAACTTCATTTGATAGAAAAAGAAAACGGAATCAAATATTTGTACGCATCACTTAACAAACATCCCGATGTTTGTTTAATTAAGGTAATTATCCCTTAGCGCCGAGCAACTGAAG
>Ga0315544_1003520_pt1 | contig 10293 bp, 13 predicted proteins | sample SalMarSW160130MG_2_FD_202543 | JGI IMG/M metagenome (GOLD analysis project Ga0315544, IMG submission 202543) | Salt marsh sediment microbial communities from the Plum Island Ecosystem LTER, Massachusetts, United States - Salt Marsh Sediment SW1601-130 ... | reverse complement strand
TATATTTCATTAACCTGCTCCCTAGACCTGAACCGGACAGGCAGCGGCAGGAGAAAAAGATTAACGCCCCGGTTATCAGGTTAACGATGCCCAGAATAACTATCAGCCTGGTTATCAGCAACGGGTCGAATACGCTCATTTCAACCTCATAAAATTTAATCGAACTATTCCACAATAATTACTCCCGTCATATACGGGTGAAGTATACAATAATATTCAAAAGAGCCTTTCGCTTCAAACGTATGACTAAACATATCGTCCTTCGACAGACTACCGCTATCAAACGAGCCGTCCCGGGCGGTGGCGGTGTGGATAACTGAATCGTTGTTGTACCACATCACCGTAGTTCCGACTGGTATGGTAATCTCGGCTGGCTTGAAGGCGAAACCATCAATCGCTACCTCAATCTGCGCTGGCGCTGCCGGTGGTTCTGCCGAGGATGGCTCTTTGGGCAACCCTGGACTTGGCACTGTAGGTGCTGACTCCGGCGTTTGGGATTGGCACGAAATGCCCGACCCGGTGATGAAAACTGCTATCAGCAACAGGCTGACAATCAGCACTGTTCTGACTGCAATTAATTCATTAAAATGATTTTTCATTTCCAATTCCTCTTATCCCTTTTCCGTGCGGTTCATGCTGGCATTGCTGGGGAGCGGAGCTATCCGTACCTCATTTGGTTTGTTTGCTGGTCTTCTTTTTAGTGCTTAGTTTTTTCCTGGCGGACACGGCTACTTTCTTGGGTTTTACCTCAGCTGATTTTGGCAAAGAGACCTCAAGGACCCCATCTTCAAAGTCGGCCTCAATCTTATTGGCATCTACGGTGGAAGGAAGAGGAATCGAACGGTAGAAGCTACCGTAGGAGCGTTCGCATCGGTAGTAGTTCGCTTCTTTCACTTCGCTTTCCGTCTTCTTCTCTCCTTTAATCATCAGCATATCACCTGCGACGGATACATCGATGTCCTCTTCCTTCATTCCCGGCAGTTCCGCCTTAACGACGAACTTGTCATCCTTCTCGAAGACATCTACCGCCGGCATCAAGCCTCGCTCTTCCACCGGTAACCGCCACATCGGTCTCCCGAAGAAATCTTCAAATTGCCGTTCCCAGTCTTCAATGTCCCTGAGTGGCCTCCATGGAGTTAATCCCCACCTCGGCCTCCATCTTTCCATAACCATGATTCCCTCCTTCCCAATCCTGATTTAGTAATTTTAAGCTCCGCTCCCTGCCAATGCCCGGTAAAAAACGGGCAGCCTGGAATTCACTCTTTTATTTTGTTATTTCAATCTCTTTCTCTGACCCCCATAGCCCGTGAATATTGCATAAAGCGGTGGCGTAAAGAATTCCGGGTTTGCTAATCTTTAACGTAACGGCCGCTTCATGATTTGTGTAAACTGGCCCCTTGTTTGGCCCCTCGACGGATTCCCCATGGGCGGTGAATTCAAAATGCCCCACCTGATAGGGGAATTTATCGCCATCCGCCAGGAAATAGACGGATATCCAGCGGATGTGATGCTCGGTAGTGTTGGGATGAGCTATATCCTTGCCCACGCTGACGGTGGCGATGAACAGTTCGCCTGCTTTTACCTCATCTTGGCAGTCAATGACCGGCACATGTTTCTCCGTTTTCCAGTCTGCGGTCTGAAAAAGTTCTACAAATTGTTTCATTGTGTTCTCCTTTCTTTCAATCGTTTGGCTCGAAATAACCGCCAGTTGTATGCACATTATCCAACCCCAACCGTGTTAATAGTTATCACTCCCGTTTTAAATACCCGGCACGCAGCCCGGTGCTCTCACCATCAAGACCGGTACGCAGGCGGAACGGAGAATCCGATCGGCCACGCTGCCCCAGGCCCAGCGGCTGATGCCGGAGCGCCCGTGCGTGGCGATAGTGATGAGGTCTACATCATTTTTGGTGGCATATTCGGCAATGCTTTCAGCGGCTTTGCCGGATGTAATTTTGGTCTGGATGCTTACCCCGTCGTAATTCGTGCGGCTTGCTACTTGAGTAAGATAATTTTCAGCAGCGGCTTTATTTTCTGAGTTTATGCGTTTTATATCTTCCTCACTAAAGCTAGGGCCATCTCCACCGCTGGGCATATGGAATGGTTCTACAACACGCACAAATGTTACACTTGCCACCCCGCATCCCTTGGCGATAGACTCCACATGAGGAAGCACACACTCCGCCAGTTCCGAGCCATCCAACGGCACCAGGATTTTCTTGTACATTTCATCCCCCTTTTACTTAGCTTCCCGTATTTAATGCTTACGCTTATTTTCACATGGGAAATCCCTCCTTTTCCGGCTAGCCGACTACCTTCTTCAAAGCTTCTATTGCCCTGTCGTAGTCGGGGTGCTGTGATACGTCCGGAACGTATTCCACGTACTGTATGATGTCATTTCGGTCAATGATAAAAATGGCCCGGCTGAGCAGGCGTAATTCCTCGATAAGCACTCCGTAAGCAAGACCAAAGGATGCATCGCGATGGTCCGAAAGCGTTTTCAGGTTGGTAATGTTATGCGCTCCGCAGTATCTCGCCTGCGCAAAGGGCAAATCCATGCTTATCGCGTAGATGATGACATCCTTAAAATTGGCCGCTTCCTGCTCGAAGCGCTGTGTTTGCAGGTCACACACGTTAGTGTCCAGTGAATGGACCACGCTTAACAGCCTTACCTTATTTTTGCTTTGTGACAGTTCAACATTTGTCGAATCTATTGCCAACAGCTTGAAATCGGGCGCTTTTTGGCCGACCTTGATTTCAGACCCGGCCAGGGTCATGGGCTTTCCCTTTAACATTACGGTTCTTTTCGTTTCCGTCATTTATGTGTTTCTCCTTCTATTCCATTATGAAACTGGTCTTCTTATCGTTAACGTTCACCGTGTAAGTTTCACCAAGAATGAACTCCGTACCAAGGTTTACGTTCTTCTCAAAATAGCCGTAGACCTGGGCGCAAATTGCATCTTCGGGTCGTTCTGTGGTGACCGTGATTTTAATTGTATTGTCACTACGTTCTGTCTTTAGTTCATTAAAAACCGTGCAGCTATCAGACAGACCTCCCTTGATGTAAACGAATACCTGTGGAGGATATGATTCAGCGATGTTTATCGAGACTTCGTGGATAGGTGCCGGTTGAATTTCTTTTTCCTCTTCGACCGATGGAGACTGGCACCCAAGGGTTAGCAGGACTATCAAAGTTATGGCAATAAGGGATAAATACTTCTTCATATTGTGCTCCTCGTTTCAGAGTAAAGCCTCGATTATGGCCTTGTTGAATTTGGGCAGGTCAAAAGGCCTCCGTGAGGTGATGATGTTACCGTCTCTGACTACCGGCTCATCGACACAGATAGCGCCGGCATTTTTCAGGTCTACAGCTATGGAAGGCCAGGAGGTTACCCGGCGCCCCCGGACAATGTCAGCTGAAATCAGGAGTTGGGGCCCATGGCAAATGGCGGCGATTATCTTCCCCGTGTCATGTGCCTTTTTCACCAGGTCAATCATCGGCTGGGACAGGCGCATCTTGTCCGGGGCATAACCGCCGGGGACAATAATGGCGTCAAAGTCCCCGGGCTTTACCTTATCGGCGGTGATATCAACGGCTATCGTGGCGGAGCCGCGCTTACCTCTATAATTCTGTTTTGAACCGCTGCCCACAATCACCACTCTGGCGCCGGCATCCTTCATTGCCCGTAAAGGTTCCGTGAGTTCGGAATCTTCAAAGTCTTCTTCAACCATGATAGCGATGTGCTTTCCCTCAAGCATTTAGAACTCCCTTCCACATTTTCTTTGGTTAGAGAGCTTTAGCTTACCGGCTTTGTCCGAATTGTTTCTTACCGGTAGCAAACATACATTTTCAGTAACCTGCTCGACTTCGGCCAGAGCCTCAATGGTTAACTCAGCTAGTTTCTGGCGGTTGAAGGCCTCACATATTACGAGAAGGTCAGGTGATCCTTCCAGCAGGTCAGCTTTGACTACACACGGTCTGTCGCAAAGAGATTGAGCGGCTTCTGCCGATTTCCCTTCCGCAATATCCAGTAGTATGTACACTCTATGACTCACCGACAGCTACCCTCTTTGTTTGAAAACTTGTTAGTGAGCGCTTCGCTAGAACCGCCCCGGATGTAACCACATTGCCGACAAAGTCCGAAGCTTCGACGTGCGGCATGATTTTGCAGTTTCTCCCAATGGCGGTATGAGGCGGAACGTTTACTCCTTTGCCCAGTACCGTTATATCCCAGTCGCCCGGAATAAGGCTGGAGCCGAAACCAAGGTAGCAGTACTCGCCTATTTTCACCTCCTCATCCAGCACGCAGCGGTCAATCACGCTATGGCGGCCGATAAAAGTATTTCCCATAATCACGGAATTCCTGACCACAGCCTGCTCATCAACCCACACCTGAGGAGACAGGACAGAGTTCTCGACACGACCTCTGACCACGCAGCCAGGGCTTATCAGGCTATTTATAATTTTGGCCTGCTTACTGATGCACGATGGCGAGAAGGATTGCTCCTGTGTCATGACCGGCGTAGCGCTATTAAGGCTAAAACAGGGTTGCTCCTTGGTGAGCTCCATGTTGGCTTCATAATAGGCTTCGACCGTCCCGATATCCTGCCAGTATCCCTCGAACTGGTAAGCGAACACCCTGTCCCGTTTGACCATCTCGGGGAGCAAGGAGTAGCCGAAGTCATGCCGGGATGTTTGGTCACTGGCATCTTCAATAAGTCGCTCCGCAAGGACTTTTCTATTAAACACGTAGATGCCCATGGAAGCTAGGTTACTCCGTGACACGGGCGACTTTTCCAGGAAGTCGGTTATCCTGCCGCTGGCGTCAAGGGTGACCGTACCGAAACGGTGAGTCTCTTCAATCGACACCGGGATGACGCCTACGGTAACATCGGCATCGGTTTTCTGGTGAAAGGCCAGCATCTTGCGGTAGTCGAGCTTGTAGACATGGTCTCCAGCCAGAACGAGCACCGTATCAGCATTATGCTTATTAAGGTAGTCGAGGTTCTGGTAAACGGCATCGGCGGTGCCCAGGTATGAGCTGGCTCTTGGCTCCAACACGCGGCAGTTTGCGGAGTTAGCATTAAATCTATGCCACTGCCTGATATAGTCTGCCATGTACGAACGCTGGTAATCGGTGAGGACAGCAACGTTGTTTATCCGAGAATGGATACAATTACTGAGGCTGAAGTCGATAACTCTGAATCTGCCGGCGAAAGGCAGGGCTGGTTTGGGTCTCATGTGGCACAGGACATCCATCCTCTTACCCTTGCCTCCAGCCAGGATTATGGCTGCTGTGTCGTTCACTACCAGTTTCCTCCTTCCGTGTAATCCCTAACGCTTTTTACTCATGTTATTGTTTGGATTTTCCAGTGTTTCTATGGCTCGTAGTGTTAGTTCCTTTATCCGTAGTGCATCTATTCTGCGCTGTTTCACGAATTCTGCCATTGCCAGTGTATCCAAGCTTGCAGTATGCTCATCATCTTCAATAGAGGAAATCAATTGTTTTATAGATTTCCCATCTGACACCTTATCTGGTATGCAGGCAACTTTCATGCTCGAACCTCTCCGACATTAGAGTCGTCACGAGCTGCGGTACAAACAGCAGGGCTGGTTTGAGCCGCAATCATGGTAGATTTGGCTCCCAGCCTGATAGAACTTGCGGGTTATCATCAGCGTATTGCCGTCTATCCAGACTGTCTGGATAGCCTTGCACCGGGGACAGAAAGCCACAGCCTCTCCCGACCATATGCCATATGCTTTCTGAATATTTGATATTCTCTCTTCTTTGACGACCAGCATTACCATGTAGGCACTCCCGCGATATGTTCACCCTGAAATTTTAGACGGCAAGCGATGGAAAAGTTATAAAATAGGGGCGGGAAAAATTACAAAACTATGTCATTTTGAAATAGATTGTGGCTTTAATCTACCTTTTCAAACTCGTCCTTGCCTGCACCGCAGACAGGGCAAACCCAGTCATCGGGCAAGTCTTCAAATAGGGTACTTGGTTTTATGCCACCATCGGGGTCTCCATTTTCCGGATCGTATATGTAGCCGCATACTGAGCACCTATACTTAGTCATTTTAGTAGATACCTCCTCTTTATTCTCTTTAATATAGCTTGGGGCGGTCTTGGGAGTGCTGCCGCGCTTTACCTGATGATAATAGTCATAACTCATGCACGGTTTTTCATTGAAAACATCAGCATCTACAATGCTACCGATGAAAATGGTATGGCTACCCACATCTATCTCTTGGAGCACTTTAGCCTCAATGTATGAGACAGCATTCTCGATAATCACCGGAGCGCCAGTCTTACCTATTTTATAACCGATTCCCTCAAGTTTATTAATGTCCCGGCCTGACTTGAAGCCGAAGTGGCCAATAAAAGACAAGGGCGTATCCTGGCAGAGAACAGAAGCCGTAAAGACTTTGCTCCCCTTTATGAACTGGTGAGTCAGATTACTTTTGTTGATACTAACAGCAATCGTCGGCGGTTCAGATGTTATTTGAAATACAGTATTGGCGATTTGACCGTTGAATCTATCTCCCATTCGTGAGCCTATTACATACATACCGTATCCTAATTTATATAGGGCTTTTAAGTTCATGATACCCTCTCTTTCGGACACTTCGGCTAACTTTAGGGGTCTCGCATTAGGATTTTCCCGTATACCCATAATGCATATAAACCAGCCGGAACCATGAGTTATCTTAGGCGCAAAGCTATGGAAAAGTCATAAAATGATTGCAGGAAAAGTTACAAAACTATGACATTTGAGGGAATGTCTTGGAAATAAGATTAAAGTTTCTTCAGGCGGATGGCTGTTCAATCATGTAGCCAGTTTTGGGTATAGTGCGAATGAGTGCAGGGTTGTTGGGGTCGCTTTCTATCTTGTTTCTTAGCCGGCTTATCCACGTGCGTAGTATCTGCACGTCATCACGGTATTCCGGGCCCCAGACCCGTGTGAGAAGGTCGCTGTAAAGCATCAGGCTCCCGGCATTCTGGGCAAGCTCGCTGAGCAGAAGCCACTCAATCCGGGTCAAACGTACCTCTTTACTTCGTACGGTAACCAGACGCTTTTTGAAATCAATGGTCAGGTCGTTAAAAGAAACCTGCTCATGGGTTTTGCGTTTTTCATCCGGTGCCAGACGCCGCTTGACCGCCTCAATACGGGCAATCAACTCATCGGGATTGAAGGGCTTAGCCAGGTAGTCATCGGCACCTAAGCCTAAGCCTTTTACCTTGTCTACGTTGGTTCCTTTGGCACTGAGAATGATAACCGGCATGGAAGAAAAAGAGCGGAGTTGTTTTAGAGTCTCAAAACCGTCCATTTTGGGCATCATGACATCAAGCACCATCAAGTCTGGTTCCTGCGCCTGAGTCTGTTCTAAGGCTTCCATTCCGTTGCTGGCGGTGATGACCTCGTACCCTGAAGCTTTAAGCTTGGAACTGAGGAAATTGATGATGCGCTGCTCATCATCAACTACCAATACCTGGAACTTTTTCATGCTCTTGCTCTTTCGTACACTACCATTCCAAATCATATACGTAAATGTTAACGATGTCAAAGCACCTCTCTTCCATATTTTGTTGACTGGCAAGAAAGGCGGAACTAGAATATGAACGGTTGGCCTGATGGCTAAACGGGTGCAAGGAGGATGCCAATGGGAGACGAAATTAGAAATAGCGGTATCGATGTGATTGGCAGCGTGCCCTGGGGTACTCATTTCTGCCAGTTTTATCAGACCAAGCAGGATCTAATTGACGTACTTGTCCCGTACTTCAAAGCTGGTCTCGAGGATAATGAGTTCTGTATGTGGGTTACCTCCGAGCCCCTCGTGGTGGATGAAGTGCGGGCCGCCATGAGAGAAGCGGTTGATGACTTTGATAGATACCTGCGCCGGGGACAGATAGAGATAATCCCGTACAGTGAATGGTATCTGCTGGGAGGCATTTTCGACGATGACCGCGTGCTCAAGGGCTGGGTCAGCAAACTGGAGCAGGCTTTGGCCAAGGGTTACTCCGGACTGCGGCTGACCGGCAACACCTTCTGGCTGGAAAGGAACCACTGGCGGGCTTTCACGGAGTATGAGGCCAAGGTGAACAATGTCATCGGCCGGTACCCGATGATAGCGGCCTGTACCTATAGCCTTGACAGATGTGACGGCGCCGCCGTGGTAGATGTGGTCAAGAACCATCAGTTTGCCTTGGTCAAGCAGGAGGGAAAGTGGGATATCATCGAAAGCGCCATCTACAAGCAGGCTAAAACCGACATTGAGGCTTTATCAAGATTCCCGAGAGAAAATCCTAATCCTGTTCTTCGTGTTAACAAAGATGGCACTATCATTTATGCTAACGCCTCCGGCCAGCCATTGCTTGAGTGCTGGCATTGTCAGGAAGGCTCTAGACTGCCGCAATTTTATCGCCGGTTGCTTACCAAAGCGCTACGCTCCGGCTTGCAACAGGATTGCGAGGTTGATTGCGCAGGACGTATCTTCTCGGTAATTTTTGTCCCGGTTCTAGATATGGCATATGTTAATATCTACGGAATTGATATCACCAACCGTAAGCGCGCGGAAGAAGCATTAAGAGAGAGTGAACAAGACCTTAACCGTGCCCAAGCCGTCGCTCACACCGGAAGCTGGCGTCTGGATGTGCGGCGCAACCAGCTTTTATGGTCTGACGAGACCCACCGAATCTTCGGTATTCCTAAGGAAACTCCCATGACTTACGAGACTTTTCTCTCAAGCATTCACCCTGAGGAACGGGAATATATTGACCGGAAGTGGCAAGCGTCCCTTGGAGGTGAGCCATATGATGATGTTGAGCATCGCATTATCGTGGGCGGTGAAGTTAAATGGGTCCGGGAAAGGGCCGAGTTAGAGTTCGATGCAAAAGGTGAGCTTAAAGGTGGCTTTGGAACCGTTCAGGACATCACCGAACGTAAGCGAGCGGAAGTTGCCTTAAAAGAGAATGAAGAAAAATTCAGAATAGTATCTGAATTCACGTATGACTGGGAATACTGGCGCGGTCCAGACACCAGGTTCATCTATATGTCACCTTCGTGCTTAAGTTTTACGGGGTACACCAGCGCCGAGTTTATCGACGACCCCGGACTATACCTGAGGATAATCCATCCTGATGACCGTGATCGTGTGGAGGCGCACATGCACGAAGATATGCACCATCGAGAACGGGTCGAATTTGAATTCCGCATTATAAGGCGTGATGGACAAGAGCGGTGGATAAGCCATGCGTGTCGGCCTGTACTTGATGTGGACGGGAACTTCCTGGGACGCCGTACTTCCAACCGTGACATTACCGAACGCAAACGAATGGAAGATGACCTCAGAGTCAAAGACTTCGCCGTTGCTTCCGCTGCCAGCGGCATTGCTATTGCGGACCTTGATGGCTATGTGACTTATATAAATATGGCCTGTCTCAGCATGTGGAACTACGAAGAAGAGGTGCTTGGTAAGCATGTGAGCTTCTTCTTCGCCGATATCGATGAGGCTGGTGCGGGGCTGAAGGCAATCCTGGAGGAGGGAACCTGGCAGGGTGAATTGAAGGCGAGGCGGGGAGATGGCTCAACGTTCGACGTGTATGTCCTGGCAAACCTGGTCACCGATGCTGATGGCGAGCCACTCTGTAGCATGGCGTCTTTTGTGGATATCACCGAGATGAAGCAGATGCAAGAAGCACTGCGACAGTCTGAGGAGAGCTATCGCACTCTGGTAGAAGCAGCTCCAGACGGAGTCGTTTCACTTGATGCCGAGGGACGCATCACGGCCAGCAATGAAGCATTTTCCAGACTGCTGGGATACACCAAGGAAGAGATCTGCGATAGACATATCAGCGAATTTGCGACCAGTCCGACACAAAATAGGGCAGGCGATTATCATGGCCAACTTAACAAAAAGGGAAGAGTTGAAGATGAATTTGAAGCCATGGGTCAGCAGGGCCAAACGATACCGCTATGGATTAAGGCAGTGGCGTTGCCGGATAGAGAAGGAAAACCGACCCAGACGATAATCTACGCACGTGATATCACCGAGCGTAAAAAGCTCGATCAGCTTAAAGACGAGTTCATCGGTCTGGTTTCTCACGAACTGCGGACACCGTTAACTATAATCAGTGGTTGCTTAAGTACTGCCCTCACTGAATGGGAGCGCCTGCCGTCCGGTGAGGCGCAGCAACTCCTCCGGGATGCTGCCATAGAGAGCGAGTCACTCTCCTACCTAGTGGAAAATCTGCTGGAGCTATCACGCTTCCAGGCTCAGCAATT
>Ga0315544_1003519_pt1 | contig 10293 bp, 8 predicted proteins | sample SalMarSW160130MG_2_FD_202543 | JGI IMG/M metagenome (GOLD analysis project Ga0315544, IMG submission 202543) | Salt marsh sediment microbial communities from the Plum Island Ecosystem LTER, Massachusetts, United States - Salt Marsh Sediment SW1601-130 ... | reverse complement strand
TCTGCATTGTCCATTGAGGATTATAATGCTATTTATTTTAGGCTGGATTATGCGGGAATTATGCTTGATCCGGAGAATCCGGAATTAGGTTTGAGGCATGGAATTCTAAGATTTAGGCAGGATATGAGTCCTGTTTAGAAATATAAATGATTTTTAAGGAGGTTTAAAATGGCAACTGCTACTTCAGGAATGACGGGTCATTTAGCGACCCTTGCGGTAGAAGGTGCGGCAATCGCAGAAAGCACAGATTTTTCCTTGCATTGCGGACAGGCTGTGGTTGATCTGACCAACAGGGACAGTGCTTACTGGCGACAGTTGGTCACTTCAACAAGAGATTGGTCTATATCAGGTACTGGAAACTATTTTGTTGCAAACATTGGTAAAAAGGTGCTTCTCGATCATTGGGAAAAGCGTGATGCTGGTTCTATAGCTACTCTCTATATCGACGTTATTTTCACTTTTGCCGATGGTGCTGTAACGGCTACAGGTAAAGCTTTTCTGACAAGTCTGGACTTCCCTTCTCCAGATGCCGGTGCCGCTGTATTCAGTTTTGCGCTTGAAGGGACTGATGCATTAGCTCTTTCTGCAAGTTAAGAGAGGGGAGGATTAAACAAATGCCAGTTAAGTCTATCCCTATCAAATTAGACAAGCAGAGACGGCTTTGCTTCGATTTCAATGCCTTTGCTGAACTTCAGAGAGAGTGCGGAATTTCATTTTTCGATCTACAAAAGTTCGTAAATATCGCTGCAATGAGGAAAGGTGAAAAAGCAGGAATGATGCTTCCGTTTTATGAATTGCGGGGATTCATTTGGGCAGGGCTTCTTGATGAGACCCCCGACATCACACTCAAAGAGGTAGGAAAGATATTAGATGATTGTATCATGGAGCAACCGGAAAAAATAGGAGCGAACCTGGTAGATGCGTTAATGCAGAGCACCTTTTTCAAAGAGGCTAAAAAAAAAGCGGTGAGGCCGAAGACGGTAAAGAAGAGGACTGGAGCAAAAAAGACTACATCGAAGAAAGTTACAACTTAGCATTGAAAATTGGGCTTCGGCCTTGTGAGTTCTGGAAGCTAAAGCCTGTCGAGCTTGCCGATATAGCGGAGTCATATTTTGAAAGAGAACGAGATAAAGACAAGCAAGAGTGGAGACGTGTGGCTTTTATCGCCTCATGGATTATTAATACGGCAGGCAAGACCTACAAGCGGGATATCAGTGCAAATGAATTGGTTAGCTTCAAAGATGAGGTAAAGAAAGAGGACTTAAAGCCGTTAAGTCCAGAAGAACAGGAGAGGAGAACGCAAGAAAGATTGCAGTTTCACAAGAAGAAATTCTGGGGTCTTCTCAAGACAGATAAGGAAGGCAAGGTGAAGATTTTTGACGAAGAGGATTATAAGGCTTTGCAAGAGAAAAGGAAGAAAATAAAATGAAGGTAGGCGAACTTTTCATAGTTATTGACACAAAATTAGACCGCTTTAATAAAGGCATGTCTGATGCGGAGCGGGCTATGGTGAAAGTTGGCAAGAGATTCACTGCCATCGGCAAAAAGATGACAATGATGGTTACTTTGCCGATTCTTGCCCTGGGTGCTGCCGCCGTAAAAGTGGGTGCTGATTTTGAGCAGAGCATAACCAATGCCTTTTCCGTTACGGGTGCAAAAAGCGAAGAAGTAAAAAAACAGATGGAGGATCTTGCCCGGACAATGGGTGAGAAAACGGTCTTTTCGGCCAAACAGGCCGCTGATGCCATGTACTGGATGGCTAGTGCCGGCTGGAAAATCGAACAGATGACCGACGCCCTAGAGCCGACTCTGGCTTTGGCGGCGGCTACTCAATCCGATTTGGCCTTTGCGACAGAGACCGTCATCACCACGCTCAAACAATTTGGATTGCAGGCAAGCGATGCGGGAAGGGTTTCAAATGTCTTTGCGGCAGCGATTAGTGGTTCGCAAGCTACACTGGATAGGCTAAAAGAATCATTGAAGTATATCGGTCCGATGGCCGACGCAATGGGTTGGTCTATAGAGGATACGACCGCCGTTCTATCGGAGTTTTATGACATAGGAATTGATGCATCAATGGCTGGAACAGCTCTCAGAATGGCATTTTCTCAACTTGCAGCCGGTACTCCCAAGACTCGAAAAGCCCTTAAAGAACTGGGTTTAACTATGGCCGATGTGAATCCAGAGACAAAGAGTTTGGGAGAAATCATCGAAGTCTTGAGTAGCAAATCAATGACTCTGGCTCAGGCAATCGCCATATTTGGAGTTCGTGCCGGGCCGAATATGCTGAAAGTACTTAGGCAGGGGTCATCTGCCTTTACTGAAATGAGAGACAAAATAACTGATACTCAAGCTGCCTCCGAGATGATGCAGAAGCAGTTGGATACATTATCCGGACAGTGGAAAATCCTTACGTCAAAACTTACTGAATCTGCTATTCAGATATCAAAGATTCTCATTCCTGTTCTCAGGGAGTTAATCGAAAACAAACTCAAGCCGGCGGTTGACTGGTTTAATAATCTTTCGGAAGGAACGAAAAAGACTGCCGTAAAAATTGCTGGGTTAGCTGCGGTCTTGGGACCACTCTTATTAATTTTTGGCAAAATTCTAATTATATTACCTAAAATCAAATTAGCCCTTATAGCCCTGACAAGTCCTATTGGCTTAGTAATTACTGGGCTAGCTTTTGTTACTATTGAAATAATAAAAGCAAACAAACATTTCAAAAGTTTAACTGCAACAATAAGTGAATTTTCAGAAAAATCAGGTGAAAAAATATCCTGGTTCAAAAAAACACTTTGGAGCCTGGATGAAACTTTTCGTAAATTCTCAACAGGAGTCAGTAATTCAGAAATTGTTGCCCGAAAGATGAGAGAGGAAATAACAAAGCTTGATGCGAAACATGCAGAATACGGCAAAAAGGTCTGGGATTCAATAAAGGGAACTGAGGGATTTTCAAAAGCATCTGATATTCTTAACAAGCTGTTAGGAATACAGAAAGAGGCAATAAAAAAAGATTCTGAGGCAATAGAGGATCATGGAAAGTCAACCAAAGAAGCAGCAGAAGAAACTGAGACTTGGATTGATTACATAAAGACTATTGGCCTCAAAACTATAAAAGAGAAAAGCGATAGAGTTGAAGAGCTTGAAGGCTATGTTGACGATTTAAGCAAAGCATATACAGCAGGTGAAATTAGTTTAGAGGATTATACAAAGGCACTCAAGGCGGCCACAGATGAAATAGAAGATTTATCGACGGCTATCACAACGACTGCAATCCCATCTTTTCGTGATATGTCTGGAGTGGTTGAGCAGGCAACAGATGAAATGGAAGACAGGTTTTTTGATGTTTCTAAAGCGATTAAAGAAAGCACAAAAGATGCTGAGAAGTCTGTTGAGAAAACCTGGGATGAGCTTCATCCATTCTGGAGCAATCTATGCGGTGACTTAGGTGGTTCTTTCGGCAATTTCGCAGAAAGCATATTAACGACTGGTTCAAATTTAAGTGATGCTTTACAAAGATTATGGGGCGATATCAAGAGTTCTTTTACTAGAATGATAGGTGATATGGTTGCTAAATGGATGACTGATTTTATTAGGAATATTCTTTCCAGCACATCAGACGAATTAGTTCCTGGTGTTACAAGCTCTCTTAATGAGATTGAGGGCAGTGCTTCTTCCGCAGGGTCGGCAGCAGGCACATCCCTTACGGCATCATTTGCTACTGCTTTGGCTGTGGAAGCTGTGGTATTCACTGCCTTTCTTGGAGCTGTAAGTTTACTCGATAAACTTTTTCCCAAGCACGTCAAAACAATGGCAGAATTGGCGGCTATAGAAGCGAAAAAAGCTTTTGATAAGGCAGCTAAGGAATACAGTCTTCCAGGGGAATGGGGTAAAGGGGGAATAATAGCAGAACCGGAACCAAGTGGTGGTGGTCAAGTCCCTGCAGAACCAGAAGGCAATTATCAAACTGGTGGTCTTGTCCCAAAAACAGGGCTTGCTATGGTTCATAAGGGAGAGTGGGTAATACCGAAAATATCTGTGCCATTGATGGGCTTCCCAGAATCTATGAATATTCAACCTTTGAGGGAAATGGGAATAGAAAAAAGAGCGACAGGTGAGTCGGTTATGTATAACACAGTACAGATTTATGCTCAAAAGCTCGATGATTATACGATTGACCGAGCAGCTGAAAAGATATTTGCTGCCGTAGAAAGACAAAGCATTAGAAGGAGAGGCTAATGGCAACGGTAAAATTAGGATTAAATGGCTCAGAAGTAACGCTTGCTTCCTCTCTAAAAATATCTCTGCCAGTTACATACAGTATGCAGAAAACACGGGTTGAAATGTCTGATGGTAGCAGGCGATGGGGAAATAGAAAAAAATTTAGAATATGGTCATTGGCATGGAGTAAATTGACGAAAACAGAGCTTGATTCCCTTATTACGCTTTGTGATTTAGACAGCACTCTCCGTTTTCAAAATAATTATGAATCCTCTACTTGGAAAGATGTAGTAATAACGGATTTTTCTTATGATTCCGTAGACCCTATATCCACAACAAAATATTATTTTGCATCCATGACAATCGAAGAGGACAACTAAATATAGGAGGCTAAAATGGCTGAATGTGTATGCAATGAAATATTCGATGATGGGGTCAATATCATCCGTGCAGATGGTCAACCGACATATAGAGGAAGAGCTGCACCTGGATATGATACAAATGAGGCTAAATGGCAGGTTGTGAAATACTTCTATAGTGCTGCTGATGAAGTAGTGAAAATCATTTATGCAGAAGGCGATGCTGGATTTAATCATGTCTACGATGACTATGATACTTTTACTTATACGTGGACAGGGGCATAAGGAGAGAGAAATGAAAAAACTACTTTCGTTAATATTTTCAATACTGTTTATTACTGGCATTGGATTTTCTCAAGGCAAATGGCGATACAATCCGTTTACGGGCACAAGAGATTATTATGTCGAAGGATTAAGCCTCAGCACGGCCGCCTCTGGGGACATTATTTATTATAACGGCACAATCTGGACTAGGCTTGCTAAAGGCGATAATGACCAGGTTTTGACTTTAGCAGCGGGGCTTCCTTCTTGGGCTGCGGCTGGAGGAGCAGATGCTTTTACTGTTAAAATAGATGCAGGAGCAGCGGCTGGTTATTTGGGAGCAGCTTACAATGATGGCGTTCTTAGGGTTGACCAGAACGAATTAACCTATGCCGATGGTGGGGACTTTATTACTCTTGGACTTGCCAACCATGATACTGCGAGAACAGCCTTAGGTCTAGCTATCGGAACAAATGTTGTAGCTTGGGATGCTGATTTAGACACATATGCAGGCATAACTCCATCAGCAAATATTCAAACATTTCTTGCCAATGCCAACTTCGCTGCGATGATGGCTGACTTGAGCGGTACGGCAACAGGAGCATTTGCTTGGAATGCCCAAAATTTAACTGGCATCGGCACTATAGGCAGTGGAAATATTATATCCACTGGCACTGGGGAATTCCAGGGAACGAGTGTTACTGTGGGTGATGCTGATACAGCAGGAACACTTGTCTTGTCTGATGGCTCAAATAACACTATTACTGTTGATGTTCCAGCAATAGCTGGAAGTTGGGCTTTGACATTGCCGACTGTAGATGGGGATGCTAATGAATTTCTTCAAACTGATGGGGCTGGAAATACAACCTGGGCTGCGGCTGGAGGAGCAGATGCTTTTACTGTTAAAATAGATGCAGGAGCAGCGGCTGGATATTTTGGGGTTGCTGGTGGTGATGGGATATTCAGATTCACCGCAAATCATTTCACGATGGCTGATGGGGGAGATTTTGTTACCCTGAGTCTTGCCGACCATGCCACGGCCAGGGCCGCTCTGGGCTTAACTATCGGAACAGATGTTGTGGCCTGGGATACGGACTTAGATACCTATGCGGGAATTACCCCATCTGCAAATATTCAAACATATTTGGGAGCAGCCGATTATGCTGCCATGCGGACTCAATTAGGTCTTGTGATAGGCACGAACGTTCTGGCAGAACAGACGATAGGAATAGCTGATGACAATTTGCTTGAAGTAGATGATGCCGGACCACCTGCAAGTGGACAATATGCACGTTTTACGGCTAATGGTATTGAGGGCAGAACTGAAGCTGAATTTAAGGGTGATTTCAGCCTAGCGATAGGAACAGATGTCTTAGCACAGCAAACAATAGGAATTGCCAATGACAATCTATTAGAAGTTGACCATGTATCACCTGCCGATGATGATTTTGCTAAATTCACAGCAAATGGATTAGAGGGTCGAAGTTACTCAGAAACAGCAGGTGACCTCGAAGCCTCTATTGAAACAGCGATTGACACTCTTGCCAACCTAACCTCAGTACAAGGATATACTTTTACCCTTGCTGGCAATTTCGTAACCCAGAATAATAACGTAACCATTAATGCTGTGACCGCAGCCAGGACTTTCACTATGAACGAAAGCCTCACTATTGGAGATGGGAATGATGGGACACTTACGTATTCAGGAGCAAGCAAGACGCTTACGGTTGCAGATAACTGTACGGTAAATCAGGATTTACAGACTACGGATGATGTTCAACATGCCGATATTTATCATACAGGCTTTATTGGCACAAATTATTATGACTGTGGAAATTCAGGGGCTTCCATAACTATTGACTGGAATAACGGTAATCTCCAACAAGTAACTTTGACGGCTGTAGGCGTGGATATAACCTTCACAGAACCCCCACATTCAGGAAAATGTGAACTGTGGATAATTCAGGACGGTACTGGTAGCAGAACAATTGATTGGGAGCATGAAATAAGTCCGAAGTGGCCAGGGGGCGTTGAGCCAACTTTAAGCACGGCGGCAGCAGCAGTTGACGTTATTTGTTTCACATTTATAGGTGGAACGACCTATAGAGGTTTATTTAACGGAGATTGGAAATGAAGAAACTCCTATATATCATACCCATACTGCTATTGCTTTTTGGGTTCGGTATTGGTAATCCTGACCCCACGGTTTACTATGTGAATACTGCCGCTGATGCTGGTGGTGACGGGACAACCCAAGAATTGACAGGGGAACACTGTGCTTTTAAGACTATTGCACAGGTTAATGCGGCATCTCCTGCGGCTGGTGATTCTGTTCTATTCAATAAAGGCAATACCTGGCGTGAACAACTGACCGTTCCTACTTCTGGGTCTGATGGACTTCCGATTACTTTTGGGGCGTATGGAAATGGTGCTGACCCGATTATTAATGGGGCAAATTTAATTATCGGTTGGACTAATTATAATGGCAATATTTGGTATTTAGCCCTTACTACACAACCTAATCAGATCTTTTTTGATGGAACTTATGGTGATAAGAAAAATTCTCTTGGGGCATTAACATATGAATATGATTGGTTTTGGGATTCCAGTGTATTGTATTGTTATGCAGCGACAGACCCAGATGATAGATATGTTGCGGTAGAGGCATCGGCTAGAGATTTGGGTATTTGGATTAAGAATAAAGATTATATTACTGTGCAGGATTTGACTATTAAATACTCAAATCAATATTGCATCACACTACAAAAATGGGACGGTAACGCCCACACAACCTTCGTAATAGATAATTGCGACTTGAGTTACTCCTGGAGACATGGAATTCTTTTGTATAATGCTGGAGCAAATAGCATTGCCTACGTAACAATAAGTGATTGCACTATTCATCATAACCGTGCCTGTGGAATAGCCTCTAGTGGAGAAGACCCTTGGGTTAATAATATAACAATACAAGATAATACTATTCATCATAATTGCATGACTGGAGGAACCTCCCCGCAGCATGCTGATACGGCAGGAATAAGAATTCTTGGTACAGTAGATGGCGGGCATAATAATGTCACCATAATTGGGAATACCATTTATAGCAATGGAGAAAATTCGGGATTAGATGGCAATCATGGTCTGGGTATTTGGATAGACCACGGTGGGACGGCTCCTGTAATAAGCAGAAATCTAGTTTATAGTAACAATTCTCATGGAATTTGTTTCGAGATTGTTGACGGTGGAAAGATTTATTATAATATATCGCACAGCAATACAGCAAATGGGGGCGCGGGAATTCTTGTATCACGGCGTTGCCATGACAACGAAGTGTATAATAATGTTTCGTATGGGAATTATTATGGGTTTGGAGTAAGGGGTGAATTAGTGGCAAATAATGAAACTGGAAATATTCTCAAAAATAACATTTCTGGAGGAAGCACTGCTGGGAAAGAATTATTGGCTATTCGAGGTGGTGAAAACGATGGCACTTACGGCTCTGGTAATGTATACACATATAATTGTTTTGGGGCAGAAGCAAGTAATTTCATAGAATGGGGAGAAGATACTTACAAATCAACTTATGATGCCTGGGAAACTGCCTATGGCGGTTCAACTCATTCAGTAAAATCCGACCCCCTTATGACCGACCCTGCTAATGATAATTTTAAGCTCAATCCCCATTCACCCTGTGTCAATGCTGGGACAGATGTATCGCTGACAGAGGATTATGAGGGGCTGAAGATTCGGCACGCTCCAGACATAGGAGCACATGAGAACCAGGCTAATGTGCTTTTTTTCTCATGGTTTCTAAGAGACTTCCTAGGAGTGAATAAATAATGCAAGCTCTGTATCCTCTTGTCACGGCTGATTTCACAAATAAGTCAAAGCAACCTGTAAATAAATTAGAGATATTTGTTGAGTGCAGTGCTTATGACTTATGCGACTTCTATGGCAAGAACTATCTCATAGAGGCTCATTATTCTAGTGGTGAGCGCCAACTTTCATACAGCCCAGTGGCAGCAGAATTTACAGCCGTTATTGACAATACAGAAGGCCTCTTTCACCCGAAGAACACTGACAGCCCATTCTACAGTTATCTTAAAGTCGGGCGGAAGATGATATTCCATACAGGTTTCAAGAAGGATGGGATTGATTATCTCTGGCAGTGGTTTGAAGGCATAATATCAGATGTTCAGATTGATACCACCTCACATCAAATCATTATCAAAGGCTTCGACTATACTCAATATTTGACAGAGGTCAAGCTCAAGAGTCCTGATAATTACTGGGGATCACACCTTGATACAGTAACGGTTGCCGACCAGGCTGGATATGATATGCCGGTTGGATGCAATGGGGCTTATATAGCCTATCTGGACGGTGTGCAGATATATGCCGGAGACTATTGGATTTATGATGAGGGCTCGAATAAGTTCTTTTTCCTTCCAAGCAAGATACCGGTAGCAGATGATATTCCGCTTGTCATTTATTATTATACGACTCAAGTGCCAGAGAATGTGATTGCCGATTTGTTGGTAGCGGCGGATCTGTATCCGACCCAGGCGGCCGCCCTTGCGAATATGGATTATACGGCAACTGGTGCTGATGATGATATAGCTAGAGTGAGATTCAATACTGGTGTGAGTGTTTTTTATGCGATTCAGAAGATATGCGAAAGGGTGGATTATGAGTTCTATTTCAAATATGATGGGACGCCTCTCTTTAAGCCGATTGCGACCGTAGGTGCTTCGCAGTTCACTTTCGGGAAAGAGCTTATAAGTGAGTTTAACTACATAGAAAATATCGATGAGGTGAGAAACCATATCGTAATTGAGGGGGAAGAATACTCAATATATGATGAGCTGTATCGTATCCTGGACGGTACAGAGATAATGTACACTCTTGATGACATACCAGACGGAGACCCAGTAACAGGCTATGGAAGGATAAAGATGACAGGCATCACGGCTGGCATGATTGTCGTAGCAGGTTTGGGCGCGGCAGTAACAGACCGAATGTTCTTGGATGGCGTGACCAAAACCAACATCGAGGCCTGGCGGCACGCTGGGAATTTAACCTTAATAGACGGTGGGGACATTTATGCAGATTCGGTAACAGCTGCTCAAATTAACGTCGCTGGTCTTGACGGAGTATCAGGAAGGATTGTGATTGCTGATGTGACTGATGCAAATGTTTTAACGAATGGAATAAATACACATGCTACTACTTTAATCACGGCTGGAAAAATTGTCATTTCTGGTGTGACAAAACTTGAGGATTGGAGAAAGGGTGGCGATGTCACTAAGATTGACGGAGGGCAAATATCTACTGGAACAATTACCGCTGATAAACTTACCGTTGGTATTCTAGGCTCAGGCAATCAACTTGATAATGGTAATTTTGAGGACTGGACGGCAGGGGTAGATGTCGCTCCTGATGGGTGGAT
>Ga0315544_1003517_pt1 | contig 10298 bp, 9 predicted proteins | sample SalMarSW160130MG_2_FD_202543 | JGI IMG/M metagenome (GOLD analysis project Ga0315544, IMG submission 202543) | Salt marsh sediment microbial communities from the Plum Island Ecosystem LTER, Massachusetts, United States - Salt Marsh Sediment SW1601-130 ... | reverse complement strand
AAACAGGGCCAAAAAGAGACATTGTCGTTCTAAACGCTGCGGCTGCGATAATTGTGGCTGATATGGCGGATGACTTCGAAACAGCAATTAAAATGGCTGAGACTTCGGTCAGTGACGGTACAGCTATGGTCTGCCTAAAAAAGCTGATTGACGTTTCGAATAAAGCATAAGTAACGCAAATGTTGATAGTGAAGGTCAAAATATGCGGCATTACTAACTATGACGACGCTGCAGCAGCCATTGATATGGGTGCTGATCTGCTGGGCTTTAATTTCTACCCGAAAAGCTCGCGATTTGTAACTCTTCAACAGACAACGCAGATAATAAGCAAATTGCCGGCTTTTATAGATGTTGTCGGCGTATTTGTAAATGCTTCGCTCGATGAAATCCGCGGGACAATAGGTCAGTGTCCTTTGAACTGGGTGCAGCTACACGGCGATGAAAGTCCGGAATTTTGCCGATCGCTTACTTCCGACAATGTTAAAACCATGAAGGCTCTGAGGGTAAAGAACGAGGCAGATATCGAAAAAGCGGAATATTATTTTACTGATGCGATTCTGCTGGATGCATTTGACCCCCACAAATATGGTGGCACGGGTCTTACCTTTGATTGGAATATTATAGGTCACATCGGCAAACGTGTTTTTCTTGCAGGCGGCATAAATCCGGTTAACGCGCCAAGAGCCGTCGAATTGGGTGTCTATGGAATTGATGTCTGCAGCGGCATCGAAGCTGAGCCTGGAAAAAAAGACCTCAAAAAAATGAAGATGCTGTTCGATAACATCCGGCATTTAAGGGCATAACAATTACTTGATACTCGATTCTTGATGTTCGATTTTCGACGAGTAGCAAGTATCCAGTATCGAGAAACGAGGAACATATGAAATACAAAGGCAGATTCGGAGACTATGGCGGCTTCTATGTTCCGGAAGTTTTAATACCGGTGTTGGAGGAATTAGAAGAAGCCTTTTATCGCTTTTATCAGGATGAGCGTTTTGTAACTGAATTAGCGCAGCTTTCCAAAGACTACAATGGCAGGCCAACTCCTCTCTATTACGCGAGAAGATTCAGCGAATATGTCGGTTTTAAAGTGTACCTAAAACGCGAAGACCTCCTGCACGGTGGTGCTCACAAAGGTAATAATACACTCGGACAGGGACTCTTAGCTAAATTTATGGGCAAAACCAAGCTCATAGCCGAGACCGGTGCGGGTCAGCACGGCCTGGCTACCGCGATGATTGGCGCCTTTTTCGGCATGGAAACAAAAATCTTCATGGGCGTAACAGATATTGAGCGACAAAGTGTTAATGTGCACAAAATGAAACTTTGCGGTGCCGAGGTCATACCTGTCGAAGGCGGAACCGGAACACTCAAAGACGCCATCAATGATGCTCTGCGCTACTGGACTGCTCATGTGACGGATACATTTTATCTTTTCGGCTCAGCCTGCGGACCTCACCCCTATCCCACAATTGTCAAACACTTTCAAAGCTGTATCGGAAGGGAAACCAAGCAACAATGTCTTGAACAGTTTGGCAGGTTCCCGGATATCGTAATAGCTTGCGTTGGTGGCGGCAGCAATGCGATTGGTATATTCGCAGAATTTTTGGATGATAAAGATGTCAGACTAATTGGTGTTGAAGCGGGCGGTAGAAGCTTGAGCAGCGGCAAACACGCTGCGAGCCTTGTCGCCGGTAGAATCGGCATCCTCCACGGCGCCAAGGCGTATCTATTGCAGGACGATGAGGGACAGGTCCATGAAACGGAATCCGTAAGTGCTGGCCTTGACTACCCCGCTGTGGGTCCGGAACACTGCCTGCTCAAAGATACCAAAAGAGCAGAATATGTTGCCGTCGAAGATGACGAAGTTCTCGACGCTTTCGAGTTGCTTAGTAAAACCGAGGGAATACTACCGGCGTTGGAAAGCGCGCACGCTTTGGCTTATCTGATGAGCCTTAAGGGCAAACTCGATCCTGAAACAATAACGGTTGTAAATCTCTCCGGACGAGGTGACAAAGATGTCGGAATTGTCGAAAAACGCAGACCATTAACACATTAATGGCTACTGTTAAGCAACGCAGAGGAATTATGAGAACATACAAAGAAGTTTTTTCCGAATTGGCAGAAAAGAAGCGTACTGCACTGATACCTTTCTTTGTAATCGGCGACCCGGATTTCGATATGAGTTTGCGGATCGTAAAAACCGCCATCGATGCAGGCGCCGATGTTCTGGAGTTGGGAATTCCTTTTTCTGACCCTATTGCAGATGGTCCGACCATCCAAAAAGCGGATATTCGCTCGCTTAGAAGTGGGATGAATGTGAAAATGGCATTGGAGTTTATTCGCAAGGTCAAGGACTATAAGGATATTCCTATTGGCCTTTTGATGTACTACAACCTTGTTTACCAGTACCCAATCGAAAAGTTTTTTCTTGATTTTCATCAGGCCGGTGTCAATAGCGTGTTGATAGCAGATCTTAGCATTGACGATGCAGAAGAAATTACCAGCCCTGCAGCATCAGCAGGTCTTAATACTGTATTTATGGTCACGCCCAATACGGCAACTGAGAGAATGAAACTGATCGCTTCGAAGACGACCGGTTTCATCTATGCCGTTTCGCTGCTCGGTGTCACCGGCAGCAGAGATGAACTTTCCGATATGGTTGGAGGGATGGTCGGCCAATTGAAGCGGCTAACAAATATTCCTGTCTGTGTGGGTTTTGGAATTAGCAAACCTGAGCATGCTGTCACAGTTGCTCAAGCAGGAGCGGACGGCGTGATAATCGGTTCAAGGCTTGTGGAGTTAATTGAGAATAATCTGGGCGACAAAGAAAAAATGCTTAAGGAAGCCTCTGACTTCCTGATGGAAGTCAGACGTGCCCTTGATAACTACAAGCCATGATATGAGCGAAAGCTCATTCTGAAGGCCCTGTATATTACTTGTGATTATTGAACATTTTTGGGCTCATACAGTAAAAGCTTATGTATTTACGTGCACGTTCGGCAGATTTAACTGTGAAGATTTAGCTTTTCAGGAGGATAGCATTATGAAACGATACCTAACCTCAGCAACCATTATCTTGATGGTTCTTTCTGCATGCCTGACTGTTTTCGGCCAGGATGCTGATTTTGAGACTCAACAAAGATGGCAATCTTTATCTGAGCAGGAACGCCAGGCTTTTAGAATCTGGCTGCGTGAGAGATATGGAGCCAGAGACCGTGGTAGGGATACCGAGCAGCAACTCAAAATGCTCGAAGCTGAAATCGAAAAACTGAAGGCAGAACGTGGGCAATTCATGGTTGAGCTTACAGTTATTCGTGAGCTGGCAAAGAAAGACGGTGCCATTAAGACCATCGAGGGCATAGAATACCTTATCAGTAAGTACCAGCAAGCTTTTGAAGATAAACTGCAGATACTTCAGCAAAGACTCCAAAGGCTGCAAAAGTCGTACGAACAGCGGGTAATAAGAAATGCAGAAGCTGTAAAACCCACCCGCAAAGCACCGGATTTTACTCTTAAAACGTTTGATGACAAAACCGTTAGTCTTTCTAGCTACAAGGGCAAGGTTGTTGTTCTTGAGTGGTTTAATCTTGAGTGTCCATTTTCAAGATACCACTATGATAAGGCCAATACGATGGTTGACCTTGCAAACAAGTATAAGAATAAAAAGGTTGTCTGGCTTGCCATAAATAGTACGAGCCATACAACGCCGGAGCAGAACTTGGATTTTGCCCGAGAGCACAGCTTGCCCTTCCCGATACTTGATGACAGGTCTGGCAAGGTGGGCCGGGCATACCGCGCACGAACAACACCACACATATTCATCATAGATCGCAACGGTTATATCGCTTACGACGGGGCTATAGACGATTCCCCTCTGGGTAGGAAAAAGAATGGCGTAATGAATTATGTGGATGAGGCTCTAGCGGAACTGACCACAGGAAAACCCGTCGGTCTTCCGAAGATAGAACCTTATGGCTGCTCTGTGAAATATGAGCGCTAATTTGACAGGTTAAGCCATAGTAGGGCAGATATGTTTAGTCTGGTGCTTTTATGGCGGAAGGATAAAGCCAAGAGTATTTTGAATGTGGGATTGTTTAGGTTCTCACTGCTATACTGCGTCCAGCTTGACAATGTGTAAGACGGCACCATATAATACAATCGATAGAGGTTTTTCTCGGTAAATCCTTGGGATTAAAACCCAAAGCAGTAAAAGCCAGCTTGCGGAGACGTAGCTGGTTTATAGATTTTGGAGTCACCAAAGATTATGGTCCCGGAGCAACCTGTTGACACAAACACAAACTTTGATCCTGAACCCCAGTTAAACAGGTTCTTCAGGGCTTCCATTAAAACTAATGCAAATGACCTGCACCTGAAGGTCGGACAGCCTCCCAAACTGCGTCTCTTCGGCCAGTTGAAGAACACCACCGGAGAAGCGCTCACCGCAGAAAAAATGGAAGAAATGGTCTTTGAGATATTAAGTCCAGCTCAAAAAGAGTCATTTCTCAAAAACGGCACTCTGGACTTTGCCTACGAAATTGAGCAAGAGCATCGTTTCAGAGTAAACATATTTCGACAACGAGGCTCGATCAGCCTTTCAGCAAGAAGGGTCAGTACATACGTACCATCATTTGAAAGCCTTCACCTGCCACCAGTGCTCGAAAAGATAGCAGATAGTAATCAAGGACTCGTACTCGTAGTAGGGCCAACTGGTTGCGGCAAGACTACTACAATTGCATCAATGATAGACCACGTAACACGAACACGGTCCTGTCACATTATTACAGTCGAGGACCCTATCGAGTACCTGTACAAGGACAACAAGGCCATGGTGTCTCAGAGAGAGGTGGGTATTGACGTGCCGGATTATGAACAGGCCTTGACGTATCTGATGCGGCAGGATCCCGACGTTGTTTTCATTGGCGAGATGAGGGACACAAAGACTGTTGCAGCAGGGATGAGAGCCGCTGAGACCGGACATCTTGTCTTTGGAACAATGCACTCTGCAAACGCCTCCCAAGCTATACACAGGCTATTGGATCTGTTCCCACAAGATGAACGTGACCTTGTCAGACAGACACTAAGTATCGCAATCAGAGCTATTATAAGCCAGGTATTACTGCCGAGTATAAAAGAGGGTGTTGACAGGATACCTGCGGTGGAGATTCTTCTTGCAAATCCATCCGTTAGAAAACTGATATCCGAAGGCCGCGAGTCCGATCTTCCCAGTGTCATACGCAGTTCTCAGCGAGAAGGCATGCAGAATCTTACCGATAACCTTTGTGAGCTGGTCAAAAATGGTTCTGTGGACCCCAAGGATGCATATAAATATGCACCAAACATGGAAGAGCTTAAAATGGCACTAAAGGGCATAAGAACGACCGCCGAAGGTATTTTATAAGGATTCTTTGAGTTTCGTAACGGAGCACCTTATGCCGAATCCAATTCTAATGACCATCGAATACGGCGGCTATGTTTCTATAGTCAAATTTGTGGTCTTCTTGATATTGTTTTTCTCATGGTTGCCGTTACTAAACTGGGTTTATAGCGACTCCAAGGCGGTAGAAACAAAAGTAACGTTTTGGACCGGTCTTATTCTCGGCGCAGGGGCAGCAGCGCTGATTATTTGGCTGCTCATTCCAATTTTCATCGTCGGTATGCTGCTTTACGCGATAGCAGTGGGTGTAACTTCATTGGCTTATGTGAAACACCGCAACACCAGGGTTCTGGATTTTGACCGAGTTTTAACCACCGAGCATATCAAAGGAATGTTCAGTAAGACAAAGAAGCTTGATGCCCTCAAGGATTTTCTTTTTATCACGTCCAACAACAACGAAGTGCCTTTACCGGAACCCAGAACGACTGATTTCTTCGGCTATAGGATAGCTTACGAGGTTTTAACCGATGCAATATGGCGAAGAGCAAGCTCCATTATCTTTTCCCCGACACCACAGAATTATGATGTCGCCTACTATGTTGATGGAGCAGCACTGAAACAGCCGGTAATGCCAAAGGACCAAATGGAGTATTTGATTCGCTTTTTGAAGCAGCTTGCTAATTTGGACATCGAGGAAAAACGGAAACCCCAAAAAGGTAAGTTCAGGACCAGCCAAAATAAGGAGAATACCGACTGGGAAGTAATCACTGCTGGCTCAACTGCCGGAGAGCAGGTTAAGCTAAAACAAATAACGAAACAGAGTATAGTTCGGCTTAATGATCTGGGCTTAACGCCCAATCAATACGAGCAGCTAAATGGATTTCGTCAGACCAAACAGGGTCTGTTCATTATAGCCGGCCCAAAGAAAAGCGGTGTTACCACGACGTTTTATGCGTTGCTCCGAAATCACGACGCTTTTCTTAACAGTATAAATACGCTTGAGAAGCGACCATCGGCTGAACTGCAGAACATAACTCAAAACATCTTCACTCTCAGTGACACCGGTACAACTACTTATGCCAAGAAGCTGGCAGCAGTAGTGAGAATGGGATCGGATATAGTCGGTGTTGCCGACTGCGAGGATAGTGAGTCCGCCAAGATTGCCTGTGCCGCCGCTAAAGACAGCAAAACTGTATATCTGACACTCGAAGCGAATAGTGTGATACAGACACTCGGCAGATGGATAAAATTAGTCGGAGATAGAGAACTTATTGCTGAGACCCTTTTGGGAATAAGTTGCCAAAGATTGCTTCGAAAGCTCTGCAACGAATGCAAACAAGCATACTCGCCAAATAAGGAACTCCTGAGAAAATTCAACCTTCCCGCAGATAAAGCAAAGGTGCTTTATCGACCTGGAAAAGTTATATATGACAAACGTGGTAAGGCCTCAACTTGTACCCACTGCCAGGGAACAGGCTTTGTCGGCAGGACCGGTGTCTTTGAAATGATCATAATAGATAATGAGTTGAGAGAGGCTATAAAGACATCGAAGTCATTACCGGAAATCGGCACGCAATTCAGACGCACTAAAATGCGTTATTTGCAGGAACAGGCTCTTAGAAAAGTCATTGCGGGAACAACCGCAATAAATGAAATGCTCAGGGTGCTTTCATCATCGAAAAGACGAAGCGAAAGTAAAGCGTCAGAAGAATAAGGTGCTTTCATTGTTTGTTGTTCATAGTTCATTGTTCGTCGACAAACAATGAACAACGAACACAGAACCTAAATCGGAGACATTACAATGGCCAACTTGTTTGTAGCGCTTGTTATTCTGGGCTGTGCCGCCTATCAGTACCTGAAAGGTACACTTGTTAAGGCGTTTACCACGATAATAATTGCTGTTTGTGCGATTGTGGTTGGGTTCGGATATTTTGAAGCCTTGGCAAGATTGCTTATTAAGTACTCTCCTTCCCTGGCAACCTGGGCTCAATCGTTGTGTTTTATTCTGTTGTTCGTTTTAACTTTTGCTGTTCTGCAGACGGTTGCTGCCCAGCTAAATCGTCAAAAGGTGGACTTTGGACTTATGCCCGAGCGTATCGGCCGTGTCGGCTGTGGAATTATCTTAGGACTGCTCACGTCGGGCGTTCTGCTTGTAGCTGCTGACATAGCGCCACTGCCGAATAAATACCCTTACCAACGCTTCGACCAGAGAAACCCGGATGCCGAAAAGCCCAGCAAGGTCCTGCTTAATACTGACGGCTTTGTGACCGGATGGTTCAATATAATAAGCAGCGGCAGCCTAAGCGGTAAAAAGAGCTTTGCAGCTTTACATCCGAGATTTCTGGACCAAATCTATTTGAATCGCCACACTATCTCCGACGACATAACAATAATGACAAGCTCTGAAGCAATAGAAGTGCCGAATAAAAATGCCGCCTGGTTTGCTCCGGAAAACATAAAGGACTCTGAGGGTAAACCTTTACCGCTTAAAGCCGGCTATAACCTTGTCATCGTACGCGTTGGAATAAGTAAAAAGGCGATACGGGATGCCGGCAAGTTTTCGCTGTCTCAGTTACGATTAATTTGTAAGCCAACAGGCTATGCCAAAAACCCACTTACCGGGAAAGGAGATAGTGTCTATCCAATTGGGTACATTAAGGCAGTAGGTCAATTGCAGCAAAAAAAATTAAATGACAAGATAACAATTCCAAGCGATTCTTTTAATGACAGGGTAAAATGGATAGACTTCGCGTTTTATGTGCCCAGTGATATGATTCCCACGCTGGTAGGATTCAAGTTGAACAATATCACTGCCGTGACGGCGCCTGTTTCCACAGATCAGGCGCCGGCTCCGGTGTTCTTTTCAGAGTCACCGAGTGACCAAAGCCGGGCGCCAAGGCCGCAGCAGCCTTCCGAGCCGGCTGAGTCATTGGCACCTCAAGAGGAGGACTCGACCCCTTCTGAAACTGAAAGGCGCAGTGGTCTTAGCGATTTGAGTAGATCTATTGTCGGTGGACAGCTTGACGAAGGCGAATGAGCTTTTTGATACGCTTGCTACTCTGGGAAGCACAAGCACACGGAGGATGCCAAGCTAAGGCAAGATAAAGGTGTAAGCTGCGTTACACGTCTGGTTCATGAGGTGACAGGTTTATTTTATCACCTGCGACGTAGCATACTGCGATCTGAGCGGATGGATATTTGCGCTTAGTTTGGATTTTTGTTGATATATACTTAACTACAGACGGCCAATTCTTCCAGATCCAACTCCATCAGATGCTCAAGGTACGCTTTCAGCTCTTCGTCGGAGAAGTTTGTGAGAAACTCCGGTTTGGCTCCTTTGTTGATTTCGCAAATGCATTCTATCAACTCGTTTTTATCCATACGCACACACCCTTACAAACTATTATCTACCCAGTAGAAGTCCTCCTTAACCTGACCAATATCGACCGGTAATACATTTTTTCTTTAGTGAACCGGTCAATAGCTGAAATGACGCCCTATAACATAAACTACCATATAGCGGAAGAGCTTTCGGGCGAGCCACAATATGTAGCCTACATGGAAAGAGTGGCTTTCTGAGAGGTCTAACTGTCCAATAAAAACATTTTCGTAGCAGGCTAATTAAAGGTAAAAAATCTTCGCATATTTTTGTTTTTTGTTCTGAGCTTAATACCGGCGGCCAAAAGAAGGATTGTTGCCGGCTCGGGAACTGGAGTTCCCTCGACTACCATAATGGCTTCGTTCAAGGCTATAAAACCAAAGTCAATAATGCCTCCGTATCCACTTCCAGGGCAACCTGCGCCCATACCCAGCGACGCATAACCTATACTAATTGTGCCTTGACCATCAAGAAGGTCTGACCAAGTTGTCTTGCCCCGCAATTGAAACTCGCTCCGGCAGTCAAATGACTCCGGCTTCGGATAAGTCGCTTCCCCTCCACTAACCCTAGCAAAGCGAGCACCAGGATTTCTGCCCAAATACGCATGGATTCCGACCTCTATAGGAAATTGTTGCGGACCGGGTATCGTAGGATCTGTAGCCAATCCAGCCATAATTTCCCCAGACCAGTCCATATATACATGTGATATCTCCGTGAAGGGAACTCCAAGGTCGAAGTCCATTTTCCAAACCGGCGAATTAGGATCGTACCGACCCTCGCAAGCCAACGGCAATTCAACGATATCCGCCTGCATTTGGCCCACCTCAAACAATGTAAACACAAGAAGGATCATAATTACTTTCTGGCGCATGATAACAACCTCCTTTCGCTCGCTATTGTTCTGAAAAAATTTATCTCAGGGTATTTCGTTTCGCTGTTATGTTTTATGATAGCATCAAAACAAAACCAATGCAAAGGAATTCCCGCTGTTCCGATACCAAGATAGCCGAATTTTACCTTTGCCCCAAAACCAGCTTTAAGAAAAGGGCTGCCTATTGGACAAAGGCATATTGCCATTGTTTTTATGTTAAATGGCCTACAATAACCGTCCCGAGTTTTGTGGTTGAGGTAATAGAAAAATAGTCTCTTACACCAGGCCATCTGAAAGCCAACCATCAGGTTGACAGCAAAAACACATTCGCTACAATCATAACATTAATAATGAGCAAGTCCGGCGCTGTCACAGTACCTAAGACAGAACACAATTTATGAGGGCGCACCATGAAACCAAGCAGAATCAGCCGACTTATTGAAATCCTGACAACGTTACAGGCAGGGAAAAGCTACGCCGTCAGTGATCTATCCACGCTCTTTGGAACCAGCCGACGTACTATCTTTCGAGATCTGAAAGAGCTGCGAGCTATCGGCGTGCCTTATCATTACGATACCCAAACAGGTCGTTATATGATCGAGCCTGAATTCTTTTTGCCCCCGTTAGATTTGAATCTGCAGGAGGCGCTCAGTTTGCTTTTGCTGGCCCAC
>Ga0315544_1003515_pt1 | contig 10304 bp, 5 predicted proteins | sample SalMarSW160130MG_2_FD_202543 | JGI IMG/M metagenome (GOLD analysis project Ga0315544, IMG submission 202543) | Salt marsh sediment microbial communities from the Plum Island Ecosystem LTER, Massachusetts, United States - Salt Marsh Sediment SW1601-130 ... | reverse complement strand
CGCCATCGGAGTAAAACTGACCCGTGTAATACGCTATCTCGTCGAACCACAGCGGGGTGTCCCAGAGGTAGCCCCAGAAATCCTCGGTCTCGGCTGCTGTGCCGTAGCTGTCGGCGCTGGAATCGAGAACGCCGTCATTCAACGCCCCGAGGGCGTTGCCATCGTAGTCAAAAGTCGCGGAAGGCGGCGTCGCTCCAGTCGGCGCCAGCAGCGACAGATTCCGCATAATAGTCATGGACACCGGCTCGGACACGGCGCCGTCACCGTGGCTGTTCTTGGCTACGACCCGCACGGGAACTATGGCTCCTGGATTCTGATCCTTGACTTCATATTCAGAGGGGATCACGTTGGGCGCGACAGGAATCCAGACGCCAGGCAGATATTCTATCTCTATAGCGTAAGCTTCCGCGTCGAAGACCGTGTCCCAGTAAAGCCAGAAGCCCCTGTCCGTCCGTACGGTCCGCAAGTTAGCGGGGGCAATCTTGGGAGGGTTGGGAGCACGGGCCATGACCAGACATTCGTCGGTAGTTGTGCCCGTCTCCGTGGACTCCACTGTCAGGCGGAAAGTCAGGGCGTAACCGATGTCACGGACCGGGGAGTCGAAGGTGCACGTAGCGTCGCCCGGATTGACGAGTGTTACCACCGGCTCGTCGGCAATGATGACCTGTTGCCAGGCAAAGCTGGTCGCGTCGGGGGGGGCCCAGCCCTCGAGGGCTACCGTGTCCCCTGCCTCGACCCACTGATCGGAGCCGGCGTCGGCCCCTCCGACCCAATTATACAAATCCACAACCTCGTCCTCACTCAAGGCCCGGTCATAGACGCGGATCTCGTCCATAATCCCGTCGTACCATCTCGCCATTTCGGCCTCCCAAACTCCGATGGCCATGGGACCGAACCAAGGCTCGGCGCCTGTGCCTGTGGTTGTGGCCTCCAGGACGCCGTTGACATAGACCTTTAGCTCCCCCCCGTCAAAGTCGTATGCCATCGCAACGTGGTACCATTGGTCGGCCTGCACAACAGTGGTGCTATTTATGCCTAATCCGCCGTTCACGTCAAGATTCAATAAACTGGTGACAGCCCTTAAATGGAAATGAGGGGTACCAGTGGTCCAGGTATCGGTGTGCATCACCGCCCTGTAAGTAGTGTCGGGCGAGTACGGTAGATTTCGAGCATAAATCCAGAGGGCGTACGTGAAACTTCCCCGAACGATTTCGGGATTAACGTCAACCCAGGTAGATGAGCCGTCAAAATCCAGGGCGCCCTGTACAACCCCGTCTACCCACAGCACCGTACCGCCGATGGGGGCGTCGTAACCGTTGCCGGAGCTGTCGTGAGCGGTTGTGCCCTCACCTTCATCAAAGCTCCATTGAGCCACCAGACCTTCTTTAACATCCGCATTTGCGACACCCACAGCCAATCCCACGCTCAGCAACACAACAAAGATGTAGTTTACGATTGCTTTTCCCATTTTTAGACCCTCCAATTTTCTGGCGTTCGGCTCGGTAGTGTCCTGGGGATGGATGCTGTCTGGTTCGACGTTCTCATTTTGCCACCCCCCTTGACGATGGTTAGTTAACTTACGAAATTGAAGCAGTTTCGCCGAGGTTTGGCGCGCTCGGGGACGTTTTGTTTACTCGAGCCGCCATCCGGCTGCGACCGCTCTCAAGAGTTCAACGACGCCGGCCGATGGAGACGGCGCGGCACTCAGCCGAAAAGAGCACCGACGACGAGCCTGAGATGGAGAGGAGTGTCACACCGCAGCGAGGTTCTAATGACAAGAAGAACGTAAAAACAAGCAAACTACATCGCCCTTCGCCGCGGGAACGCCCAAACATCGCACCACCCTCCAGGTCATCGCTCCCTCAAGCCGCTTCGCATCAGAAAAAGCGGCGGTTTTGCGAAGGAGCCGATGGTTTGTGGCGATGGCTCACAGTCCGCCGATTCCATCAGTTGCTTTCTCGTACCGCGCGGCATACACTATTGTCAATGTTTTTCTTTGCAGGAGTGTTGCTGTATTTCAGTGGCGGCCGGGACCTGTTTCCATCGTTCTTTCTCAGGCACGTGATCCGGGCTCAATACCGCAGCAGACTCACATTTCTGCCAGGCTTTAGCTGGCACCCCCGTTAGCGACCCGCTTCAGCGGGTGGTTACAGGGCGCGCCTTTTCCCTCTCTGGAGCCGGCTTTAGCCGGGCTTCTCGACTAAAAGGATTCATCCATGCCGGAACATGTTTTCCACGACATCTGTCCTCACATCGTCTGGCACACGAACAACGACCAGCGGCCAGAGATGACGTTTCCGGCTGGAAGGACGAGAAGCCGCCAGGGGCTGGTGAGAATGGCTGAAGCCCCTGACCCCGCTGAAGCGGGGCTGAAGCCGGCTTAAAGAGGCCGGGCCGCATACCGAGCACGGGCTGAAGCCCGTGCCTAACGGGAGCGCCGGCAGCGAACCGAGGGGCCGGTCGGTCACGAACTTCGTTCACCCGGAGGCCATGAAAATGCTCTTCAGGCCTATGCTTTGGCGCAGGAGCCCGACTATCCAACGCCCAAGGTTTGTTTCCCGGAGACTGTTTCAGTATCCACCGCGAGGCTGCGGGGTGGACATTATTATTCTCAGGGCAGGATGGTGGCGTTGTTGATTATAAATACGGCTGCGTTCCCGCGACAAAGATCAACTCCGCGTACCGCGGAGCTTTGGGCCATGCTTTTCTGCGAGAGGTTGCTCACATCTGTGCTGTTTCGCGCTCCGGCCTGTCCGTGTGCTAAGTTGCGTATTAGGGAGGTGCAAAGAGGAAAAGGCCTTGAAACATATCAGGTTTTTCATCCACAATACGTGGCCGTAGCTACGAACACCTGTATTAAGGGTCGGGCACCTCCTGTCACAGGATTATCAAAAAACGATTGAGGGGGAACACAAAGATGGATCGCAGAGAGTTTCTATCGCTGGGTGGCGTTTGTGCAATAGCCACTATCGTGCCTTCTCGTTTAAACCAGCCTCTCGCGGAGAAGGAAAGCCACGGCACAAGCCGCAAGGCAGTTATGAAGGTCGGGACGCAGATGGGTCCCACGTCTGACGAGATGTTGCAGTTCTTTGCCCGGCACGGAGTAACGAACATCTGCGGCTATCCCCCTCGTCCGGGGGCGAAGGGCTATTGGGACCTCGATGACCTGTTGAGGCTCAGGGAGCGCGTGGAATCGCACGGCATCGCCCTGGACATGATTCCTTTGCCCCTTAGCTCCCGCTACATCACCGCTGCAGAAAATCCGAACATCATGCTTGGCAAAAGTCCCCAACGGGACAGGGAGATCGGTAACATCTGCGAAATGATCCGCGTGGCTGCGAGAGCTGGGATTCCCGCCATCAAGTACAACCTCACAATCCTCGGCGTTCTACGGAGCAAGCCGACGGCGGGAAGAGGGGGCTCCAGTTACAGCACGTGGGTTTATGGCAAGGCGAGGCAGAGCCCACCTCTCACAGAAGCCGGACTTGTGCCTGCGGACCTGATGTGGGAGCGCATCACGTATTTTCTCGAGCGGGTCATCCCCGTTGCAACGGAATACAAGGTTCGCATGGCTTGCCACCCCCACGATCCCGGGGTCCCTCCAGAAGGCTTTCGCGGCGTGGCTCGCGTCCTGGGAACGGTTGACGGTCTCAAGAGATTCGTCTCCATCGCAGAAAGCGACTATCACGGCCTAAACTTCTGTCAGGGGAGTATTGCAGAGATGCTGCAGAATCCTGCCAGCGAAATCTTCGACGTCATTCGGTACTTCGGCGCGAGGAGAAAGATATTCAACGTCCACTTCCGCAACATCCGTGGAAAGCGAGACAGCTTTCAGGAGGTTTACCCGGACGAGGGCGACGTGGACATGCTTCGGGCTATGAGAGCGTACAAGGAGGGGGGATACAGCGGCATGGTGATGCCCGATCACGCGCCGAGGCACGCTCAGGACCGAAGGGGCCTTCAGGCTTTCGCGTTTGCCTTCGGCTACATCAAGGCGCTCATCCAGGCTGTGAATGCCGAAGTCTGATGGTTTCGGTCGTTCAGGGGTTCCACAGCGAGCAATCCTGGCATCCCCATTTTCTCAGACCTGCACTCGGCGACAGGTCAAGACCGCAGGCCGGTCAGCTACGGGAAGCCGAAATCAGCGTGGGACTTCGCCCTCGATTTTCATGTACGCTTTTCTGTCCAGCAGTTTGATTTCTTGCAGAACAAGACCGTAGTGACTGCCCGGGGGCTTTTCGCGTACTTGAACACCTTTCGCCCAGTTTCTTGCGAAATTGGCCGAATAACACAGCCACGCCTTGCGGCCGTCGTCTCTAATGAACTTCGAGGGGATATTGAGGAAATAACCCTGCTCACCAAAATCCTTCAAGTAGGTCACGAGCTTCCAGGGGCCGGTGATTCGAGCCGATTCGAGGATATATGAGCTCATTTTCGCGCACGTCGGCCATCCGTCGGTCACGCACATGAGATATTTTTTCAGTGGAGCGTTGTATGTTATCGTGACGCTACCACAGTTGTTGTTCCAATCCACAAGCGGCTTGATTTTCGAGAAGTCCTTTGCCCAGATTGGCTCGCCCGTGGCGTTGTGCCCGCCAAAGAACTCATACTTGGAAGGGTCGTTGATGTTCTCGACGCTTGGCTTGACACGGATAAGATAAACCTGATCTCCGGTTATCCAGCTCAGATTGGCGTATCGCGGCTTAGGGTCGTTGGCTTCTGCTCCGTCGCCGACCAAATAGGCTTTGCCGTCCGGTGAATGTTCCATGTTTTTGCCGAAGTCCACGAAGTGCGGCGCCCCAATCTTGACCGGTCCCATGAACTCGGCAGGTTCCGGGAAGAGTGGCTTGGCGGGCGTGTGCGGTGTGTCAATCCAGGTCTTTCCGTAGTCAGTAGAGACACGAAAACCGGGCATCGGGCCGAGAACCGGCCAGTTCCAAACTGCTCCCTCGTGTTCAACTCGCCCCGCAGGCCCGAGACAATACGTGCCGTAATACCAGACTCCATTATAGACGAGACTGCCGCAGGGATACCGTCCCTGATACGGATACGGATCGCCCTTGACCAAGCCCAGATTCTTCAGTTTAAGGTTGACGGGGTCGTCTCCGGTCATAACGGCGTGGCCGGTTGTGGCATTCCTTCCGCCGGAAGATGAGCCGACACCCTCGACCTGGCCGTCTGTCCACGGCGAGTAAAGATTACCGTCCGATGCCCACGAGGGATACCATGTGTCGGCGACATGATAGTCGCTGTGGAGTCCGGTAAAAGCAATACCGACGATGTCCTGCGATTGCTGAAATGGGCAATCTCCGGGTGGCTGTGATGGCCAGATCACCGGTGACCGCGTCCGTGACTCAGGCTTCGCGGCCTTCTCAGCCGCCAGGGTGCGCCACGGCGACACCGCTATCGTCAGTCCCAGAAATAAGAGTACTCCTGCCTTTGCACCCATTTGTTCACCTTTCCTTCCTTGCGCGAATTCAACCACCAAAAGCGATTCGTTGACAAGCGCGAACTGATTATCGGCAAATCGTCTGAGCGCGAATGAAGATAGCTCCAACCTGCCGGGCTGTCAATACATCAACGCGCACGAAAAATCGAATTGAGGAGAGCCTATTGCGCCCCTTCAGGGCTTTTGTATTTTATCACATGCTGTTCCCAGGGCGTTGCCCTGGGCTAAGGTATTGCGCCCTTTCAGGGCTGAAGATTGCTCTTGGGTCGCCCTGTAAAGGCAGACTTAATAAAGCTCAGGGCAACGCCCTGAGAAAGAGCCCCCGTTGAAGAATGATGAGCCCTGAAAGGGCGAGATATGTGCCTCACGACTCGAAAGATTTCTCCAGGCCAGTTCAAATAGCCCGGCATCTTCTCCTTTTTCCAAAGGGTGGCGTGGAAGCTGGGTGGCGATTCCCGCACGGGTTAGGTCCAAGGACAGTTCCGCCACTGAAATGGAGCCGCACCCAATAAAAGGACGTGCCATTGGCATGACATAGGACAATGCGCGTTCATCTCGTCGCCCTGCAGCAACAGATGCGGAGCCAGTGATTATCTCGGGAGATTGACAGGCTGCCCCCATCGTTTTGCCCAGTGCATAGTGGACATAAACTTGGGAGACTTTGCGGGGTCCTCGTCATAATATTGCATGATTCCCCAGCTTCCCCATTTGCTCCACCTTCCAACCGAGGCAAAGTAACAAAGCAGGCCGCCGCCCGCCTCCATCCACGCCCGATAGTACTTGTCGTAGATGTGGCCCATCCTCGGATGAGCATTGGCGGCGTGGAAGAGCTTGGTCATCGTCTCGTTGTCCTGTCCGCCTGCCACGCCGACCATGTGCTGCCCTCCTTCATAAGCAATCAGTTTCAGACCATACTTGTCGGCCACCCTTTTTGTCTCTTGGATTGCCCGAATTGATTTTGGCAGCGACTGCGTCTCGAGGTACTCGAGCGCGTTATCCGCGGTCCATTTCGCAACCTCGTCGGCCGTTAGGCTCTTGCCCACGCGGGGCACGCTCATGCCGATGTATGGCGCAATGGCCAGCGCATCGGCGTGCTTGTAGGCGTCGTGGTAGGGGAGAACAATCCTCTCCATCCACCAGGTGTTACCGGATTGCCAGGCGAGTACGCCGACAAGCCGTTCGCGTCCGCCAAATACTTCCTGCCAGATTTTGAAGATTTCCACTGAGCGTTCGGCATAGTACATGCCGCCGCCTTCCCACGGACGCTCCTTGGGGCCCAGGCCAAGCTCCTTTGCCTTCTCCCAACTGTAGCGGGTTTGAGCAAACTGCGAGTTCCAGACTTCGTTGGAGTACTCGACGTAAACCTTCAAATCCCGATTCAGTCTGTCTTTGACCATCTCGGCGAAGTTACGAACGTAGTCGTCGTCCGCCAGGTGCGGCATGCAGAACCAGGCATCAGTTTTAAGGCGATTGCACAGGTCTATCATCAACTCAAGTGCGATGCCTCTCTTCGAAAAGGTGGCGTCTTTGAGCGTGGGCCGCTCCGACCATTTGCTAATCTTGGAGCCGTTCGTATGCATCCAGTCCATAAATCGCAGGCAGGCCATGCCCTTCCACCGATTGAGGAATACCGGATGGAACGGATTCGTTTGGTACGTCTTCTCGAAGCCCGGCATTATCACCCGGATGTTGCGAATGTAGTTGTGGGGATTGGTTGCGAGGAGTCTGAGATGAAACCCGCCTTTCGACGGCTCAACCTCGATCACCATCCGGCCGCGTTGCCCGGACGCCACGGTCGCCGCGTTCCAGACCTGTAGCTGACCTTCGCCGTCGTAGAGCACCGTATAGCGCCCGGCGGGGTAATGGCCTCCGGCGATAGTGCACAGCGGCGTCTCAGCCGAGCAATTGGGTTCCAGCGTCTTGACCCACCCATGTTCGTCCAATTCCAGTTTGGGTCCCTTGCCCCACGGTCGGCCCTTTCTCTGGCTCACCCACGGCCGCGAAAAGCGGAATACGTCAACGAACGGCAATTCACTGTTCCAGTCCGCTGGCCCGCTCAGGTTCATGCCCAGCCGCGCCGCGGCCGCCGGAATTGGTGCGGCTGCCGATGCCTGCGTCGAGAGCGCTAATCCTGTAACGATAGCCCAAGCAATTTGAAAAGCGCGAGTTAATAGAAGAGGCATGGTCTTGTTCTCCCAGATGGGGAATCCGGTTCAAGGGAAACTGATTTTAATGCTCTTTGCCGGAAGCGACATCCCGCCGATACTTACTCGCTGCTGGCGATGTTGCTGGCGGCAGCCCGGATTGCCACAACGCCGGCTGCGCGGCGGATGCGGCAAGACCACGGCATCAGGGAGCTATGTCCAGTCCCTTCAACCCTGTGGAGACCTGAACCTCTATTCGGCCCTCTTCGCTAACGCGTCTGGTGATGATAGTTTCGGTACGAGGTAGAGACTCGACCAGTTTGAGTCCCTGTTCGGCCCCCATGATGGAGATGGCGGTGGCGAGGGCGTCCGCGTCGGTACAATTATCGGCGATGACCGTGACGCTGCAAACGTCGTTGGAGATCGGTTTTCCCGTACGCGGATCAATGAGATGGCAGTACCTTTTCCCCTCCACGAAGAAGAAGTTCATGTAATCTCCCGAAGTGGCGACGGCTTTGTTCGACAATTCGACAACGGCAAGATACTTCCGCTTGGTGGGATGGAGCATGCCGATTCGCCACGGTTTGCCATTTTTGTTCCTGCCGATGGCGCGGGCCTCCCCACCGATCTCGACGAGAACATCACTCAGCCTCTTCCGTGTCAGGACTGCTATCGCTCTGTCCACAGCGTAACCCTTCGCTATGCCCGCGAGGTCCACTTTCATTTCGGGGTCTCTTTTCATCAATCTACGAGCAGTGCGGTCGAGGGAGAGCTTCTGGTAGCCGACGTGCGACAGCGCGCTGCGGATTTCCTCCTCTGAGGGCACGAGAGGCTCTCTCGCCGGCCAGAAGCCCCAAACCGTGCTCAGGGGGAGTCCTGTTACGTCAAAAGCTCCCCCGGTCAGGCGGGCGATCCTCTGCGATTTTTCAAGCACGGTGAAGGTCATTGGGTCAACTTGCAGCCAGACGTTGGCGCCGCCTCCGTTGAGGCGAGAGACGTCGCTATCTCTCTTGTACTTGCTCATCAGAGCGTCTATCTTGTGAATTTCCGCGAAGGCAGCCCCGATGGCGGATTGGACTTCCTTTTCTGACATCCGATTGGAAATAGCCGTAATCCTCGCCGTGATGGGCCCCATGACCTGCTCTTCCATCCGGCACACGCTACGACATCCAAAGCAGAAAAAGGCGGATTCGATTAAAAGGGCGATTCGCAGAAAGAACATCACTTTTCAGCTCCTCCCAACAATGTGCCACGCTTATATGAGAAAGGCGTGCGCCAGTCAAGGGGAAAACGGCGTCGCATGTATGGCCTCAGTCTCGGGCGGATACCCCATCGAGGCGGGGGAGAGAACAAGGGAAAAGCAGAACAACGCAAAGGCGCAAAGGCGCGCAGGGGACAGGAAGGTCCCTTTGTGCTACCAAAAGGGCAGACAGGCATTTATTCCTTGCCAAAACGGTGAGATTGTGATATAACTATCGGGCAGAAGGGATAGCGAGCTTTCTGCTCTGCGTCTCTGCCCCGCTCAGGGCGGGGCTGAAACATATAAGGGTGTTAAAGGCGGACGCGCAGAGGAGCAGGAATCTGACGCGAAAAAAGCACGATGAAGAACTTCAAACGTCTCCCGCAGGAGATAGCTTCGGACATTGGCAGGGGAATCCTCAACTGGACCGATTTCGGCGTCTTCAGCCACCTTCTGCTCGAGTGCGACTGGCGGGATTACTCCATCCGCACCTCCGCCCGGTGCATCGCCGAAGTGCTGGGCATGTCGTCCCAGACTGCGAGGAGAAGCCTCAGCAAGCTCCGTGATCGGGGCTGGATCACAACCGCGTGGGGGCGTGGACGTCGCGGCCCCTACCGCATCGAGGTGCACAGCGAGAGAGCTTTGAGCTCGGAACCCGAGGCTCGGGCCCCTGCCCGCCGGGCTGAGCATGGCGATGAGCATGGTGGGCAGCATGGTAGTGAGCATCATCCTGAGCATCATTTCCTCGACGAGAAACAGCACAACTCTGAGCGTCGTGGTCAGGATGGTCGTGCGCATCATAGTGAGCGTCGCGGCGAGCCTCCCTCCTCTCTAAATAATACATACATAGATAATAGAGGGGGGGACCCCTCCGCCTCTCATGTAGAAACGGATTCCAGCCGTTTGGAAACGAAGCGGCAAGATGCCGCTTCCACGATGATAAGGCACTATTGGCGGAAAGTCTGCCCATTCGCGACCAACATAACCGACGAGAAGGCGGATGGCGTCTTCCTCGAAGCTCACAGCGCGGGGATAACCTGGCGGAGGATGCACGAGCTCATTGACGAGCACAAACGTCTCAGCGGCGATAAGGGTGCGGCGCCCTGGCGGATTCTCAGCGAGGAGCTGAAAAAGGTCCGCAGGGAAGCCGGGCAGAGGGCGAGCCTGCACGGCGACACGTGTCGCATGTGCCAGGACGGCGCGATAAACTACACCGTCAGCACGAGCGACGGTCTCGATTATCGCCGGCTTCGGTGTTCCTGTAAGCTCGCTGAGGCGAGGGCTACGAGAGGGGCGAGACCACTCGCGGGCTTGCGACTGCTGGACGAGGTGTTCCCGCCGAGTGAGCGGAAAAAGTACGGAATCGTCGCGCGGAACGGCTATCTGCGCGTGGCCCGCCGCGCCTGCAGGCGCGGCAGGAAGGGGACCTTTTTGGACCATTTAGTCTGGGACGAGGAAAAGAACGAACCCG
>Ga0315544_1003512_pt1 | contig 10308 bp, 3 predicted proteins | sample SalMarSW160130MG_2_FD_202543 | JGI IMG/M metagenome (GOLD analysis project Ga0315544, IMG submission 202543) | Salt marsh sediment microbial communities from the Plum Island Ecosystem LTER, Massachusetts, United States - Salt Marsh Sediment SW1601-130 ... | reverse complement strand
GGCCACCTTCTGCCCGGAGATGTTGTAAACCACCAAGTTGACATCCACATCCTCAGGCAGTTCAAAGCTGATGTTGGCGTTCGGGTTGAACGGGTTGGGATAGTTTTGATGTAAGGCAAACCGAGTAGGTACCAACACTAACTTGGTAGCCATCAGCCAACCACCAGCATCCGATGCCTGAACCTCCTTGATCTGGAACTCTCCAGGAATAGTTACCAGCTCACCTACAGCAGTAGCAGTCTGCCAGTCCGCTCCAATAATGATGATCCTCCGCTCATCATTGACCACTTCAGTCTCCATCTCCATTCCAGACGCCTTGAGCTCAGGCTCACCGCCACCCTTGATTACCAGATAGAGACCAGCGACTGGTTTGTCCACTGAAACGGTATTACACCTGATAGTCAGATTTAGGCCTTCGGTTACAACCTTGGCCCCTTCTCCAAACCCCTCAGCACTTCCATTAACAATGTTCACCAAATAAATCAGGTCTGCTATTGTCCACTGGTGTCCATCCACATTGATATCCGAAGCGGTTCCCTGATAGTCTGGGTCCTCCAACTCAACCACGCCCTTCAGATACTCCATAAAGTAGACGGCATCAGCTATGGTATAAGCGATACCATCGGCGTTTACATCACCATAGGATCCGTAGATGTGAGCACACTGAACCCTCGTGCCCATCAGAACCAAGTCTCCATGCAGGGTATCACCTTGATTGTCGCAGTAGTCAGTCGTGCAGTAAGGCCAGTCCGCATCGCCTTCTCCGATGCGGGTCATCTCATCTCCTGCGCCGCTGGCAAACTTCCAGGTATAGAGCTCACTGGTTAACCATAACCTCTCTCCCTTTTCATCGGTTGCGGTATTGTCCACACAGGCATCATCCACCTCAAAATCAATGGGAATCCAGTAGTTGCAGTCCCACTTGGCAGAGATATGGAAGTGGACCAACGCTATCAGCCTATCCATAGGATAACAGAGGGGCCCCGTGTAAACCTGATTGGGCTTGTTGGCAATGCCGATTATCCTCAGCTTCTGGCCATCATCCACCTGCCAGGTCGTCCAGTTGAAATACTCCCAATCGAGGCTATCATCAACTCCGGTGACGGTGAGGACGCTGGGGTCATAGTGGAGGAGGATGTCATAACCACCTACGCAGTAGCAGAAATTAGATAAGTAAATTGGTACTTCGATTTCACTACCTGGCCAGGCAACGATGCTATCACCCAAGCTAATCACCAATCCATGCACAGTTATCTTTACCTCAACTGTATCGGCCAAAGGAGACCAGTGAGTATCAGTGCCGATAAAGAGGAGAGTATAGACCGAATCGCCGACCTGCGGACCAGGAATCCACTGGAATATCCCGGTAACTGGATTCCCCGTGCCATCGGAGAAGGTAGCTCCAGCAGGGAGATTCTTTACAGAGAGGACAACTAAGTCCCCATCTAAGGTATCCGGATCGGTCCCGGTGATGATAAAGATAACCGTATCCCCCACACAAACCTCTTGCGCACCCGGATCGGTGAGTTCCGGTGGGCGGTTGACATCGTGCACGGTTATATCCACATCAACTGTAGCCTGCAGCTTGGTATGGATGTCCGTGGCGACGAAGGTCACCGTATAGATCGAATCGGGCTTTGCCCCCTGTCCGAAGTTGGGCGTCCACTCAAATGTTCCGGTGACGGGATTGCCCGTGCCGTCGGAGAATGTTGCTTCATCCGGTAGGTTTTGCACTGACAAAACCACATCATCCTTATCCAAGGTGTCCGGGTCCCAACCGGTGACCGTAAAGGTAAGATATTCTCCCTCATAAACCTCCTGCGGACCAGGATCGCTGATCTGCGGAGCCTGATTGACATCATTCACCGTTATTGTCACCTCTACGGTGTCGGCAAGAACGGGTGAGCCCTCATCGGTGGCAATAAAGAGAACTGGATAAACTCCTGCCTGCCCATAATTAGGCGTCCAACTGAAGCTGCCACTAACTGGATTCCCCCGGCCGCCGGTGAAGCTTGCCCCAGAGGGAAGTCCTACGGCAGAGAGGTTCGCCGTATCCCCCGGACAGGGATCTGTCCCGGTCACCGGAAAGCTCAATAGCTGACCCTCATCCACCACAGGAGTGGTATCGGGGACGCTGACCACTGGATAATATTGCAACTCTTCGATGTCGGCATCATACCGAGGTTCTATCTTGTAGTCGCCATAAGTATAAAACACGATGCCGGCCACATTAAGGCAATCATTCAACTTCGGACTATAGGAATAGGAGGCTTGGTCGTTCACCCGGCAGGGGCCGCTCCCATCATCAACCTCCCACTCACCGTAGCCTAAATTCGGATTGGTGACCACTATATCGCTCACCTTGACCAGGACGCCTTCGTAATCCTCAGAGGTGTTCACTACGTTGGTAGACACATCCACAGGCGCCGGAAGAGGATTCCCCGAGGAATTCAGGAATGCACAGGTGGCTATAATCTCCGTCTCATTGTAATACTCCTTCACCTCTCCAGTAACCGTCAGGCTATCCCCCTCGGCATAAGACTTCCCGGGATCGTAGACCTTCATCCCATTCCAGGGCCCTGAACCGCTCTGGATATAATAGTAGCTGGATGAATAGATGCCGGGAGCGGCGGTGACTATACCTGCGGTCACTAAGGTGGAACCCTTGTAAGGGGAATCCCCGGAAGGGTCAGTGGTGTACTGAATATCATAAATGCTGTGAAAGGAAAAGAGCAACTGGATATCGGCATCATATCGTGGCTCTATCTTGTAGTCCCCATAAGTATAGAAGACTATGCCCGTGATATTCAGGCCATCATACAATACCGGATTATAAGAATAAGAGGCCTGGTCGTTAACCAGACAGGGGCCACTGCAATCATCTACCTGCCACTCCCCATAGCCCAAATTAGGATTGGTAACCACTGCATCGCTCACCTTGATCAGCACTCCCTCATAAGCCTCGGAGGTGTCCACCGCGCTGGTGCTCACATCAAAGGCCGCCGGTAGGGAATTCCCTGAGGAGTTGAGGATCACGCAATCAGCTATAATCTCGGTTTCATTGTAATACTCCTTCACCTCTCCAGTTACCGTAAGGCTATCCCCCTCAGCATAAGACTGGCCCGGATCATATACCTTTATCCCATTCCAGGGCCCTGACCCATCCTGGATATAATAGTAGCTGGATGAATAGATGCCGGGAGCGGCGGTGACTATACCTGCGGTCACTAAGGTGGAACCCTTGTAAGGGGAATCCCCGGAGGGATCCGTGGTGTATTGGATTTCGTAGATGCTATGGAAGGGAGGAGGATTTACCGTGATCGCTACATAACAGGTGTCGGCAAGTGGGGATGAATAGTGATCGGTGGCGATAAATCTCACCGTATATACTCCCCTCTGGCAATAGTCAGGTGTCCAGTTAAATATCCCGCACACAGAACCTGAGTCGGTCACCGTAGGGAAGCTGGCTCCGGGGGGTAGATCCTCTGCCCACAGGGTGACCGCGTCGCCATCGGCATCGTTGGCCGAGACCACAAAGGAAAGAGGTGAATTCTCCTCCACTGTCTGCGCCCCTGGACAGGTGATCACTGGAGCTTGATTGGGCTGCTTAAACAGGACAACCAGGTCCTGGTAGTCGGCGTCGGATTGGCTTTGGGGAAGATCCTCCCAGGCCACGATAAACTCCCGGGGGCCGTGGGTGCGGAAAATCCAGCTATGATCCCAGCTGTCGGAGTTGGAGTCGGCCTCCGTGTACCAGATATAAGATGTGTTCTCTGGATTCATGTAGAGCCCGAAGGTGTCGCACCCAGTGATATAGAAAAAGGCCGTATCCCCTGGGACATTGTCTCCGCTAAAGACGATGTGCGTATCTGCCAGAGCCCCTTGGGGATACCAGCCAGAGGAGGTAAAGGGAGCATGTCCCGCCACCTCCGCATAGAGTATCTGGTAATAGCCACCGGCTATTACCGGAAATAGCTCAATCCCCGTCTCATCTGTGGCTACATTAATATAACCATAGCCCAGATTATTCAATATCTCCTGCAGGCTAAGCTCGGCCTTTAGGCTTTGCGCATATTTGGCCAACTCCTGCGGAGTCATTGGGGGATTCTGAGCCTGGGCAACCATTGCCCACAGGCAGATAGCGGCAAGTGCCACTATTAAACCCAAAACCTTAACATTTGCCCTCACTTCCCCTCCTTTTCTGAAGTTTTATTTTCTTCTACCCGGCTTTAGCCGAGGGTTTAACAACTCTGATCCTTTTCCCCTTTAATTCTCCCATATCAACTATCCCATCCCCATCTTCACTTGCGTCAATTACACTATAAACTAACTCACGAGCAAACTCTTCACCATGTTTCTCCGCGGTGTGAGAGTAGCTCGAGAAAGGATCGTTTTTTAACTCTTGAAAGGTATTTACTTCCTTATGTTTCAGCAAATTGCCTATTATATATCCTGTTACCTTCCAATCCATCTCCTCTGAAGTAACTCTAAGTGCTTTGGAACTTTGCCACATCTCTTTATACTTCATTTTACATTTCTTTTTGTATTCAGAGGCAGTTCCTCCATGCAGTATTTGTTTTATTTTGGATAGAAGTAACCCACTCTCAAGGAAGAATTTCAGATGATAATGGTTGATGGCTATACTGTATGCTGATACATCAACTCCAAGTTTTTTCTTTACTTTCTTGATTTGATTTAAAAGGATCTGTTTTTGCTCATATTCTCTGAAATAAGGATAATGAAGAAAGGTAGAACCGGTAAGAAAATAGGTGGTATCATCTGGCCAATAAGGTCTCGTTCTCATATTTCTTCTCTTCACCTTCTACCCGGCTTTAGCCGAGGGTTCTAACCCTGCGAACCTTCTACCCGACTTCAGTCGGGGTTCGTAGGGCTTTAGCCCATTCTCTTTTAGGGCCTAAAGGCCCTTAACCCTCCACTAAAGTGAGGTAGAAGCGAAGCAACAACACAGACGGACAGACATAAGTGTCTGTCCCTACATGTATAGCTCCTTGAGATTCCGTGGTAAGTTGTTATGAGATCTCCTTATCTATTCGTGTAAATTCGTCTATCCGTGTTATTCGTGTTCTATGGGTTCAGTAAAATCTGTGTAATTCCGTGTTAATGCGTGGTTCCTGGTTTGTTTTGCAATTTTCAAAGTTCAAAGAAAGAGGGGGGGGCAAGCCCCCCCCTCTTCCACATCAGCCCTGATGTTACTTCATCAAGACCATCTTGCGAGTAGCGGTGAAGCTACCAGCCTTGATGGTGTAGAAGTAGACACCAGAGGTCACATCGGTCGCATTCCAGGTAACCCTATGAACTCCGGCCTTAACCTGGCCGTTCACCAGCTCAGCCACCTTCTGACCAGCGATGTTGTAAACCGTTAAGCTTACATTGGCATCGTTGGGCAGACTGAAGGCTATGTTGGTGTTCGGGTTGAACGGGTTAGGATAGTTCTGAGCCAGAGCAAACTCGCTCGGAACAGTCGTAACCTTCATCAGGTAGCCGGCAGGATCGGATACCTCAACCGAGGTGATCTCGAAGCTACCAGGAATGGTTACCAGATCGCCAGTGGCGGTGTTGGAATCCCAGCTCATAATGATGATGCGACGCTCGCCATTGATCAGGCTGGTCTCCATATCCATACCGTCAGCATTGAGCACCGGCTCGCCGCCACCCTTCACTGTCAGATAGATACCACCGATTGCAGCATCGGTAGCAATCGTGTTCCCCCTGACAGCGATGTCGGCAGTGCTGGCCAGGACCTTGCCCTCTCCAACAGGATCGGCAGTGCCGTTGAGGATGTTGACCAACATAATCAGGTCAGCGATGGTCCACTGATGCCCATCCACGTTGATATCCGAAGCGGCGGCAGCCCACCCACAAGGCTGGCGAATTACACCCTTCAGATACTCCATAAAGTAAACGGCATCAGCGATGGTATAGGCAATACCATCACAGTTGACATCGCCGTAAGGCCCGTAGATGTGCTGACACTGCAGTTTTGTGCCTGCGATAGTCAGCTCTCCGGGGTAGATCTCGCCCTGATCATCGCAGTAGTCGATGCGGCAGTAAGGCCAGCCATATGGAGGTGCCAAACCTTCCTTAAGCTCGGTCATAGGATCGTCTTCGTCGGCAGTGAACATCCAGGTCAAGATCTTCTTGGTCAGGTACAGATGATCCCCAGTTGGGTCAGTAATGCTGTTGTCCACACAGGCGTCGTCCACCTCAAAGTCGATGGGAATCCAGTAGTTGCAGTCCCACTTGGCGCTCACATTGAAGGTCAATTTGACCAGATTGGTACATTTATCCCCTGGAATAGCAGGCGTGTCTTCCTGATTCGGCTTGTTGGCGATACCAACAATCCTGATCTTGTTGCCATCATCCACCTGGAAGTCATCCCAGAAGAAGTACTCCAGATCTCCCGGTATACAATCACCATCACCTAGAGCCTCATACAGATCCTCGACATCGAGCAGAGTGAGAACGGAGCTGTCGTAATGGAGCAGAAAGTTGTAACCGCCAATGTCTACAATGTCACGACAGATGTGGATGAACACGTCAACCTCGGACCCAGGTGTTACCTCATCAGGATCTGCCACTAAGTTGAAATCGGTTTCACCTACGACCGTCAGATGGAAGGTAGCCTGCACATCGGCTGCCAGTTCGTCGCAGTGATCGTTGACTACGATGTAGTAGTCACCATTCTCGCAGAGGCCAGGGCAGAACTCGAACTCGCCGTAGGCGTTGGGGTCATCACCTGAAGTAGACATATCAGTGAAAGTCCCAAAGGCATCGGCTCCATCCCAATCAATCACCGTTAAAGTGTGATGATCGGTGAGGACGGTGCTTCCGCCGAAGACCTCCACAACCTCGCAATCACCCTCATCCATGGTCAGAGTAGGCGGAGCGAAGGTAATTCCCAACATAATATCAGAAGGAACAAAGATCGAGCCGGAGATGAGCACAGGATAGAAGTCCGTGGTAGCGTGGGTAAAGGCGTTCTTCAATCCCAGGATGTCCTCGATGTGGATGGGATAAGTAGAATTCATTGGTGCAGTGGGACTCACATGGACGATCAGATCGAAGAGCTTGTAAACGCCAGGCGAATCCCAGTCATTGGCTCCCATCATATCACCGGTGATCCCCAAAGTGGCCGAATCCTGAGTAGCACTTACATACGGGCCCCAGAAGAACAGGTCACCCTCTGCTATAACATCGCAGAGACAAGTATAGGTGGGATCGGTGGTAGTATAGACGAATGCTGTAGCATCGAGGGTCAGGTTTACGCCATCAACCCACACGGCAAAACTGATCCCGTCTACATCCTCTGGGTCGGCAAACTCGCCATAGACCGGCACAGCAACAGTGGCTCCCTGTGGCCCCATTATGCCCGAAGGAATGTACACCTGCTCGGTGGGCTGGTCGTAGAAACCATGGGCCCTCATATACCATCTGCGGTCAAAGCCGAGGTCTTGGTTGGTCATCCAAGTATCGGGATAACCGTCCGCAGCCGTATCGAACCCATAGGAGCTCAGATTGAGCGGATCATCTCTCCAATGAGCATCCGCATGCTCCATTCCCCAGTAGATTCCTACCCAACCAGTGGCGGTGGAGTCTTCCTTGAGGCCGATATGGTAGTCACCGGCAGATGGGACGTAGGCGCCACCCAGATCGAAGGTCATCCGGTATACGCCCAGCGTAGGCATAGTAAGGGTGTCTCCCTCGAATATGACATTGGTGGGATCCGGCAGTCCTGTTCCATCATCTCCCCAAACCATAGGGGTGACCACTACATTCAGGCCCTCCCCAGGATCTATCCAGGTGACTTCCTGGAAGTCAATCAGTGAGCAGGCATTGACAAAATTGTATTTGGTGGCTATGGCATCACCAGGCCCAAAGGCGCCCAGAGCGGAAAAATAACCGCAGGTACAGCCCTCATAGACATCAAAGGTCACAGTCCAGCCTGCAGCAGGACTCCACTCCTCAACGAGCTTCCCATCCCTGATGGTATAAGCGGAGGCCACACTTGCCATTGAGAGCACTAATACTCCCAACAGCAACGAAAACAGCAACTTCTTAGCCATTTTTCTCCCTCCTTATATAAAGGAAGTTTAAAGTTTAACTGCCCTGGGGATCGAAAAACAATAAACCATCAAACTATCGATCCCCTCTATCATAAAGAGCCCATTGAGTTAATGAAATTTCATCCCCCCTTTCCTCAACTGGTTTTGGCTCTCAGTTTTCAATAAAGCTATGGAACACGAATGACACGAATAAATAAGAAGATCATAACAACTCACCACGGAATACCACGGAGTTTTTCTACCGCACTTTAGTGCGGGTTGCGGACCCTTTAGGGCCCAACATAGGGCTAAAGCCCTAATAACCCCGACTAAAGTCGGGTAGAAAACTGAAAACTCCGTATTGATCCGTGATAGACTTACTTCTGTTTTCAACCTAGTGGCAGAATCGGGATTCTGCCACCTCCGTGGTAACAAAAAAACCGGGCTACCGCAAAAATCGGTCAATCCGATTCTTCGGCAGCCCGGCTGTCACAACCAGTTTGCTTAACTCTTCACATCGCTCAGGATGTGACCCGTGGCTTTGTGCCCCCCAATTGCTTGGGGTTTACCCTTATCGGAATCTTTCCCAAATAAGGAATTTTTACTCTCTTTTAAAGAACAACACTCACTAGTTCCAAATATAAGAAATCAATTCCCGTTTGTCAATACTTTTTTTATGCCTCACCCAAAAATTCTGTCTCCAACCACCTTGTGACCATCAATTCAGACTGTTCGGTCACCGCAGAGGCCAACCGCAAGGGGAATAGCTAACACAGCCTAATCCATCAGGTTCCGTAGGATCCGGTCCGCAGCCCGGAAATGGCGGCGGTGGAGGAACTCCACCAGGCTGATGATACTTCCAGAGCAGAAGCCCTAAGGCATCCGGCATAGCTATGTCACCGCTATCATCATAATCGGCTGCATCCTCACAGGTAGGCGCAACACCTCCGGGCTGATGATACTTCCAGAGCAAAAGCCCTAAGGCATCGGGCATAGCCAGGTCGCCACTGGCATCGTAGTCACCCCGGATAAACTGGGGTTCGCTTTGCCTGCTGAGCTCGGCACCTTCCCCTATCAGGTAGCATCCAACTCCCTGGGGATAAAGGGAAGCCTTCTGGGCAGAGGCTGCGCTCACTAAGAGCAGGCCTACAGCCAAAACCCCCAAAACTACCAACTTTGCTTTCATCCTTTCCCTCCCTTTTAAGGGTTTAATTTTTTTCTTCTACCCGGCTTTAGCCGGGGTGCCCTTTCTGGGGCTTTAGCCCATTTGGAGTGCATGCTGTGACTCCTGTCACAGCATGCGTCAACAGGAGTTGACGCACTCCCTAGTAACCCACACTAAAGTGCGGTAGAAAATTATTCTTTTGCCCAACAAAGCAATAATTATGCAAAAACCGTGCCTTCAATGAGGCAACCATCTTAACTATACGCTAATCCATAAACTTACACTAAATGTGTGGCTCTGTTGCCAGCTCCCTACAAAGGCAGATCTGTAAATATCTCCTACAGTAGAGCCTTCCCACTGAACCATATTTTCTTAGCAAAGAGCCATTTTACAAAGGGATCCCCATCCATCCAGCACTGTAAATTTCTCCTACACCAACCCTTACTCTAAATAATGAGGGGGCAGAACCCTCACCTAACTGAGATGGCAGAAGCCCAATTCTGCCACCCTTCCCCACGGTCAGATGAGGGCATCTGACCGCTCGGGGTGGAGGCTCTTGCCGTCAGATTCGGAGATCTGACGGCTCGGGGGAAATTTCCATTTTCTATTTTCAAAGACTTCTATTTGAGGAGCACCATCTTCCTGATGGAGGTGAAGTCACCAGCAGTCAGCTTGTATAAGTAGACACCGGAGGCTATATCCTGAGCATTCCAGGTCGCCACCTTGTATCCAGCCTTCTGCTGTCCATCCACCAGTGTGGCTACCCGCTGACCTAACACATTGTAAACATCCAGCCTCACCTGGCAGTCCACGGGAAGATTATACCTGATGAGAGTAGTCGGGTTGAATGGATTGGGATAGTTCTGGCTGAGGGCAAACTCTTTAGGTAACCCTGCTCCTGCCTTCACTACCCCATTCACCCAGCGAGCATCCACTACCTCTGCCTTTAACCCATACAGGGCCACATCAGATAGCTTCAAGCTAACATCAGCCTTGGCCTTGAAGCTAATCTCGGCCACTACCCTCTGACCAGCCGCAAGTGGCTGCTGCATACTCATATCAGGAACAATACCCACGGTA
>Ga0315544_1003511_pt1 | contig 10320 bp, 8 predicted proteins | sample SalMarSW160130MG_2_FD_202543 | JGI IMG/M metagenome (GOLD analysis project Ga0315544, IMG submission 202543) | Salt marsh sediment microbial communities from the Plum Island Ecosystem LTER, Massachusetts, United States - Salt Marsh Sediment SW1601-130 ... | reverse complement strand
TCTATAGCGCGGATTATGCGTTTCGCGTCATTCGGACTTATCCGTTCAGCAGCGACTGGGTCAATCAACGCCAATTCTCTGTGGAGCTCTACCAGTCCCTCGGCTTCTGCACGTGCTCGTAGTTCGTCGCGCAGCCACTCATCAGCTCCAGGTCCCTCAAAAAGACCGTACAAGAGCGCCTTTATATAAAGAGCTGTTCCACCAACGGCAACGATATTCTTTCTGCGAGACGTTATTTGTTGCATTGCTTTTTGAGCATGCTCGAGGAATGCTCCGACACTGAACGACTCGCTCGGTTCAACCACATCGACCAGATGGTGTTTGACTTGCTGCAGAGCCTCCTTGGGCGGCTTGGCCGTACCGATATTCATTCGGCGATAGACCTTCATCGAGTCGACGCTAATAATTTCAGCGTCCAAACTCCTGGCAAGTTCAAAGGCCAATTGCCCTTTGCCTGACGCAGTAACACCAAGAATTAGAACTCTATTAGCGGCCATTTTATGAAACGAAAATGCTTTGTAGAAACCTTCACAACAAGGTCATTTTGAGCGGAGCCCCCGTGTCTTCTGTCTTGCCTCTGCGACTCTCGTCGCTCGCATCTGCGGTTACGCGAGTGCAGGCGCAAGACGAGGCAGCAGGCAAAGACAAAAACAGGGGCGAAGCCGAGAAATCTGCATGCAACAGCGCTGCTAACCCAGATTTCTCCACTCCGTTCGCTGCGCTCACTACGGTCGAAATGACATCTTTTCTACAGAGCACGAAAACAGAATCCAGAATTTAGAATTCTGACTTCTAAAGTCATCGTTTTGCAGTATAATTTCGATATCATCTTTTTACAAATTGAATTATGGAAGCTGTTTATGGCACCGGCTGAAAAAGTAGATTCCGACTTTGATATACTGTTGCGCCGCAAAGCACAGTTTATTAACGAGATTCTCAAGCAACTTCTCAACTACCAACAAATTGATAACGACTTAAAAGAGGTGATACGCTACAGTCTTTTTGCGCCTGGTAAACGCATTCGCTCGGTGTTGGTTCTATGGTGTTGTGAGCTTGTCAGTGGAAGTCTGAATCGCGATGCTGAGATTGCAGCAGCAGCTATTGAGATGTTGCACACGTATTCGCTTGTGCACGATGACTTGCCAGCGATGGACAATGACGACATGCGACGCGGCCAGCCCACCTGTCATAAGGCCTTTGATGAGGCAGCGGCCATTTTGGCTGGAGATGCGCTTCTGACCTTGGCATTTGAGCTTCTGGCAAAAGAGATACATGAACCGACCACTGCCGTTAGGTTAATCACACAATTGGCAGAATCCGCTGGGTCCAATGGTATGATCGCAGGCCAAATGGCCGATCTGAAGGCTGAAAAGACGGCTGGCAGCATCGAAATTATAGAATATATTCATCTTAACAAAACAGCTAAGATGTTTCGATGTGCAGCGATAATGGGAGCTATCTGCGGGGGAGCGGACAATAAGCAGTTACAGTGCTTGGGCGAGTATGGGCTGAAACTGGGATTGGGCTTTCAGATAGCTGATGACGTTCTTGATGTAAATACGTCGAGTGAGGAATTGGGCAAAACCGCCGGCAAAGACGCCAGGGCTGGCAAGGTAACATATCCAGCTTTGCTTGGAATAGAGCAATCAAAGCAAGTCGCAGAGAAATTTGCCCGTGAAGCGGTTGCCGCATTGGAGCCGTTCGGCAAAAAGGCTGACACATTACGTCATTTGGCTATGCAGCTTTTACACAGGAAAAAATAACTCATACACACAGCATAGAGCTAAATACACAGTACCTACTATACAACATCAGGAACATATATTTACTTATTCCAGTCCCTAAAACGCCCATATCAGTACTGAGAATCCGTGTTATTGCCTTACAGCCCGCGCTACTGAGGGAAAATTTCCATGGGTAAGCGGCCAAGCGACTAAAATGGATTACCAAACAGCAGGAGGTTGTCTGAGCGGTGATTTTATTAAGGAGGAAAACTGGCCCAAGCCGATACAATAGAGTGTAGAAACGTCTTGGGGGATGAAGTATGAAAACATGGAAGTTTGTCGCCGAAGTACTGTGTGTTATATATGCCGCGTTACTTCTTAGCGAGGCAGTTTATTCTATCGGTGAATTCAGGTTCAGGCCTATAGAACGGAAATCTCTTCTAAAGAGATTCAATTCACCGAGTCACATCCGTCCGCCGCCTTTGGTCTCTGGGAGTCACAGCACTCCTTCGTAGTTAACTCGTAATTATAGATTACGAACTAAGAGGCCATAAGCGTAAAGCTTACGGCCTTTTTCATTACGGTGCTTTCTCCTCTTAGGTTGTCAGTAGCACATTTAATATTAAACTGCTATACTATGGACCTTAAGATTTGCTCACCTATGAGCTACCTGACGAGGAACAGTTCAGCCCTGCCCTCCGCCCCGCTTTGCGGTGGTGAGAGACAACGCAGGGGCAGGAGTTCACTGCCGAAGGGTTGACTGTACCTTTGTTTGAGGGTGTCATATAACATAACTGAAGGTATCATGAATGGCTGGATTGCTTGACAAGGTAAATAGCCCAGACGATTTGAAAAAGCTCACTGTTTCGCAGCTTGAAACGCTGGCGCAACAGATACGACAGTTCATCGTCGAGTCGGTCAGCAAAACAGGCGGTCATCTGACCAGTAACTTGGGGGTTGTAGAACTGACCCTGGCACTGCACTATGTGTTCAATTTTAAGCGAGATAAGTTGCTCTGGGATGTCGGTCATCAGTGCTACACACATAAAATCATTACCGGCAGAAGAGGTAAATTCCAGCTACTTCGCCAATCCAGCGGTATAAGTGGTTTTCCAAATCCAGCTGAGAGTGAATATGACCAGTTCATTGTTGGCCATGCGGGAACATCCATCGCCACTGCGCTTGGAATGGCTCTGGCGGAGGAATTAAAATGGCTGAACTCAGATGTTAAACGTCAAGAAGCAAAGGGTGCAAGTAAAGAATACAGCGCGGATGCAAACAAAATCGTGGCAGTGGTTGGCGATGCCAGTATTGTCAATGGAAGCAACTTTGAGGCTCTGAATAATCTCGGACTTATCAAGAGACAACTATTGATCGTGATCAATGATAACTCAATGGCTATCGATGCAACCGTTGGAGCGGTGGCAAAGTATTTTTCCAGGGCTAGGCTGAGCCAGACCTACGACGATCTGCGTAAGACCACCACCAACATTCTCGATCATGTGCCTGCCGTCGGCAAGACCGTCGAGGAAGCGATTGAAAGGATAAAAAAGAGCATTCGTATGGTTTGGCCGGCCAGTCAGATGTTCGAGAGCCTCAATATTCCATACTTTGGCCCCGTTGATGGGCACGACCTCGAATCGCTTATAAAACTATTCGAGGCGCTGGGCCAGCTAACCCACCCGGCGGTATTGCATGTTTATACTCAGAAGGGCAAGGGTTTTAAGCCGGCTGACGTTCAGCCTAGTAAATTTCATTCAACCGGTCCGTTCCAGGTCGGTGAGGACAAGGTTGAGCAATTGACCGAAGTTAGCAGGCCGAGTTTTACAAGTGTATTTGGAAGAAGCCTTACAGAGCTGGCAGAGAAAAATAACAAAATTGTTGCCATAACTTCAGCGATGTGCGATGGCACGGGCTTGGTCGAATTTCGCAAGAAATTTGCAGGCCGATTTTACGATGTTGGTATTGCCGAAAGCGCCGCCGTGGATATCGCGGCGGGCTTGGCCAAGAATGGCTTAAAGCCTGTAGTCTGTATTTATTCGACTTTTTTACAGCGGAGCTTCGATCAGATTTTTCAGGAAGTGGCGTTGCAGAACCTGCCTGTAGTTTTCTGTATTGACAGGGCCGGTGTGGTAGGTCCAGACGGCCCAACGCACCACGGATTGATGGACATCGGCTTTATGAGGATGTTGCCGAATATGGTGCTGACAGCACCTGCAAATGATATCGAAATGAAACTATCGCTGGAATTCGCGCTCTCGGCCGATAGGCCGGTAGTTATCAGATATCCCAAGGACCTTATTCCGTCGAAAATGTTTGTCAGAGCCGCGTGTATCAAGCCCTTCAAGCTGGGAAAAAGCGTAACCGTCAAAAAAACAAAAGGTTCAGCTATTGTGATTGTCAGTTATGGCTGTGTCTTAACAGAAGCGCTAAAAGCAGCCAGCAAATTAGCCAAACAGGGCATTGGAGCAGATGTAATCAATGCTCGTTTTGCTGCTCCTGTTGACAGCAGGATTCTCTCTTTACTAGACGCTGGAAAAAAGATAATAACCATCGAAGACCACCATCTGGCATGTGGATTCGGCTCTGCATTGCTTGAATTGGCCGCGGTTCACCTGGGTCAAATGTCAGCCAGCATAATGAGTTCCATTTATCCACTGGGTGCACCAAGCAGATTTATAGGACAGAACTCGCGTGCACGACAGCTTATGGAGGTGGGTATAAATGCCGATGAGATAGTACGGACAGCCAAGCGGATGTTACAAGGACGATAGGAAGTACGAAATGCCGGAAAAAAGGGTAATGTCCAGACTGGTTATTTTTGGCGATCCGAAGAAGGGACCGGTCGCTGAGGCAATTGATGAGTTTGCGCGCTTCGTTCGAGACAAAGCAGAAGTTGTTGCCAGCGGGGGCGTAGAGGATTGCACGACAGACAGCTTGAGGAACTGTGACTTTGCTGTAGTGTTCGGTGGTGATGGTAGTATCATCTCGGCAGCCAGGAGCCTCAGTCAGGCCAGCGTACCAGTAATTGGTGTCAACCTTGGAAAACTCGGGTTCTTAGCTGAGTTCAGCATTGACGAAATCGAGAAGTTTTTCGACGATATAATTTCGGGCAAAACACCTATAGAAAAACGTATGATGCTCGACTGCAGAGCCTTTAAAGACACTGACGAAAAAAACACTCGCACCTGCGGTTACGCGAGTGCAGGCGAGCGTTTTTCCTCGACGGCAGTTAACGATGTTTTCATTACAGCTGGCCCGCCTTTCCGGATGATAGAGCTGAAGATATCGGTGAATGGCCAGCACGTCGCCAGTTGTGTAAGTGACGGTTTGATAGTCGCGACGCCGACCGGCTCGACCGCCTACAATCTTTCAGCCGGTGGGCCGATCCTGGCCGGCCAAATGGAGGCGATGGTCGTAACCCCAATTTGCCCTCATTCGCTGAGTTTTAGACCTATCGTAATCAGCGCTGACAGCACTATTCAGATACAAGGCGTGCAATTGAACAAAGGAACGACGTTATCGATCGATGGCCAAGTCTCAATTGGTTTATCGACAGATGACACAGTAGAAGTGGCCAGGCGGAGCAGTAGGTTTTTAATTGTCAGCAATCCACTGCGATCCCGCTGGGAAACACTTGCCACCAAACTTAGCTGGGCTGAGAAACCGAAATACACAAAGCAGGAGGTTTTACCGTAGGCCGCAAGATGAATGCCTAAGATTGACTGAGGCGGAGAAATTGGGAAGCGCGAAACACTATGAGTGATAGGCCATTTGTTACTATCCAAAGACACCTGTGCCTGCGCTACCACCTGCCCCTGCGTTTCCCGCAAAGCGGGGCGGCGGGCAGGTGCATGCAATGGTTTATTGCCCGTCTAATTCCTACAGGATGTCGTAGCGTGCTAAGACGAATTCTCGCTATAGCTATGCTATTGTCGTTAATTCCAGCGGCGACAGTCTGGTCACTACAGAATCCATCTGTCGTTGATCCAATTGGGCCGGGCACGGTTCCGCCAAGCACTTTTGAGAGCGGCCTGATCCATACTCCCAGCCCTACCGATACCAGCGGTAATTTGATAGTTACGGGCAACGTTCGTGGAGGTAAACATTTTCTTGGTTCGATACCGTACCGCTCTACAACAAGTTTCGCAGCACCGCTGGGTTCATCATCACTTGATTCTTTTCTGAGGTATTCAACAGGTTCGGAATACATTGGCCATTACGGCGAAGGATTCATACCCTTCTATTCACCTACAGCAACAGTTAGCACGATTTCGCTCGGCTACTACGATAAGATACCAGAACGGGCAACGATGAGAATCAACAGCCGCATCTCACTCGACTCGGCGGAAGCCTTCGCCGGAGCGGGGGATGTTCTCTTAGACACCACCGGTGGTGCAGATCTGGTATCGGCTGCGCCTCAGCCTGAGGCCATCTCAAGTCCAGATAGTGTTGCAGGCCAGAACTTGCTTTGGCCAATTCTGCCGGGGCCTATTCGAGCACAGGCTCATGCCCCAGACCAACCTTCCAAAGTTCCGCGTAGCGAACTGCTAACTGAACAGGAATACCAAAAGCAAATGGACCAACTGCGCCAGGAACTACTGGACATCGGCGACTCGTCTCAGCGGAGGCCTTCGCCGGAACAGAGGGATGAAAGGTTTAGTCCTGAACAAACCAGCCTGGCTCCGCCAAAGGCTACGCCGGAGGCGAGTCAGTTTGAAACCGGCCTGCTCAAGGAGCCGTCACATGCTGAAGAGCAGGAAGGAATTGATGCGTTGGACGAGCAGCTCGACTTTGATGCGCAAACCAGGCGTCAAATCGATGCTCTAGAGGCTTTGCAGGAGCAAGAATACATAGAACCAGAACCAACTAAAACAAAACTACGCGTTTGGGAGCCTGAGTGGTTGGATGCCCTGAAGGACTCACTACCCAGAGCCGAAGCTGTTGCCGAGCGGAAAGAGCAATCGTACGAGGGTGAATCACATCTTGAAAAGCCGAAATCCGAAGCCGAATTGATTGAGCAGGACTCCGAGCCAACCGAGTCTGCGTTGCAACAGCTAAGCAGACTTTCAGATGCCGAGATTTCGGCACGGGCCAAACAGATTTTGGGCACACACGAAAACCTTGCCTCGTTTTCACAGCATAGCTTCAATCAATACTTCAAAGCTGGACAGACATATCTGAAGCAGGGCAGGTACCTTCAGGCAGAAAACGCCTTTGCTTTGGCCTCTATGTACAAACCGGATAATCCACTCGCATATGCCGGCAGGAGCCAGGCGCTATTTGCTGTGGGCCAGTATATCAGCAGCGCTTTGTTTCTTACACGAACACTAAAAATCTATCCACAGTATGCCGAGCTCAAAGTCGACCTTGCCGGTATAATGGTGGACCAAGATAAGCTCAACAATAGAATAGCCGACGCTCAAGAGTGTTTACAACTAAGCAATGCGGCTGAACTGCAGTTTCTGCTTTCATACATCTATCTGCAGCTAAACAAGCTCGATGAGGCAAAACAGGCCATCGACGAGGCCTGCAAACAGATGTCGGATGTGCCGGCTGTTCAGACCCTCAAAAAGGTCATTGACAAGGCGCTTAGGGGAACTGATTAAAAAAGCCGGCCAGTATCTAATGCCGAATCACCAAATAATCTTAACCAGAGAAAAATGTTTGTATCTTGACTGTTGTTAGACAGGTCCGTGGGTACTTGCATTGTCCGGCTTTGCCACTTTTTCAGCCAGGCTCATTTCGGCTATCGTGAGACGAGCTCTTCTATCTGTGCAAGGACTGTTCGGGCTTTAGCCACTTTGTTTCTTCGCCCAGCGCCCTGTTGTGGGCCAGCGGCGGACCAATTGACATCGGCATTTCGCTTGATCAAGTCCTCGATTTTTTTGCAGGCTGCAAGTACGGTAGCATGATTTTTGTTACCCATAAACCTGCCAATTTTTGATGACGACATCTTAGTGTGCTTTCTGGTAAGGTACATGCTGAAATGCCGAGCCAACGCAAGTGTTTTGTCTTTCCTGGACGAGTGTATGTTGGCTGGTGTCGTTCCAAAATAAGTGGCCGCGGCTGACTCGATATCGGAGACGTGCACAATTGGATCACATCGTTCCAGGTGCTCGGCCAATACCGTCTGTGCCATTGAAAGGGTGATTTTTTCGTTCTGCAAAGACGAATAAGCAACCAGTTTTAGTACCGCCCCTTCTAATTCTCGCACGTTGGTGCGCAAGTTCTCCGCAATGTACCTAATGACACTTTCACAGCTTTGAGTGTTTGCCGTAAGGCATCCTGTGGAGAGTTTCAACTCGTCTCGGCGGAGGCCTTCGCCGTAGCGGGACAGGAAACGTTTGCAGATTCGGCAGCGGGTCTGAAAGTCCGGACGCTCGATTTTAACGACCATGCCGGAAATGAAACGGTTGACCAGCTTTTCGGATAGCTGTCCGATCATCTTCGGATGTGCATCGGAAACAAGAACGACCTGCTTACCTGCCAGGTTGATTGTATTGAATGTGTGCAGGAACTCCTCCTGGGTTGAAGGCTTGCTGGCCAAGAAGTGAATGTCGTCGATTGCCAATAAATCCGTTTGTCGCATTCGGCGCCTGAAGGCCTCCAGCTTTTTCGTTTTTAAGGCAAGTACAAATTGATTGACAAAATCCTCTGCTGACAGGTATAGCCAATTGGATGTTAGACGTGTTTCGGAGACCGCATTGCATATTCCCTGTAGTAGATGGGTTTTGCCGATCCCATATCCTCCGTGAATAAAAAGGGGATTGAAAGGACTCTGCTGCTGCCTGACTACCGCTTTTGCGGCGTTGTAGGCCAGCTCGTTGGATGGACCCACAACGAATGTATCAAGAGTCAGCCGCAGCCTCTTCTTTGAAGGAGGTTGGACATACGGGCTTGGGTGCCGCAGACGGCTTTGGGTTTTGCAGACATGTTGCGCTTGCGAGTCTATTTGCGTTCGCCGCGGATTTTCGCTAAGCCCTGGGTCGATCTCGAAGGTTATCTTGGGATTGGCCCCGGTGGCAGCACGAGCCGCACGAGTAATGTCAGTTAGAAAATGTTTTTCTATCCAGTTTGCTATAAAAAGGTTCGGCACACCAACTCTCAGGTATCCGCCCACAAGAGTGAAACTAGTCGAATTCCTGAACCATATTCTGTACTTCTGCGGACCAACTATTTCAGCAAGAGCCTGATTAATACTATCTATCTGGGCCTGTGCCGTGCGGGAACTCTCGTCCGTGATTGTACCGCGCATTGATACTCTCCCCTGCTAATTAAGAATTTACTTATCACCATCTTCCAGGAGTCTGTAAATTAAAATTGGCTCTAGTAGTTACAATTCAAGCATGTTGGCAACTATTATCATGCTGTGGCAAAGCAATTCAATCCCATTTTAGAGAAATTCTTTTCCACTTGATAGAGACTATTGCTGGAAATAAGTTTGCGCAAGAAAAAAATTTATCTTTAACAGGTTTTGCACAACACAAAGACGCTTTGTGGAAGAAGTGTGGAGTGAACTTGCCCGCCGCAGCATGTCACGGCTGCCTCTTCAAACGGTGCGCAATGTGGTCGTGCGTTATGGTAAACAACTATTTTCATTTAGGTTTGTTAGTAGCGGTCACGCTTTCGAAAGAAATTGGCTAAGCGATGTCCCGAGTGGAGAAATGGCACAACAAAGGCAACTTAGTCGAACACCCTGATGCCGACCTATTTAAACTCCTTTTTCAGCTTCAATTCACCCTAAACTACACTCCCGCACCAAAAACCGGCCGGATACTTCCAATCGCATTTTTTTCTTGACTTTCTTTAAAGAGTGCCTACAATGCAGGTGGAATTAAGGAATGAGATTATCGAGGAGGAGTCAGTTTCATCATATTTCGGTAGGAGAGCCACTTTCCCAGAGAATATTCGGGCTTTGTGATATGCCCGCCTTAGGTTTTGGATTTTGATATTTAGCTTTAGCTTCTCGGAGGAGCGGCGTCTTAATTAGTTCCTACGTGTATGTCATGATTGCAATCTAAGGCCTTGCTGTAACAGGCCTTGCGCAATATATGTTTTACTCTTTGAGGAGGAGTGAAAATGAAAAACTCAAGAACAATTTGTTTTGTGGCGGTAGTATTGTGTCTGGGCGCTTGCCGCGCAATCGGGGTGGTCGAGTTCAAAGATGGCCTGACCCACGACATCGACTACATAATCGCTGATACTGTCCGGGTGGATGAGGAGGCAATGTTGATGTACACCACAGTAAACCTGCTGGATGGCGGACGAATACGGGATAACCTTGAGGCATTTGAGGATAGCGTAATAAATATTCTCGGCGGTTCGATAGATAACCGTTTTTTTAGCAGCGATTATAGCCAGGTAAATATCTCCGGTGGCTCAATAGGCATGCATATTGCCAGCGGCGATTTCAGCCAGGTAAATATCTCCGGTGGCTCAATAAACCACTGCTTTGAAAGTTACAGTTACAGTAATGTAGGTATCTCTGGTGGCGAAATAGGTGATAGGCTTTTCAGCTACGGCTTCAGCCGGGTGACTATCTCCGGCGGCGCAATAGGCGACGCCCTTATCGCTATGGATTTCAGCCAGGTAG
>Ga0315544_1003507_pt1 | contig 10332 bp, 7 predicted proteins | sample SalMarSW160130MG_2_FD_202543 | JGI IMG/M metagenome (GOLD analysis project Ga0315544, IMG submission 202543) | Salt marsh sediment microbial communities from the Plum Island Ecosystem LTER, Massachusetts, United States - Salt Marsh Sediment SW1601-130 ... | reverse complement strand
TAATAGCTGAGGCACAAGGGTTAACATTCTTTCTATCTCTATCGCGGCCATAGCCTTCGTCTCCTTTCGAGCTGCCTATTTCGCTTTGTCAAAAAGGCGCTGATGATAAATCCATCTTCGTTGCTTACCTCTTTGTATATTACCACAATGTATTTATCTTTTTCTACTTCTCTTACAGCCAAACATTCACCTGCCCCGCCCTCGTAAATTGCCGCGGGTTGCGCCACTGCCTCAAGAACTTCAAAATAATAACCGGCCATCTCAGAGTGCTCTTCTGTGATGTGAAACCATCTTTCCTCCGGCAATCTGATGGGCACATCATTTTTAAGACTTAATTACATCCATACGACTATTTTCTCAACTATCATCGACTTTCTCATCTACGATAAGCAAATCGCATTTTTTATCGACACCGTTCGCAGGGTCTATGACCCGACCATTTTTTATCAAAAGTTCAGCGTTCACTGCTCAAAGTTCGCAACAAAATAGTCAATAATCAATCCTTCTGCGCTGCCGCCTGATTGACGAGGAACAGCACCGCCATCCTCACAGCCAGGCCGTTGGTTACCTGCTCCAAGATAACACTGTTCCGGCCGTCGGCCACTTCACTTTCAATCTCCAGGCCTCTATTAATCGGGCCCGGGTGCATAACCAAAATATCGGATTTGGCCCTTTTCATACGCTCGACAGTCAGTCCGAAATAATGCGAGTATTCCCGTACCGAAGGAAAAGGATTACCACCGAGCCGCTCGAACTGAATCCGAAGCATATTTATCACATCGACCTTTTCGATAACCTCATCAAGGCTGTAGCTTACCTTGACCGGCAGTCGGTCAACCTGTGGCGGCATAAGTGTCGGCGGGCCAACAAATATCACCTCGGCGCCGAGTTTTGTCATCGCCCACATATCACTGCGGGCAACACGCGAGTGCGCTATATCGCCGACAATCGCTATCTTTAAGCCCTCAAGCGTGCCTTTTATTTTGCGAATAGTATAGACATCCAGAAGACCCTGTGTAGGATGCTCGCAGAATCCGTCGCCGGCATTGACCACGCAGGCATTGATATTCCTGCTCAGAAACTTCGGCGCACCGCCGGCACCGTGCCGAATCACTACAATATCAATCCCCATCGCTTCCAGATTCCTGGCAGTATCCAAAAGGGATTCGCCTTTACTGACCGAGCTGGTCTTCTTGGTGAATTCGATAATATCAGCGCTCAATCGATTCGCGGCCAAGGCAAAGCTGTTTCGAGTCCGGGTGCTGTCTTCAAAAAACAGGTTCACTACAACCTTGCCCCGCAAAGGCGGGGCCTTTTTGACCGACCGGGTGCTTATTTGCTCAAAACCTTTGGCCGTATCAAGAATGTAAGTAATCTCTTCGGCACTAAGCTCCCGCAAGCCGAGCAAATGTTTCCGATGCCACTTGAATTGTTTGCTTTTTCTTTTCAGCGCCATAACTTCGTATAAATCCGAAATCCTAATATCGAAATCCGGAACAATATCGAAATTCAACTTATAAAATGACTAAAACATTTTGAATTTTGGATTTTTGTCATTTGAATTTGTTTCGTATTTCGAATTTCGTGCTTCGTGCTTTCCATAGCTCTGTCATTCGAAATTCGACATTCAATATTCTTCATTCGTCTTACCTTCACTCGATGACGACCTCATCTTTCCCATCCGATTCGACAAGGCTGACCTGCACTAATTTACCGGGTGCGGCATCTGCTTTGTAACCGGTGTAATCGGCCTGTATCGGTAACTCTCTGCCGAGGCGGTCAACGAGGACCGCCAACCTTATCGCCCTGGGCCTGCCCAAATCCATGAGGGCATCCATCGCTGCCCGCGCTGACCGGCCGGTATATAGAACATCATCAACCAGGATAATGATTTTATCGTCTATATCGAATCCGATTTCCGTGGTGCGAACCAGCGGCTGAGCACTGCCCTGCGGCGAATTCAAATCGTCACGGTAAAGCGTTATATCCAGAGTTCCACACGGAACATCTTTGCCGAGCTTCTGGGATAATTGGCCCGATAATCTCTGGGCAAGGACCTCTCCCCTGCTGCGGATACCGATTACTGCGATATCCATCTCAGCCGGGGTCTCAGAAAGAATGCGGCCTGTCAAATCCTTGAGGACCTGCTCGATTTGTCCGGAATCCAAAATTACCTTCATAATTGCACCTGTGCCTGCGTAACCTGTGCAGGCAACCACAGGTGCAGGCAGCAAACCTACTAATGAAAAAACATTCTGAATATTGTATTGAGTATAGCAACTGCAGCTAATAAAGGCAAGATTTCTCAAGAAGTTTTCAAAAACCGACCTTTTAATACTAAAAACCACATTATTACAGGAATCTGCCGGATAATTTACTTGAAAACAATGGCTTTTTATGGTATTATAGCATCAAGAACTTACGGACAGGAATGTACAAGCTAAGGACTGGTAAAGAAATTAGGTTTCGTTTTTGGCTTAGCGAGGACAAGGCTGGCAAGGAAGCAAAATGCAGGCCTACTGGTTGGTAGTCCGAGTTTTGCTGACACCGCCAGCCGAAGCCGCAGCCAGCCAAAAATGGAAGATAATTTATTTACAAGTCCTAAGGAGGTCGGCTTATCGGGGGAGCAACTTTGTTCCTGCTGGTATTTAGCGCCACCTCTGGAGTTATGAAGTGATACAAACAGCTAAAAAAAAACTTGTGTTGAGCCTGATCGCATGCATGGCAGCATTGTTAAGCACCGGCACTACCGCCAGAGCACAAGAGCCACAGAATGCCAAAACTCTCCAGCCCCAGGGATTAGAACATACTGGAATCTACGCCTTACAACGAATAGAACCTGACCTGACAGGCGAGGGCGTAAAGTTCGCCGTTATCTGCCGCAGCATTACCTATATCGACGATGAGCCACAAAACGATTACCGCCCCGGTATCGAACATAACTGCTTCAAAGCCGGTAGTCTCAGCTTTCACGACCAGGGACAACCGACCGCAGGAATTTCACCTCATTCAACAGCAATCTGCTCTATACTCCTCGGCGAGTACACCAACGCTTTTCATCCGCAAATAGGACAATTTTACTATCAGGGCACAGCACCGCAGGCCCAGGCTGATATCTACGAATTCTGGCATTTCTTAACCAATTATGTATTCGAGCACTCACCACCGGATGCAGATATTATAACAATCGGTAACGGCATTCAATTTGAAGACTGGTGGACAAGCGGTATTGAATCATTGGCCGAGCACTACGGCCTTATTATCGTCGCCGCCATAGGTAACGGCACCGATGCTCATGACCCTGTTCTGTATCCCGGTGCCGGTGCAAATATCATCGGAGTTGGGGTAATTGACTCTGTAAACACCGAAGACCTTGCTACCAATCTCGAACATTTTGCCTTGGCCTATCCGGAGCATTCGACTTTCGGCCCGACCGGCGATGAGCGATGCAAACCCGACATCGTCGCTCCCGGTAATTGCTTAGCTGCAAACGATGACAAACCCAACAGCTACGAACCAACCGGTAACTGGTCGAGCTTCTCGACCCCGATAGTTGCAGGAACAATCGGCCTGCTTGTTCAAAAGGCCAAACAGGATGCGAGCTTAAGTCCCGCTATCTCTCCGGAAGGCGGAAATTGCGTAATCAAAGCAATTTTGCTAAATTCCGCAGTCAAGCTGCCCTACTGGCACAAGGGCCTGCTACAAACCGACGATGACCACATCGCCCCTCTGGACTACATTCAGGGCGCTGGTATGTTAAACGCAGTCGGAGCTTACAACCATTTAATCGCCGGGCCAAACAAACCCGGTGACATTCCAACTACCGGCTGGGACTTAAACCTACTGGATAATACTCAGAGGCTCCAGAATGTGTACAAAATCACATTAGCGGAACCTGCCGATAAATTTATTACCGCCACAGCCATCTGGAACAAGCACTATAACAGCACCTATCCTTTTGAATCGGCCCCTGAGAGAGACGGCAACCTCCGCCTCGAACTCTGGGCCGTTGACCCAGGTAACCCCAGCAACGATTATCTGCTCGATTACAGCGACAGCAATGTTGACAACGTTGAGCACATTTATGTCCCCGCAGACCCCAACTATACTAACTACGAAATTATTCTGTCCTTGAACGACACTGACGACCCAGGAGAAATTGCCCTAATCCAGCGCTACGGCCTGGCCTGGAACATCAGCGATAAACAAGACAACGACAGTATCTTTTGGTATGACCTCAATGCCGATGGCATTGTTAACGAATCAGACTTTACTATTCTGCTCAATAACATCTTAAACAGCAAAAAATCACCGGAAAGTTACCTGCTCGGTGACATCAATGCCGACGGTGCAATCGACATCAACGATTTCAAAATCCTTATAGAGCAAAATAATCGCAAGGCCGATTGGTACACAAAAAAAGAAGATAAACCTGAATAACCTGCGCATAACAGACAATCACATTCAACACCGAAACGAATGTGTTCTTTAAGGAGGAATGGGGAATCAAAAAAACAATTCAAATAAAGTTTGTTCTTGCCGTTCTTTTTCTGGCGGCTTTTTCTTCGACAGCTTTTTCTCAGAAGCCCTGGAAATTCATTGTCACCTGCGACAGCCGTGGTAACGTCTATGGAATCAATCCGTTTATCCTTAGTGAGCTTGCTGCCGAGATAAAAAGCCAGGGAGTCGATTTTGTTATATTTTCCGGTGACCTGGTTTCCGGCTACCAGGCAATCGACACAGACGAATTCGAAGCTTATCTAAGTGCCTGGGTAGAAATAATGGAACCGGTTTATGATGCCGGTATCGCCGTCTATGTCGGCCGTGGTAATCACGAGCTTGGTGATGTATGGAGTCACTATCCTTATCCCGGTACCAGCCCCGACCCGAATGATAATAACATGCTGCGCTGGCTTAACGTCTTCGGCAGTAACTCTCATCCCAAACAGAAGCTGCCCGACAACGGCCCTGCAGATGAAAAATTTATGACCTATTCTGTTACGCACAAAAATGCCTTTATTGTTATGCTCGACCAATATGCCGGTATCAGGCATGATTTTCACCATAAGGTCAACCAGGAATGGCTGGATGACCAATTGGAATCAAATACTAAACCGCACATCTTCATCGTCGGACACGAGCCGGCTTTTAGAGCTTTACATTCCGATTGTCTCGACTACTATCCAGCCGAACGCGATGTGTTTTGGGCCGGCATTAAAAACGCCGGCGGACGAACATACCTTAGTGGCCACGACCACTTCTACGACCACGCACGCGTTGACGACAGCGATGGTAACCCTGACAACGACATTCACCAGTACATTATTGGAACCGCCGGGGCGCCGCCCTATACCTGGTCGCCGCCATACGACGGCAATAACAGTAACTATACTGTGGAACAATGGCACCACGCCGAACGGTACGGCTACGTCCTAATTGAGATTGATGAGCTTGATGTAACCCTGACCTGGATACAACGCCACACCAATAATTTGATTGTTCCGGGCATATATGAGCCTAACGAAGTATGGAGTTACAATGTCACTCCGAAGCCTATTGTGCTTTCACCAAATGGCATTGAAAACCTTATAGCAACAAGCAACCATACAATTACCTGGAAAATAATTGAAGACACCCAAACAGACTCCGTGATAATCGAGTATTCGCTCGACAATGGTCAAACCTGGCAGGAGATAGCCCAATCGCCCAATACCGGCTGGTACGATTGGGACCCAATTCCGCTCATTAACTCAGCCGAGTGTCTGATTCGTATTAGTGATTTAGATAATAAGCTCGTCAGTGACACAAGTGATAAGGCATTCACAATATCCCAGTGTCTTACAAAGCTCAAAGCCGACCTGAATGGTGATTGCTACGTTGACATCCTGGATTTTATAATATTAGCCGACGACTGGCTCAAATGCACAAATCTATTTGATCACGCCTGTGATTAGCATCAATAAACCCTAATAATTTGACCTTGAAATCCACCTCAGATAACCAAAAATCCTCCAAATGTTACACTATCCACGATATGCAATACGAAATATATTTTTTTCTTGATGTCCTTCTCTGCATTAGATATGTTAGGATAACTTTGAGGAGGCGTAAAAAAGAATGAATCCGTGGCTTTGTATTACCATTGTCCCTATGGTCTATTACTGTGCCCGTATATTCACGAGGTTGTTCACTTGCCAATTTGATCCAGCCGGAAAGTAGCAGTCGTTTCCTGCGCCGGCTCTTTTATTGTCCCTTTGGGCAGAAAGAAAGGTTTAAAATGAAATGGTTCAATGGTTACAGAATCAGGCTAATGTTAGTTGGATTTATCATCAGCGGGCTTATGGGTAGGGCTGGGATAAGTCTGGCGGCAGTGGACACCTGGACGTACAAAGCCGATATGCCTACTGCCCGGGGTTTCGTATCTGGTACTGTTGTAGATGGAAAAATCTATGTTATCGGTGGATTCCCATCTCATTACTCCGTAACACCGGCTAATGAAATGTATGATCCGACTACTGACACATGGACCAGGATGGCTGATATGCCATCCGGTCGGTGCGGTCATGCAACCTGCGCTCTTGACGGCAAGATTTATGTATTTGGAGGAACGAGCCCCGATCCGTATTCTACGGCCAAGAAGAACGTCTATGTATATGACCCACAAACAGATACCTGGACTCAGAAGGCTGATATGCCATATGCAAATGCATTATGTGGAATCGCTGTTGTAGATGGCACAATCTATCTTATAGGTGGGTCGCTCAGTGCATCGAGCCCACCAGTTTCAACCGTAATGGCCTACGACCCTGTTACGGAATCGTGGACACAGAGGGCCGACATGCCGACAGCCCGCGGTTTTCTATCTGCCTGCGCCATCGATGGAAGGATTTATGCTATTGGCGGAGCTCCACGGAACTACCAAGCGGTTTGCTATAAAAATGTTGAAGTCTATGATCCGGCAATGAATACCTGGACTCGCAAAGGAGACATGTCGACTGGCCGCGCTGCTTTAGGTACTTGTGTTGTGGATGGAAGAATATACGCGATTGGCGGTTTTTCGCCGGCGGGTGTGTTTACAACGAATGAAATGTATGATCCCGTTACGAATATATGGACCACAAAATCTCCCATGCAGCAAAAACGACTCATGCCCTTTATAGGTTCGGTTGTAGATAAAGTATATATAATTGGGGGATCATATCCGGATCCTCAAAATCAGCCTGTAATCCTTTCTACGGTGGAAGAATATGACACCGGGCTTTCTGTCCCGACGCCTGACTTCAACGGGGACGGAATTATCGACTGTGCAGACATGTGTATAATGATTGACCACTGGCACACCGACTATCCATTGTGTGACATTGCCCCGGCGCCTTGGGGTGACGGTATAGTAGATGTCCAGGATCTTATCGTTCTTGCTGAGCATTTATTCGAGGAAGTCCCGCCGTTTGAATAAGCTGAATAGGTAGCATACTGAAGGCCGGATGCAAGTAGTTTCTTCTCCGGCCTGATTGATGACGTCAGCATCTACAACCGGGCACTGAGCGCAGAGGAAATCGAGGCGCTTGCACAATAGTCATTTGACTATTGCATTACCGAACCAACATGTTCTATGTATTAAACGGTCATAGTCATTTGACTATTACTCTAAAGACTTCCTAAGCTGCAATTCTCGCTGAGCGGCAAATCTGTGTAATTCATCCTTTGTAACAGGACTACTGCGGAGAATGGATCCTTGCTTAAATCTGTGTAATCTGTGGAATCCGTGCTTAAATCTGTGAAATCCGTGGTTAAAAATCTTCTTTCAATTCTCCGCCATTTCTGATAAAAGTGCAACACGCAATACAATATGCGATATACAGCGGGTGGCATCCTCAAGCGCAGCGCCCCGCCTGAGCTTGTCGAAGGCTTGGGGATGGTTCTGAGCTTGTAGGATGGGTTTTAGCCCATCAAGAGATTGTTATGAAATTGATTATAGGAAAATCACGGTTAAAAGGAACGGTCGTCATTCCCGGCTCTAAGTCGCACACCATTCGTGCGGTCGCAATCGCCTCTTTAGCCGCCGGTGAAAGTCTCATTCGCAACCCTTTGGACTCAAGCGACACGCAGGCAGCAGTGCTCTGCTACCGGGCGTTAGGAGCTGCGATTGACACATCAGACCCTAAGCTCTGGAAGGTAACCGGCACAGGCGGCGAAATTAGCACTCCATCTGAAATAATCGACGTCGGCAATTCCGGCACAACGCTGCGTATCGCAATTGGCTCGGCTGCTCTGGCCGCACCCGGCCAGACCACAACCTTCACCGGCGATGAGCAAATTCAGACCCGGCCTGTCGGCCCGCTAATGAACGCTCTCAGTGAGCTCGGAGCGAAATGCACCAGCCTTAAAAACAACGGCAAAGTCCCTGTTGAAATAACGGGAAAACTAACAGGCGGAAAAACCACCATCGCCGCAACCACCAGTCAATACCTGTCCAGCCTGCTCTTATGCGCACCGCTGGCGTCAAAAGATACCGAAATTGACGTTACTCTGCTTAACGAGCCGGGCTATGTGCAAATGACACTCGACTGGCTCGATAAACAGCAGATAGAATACGAAATCACTGATTTACACGGATTCGCCACAGATTTAATCTGTGGAAATCGCCGTAAGGAATCTGAGTTAATCTGTGTAATCAAAATCAAAGGCAATCAAAGCTACAAGCCCTTCGATGCCACAATCCCCGCCGACTTTTCCAGTGCAACGTTTTTCCTTTGCGCCGCCGCTATGTCCGCAGAGGAAGTAACCTTGCTTGGGCTGGATTTTGCAGATAGTCAGCCGGACAAAGCTGTGGTCGATTACCTAAAGGCGATGGGTGCCGATATTAGTATTGGACCAAATTCAGTAACGGTTAAAGCTGCAAACCTCAAAGGCGCCGAGCTTGATATGAACAAAACTCCCGATGCGCTGCCCGCTATGGCCGTTACCGCCGCTTTCGCTGAAGGCTCAACCAAACTGCTGAACGTCCCCCAGGCACGCAGCAAAGAAACCGACCGAATCAAATGTATGGCCGAAGAGCTGAAAAAAATGGACGTGGATGTTGAAGAATTGCCCGACGGCCTTATAATACGGCACAGCAGGCCCAAACCCGCTGAACTGCACGGCTGGGCCGACCACCGAATCGTAATGGCTTTGTCCTTGGCAGGCCTGAATTTAGACGGTCAATGCACCATTGATACCGCCGAGGCAATCAGCGTTACGTTTCCCAACTACGTGGAATTGATGAAGTGTATCAATGCAAATATGGAATTAACAGTTTAATGGATATTACTTAGTTATGTCATTCCCGCGGAAGCGGGAATCTATACTCTAACGATTATTCACTAATCCCTATGACCGAATTAAGAACAGCTAATTTTAAATTGAGAAGCAGAAGAATAGAGGTGTTATCATGACAAAACAAAATCCTTTCGCAGTCCTAATCTTCTTTATAATTTTTGGTGTTGGTGCAGTGCTGGCATATGCCATGTTTACTGTTTCCGGTAACCCTCAGAGCATTTGGATTGGAGTTGGTGCTTTTATTATTGCCATAGTTGTCTCTCTCGCCATTAAGGTTGCGAATCAATGGGAAAGGGTCGTAGTGTTAAGGTTGGGAAAATTCCACTCTCTGAGGGGGCCGGGCCTATTTTTCATTGTCCCTATTATCGACTCCTTGCCGTATTGGATTGACATCCGAGTTATAACTACTTCTTTCAAGGCAGAAAAAACTCTTACCAGAGACACGGTTCCAGTGGACGTGGACGCTGTCCTTTTCTGGAAGGTTCTGGATGCCCAAAAGGCAGCTTTGGAGGTAGCTGACTATCAGAGCGCTATAAGCTGGGCCTCTCAAACTGCCTTACGGGATGTTATCGGTAAGACAATGCTGTCTGATATGCTTGAGGGAAGGGAAAAAATCGACTCCGAACTGCAAAAGATAATAGATGAACGAACAGAGCCGTGGGGAATTAATGTTCTTTCTGTCGAGATCAGGGATGTTCTAATCCCTGCAGCTTTACAGGATGCTATGTCGATGCAGGCACAAGCAGAAAGAGAACGTCAGGCCAGAGTCATTCTCGGCGATTCAGAGCGACAGGTCGCTGAGAAATTTAAAGAAGCGGCCAAGTTCTACGTTGGCGATAATACTGCTTTTCATCTCAGGGCTATGAACATGCTTTATGAGGGTTTGAAAGAGAAAGCTACTATAGTACTCGTGCCCAGCACCGCTCTTGAAACCATGCAATTGGGTAGCATTGCCGGTGTAACCGCACTGTCAAAGCAATTGGCTGAAGAGCTTAAAAACGAAGAAAAAGAGAA
>Ga0315544_1003505_pt1 | contig 10333 bp, 12 predicted proteins | sample SalMarSW160130MG_2_FD_202543 | JGI IMG/M metagenome (GOLD analysis project Ga0315544, IMG submission 202543) | Salt marsh sediment microbial communities from the Plum Island Ecosystem LTER, Massachusetts, United States - Salt Marsh Sediment SW1601-130 ... | reverse complement strand
ATAGTATGGTGGCTTCATCTATTACGGGAGCAGTAGTGGGAGCAAGAATCCATCTTGTTGGAGTCAGGGACGGCAGTTACGTTTACATTTATATTAATGGGGTACAAGAAGGAAGTGATAGTAATGCTACTGTTGGAAGTTGTGATAACAGTGATGATTTGAATATCGGCCGATATGGTGGAGGTGAAAGCTCAAATATAATTGTCAAAAAAGCAGCCTTGTACAATCGTGCCTTATCTTCTTCTGAAATAGCCTTACTCTACCGAGAGCCGTTTTGCATGTTTGAGCAAGCGATGAGGCCGAAGTTGATAGGTGGCCAAATCGTCAATCTTGCGGGCAGTTCCGTAGCTTTGTCGTCCTTAAGCGCAACATCAAAAGCAATGCGAAAAGTAGGTGGAAATGTAGTAAGTACTACCAATGTCGCAGCAATACTAAATTTGATTCGCAGCTTACTATACATCGAAAGTAATTGGAAAAGAGAAGCGCTTTTTAATGGAATGACTGCTAATGCTTTTAAGCTTGGTACGACCTTAAGTTTAGGTTGGTTCTGGGTTCGTGTTGCCGGCTGCTCTGTGCTCTACCGCGGTTCAAGTATGGGAGAAATAGATTTCGTGAATATATTGGCTGTTGCTGAGCAGGATGCTTGTGAAATCTCACCACCGACCTATATTTCACACAACAGCGGTTCGACATACTTTTATGTTGTTCGTCGATTTAACAATTGTGGCTATCAGGAATGTACCTTAGCTGCTTCGGTGAAGATTTCAATAAAATCAAACGGTGAGTTGGCCCAGCCGCAACCAAACAAAGTTTTCGATTCAGGAGCCGAGCTCGTAGATGGCAACAAGATAAAGCTTGTCTGGTTTTATTGTCCCCTCGAACAAAAGTCGCAACCTGATTGCTTCAATGTTTACTATGATGACCGGACCGGACAAATCGATTATCAAACCCCTCTTGCCACAATCGGTTACAAGGGGCGAAAGTTTTACAGCTACCAATGTGGGGCACTTGAAGCAGGCAGGCACTTGTTTGCTATAAGGACCGAAGATGTCAGCGGTATAGAAAATAGTTCTTTAGCACGGCTGAGAATCCAATTCGTTCCCACAAATCCGGACGCGATTGAGATTTTAAGTGCCGAAGGAGTCTGACACACTGATAGAAAAACGGATTTGGTGCATACGAAACTCCCAGTGAAACTGGGAGCTAAATATATGATACACAATACGATATACAAAACTATGTCTAACAGAATCGACTTTTTCCAATCAGCACAAACACAACTGGCACTTCCGGCCGCTTCTATTTCAATTTTGGTCGATGGGACATTGTGTCCAGCGCTGGAACCGGTAGAGATTATTCGCGGCGGTTGGCCGGAATTTAGCTGGGCCAGATTGGCTTATAATGCTGCTGCGTACCCAGATTCCGGCTTGACAGCTGCCGAAGAGATCGAGACCTTATTTGCTATGGGAAAGACTGTTTGCATCCGGCAATATTTTAACGGTGTCCCGCCGGGTGCAACAGCTTTTAGTTTCCCAATCTTTTGCGGTCAAATAGAAAGCATCGATATAAAGTTGGCGCCCGACGGTGAAAAGGCCGAAGTAGTAGCGAGAGATTCCAGCGCAAATTTAAAGCGGATCACAGTTTATGGCCAGCGTTTGGCAGAGGCAAGTAACTCCAGTCTGTTTTTGGCTGGTCTTGATACAACATTTAATCCGGATGGTGAGGCCAATGCCAATCCGGAACCAATTGAAGTTAATGGCAAAAGCTACACAAGCTTTTGCGCTGAACCATCGCAAGGCAAACTCTGGAGCTATGCAGAAGTAATTGATTACCTGCTTTGTGAATATTTAACGGCAAGTCAATTACAAACGCCGAGCATAGGTCAACTGAGGGCATTGACCGAGAACCAAGTAGTTCGCGACCTCGATGTCACAGGATTAAATCTGATAAAGGCCCTGTACCGATGCTGTGAGAGGATCGGCTTGAGGTTCAAGTTCGTCCCTCGGCTTGTGCCTACCGGTCCTGGCCAGGCAATTGTGTTTTATAAAGCTGGCACAGGCAGAACCGTTGAGCTGAATTGCCAGCAAGCTGGAGAACAGTTCAGCATATCAAAGACAAATATCGCAGCTTTGCACAGCAAGAAAATTTTTTGGCCAATAACGCACAAGTATATTGGTCAAGGCGACTTCAAAATTATAGAAGCGACCTTTGAGTTGGTAAAGTCTTGGGATGGCAGCCTTGAGGACATCAGCTATGATAAATTTTCACCCTCGACCAATCCTGATTTCTATCAGGTAAAAGATGTATATCGCAAATGGTGCCTTAACGAGGCGGGGAACTATAGTGGCGCTCCATACAATCAGGGTGATGCGTTTGACTTTTCCAAGATTTTCGGCAGCAGTGATTTCGCTCGTAGCAGTAGGCGCTTCCGACCAACTTTAACCACCGATAAACAGGGAAAATCATTAGGTTATTTTCTCCAGGTATCGTTCGATGACGGTTTGCATTGGTGGCAGTACCTTCATGCTTTTAATATCCTGCTCAATGAGTGCGGACTGTGGCTCAGCAGTGACCAGCTCGATGTTGATACCTGGGTGGCGGCGCTGAAGGGAGTGTTGAAATTCAGAATAACCGCCTCGGTAATCAGTGATGAGAGATTAACTTGTATAGTTTCCGATGGGCCTGTCAATTCAACAGTTCCCGTGGTTGAGCATATTATTACGCTGCCCCGTCAGTTCAAGTATCGCAGGGTTTCGGACCAGAGCATCTTTGCGGATCCTTATGATGAGACGCTCGGCACTGCGGACGAGGTCGATGATACCGATGCTTTGTATGAGTTTGTCCGGCACAGGGCAGCGGTTTCGTCCGAGACCATCGAGACCATTGACATACAAACACCGAATCTTGTGTTTGATTACAAAGTTGGTGACAGAGTAAGCACAAGTCCCGAAAGCAGAGACCTTTTGGCCTGCAAGAGCGATAACCGAAGCAGAAGCTGGATAGAACGAGTGCAGATGGATTTTGAAAAGCAGTGTACGAATTTGAAAATCGTTCGACAAAGGGGCTGAGAATTATGGTCAGCGGAGAGAATATTGTAGATGGTCAACAAATACTGGAAAGACTTGCTCGGCAAGGCTCTGAGCAGATTCAGGAAATATCCGTTGTCACTTCACCCGGCGCCAGGACGGCTGCGTGGGCCGTCAAGGTCAAAAGTAATTCGTCATACAATTTCTATAATGTCGTCGCAGTAGTGATAGGTGATGCCGGCTCGATACCTGTTGAAATAGGTCAGCAAACGCTGGCCGTCAATCTGGCTGAATCGTTTCAGCAACAAGGATCCCTGTCGGCAGGAACGTATGCGGTAATGTTCAGAGTCGGCGACAAAAACGTATTCCACGTTAAACCGTGACCGTTGTCCCGTGACCCAAGCGACGAGTTACAAACCATCAAATACGAGGTAAGTGATGCCTGAGGTGAATTCCAAATCGTGGCAATTTAATCGGCAGATAAATGTTTCTGTGCTGGTTCAGTTGGTGCTTTTGGCTTCTTTGATTGTTGGCAGTTGGATCAATTTGCAAAGACAGCTTGATATTTTACAGCGGGACGTGGGTATGCTGTTGCAATGCCAAAAGAATTTTGAGCAAAAGCTCGAATCTCTCTGGAGCAAAAGCATCTCATACGAGTATCGCCTGCGGGCAATGGAGAAAGTGTCTGAAGGAAGCCGATGAGGCCTTCTAAGCATACTGCATTACCAATTAACGCAGTTACATTTTCGGGGCTCACGGCGGTTTTTAAGGATATTCCAAACACCGGGTGTTTCTCTGCAAAGGCTGATAGAAACATCCTGGTCAAAGCTGCGAATAGTATCGATTAAGAAATTATAAAATTCGACACGTTGTTTTGGCCGATAACGGAGCTTACCATCTGAAGCCCCTCTAACAAAGTGATAATCGAAGAGCTTTCGAGCACGATTGCCATACGCACCTGTAGCAAGGCGAAAATGGCCGGGTAAAAGCCTTAACATTCCAAGAGTTATGTTCTCGGGCCTTATGGCAGTTAAGGTCTTTTGGATTAAATCGGCATACCCATCTTCCCAGTTTGGGTAGAGAATGCCGGGGTCAATGCGAATCCGGATTCTGTAACCATGGTCCTGACATTGCTTGGCTGCCCTAACACGTTCGTCAAGATCGGCTGTACCTAATTCATATCGCCGGATTATCTGCTGAGCGTTGAGGCTCCAGGAAACAACCGTGTGACTATTGGATTCAACAACTAACAGATTATCGACATTACTGCTTTTAGTAAGCAGCATTAGAAAGCCATTGGAAAACGAAGAGAAAAATGGAATTAACATTGTTGTAAGATTGGTTATGTGGTCAAGCGCGAGACTATCGACCATTTCGCCCATATTGAAACTAATTTTGCCGTGAGAGTTGGCTAATGTTTTTCGTATTTGCCTGAACATAGTATCGTAATTTATGTTCATCTTAATAAATGGGGCATATTTGCGATAGACAAATGCCAGATAGCAATATGTGCAGTAGTAGGGACAGCCGTTCGAAACAGGAACCAATTTGTAGTAAGGACAGCAACGGACGTTAAAGCCAAGCCGACCATCGAAATGTCCTACAAAAGATGAGGTTTGGCCTATCATCAAAGTTCTTTTCCCGGCCAGCAATGCTTGAGCTGGTGACATATCTGGCGAAGGGGGCTTTCTCTGTTGCTTTATTACCTGGACCTTGGCTGATGGAAACAATTCCAAGATTCGCTGGGCCTCAGGGTTATCTGCCACTTTTTGCCATAATAATATAGTCTTGGGTCTGAATGTTTTCGCTGTGTCCATAGCTAAATTCTGTATACAGAGCTTAGATTTTTTTCAGTCTCGTGGAACAGTATTATACCGGAAAAACGTAAACTTCATTCAAAATTAAGGGGCGAAATGATGAAAAAGGCAGGAAAGTGCAAAAGTGCAAAAATGCAAAAAAGCACAAGACTTTTGGGTTACGTACTTATATGCTTTTTATTTGCCGGATGCGATAGTCTGCGTTTTGCACCAACTGAGGCACAAAAGCAGAACGCCTGGCTGCACAACCGCACAGCAATAATGGCAGCCGAAACTGCAAAGGTGGAAGATGCCTCAGAACAATTGCGGGCATTGACGCAGCTAAGCGAAGTGCAGAGCCGAGCGTTTAGTTCTCATTATGGTCTTCCGAAAGAATTTCCGCAGGCCGAAACCGCTGAAGATGTTCTTACCGAATCGAACTGGCAGCTTGCCCGTACTGCTTTGCAGCAAGGAGCCGAACGGCCTGATGCCTGGGAAGTTGCCGACTCTATGCTGGAATTGGGTATCGGGATTTGTGCGTTGCTTGGTGGAGTTTATGGAACAAGAGCGGTTGGATTCTTAAGACAAGCAAGGACAAAATCGAAAGCCCTGCAGGAGATTATCGCCGGAAACGAACTTTTCAAAAAGCGAAACGAGTCTTCTGCCTCTGCATTCAAACAAGCCCAAAGCAACCAATCACCCCAAACCCGCCAAATCGTAGCGGAATTGAAAGTCTAAATAGCATATAGTCACGCACATTTACTCATCATCTTGGTCGGGCGAATACCATTCTATATCTGAAGGCTCTTTGAACAGAGAATTGCAATGATGGCGGATATAAGGAATGAAAACTATATTGATGCTGATCGGCTTGCGGAAGAGTTCCTTATAGTGAATTGCGTATGGGACCCGGCGGATAAACTATGGCAGGATGGTGAGACGTTGCATCCGGCTTTGGAACGTCACCTATCGAGGGAGGCATTTGAGCAGGGCGATTTTACACTTCGCTACTGGCGGGACACGTTCTATAAATGGGACGCTGGCCGGTACTTTCCGGTCTCCGATTCGGATATGAAGTGCTGCCTTTTGAGAAGAGCTATCCAGAACATTTGCAGAATCCGCACCTTGTCAACGAATTGTCAGCAGAGCTTCCCGGCATTTTAAACTGGGCGTTCAAAGGCTTGAAATCGCTAAGGCAGGCAGGTCGATTCACAATTCCGCAAAAGTGCAGACAGGCGTCTGAGCAGTATCGCCGGGATGTCAACCCGGCACGTGCGTTTCTGCTGGATAACTATGTCGCCTATTTCGATTATGACGGCTTGCCTACGCAGGAAGTCTATGCCTGTTATGTCGCTTGGTGTCAGAACAATGGCTATAGGCCTTTAAACAGTAACAACTTCGGCAAAGAGGTCAAAAGAACTCTGCCTGGCGTCCGTAAAGGACAAAAGCGAGAAGGACTACAGCGAATGAACGTATATTATGGTCTTGCAGTTCAGGAAGGCTCAGAGGTTGCCGTCGAATCTGTTGAAGGTTGTCAACAATGGCAATAAGAAATCCTATATTGTTTAAAAAGTAAATGGACATGGACATAGAAATAAAAAAAACAGTTGAGATTTGTCATTGCCATCATTGCCACCAATGCCAGGTCGGCTCGTTCGAGGACCGGCAGAAACGATGGACTTCCGAGCCGGTGCTGATAAGTGAAGTTTTGCCTGTTGTAATGTGGGATATCAAAATGCGGATGCACCGGCACAATCGAGTAGAAGCTGGTATTGATATAGCCGATTAAAAGAGTAGATTGGGACAGTTTACCTTTCAAAATAACGGTAAAAATCCTTACGGTGTCCGGCTCTTACGACAAGAACAAGGACCTGTCTTTCTTTAACTGTGTAAGCTATGCGGAAATTGCCCGAACGGATCTTGAAGAACTCAGGTTTGCTTTTTATTGCGTCGCCCTTGCTGTGAGGATTTTCAGCCAAAGAGGAGATTTTGTTCATTATTTGCCGTTGATTTTTTTTAGCCTGTTTCCTTATAAAATCAGCGGCTGTATCTGCAACCTTAATCTTGTAAATCTTCCCTGATTTAGCCATTCGTCATTACTGTTTATAATCCAAGCTCTTTTTTGAGACTATCGAAGCTAATAAACTTGCCTTTTTTCAATGCCTCTTTAGCAAGCTCCAAATCCATCTGGTCTTCAAGCTGTTCGAGCAGCTTTATATCATCGATTGGTACAACAGCGAATAGTGGTTTATTATTGCGTTCGACATAAATCCGCTCTCCTGCATAAGCAACTTTATTAGCATAATCCGATATATCTGAACGAAATTCACTTACTTTTACAACTGTCATTGGCGTACCCTTTTTAAGTATATTTTGTACGTATATATCTATTCGTACAAATTGTACAAAATGTTCAAATAAAAGTCAACATTTTTTCAGAAAAAACCTTAGTAAAGTTACTTTTTATCAAAAAAAGCCCATTTTTTGCGTGATAAGGAAGGATTTCCAAGCCAGAAAACCACTTAAACTGTTCGTTTATAACGCTATCAATTGATCATATTAGGTCCGGATAAAAAATCCTATGTGCCGAAGCTGATAGGTGAGGTTTTGCCTGTTGTAATGCGGGATATCGAAAAACGTATGCAGGAGCACAAACGATGAGAACGGATTCCTTGACGCTGGCGAGTGATTCTGATATTCTGCGCTTGTAATAAGAATCGAATCTTTCAAAGAGACAGCCTTATGAATTTCAAGATATCTCTGGCTCAGTGGTCTTTTCACAGAAGGCTTTTCGGCCGGCAGGAGCCGAAACTGGACAATCTCGACTTTGCAAAAGAGGCCCACAGTTTTGGCATCAACGCGGTCGAGTACGTTAACATATTCTTCAAGGACAAGGCCAACAATACCAAATACCTGGCTGAGATGAAAAAACGCGCAGAGGACCTCGGCGTCAAATCGCTGCTGATTATGTGCGACGGCGAAGGTAGCCTCGGCGACCCAGACCGACGCCTCCGTACCCAGGCCGTCCGCAACCATCATAAATGGGTCAGAGCTGCCAAATACTTAGGCTGCCATTCCATCCGTGTCAACGCCTACTCGAAAGGCTCATACGACGAACAGCTTGAATTGGCCGCTGACGGATTACGGGGCCTCAGCGAATATGCCGCCAACCACAAGCTCAACGTAATTGTCGAAAACCACGGCGGTCTATCGTCCAATAGCCAGTGGCTGACCAGTGTCACTAAAAAAGTTGACCTGCCCAATTGCGGGACGCTGCCCGACTTCGGCAATTTTCCACCTAATATCGACTGCTACGACGCTGTCAGCAAGCTAATGCCCTATGCCAAAGCGGTCAGTGCCAAGAGCTATGACTTCAACGAAGCCGGCGACGAGACAAAGATTGACTACTACCGAATGATGAAGATTGTCCTTGATGCCGGCTACAAAGGCTATGTCGGCATCGAGTACGAAGGCGAAAGACTCAGCGAAAACGATGGTATCTTAGCCACGAAACGACTGCTGGAAAAGATTCAAAAGCAATCTATCTAAGCTTGAAACGAGCATCGAGTATGATTGTCGGCGTACTAACAGCTCATTTATCTATGCAGGGGATAACTTCGCTAAAGGGAAAAAGAAGCATCGTCAAAAGCCTGATCGGCCGATTGAAAAGCAGGTTCAATATCTCGATTTCCGAAGTCGACCATCAGGACAGTAAGACCAGCGCCGTAATCGGTATATCAATAGTCAGCAACGACACCCACTTCATAGACCAGCAGTTTGACGCCATTATAAATTTTATGCGCAACGATGGCCGATTCTATCTCAGCCAAATCCAGCGGGAAACCTTCTCGTAAAATCAGCGTCTTGTGAACTTATCAAATACCGTGATGACGGGCAGGACGTTGCCGTCATCATCGAACATGCCTCTTCTTCGAAGACCTCCCATGACCGCGGGCTCCCACCAAAATACGCCTTTGCCTCTGTTGTAAGGAGTGTTAAGAACAACTCGATTTACCTCATCCAGAAACTGTCTCTGTCCTTCAGGGGTCTCCGGAAAAGGCGCTTTCTTATTTTTGTATTCGGCCGGTCTCCAGTTGTAGGCCGCCTCCACAATGATAATGTCCTTCTGGTACTCGTTTGCCATGAAGATCATATTGTCCCTGAGTTCAAGCAAAGTACCGTGCCACCACGGGTAGTAGGACTGCCCAATGATATCGTAGTCAACGCCATAGGAGTGCCACTTGTCAAAGAAGGCCTTTGTCCGGTTCTTGCTGCCGCCCTTATCGATATGGACCATAATCAGGGGACGTTGACTGTTGCCCCGGCCGGCATCGACACCATTAATCCCGGCCTTCATCAGCTCTGCAAAGTTGTCCCAGTTACCGGGCAGTTTACCGTCCGGCCAAAGCATGCCGTTGGAAACTTCGTTACCAATTTGGACCATGTCCGGCAGGGCATTGGCATCCCGAAAGGCCATGATCGTGTCCCGGGTATATTCAAACACCGCCTGCACCAGCTCCGCGTGTGATTTATCCTCCCAGGCCTTGGGAATGTATTGTTTGCCCGGATCGGCCCAGGTATCGGAGTAGTGGTAATTCAGTAAAAACCTGAAACCAAGTTTCTTCGCTTCTTTAGCCAGAGCGATGGTGTATTCCAAATTGTTCGGCAGGCGCGTGGGAGTGTGGAACAATCGCAGCCGAATCCAATTGTAGCCGTGCTCTTTAAATATCTGAAGGCCCGGCTTGCCTTGGCCATTGTCCTTGAACACAACTCCCCGCTCCTCAGCCTGCTTGAGAAAGGAAAGATCTGCACCGATGGCGTAATCTGCTGCGCAGGTTAATCCACAAACAGAGGCCTGCACCACAACCCAGACTATGACTATCATAGACAGTGAAACCTTGTTAAGTTTATTTTTCCTTTTCATTATTTTCGCCATTTCTTCCCCACTGATATTTACATTTTCACATTTGAAATCAGGTAGTATTACAGAATCTTATCGACAATAAAGCTTGCGCCGAGAAATATATCCACCGCCGTTGCCGCATAAAGGACGACCTGTCGTAACTGCCGCATTCGTAATTTCGCTCGTATCATAAAGAAAATAATCGCAGCTACAATCGCACCGAGCACATACATTTTTCCGGCTTCGGTAAAGAGTTTTGCGTATCCTGCACCCAGTCCTAAAAATGTCTGAAAATATTTTGTTGCCAACAGTAATGTTACAATGGCAAGAGCGCACAAAATCGCCACGGCAGCCAGGACCCATCCACGGTCGGCAAATCCGGCACAGGCGAGTCCCTGCATACCTTCGCCAATGAGCACCGAGCAGCACAAAATAGGTATGGTGAACCAGATAATCGGGCTGACCGCAAAGAAAGATTCGTAAAAGGCTAAAGTCGTCCCGATAGCAAAAATTACTATTACGCCAAACCGCCGAGCAACCAGCAGCATAGAAAAACCCACAATCAACGCCGCCACTGGAATGTGATAAAAGCCGATTAGAGTTGTGTT
>Ga0315544_1003504_pt1 | contig 10336 bp, 10 predicted proteins | sample SalMarSW160130MG_2_FD_202543 | JGI IMG/M metagenome (GOLD analysis project Ga0315544, IMG submission 202543) | Salt marsh sediment microbial communities from the Plum Island Ecosystem LTER, Massachusetts, United States - Salt Marsh Sediment SW1601-130 ... | reverse complement strand
TGACATCCACGAAACCATCCTCACCGGGTTCATACAGGATTTTACGGGGGCGGACTTTAGTCAGGGCCAGTCCCTCATCCAGGCACTCCAGGGATAGGCCGTATACTCGAACTGTTTTCAGTTCACCCGCTGTATTATTCCGGTACTGGATGACGCATTCCATCTCCCCAGTCGGCATGGATATGTCCATTGACAATGCGTAAACAGAGTCATCCCGTGGCAGATCAGGACCAGTGATTTCATAAGAGAATGGGGTACGGACCGATGCCACCCAGGAGACAAGGACAAACTCAATAAGAGTGTCATCTGTCCCAAAAGGGGGAGTACGGATAAGGAACGATACATGATAGTGCCCGCCCTCTACGACCAGATGGTAGTACCAGGCTAAAGAACCTTGGTTGCTGGAAGTCGGTATGTCGGCATAAGAGCCATAACTATCACTCCCGAACACTGCATCGGCTGGTAGTCCCAGCGCATCGGGTCCAATGAAATAATCCTTTCCATATCCCAGTCTGTTGATCCCTACAAGGAACATCCCTATCAGCACTAATGAGAGTCTTGATCGCATTTTTCCTCCTCCAGATTGTGTTGGTCAGGCAATGACATATAGGAAGCACCAGGAGTAGACAGCCGAACCTCATTGCTATCAGACCGATAGGAAATTGAATTTCCACCTATATATGATTATATCACATGTGAGTAGAGCAATTCAAGGGTGAAATCACTCAAACGGGGGGGTCTCATAAGATTCTCCGCAGTAAATCCTTGTATAGCCATGTGAAATCAAGACTATATTGTCACCGCAGAAACCATATAAAATCCTTTTTCTCAACTAAAAGCTTTCGATTAGCTTTGCAAGGTATAATGGTTCGTATATCTTTTAAATAGTGACATGCAACCGGCGAAAGGTATTTAATAATATCTATGATGATTTGCTGAAATTAGTATTAAAGGTATTTTTGCGGGGGTCGGACTTATCGAGGTTCCTGTAAAGAAACTTCAAGTGCCTTGGAAAATTCCGTCTTTTTATCATTGATTGAGTTTTGAGAGATTGCAGGATATTCTTTTTCCGACGGCAGGTCCTTTTCTTTCTCGCTGACGGTTTCGGTGCTCATTTGAGATTGTCCGGGCAGCTCTCTCATCATCCCCAGCCATGCCATCTTAAAAGCCTCTTCCATAGAAATCGGCGTTTCTGCAATACACTCGTTCGCTATGGTTACATCAGAGGTGGCACTGAATACTTTACGACCTTTCCTTGTATCCCAGATTTCCATCCCCAGCATTCCGTTGACTATTTGTGTGTGGAGAAATTTTACGCCGACCACTGAAAGCCTTCCCGTGCTCCAGCGTCTGATGTCCAATAGACAGGGTAGAATAATATAGTCGGCCCCGACTTCGTTTGCCAGGAACTCAAGGTCCGACTTTCTGAACATACCATTTTGTTGATAGAATTCTCTCATCTCCGCTTGTTTCTGGCACAGGTCCTTTTCATTTAATATGTTGGTAAAATCAGTAAACGACAGAACCTCAATTCCCTCGGTGGATATGCTAATCTCATCCGGCTTTTTCCCCAAACCAAGGAACGCCAAAGATAATGAGTCATCACCGTGGCTCAAGTCTTCCTTTACGGCTCGCGCCAAAGAATCAGAGACTGAATTTCTGTGTTGTTCCTGGCCGGTACTTGTTTCAGCCAATAGAATGAAAATCTTTCCTTTTAATTTCTCGGTTAACTTGTATTCTTCGGAAACAGGGGAGACCCTGACTGTCTGAGCTTGTTGTTCTAAAGTTCTCGAACAACCATATAAAGGCAGCAAAACTATTAAAAGCAGCATTAATTTGAAACCCGATTTGGAATTTAGCTTTTTCATTTTCTATCATCTCTCTCTTGAATTTTGGTATTATTACCCGCTATTAATTAATCTCTGGAATAGATACTATCTTATTGATTTCCCTGGAAGTTTTTTACCTCCCCCAAAAACGCAGATGAGTAAATCAAATAAAACTACAGATTAATTTGAAAAGTCAATAGAAGCGATTTCAAGGAACTGCTCCGCTTATACCACCCCGCCGTGATCTGTATAAACGTTAATATATCATATTGTTTCATGAAAGTCAAGAAAATTATGTGAAAGACGCCGCCTGTTCGCTCAACTTTAATAAACTTCCATAATAAAGCGTCACTATGCTGGGTGTTTACGGAGAATTCTATATGATTATCGGGCTGTTCAACATTGAAAAAGTAACAAACGTAAGAAAAAAACTCGATTGTTCATTATTTATAACAACCTGAATTATCATGGTGAACCTGTCAGTGGAAGTGATGCGATTTCATCACACACTACAAAGTCACGGTTATTAAAAAGGCAGAATTCAGCCATGGTACTCCGTTGTGGATGCAGTCCTCGATTCCGAAGAGGAGGATACGCCGATATAATCCGGTATTGGTATGGGAATTTATGCCTAAACTCTCATGCCGGATACGGTCGCTTCGAATACAAGGATATCGTCAACGACTCCCTGAACGGCTATTGTGACAAGTGATGTGCGTTTTTTCCGTTTGTATTTTTTGACAATGCCCAGCAAATACAATCTTTTACCCGGTTCAATTACTGAACGGAACTTCGCAGACTCTATTCCCGCAAAGCCGATAAATCCCGGTTCCTGGCAAATCTGTTTCATATAGAAGCTTGCGAGCTGAGCGGCCGCCTCGACCATTATCACAGCCGGCATCAGGGGTCTGCCCGGGATGTGACCTCTTATCCAGAATTCATTCTCTGTTACGTCTTTGTAACCTAAAATCAGGTTTTTTTCCTTGTCGTACCAGATGATGCCGTCGAGCTGCTGCATCTCGTATCTTTGCGGATTGGCCTTGCAAATCGCTTCATTATCGAATACAGGCTTTATCTTGAGGTCGATTTGCGATAAATCGAAAAATAAAGGAGGTGGCATTATGAACCTTTATAAAAAATCCAAGCTCACGCATTGTGTATTGGGACACTGTTCTTTATACACAATGTTCCGATACGCAATACTTCAGGTAAGTTCCGCCATGCTTAAATTAAGATATAAGCCGGCGTTTGAGATAGTTGCGAAAATTCAGTCGGTCGATCTGATTTCGAGCACACGATTGCGAACAAATTGAGAAGCCTGCTTGATTTTCTGCATCTGCTTGCGAACTCGTGTTCCTGCGGCCTTATTTCCGCCCTCGGCTTTACCTATATCAGCTTCAATTTCCGCAACCAGTATTTTGAGGTCTTCGTATTCTTGCATTAGAATAATCTCCTTTGCCAGTTTATAACTATTATTATAGCAGATTAAAACGCCCAAGAAAACTAACTGGGCGGGAATACTTTGTCAAAGAAAAAAGCCCTTTTTTTGTAAAAAAACAATATTTTTTATCTATATTATGGGTATAATTTTTTGGTTAATTCTGCAATTCTCTGACCGCGTCGTATGCATTGTTTCTCAACACGCTGGTCGGGCTTGCCGATAGAAACCGGTCCATAGTGGTCGCCGCGAGGGTCGCCCTGTACAATCATTCCACTGATGAGCATAGCCTCAATTATTCCCATTATTGTGGTTTCGTTTCCCCCGCCGATGTTTGCTGAGCTGGAAAATGCCGCCCCGATTTTACCGTCGAGCTGGCCGTGCCGGCTTACAAGGTCATCGATTAAGCTCTTAATCGGCCCGGCCATATGGCCGTAATACGTCGGCGAGCCAATAACTATCGCATCGTAACTAAAGATATCTTCAGAAGTTATATCGCTGACAGATTTGCATTCTGTCGGTAAATCGGCTTGGTTCATAGATTTGGCTATTATCTCTGCCATTTCTTTGGTGTTACCGCTTCGCGAATAATAAACAACTATTGCCTTTGACATGTCAACTCCTTTATTTTCAGCGTAATTTCCACGGGTAATTGAGGTTTTCTCTGTTTGGTATCCTCTTGTAAATGATTTTTATGGATAATTCTCACAAAGCCTGTTGTGAACTCATCTTCGCAGGTATCCAAGCTTATCCGGCAGTGGAACGTTATTACCGAATTTATCCTCTCCATATCCGGATTCCGCCAGGAACTTAATATCGTTTAACACCCGCTTATCACCTTCAAATATTGCGGTAATGTGAGATTCCACGTCGATTTTACCTATTGCAAGCAGTCTGGCCATCTCGTCGATGACCTTCTCAGACAACATTCCCTGCTTTCGAGCCGGTTCTTCCGGCAGTTTCAACGGCTGCTCGTACATGATTAATTTACCACGTCCGGCCATAGTTAGCACAATACTGAGGACAATGGTATTCAAGTCAATATCGCCGGTTTCCTCCTGGATGAGATTAAGACGAACGATTTCTTCTTTTAACCAGAGCCGTTTTTGTGCGTTTATCTTCTCGTTGGCCCGGAAAAAATCGAACGGCACGCGGGCGTTGTAAACTTCGTTATCTAAATACATCCCAACTTCACTTCCATAGTGCCGCACAATCTTTGCAACCAGTCCGGATGGGCGAACGTGAAAGCCGCGATACTGAGGTATGGGTATCTCAATACGGATAACTTCTGCGTAACGCTTGAGCATTTCCTGGCAGAGATGTACTGCACAATCTATAAACAAACTTATATGAGTGATTGAATAGTTCATTAGAATTGCTAATAATTCGACGTCTTTCACCAAAGGCTTCAATCTTGTCCGGGAATTACATGTTTGCTTTTTCATGTGTCGTTCGTAATGATGTGTAAACAATGTGGCGGTTCTCAGAAGATGCATGATAACGCTTATGTGACCTCTGAGGACGGGTAAATCCACATCCAGCTCCGCCGCTTCGGTACCTGAGACGTATGTGTCATATAGTGATTGAAGGTTATGGAATTGAAGCTGGAGACTTCTGAGCTTTTCCTCGCTGACAGAATCCATAAGGTAGGAAGCATATTCTTCCGGCTTGGCCCGGCCGGCCGCACAGACCTCTTTACTATCGGCTGCTAAAATTAAAAAAGCTGTTGCAAGAGAAGTTACCATCTCCGAGACGACTTCAATTTTACGCCTTTCGCAGGTATGTGGGAGTTGTCCGACGGGAAGCTCTTCGGAGAAGGAAATATCATCATGATTTTGCTGGGGTATATCCAGACCGAGTTGTTTGGCCTGAGCAAGCAGCATATTTGCCGCCTTTAAAAGAACACCTGATGTGAAATCAAGCGTCTTTTCCGTTGCTTCGACAAAATCCTTTCCGGTGGGCAGGAGATGATAACCGGGCAGAACGTACCGGATGTGAAGAAGTTCATAACTTACATTGGAATAACCTTTTATTGCTGCCGTCATAGCCCTGAAACCGCACCATATGCAATTATAGCCGGCCCCATAGGAGTCAAGAAGCTCCTCTATTTGAGTGGATTGTGAGAGTAATTCACCGAGGAGCGGTCGTGTAAGAATTTCTTTAGTTGATTTACTCTTTAATAGCAAGTCGACGATTAAAAGTAATTTTTTACCGCGTTCTGTGATGAGTTTCTTAAAGTCTTTTTCAGCGATAATTACTACAGCCATGTAACATACCCCATTAGGAACGATTCGGTGTTATTGTTTGTCCTTTTCTTTGAGCGGTATTATTTCCGGCTCACTGAAATCTTTCGGTATCTTAAAGTCGAAGATTTTCCTGTCTATTTTTTTATTTATCTTCGGCTTGATGAATTTTATCTCGTAAAAATCTTTTTCAGTTGTTTCGGCGAGTACTTTTGCCGGAAGATTCAATTTTTTATCTATCCAGAAATCGATGTATGTATAGTCGTCTTTGTAAACCGAATTCGGCTTAACATCCAGATGAACTTGAATAAAATCCTGAGACTCTTTAGTTTTTTGCTCGACCAGCGATACATCGAACTGTTCTTTCAGATTTTCAATTTTTGTAAATCCGATTATAGGTAAATTCCTGCTGGCCAGCTCGAAGACATCCACCGGCTTGTCGGGTTTGGCCGGCCCGGCTAATTGAACGAGCTTTAGTTCTTTTATCTGATAGTCGATGCACACAAGCCATGTGCCTTCGAATTTTTCGCCGGGATATTTCAGTGAAGACCCGTCGAGAACGATATATTGTTCGAGGTACTTATGCTCCGGTTCCTCGTCCTGTTTTCGCGTCAGAAAATTTACTCTCAGCCTGGATTTATTTCCTTCTTTGATATAATACAGAAAGCCTTTCCTGGTGTCCTGGGAATCGAATAACGATGGTTGAACGAATTTATACTCAATTTGACCCTCGTACGACTCAAGCTCGAGGGTACTTTTATTCAATTGTTCCAGGACCGTATCGACAGGATCGTCTTTTTTCTGTTCAGTAATCGCGTTTGTTTTTGAACCGGAGGCACAACCGCTGCCCACCGCCCATAACAGGATTAAGGTTGCTCTGATTATCATCTTAATATTCATTCGTCGGATTCCCCTTTCTCCACACGCTTTTTTATATTTTCAATAATGTCGAGTATTCCGCTTATGTTTTCAATACAAAAATCCGCGTGCTCTGCAAATTCATCGGACCGGTTGTAATTTGTCAGAAGCACGGCAACAGCACCCGCGGCCTTTGCACACAGCAGATCGAACAGATAATCTCCCACCAGTAAAGTTTCCTGTGGTTTTATACCGAATTGCCGGCACAAATGCAGGACACCGAAAGCATCCGGTTTGACCGGCCCGTCTTCCCGGCCGACAACAGCATCGAATTCGAGGTTGTGTTTGCGAGCAATCGCAAAGGCGTTGTTTCGTCTGTTGCGCGTCAAGACTCCGATATGAATTCCCGCCGAACGAAGTGTCAATAACGTTTCTTTTGCACCGGCGTTAAGTTCCGATTCGGCCACGGCCTTTTGTTCATGATAATTGAGTATCTTCTCGACTTTCCTGCGCTGTTGGGGTGTCATTTTCTCCATTGCTTCAAGAACAGGCCCGGAATTTCTATCTAATCCCATTTCCTCCCGGATAGCATCGAAATCGAAATAAGGTCTGGTTATTGTACCATCCAAATCAAATATTACGGCTTTAATTGGCATATAATATTATCCAAAGATTCCATATACGTAATTTAATATGTGAAACAGCTTCTCCTCTCGATGAGGTTTTATGCTTTCTTTTTCAGCAGCTCGATAAAATATCGGCCCGCCTGGCTCATTATCTTTCCTTTACGAACGATAATACCCGTTGGCCTGATAAAACGTTCATTGGAAAAGTTTATCGCTTTTATTGTACCATCGCTAAGTTCCTGAAGTATTGAACTTTGAGGTAATATACTTATACCTGAATTTATCTCCACCGCCCGCTTGACGGTTTCAATGTTGTCGAATTCCATCACCGGACGAACACTGATATTATATCGCTCCAGAATACTATCTATCCATATACGTGTCGGGACGTCTTTTTCAAAAGCGATAAATCGTTCAAACTGTAATTTATGGATATCAATCTGAGATTCGTATGCCAATGGGTGTTTCGGACTGCATGCAAGGACCAGAAGCTCGTCTTCGAAATCATATACTTCGAGTCTTTTATCTCTTTTTGGAACGGCGACAAGGCCGATATCGACATCGCCGGCTAAAACAAGCTCGTAGATTCTATTGGCACTAAAGTATTCTATATGGACGTTAACGTTTGGATAGCTGACCATGAACTTTTTGACATAATCGGGCAGGGTATGCATGCCGATGCTGAATATCGCCGCCACATTGATTCTGCTTACAAAGGTTTTCTGCAACATTCTCAACTCATTTTTGAGTAGTTCATGCCTGTCGAGCATATCTTTAGCGGCCTGGTAGAACAGTTGTCCGGCCTTTGTGAGTTCGATGGGTCTTTTCTTGCGGTTAATTAACTGGCACTTATGAGTAAGCTCAAGCTGGGCTAACTGCTGTGATACTGCGGATTGACTTATAAGATTCTTTTCTGCAGTCTTCGAGAAACTGCGGAAATCTGCCAGGTCGCAGAATAACTTCAGCATTTCTATGTGCATTATAAGATACCCTAATAAATTCTATTAATATTTATACGTTGTATTATAAACATATAAGAATGTATGCTATACATTCTATCAACTTGATGTTAAGAACGCAATTAGCTGAATGTGTTATTAATTTGGCTTATAGTAAAAGCCAAAGTAAATATGAATTACGACTCTTATAGGAGACTCGTCAAATGGCAGCAAAAACCATTATCCAGGGGGTTTATGAGGAAGTTCTTAAACGCAATCCGGGTGAGGCGGAATTTCATCAGGCGGTAAAGGAAGTTCTCGACTCTTTGGAACCGGTTCTGGATAATCATCCCGAGTATGTCGATGCTAAGATACTTGACAGGGTTGTAGAGCCGGAAAGGCAGATAATGTTCCGAGTACCATGGCTGGATGACAAGGGTAACATCCAGGTCAACCGTGGTTTTCGGTTCGAATTCAACAGCGCGCTTGGCCCATATAAAGGAGGGCTTAGATTCCACCCCACAGTCAACGCAGGCATCCTGAAGTTTCTTGGATTCGAACAGATTTTCAAAAATTCTCTGACGACTCTGCCCATGGGCGGCGGTAAGGGGGGTTCGGATTTTGATCCCAAGGGCAAAAGTGATAACGAAGTTATGCGTTTCTGCCAGAGCTTCATGACCGAATTATTCCGTCATATCGGCCCGAATACGGATGTCCCCGCCGGTGATATCGGCGTCGGCGGACGTGAGATTGGTTACATGTTCGGCCAATACAAGCGCCTTCGTAATGAGTTTACCGGTGTTTTAACCGGAAAGGCGTTAAACTGGGGCGGTTCGCTGATACGTCCGGAAGCAACCGGATACGGCTGTGTGTATTTCGCCGAGGAAATGCTTAAGACCAAAGGCGAAAGCTTCAAAGGTAAAATCTGTACGGTATCAGGTTCGGGAAATGTTGCCCAGTACACAGTTGAAAAACTCAATCAGCTCGGGGCGAAAGCTGTAACCCTGTCTGATTCCAACGGCACAATTTATGACCCGAACGGAATTGATGCCGAGAAGCTCGCCTTTATTCTGGAACTAAAGAACGTCCGACGCGGCCGCATTAGAGAATATGCGGAAAAATATAAGGTCCAGTACCTTGACGGCAAGCGGCCCTGGGGTATTAAATGCGATTGCGCCTTCCCCAGTGCGACCCAGAATGAGATTAATGAAGAAGATGCTAAAATATTGCTCAAGAACGGCTGTATGCTTGTTGCAGAGGGCGCCAACATGCCAAGTACCCCGGAAGCAATTGAACAGTATCTCGAAAAGAAAATACTTTACGGACCGGCCAAGGCTGCGAATGCCGGCGGTGTTGCTACATCAGGTCTGGAAATGTCGCAGAACGCCATGATGATGTCATGGTCTCGTGAAGAAGTGGACAAGAAATTGCATAATATAATGATTGCTATCCACAAGCAGTGCTATGATGCGGCCGAGGAATACGGAGAACCCGGCAATCTTGTGATGGGTGCGAATATTGCAGGATTCGTGAAAGTGGCTGACGCCATGCTCGACCAGGGAGTTGTGTAATATTAACCCGGCGGGGTAATTAATTCAGTAAGTTGTGAAAACTAATCGTGCAGGCGGTATAGTTTTTGCAACATTGTTTATTGATGTGTTTTATGTTCGAAGAAAAAGGGCAGAACCTGTTTGTCTAAAAGGTTCTGCCCTTTTATAATAATTTGATGCGGACAAGTAAATAATGTCCTCTTTGATAATCATAACAATAGATATGAGAGATTAGATTATGCCTGGGTGGGCAAGTACGGGAATTGACAGTCTTGATGTTGTAGTTACCGGCTTAAAAAAAGGCGACAACGTCGTCTGGCAGGTAGATAGTATCGACGATTTTGTCGCTTTTGTTACACCTTACGTTGAACGGGCGAAGCAGCAGGCCCGCCAGGTGGTGTATGTTCGATTTGCCGATCACAAGCCTCTTGTAAAAACCGGTGACGGCATAATAATGTACAAACTCGATGCCGTTAGCGGTTTTGAGACATTCACCACACAGGTTCATGAGATAATCGCCAGGCAGGGAAAAGAGGCCTATTATGTCTTCGACTGCCTTTCCTATTTGCTGGACGCATGGGCTACGGACCTTATGATCGGCAATTTTTTCATGGTTACCTGCCCTTATTTATTCGAGCTGGATACGATTGCGTATTTTGCTCTTTTACGTAATCGTCACTCATTCAAGACAATAGCCCGTATTCGGGAGACCACACAGCTTCTGCTCGATTTGTACAACGTCGAAGGCAGGTATTGCCTGCACCCGCTGAAGGTCTGGAAACGCTACTCGCCGACGATGTTCCTTCCTCACCTGCAGCAGGATGGGGAATTTGTACCGATTACAAGCAGCGTCG
>Ga0315544_1003500_pt1 | contig 10342 bp, 3 predicted proteins | sample SalMarSW160130MG_2_FD_202543 | JGI IMG/M metagenome (GOLD analysis project Ga0315544, IMG submission 202543) | Salt marsh sediment microbial communities from the Plum Island Ecosystem LTER, Massachusetts, United States - Salt Marsh Sediment SW1601-130 ... | reverse complement strand
CAAAAAGGTATCTGGTATGGGACATTGCGCTAAGCGTGGAAGGTACAATTGGGAAGATAGGGCCTTTTCCAATTCATGTGGGGCATCTTTCATCGCCTCCATGACCACTATGGAGCTTGACAATTCGGGCTGGTTTAAACCTCTAATTACCAATTAGGCCGAATTGCTCGTAAGAAGCCGTTCAGATGTCTCGAGCGCCCAATGATTAAGCAATCAGATGCTCTCACTTGAGGGCAAGAGAGGAAGGTGGCAGAATCGGGTTTCTGCCGCCTCGTTTTTACAAAAATTCATTTCGTTACATCTGTCAGAGCAAGAGCCCTGACGGCACAAGAGATGTAACTCTTGAGGATCTGCGTTTATCTGCGTCCCATAGAATCATGACCTCCCGCAGGTTTGGGGCCGGCGGGAGGTTTAAGAGGGCATATATCCACGCAGGTGAGAGAGTACTTACTACAAGGAGCACAGAAGAGGTTGTATCTTTTATGCCCTTGGTGGGGAAAAGAAAATCTGGACAATTCTCGGGATCTACTTAAATGAGATTTCTTAAAATTCCCTTGACTTAGGCGGCAAAAAACCTATATTTAAATGACCTTGCCGGAGTGGTGAAATTGGTAGACGCAGGGGACTCAAAATCCCCCGTCCTTTGTGGACATGTCGGTTCGATTCCGACCTCCGGCACAATTTTAAATTCAAGGAGGGAAATTGGCTGCACATAAATCAGTAGAGAAGAGGTTGAGGAAAAGTAAGGTGGAGAGGTTACAAAACAGGATCTTCAAGACTCGTATCAAGACTGCAACCAAGAAGGTCCTCTCTGCTACCGACAAGGAATCTGCCCTAAAGGCGGTCAGGGAAGCGGCCTCTATTTTAGATAGAGCCGCCCAGAAGAGGGCAATCCATCGAAATTTAGCCTCGCGACGGAAATCTAAGTTGATGAAGAAGGTAAACAGTATAACGGGCGAGTAACATTGTGCAGCCTTTCCTGATCAGGGGTGCATAGAGAGGGTATGGAAGCGAAGAGCCAAAACAAATTATTGGGTATCTCATCAAATCCATCCACCTTGAAGGAGTGCCGGGAAATACTTAAAGGGCAAGAGATAACCTGGGTAGAAGATACCCAGGAGGCCCTGAAGATAGTAGAGGGGGAGGGAGTTGGGTTGGCCCTGGTTGACTGTGAGATGGAGGAGGGAGGGCTTTGGAAAAGGATAAAGGAGAGAAACAGTAAAACCTCGGTCATCCTTTTTGGAGGTGACCTTAGCTCCGAGGAGTTAATCCAGGCTTACAGGGATGGGATCTACGATTATGTGCCCAAAACACGCCTATCCATGGATTTGAAGAGGGCTGTAGAAAGAATAGAGGAGAGGAGAAAGCTGGGGATTGAAGAGGAGAACCTAAAGAGAAAGTTGAGGGAATCGGAGAAAAAGTATAGAGGACTAATAGAACATGCCAACGATGCCATCTTCACCTTAGCAACTAATGGCATTCTCACCTTTGTGAACAGAAAGATGGAGGAAGTGACGGGTCGTTCCAGGCAAGAGTTGGTGGGAGAGAAGTTCTCTGATTTTGTCGCACCTGAGAAGAGGGAAGATTTTGAGAGATCTTTCCTTAGGATTTGGTCCAAGGGGTATTCAGAGGAGATTGAGGTAGAGGTCTTTGATAAGGAGGGGAAGAGGATTACTTTGGCCATTAACAACACCCCGATCGTTGTAGATGAGGAATTGGTGGGAATCCAATGTATAGCCAGAGACATCACCCAAAGGAAGGAGTCGGAAGAGAGATTCAGAAGCATAGTAGAGACAACTGAAGAGGGAATTGTAACCTTTGATTGGGATGGTAGGTTTACCTCCCTGAACAAAACCGCTGAAAGAATCTTGGGTTACCGATCAAATCAACTCTTGGGAGAGAACCTCCAGAAGATAGTTATTCCAAAGGAAAGGGAGCTGGCTCAATCGCACCTAAGGGATCTCTCCGACGGGGTTGACATCAGAAGTGCAAACCTTACCGTCTGCACCTCTGATGGCCAGGAGAGAAAGGTAGGGTTCCATTCCAAACCCTTAGAGAAAGGGGAAAAGGTAATAGGTGCCATTTCCGTGGTGAACCAAATTACGGAAGAGGGCTTGGAGGGGACTGCCTGGGAGATATTTAATTCTGTGGAGAACCCCATTTTGGCTCTCAATGAAAGAAGGGAGATAACCTTGGTCAATCAAGCACTCTTGGGGAGTACTGGATATTCCCTGTCAGAGCTTGAAGGAAAACCAATTTCCATACTCATAGATCAGGAGGAACAGGAACCGGATGGCAAGACAAGACTTTCGCTAAGGGCCAAGGAAGGAAACTCCCTAATCATCCTTGCTCACTCTTTCCCCTTGAAGGGGAAGCTAAGAGGAAGAATAATCATTGGAGAAAAGGTGATCAGCTGAATATAACCGCACCTATATACAAGAGCAAGTTAGTTCACTTTGTTCACTAACTTCCAAGGGGCTATCGCCCCTATGGCGGATTTCGGTGCTCCGTCAGCTCACACCGAAATCCTGTTACCCCTTGGGGGAAAGCACATCCTTTCCTCCAAACCCCCGGATGGACATCTTGGAAATCGTAGAATTTCCGAGATGTCAAAAGGGTAGCGAAGATGAAATTATAGACTGCCAAAATAATGGCCTCAAAAAAGGCCTTGATGCAGTTTTTTTAATTCCAAAACACTTGATCACACGGGTGAGAAAGGTTTAAGGAAAAAGGTAACCGGTTTCATCCAGATAGATATATATTTGAAGTTTACTTCGTATATACCCCAAAATTTGAAGGATATCCGCAATGAACTGCGGATATATAGCGTTAAGCTAAATGTCGCTGGCTACGCCACAAAGTTTATCAGCGGGTAAACAGCTCCGCTTAAATTCGCTTGCCCGCTGCCCCGTCATACGTCATTGGGTGTCTAATGAAAAACTGTCATCGTTGAGAATAGAAAAGGAGGTGAGTACTAATGGTATCTGACAAATCGAAAGTAGGAAGTTCAAGACGAAAAGGTGACGAGTATCAAGACCTTGCAGCATTGCGCTTGGCGTTAGAGCTGTATATCTGGCGTCAAGAATATCAGTTATTCATTGATTATGAGAAAGCGGGTAGTCTTGATGATATTGTTATTGAGCGTACTGATATGGTTGATGCATATCAAGTAAAGTATGCTGTTAACCCACACGAAGTATATGTCTTAGACGATTTTACCAATCCTAATAGTAAAGTTTACTTTAAGAAGTTTTCTGACAGTTGGCTATCCCTAAAGCAACAATATCCGTCCAAAAGATTAACCCTGCATCTTCTTACAAATCGTGCCTTAGGCGCAGAACTGTCTAGACTTATTACTGCTGAAGGTTACTTCTTAAAACAGTTTGTTGAGGGAAGAAAACGCAAGCGTCCTCGTCAGATTCGCCAGGAACTGCAAACTGTCACTAAGTTAAACGACGCTGATTTTCAAGAGTTTTTATCCTGTTTCCTTTTTCGAATAAGACAGCCTGACCTTCCTGGTTTAATTCAGTATATACAGGGGAATCTTCTTGACCACCAACTTGGCCTTAGCAACCGTTCTATTTACCATAATCTGAAAGAGATAATAGAAGATTTTGCAATAAATAGGCATGAAGCTTTCACCTCTCAACTTCTTGACGAGATTCTCAGAAAGACCCAAAGTAGATACTTGTTACCGCAAAAATTTGAGGTTGATAAAACTCTTTATCTAAAACGAGATAGGCTAAAAACTAAGCTTGATGTTGCCTTGCAAAATGTTGACGGGGATTACATTATTGTCACCGGTTTACCAGGTAGTGGTAAATCCACTTCACTAACTGTTTATTTTGATGACCAAGAGCAGTCGTGCAATAATACAATTGTCCGATATTATTGTTTTGTTAACATTAACGACAATTTTCAAAAACGGCGAATTGAGGCACAGTCCCTACGGGTGGATCTGCTTTCTGTGTTTCAAGATAAGTTTCATGACATACTGCCAAGACATTTTGATTATAGTGAAGATAATTTTTATCAAGTGCTCAAAACTTTAGGTGAATATTTTACAAACAGTAACCAAAAGCTAATTATTTTAATAGATGGTCTTGATCATGCTGAACGAATGGAGCCTGAAATTCAGGAAAGTGTGCTCAAAGCTCTTCCTGTTCATTTGCCAAAAGGAATCATTATTGTTGTTGGTACTCAAGAGTTACATCAATGGCCACCTTTTCTCAAGAGAAGTCGCGAAAATCCCAATACGCATATCGCGCTTCCACTTTTTACTTTTGCCCAGACAAGAGGATACCTGGTTGAAAAGAGAAGATTAATTGGCTTATCTGAAGAACAAATTCAAGAAATCCACCGAAAAAGTGAAGGGCTACCGCTTTATCTTAGATACATAGCAGAGAGAATTAGCGAGGTTGACGATGTTACTGCAGAGTTAGGGCGTCTTCCCCTTATACCTGAAGGGGATATTAAGAACTACTATGAAATGCTATGGCAGGAATTTGAGTCTTTTGGTAGAGGGAATGTCCGACATTTATGCGGTGTTCTAGCTTGCTTACGATTTCCTGTCCATAAAAATGAACTATTTGATTTTCAGAAGGAGATCAACCGTCCTGATCTTGCGGATTGCTTTGAATTGGTTCAGCATTTGCTAAAACAACGGGATGGTCTGGCAGAAATTTTCCATAATAGTTTCAGAGAGTTTGTTTTATCAAAGTTGGATTCGGTATTGATTCAAGATATCTACAAAGACATAACCGACCATTTGAAATCTCAGGAAGGTAATGATCTATGGTTTAGTTATGTATTTGAATATGCATGTAGGGCAAAGGATTATGATTATGTGATTCATAGAGTTAATCGAGAATTTGTTGATTATGCATTAAGTTGCTACCGTTCCAATCGAGATATTGAGAATGCGATTTATTGGGCAGCCGAGTCCGCTAAAGAGAAATCAGATGTATTAGCGTTAAGTCGTCTCGGTGCACTTAAATCGAGAACGCAAGAACGAATAGAACAACACTTAGATAGAAATCTTCTTTCAAAAACACTTATTGCAATGGGAAAAGAAGAAGATGTAATCCGTTATTCCTATTCATTACATCAAAACCAGTGGCTTATTGACTTTACTAGTGCTCTTAATCTTTTGATAGAACTACCAAATCAAAACAAAAAAGAAACTGGTAAGGAACTTTTCTTAATTTTTAGGGAGTCGTTTCGTGGAGAAAAGTTAGAAAATAGGAATAATCTTCTTAATTTTGCACATTGTTTGGGAATTTACAGTAAATCCTTGGCTCGTTCATTAAAATGGCTATCACAAATAAGACTTCAGCCTGATATACTTGAAAGTAAACAGCTTTATGTGCCTGATTATGCTCCGCATTTAAAAACATATCTGGATGCAGTTGTCAAATATCAACCAGATGAGTGTTGGAAAAGAACTAAGAAAATCAATAGGTTATTTTCAAACCAGTTAATTCGCTACTTCTTAATCCGTTCAATAGCTTGTCATAAGAGCAAGAGCATTTTAAAAGATGAAATAGAAGAATACATTTCTCTCTTTCATCCAACTTCCAACCCAGAACTTGCCTTTTATGCTGGTTTAGCGGGACTTTCACCTGAAATAGTTGCTAATTTCTTGGGGAATGTACCTCTTCCTCCTCTTGATGCTCCAGAATATCTTTCACCCAGGGATCCATCTTTACACAAATATCGCATGATATTTTTTGCGTTGGGTTATGAGTGCAAAAAGGAATCAATTGAACAGATTAAAAATCATTTAAAAACAAAAAAATCTTGGTGGACAAGTTATTTATTATATCTCCTGCAAGTGGGAGAGTGTGTTGGCTACCATTGGTCCCAAAAGCAAGTGGATTGGTTTAGTTTTGCGATTGATTCAATTAATATTCTTCGCCAGATCGATCGAGGTGGAAGAGAACGAATAGTAGAGTTGCTCGATCTATGTCGTGATGAATTGGCAGAAAGTTTATTTTGGCTTACTAAATCTGTGGAAGAGTCTTATCCTGACCGTTTGAATGAATGGTTTGAAAAGCTGAAATCTTTACAGAATTCCAAGATATGGACAACGCATTACGGGATAATGGAGTCAATTCAGGATTATACATTTGAGTTAAAGATTTATGAGAAACTATCTTCAATTCCAAAATGTCACACGCATATTGTCGAACTCCTTCGGATATGCGAGGACAAGTTCAAAAAATCAACATTCCTCAAAGGTAGCACTCGTTCTGATCACTTCCTCAGATTGGCTCTAATTGCGGCTCGATGCGGTTTTAGAAGCAAAGCAGAAGAATGGCTTCAATATGGAATTAAGTCAACTTTGATTTACGGTTACCATAAAGACATTACTCTATTCCAATTGATAGATATTATGGGGATGCTAAACAAATATGAGCCGGATTTAGCATTAGAGAGATGTGCTGATATTCTGGAAATGGTTGATTGGATGCCTTACTTAACTGACGGTAAAGAAACTAGATATCTACCTCAAGATATTTTCGAACAGGTATCAAAGGTAAATAAGAATGCTGCTTTAAGTCTTCTTCGGATGTATGCTAAAAACAAAGCAAGGTGGCAAATGCAAGATTGCTTAGAAACACTTCTAAAACAAATTCAAGATGCCGATCCTGAGATACTTTGGGTGTTGACTTCACTTTTCGCAAACCATTTTTCAGAGGATGGCAGATATCCAAAGCAGGTACTTAACGCAAAACAGCATGTTGTTGAAATAGTAGAAAAATCCGGGAACACTCAAGTTTTTGAGGAATTTAAGCAGCGTTTAGATCATTTTATCCGAACCAATATAACTCCACGCCACTGGTCAAAGTTAACTTCGAAATATTGGCAACCACAACAGTTAGTCCTACCTGAAAAAGATTTGCAATCAAGTCAAGGAGCGAGTGCTGAATTTCAACAGAAAATATATAACTTAGAAGGGAGATCTGTTACACTACGGGAGATTAAGGGCCGTCTAAACACATCCTTTAAAGATTACAAAGAGACTCTACAAGAACTCAAAGACGAAAATCAAGGTTTCTACGAGTCAGCTTTAATAGATCCTGCTCTAAAACTTCATATTTCTCAAACATTCCAACCTGCAGATTTATTGGCTGTCAAGGATTATCTTATGAGTGAGAGTAAATGGGTGAATGCTGACCTCTTACGGGAACTAGGTCACCGATTTATAGACTTGGGCAATGAGGAAAACGGGTTAGAATGTTTGGAATTAGCATATTCTAATACAATAGACTGGTCGCGATGGAAAAGAAACCAACACGACTTCAAGGCTATTGCGCAATATGATAGGCAAAGAGCCACGAAATTACTTGTTAATGAGTGCTACCGTTCCTTGACAAAATATAGTGGTTATGATGTACCTGCCTTGGTTGCCAGTGCCTATGATATTCTGAAAGACATTGAAAACCTAAAAAGGGTATACCAGGATTACTTGCATTATTGCCGAGAATTATTTGAACAACTGCCAAAACGAGAAGAGTATAAATGGTTGAAAAATTACTCTCCAGAGACAGACAACTTCAATCAATTGGCTATACATTTTTTTGTTAATGAGCTAGGCACCATTGAAATAGATTTAGGAAATAGATTAGTGGATGCTTGCCGAGATCTATGTTTAGAAAGACCGGATATTGCTTTACCAATCGTTGTTGAGCGATTATTGAGTTCAGACGAATTAATTAAAAACAGGTTGTTAATAATCCTTTATATAATTGCATTTGAAAAGGCGAATCTTCTATTTTCCTATGCAGATAAAATAAGCACACTCCTTGACTCCAGACACTTTCAAAGAAAAATGATGACCATTAAACTGCTTCAATCTGTGACACAAAATGGTGGCGTTTCAGAAACAGTTCAGGGAAGATTGAATTCAGCACAGCGTGGTTACTCTTCAATTATCAGTTATCCTACATTTCGTTTGCTTGACGTGACTCCATCTGATGAGTTTATTAACTTTGTCACAAAAAATATAATGCGAACAACTCAAGATCAGATAGAATCTTGTTGTAAAATTCTTTCTATTGATAAAGATGATATCCTTGCAAAGATTGAGTATATTCTCAAACAAGAAGGGTGGAGTGAGAGAGACGAGAAAGAGAGGTTAAAGGATGAATGGTATAGTTATGTTCATCCTCAAGGGCACCCTGTTGTTTGGATAATAAACAGCTTTAATATAAGGATTTTTAATTTGTTCAATCAAATTCTTGATGAAATTACTGAAAAGTCTAAAGTGACAACTAATCAACTTGAAGCCCTCTGGTGTATTCTTCAACCTGCTGATCCAGAATACGAGTTCCCAAGTATTAAACCCAAACCAAAAGATATTGCACCTCTTGTGCTTTCGGATAAAGATAAGTGGTTATCAGAGTTAGATAGCAAACAAGGTGAGGTAGTTCGTGAACCTATCAGTCAGGAATGGATAATTTTATTTGAGCAAAGAATTCTCTCTCAAGATAAAATCTATGAAGTGCCATATCGGTCAACATTATGGCTTTATTCCAGTTTAATTAAGAAAGGTTTATTGCTTTCCTTTGGCGATCTTGAGAAAAAAGGTTTTTATGTTCTTAAACTGCGGAGATTTGATGATAATGAATTTGCTACCTTAGATCAAGCACGAGAGCTATTAACAAATTATCGTAGTTTGACACCAGCTTATCAAAATTCATTTTTGCCTATTTTAATTTGGAAGACTAATTCCCCACTATTTTTTGGCTATAGTGAAATAGTGTCTCTACCGAATTATCTTATAAGCCAGTGTGGATTAACTTATAAAGATTTTGATTTGTGGCAGGGTGATAAATGTGTAATTAAATATGAAGTATGGCAAGAGGGATACGAAGATGAAAGTTACAGTAGAGAATTGCTGTCATATGGCGTACGGTTATTAATCCATAGGAGCTTATTGCAGAAAATATTTCAGGATTATGATGTGGAACTATGCCAATCAATATTTGAAAAACGGCTGTATTGCAGGAGAAAATATGAAAAAGCAACAGAAGTGAATAGTAGTACAGCTTTCGTGATAATACATGGCTAAAAAATTGAATACCGCAACGGTCTATAACGGCGGACATATGGCTACGCATAGCTCCGCCCAAATTACCCTTCGGGTAACTTCGTATGTCCGCACCTCGATAGGCGAAATTGTCTTTTTCACTTATCTGATACAAAACAAGTCACATGAACAACGAATTTACACAATACGACGACGTGAACTCAATCGTTCTATTTCTTCTGCAAAAGTCGCAGGAAATTTTAGGTGAAAATCTTTTAGCTATGTATCTGCATGGTTCTTTGGCAACTGGCGACTTCAACCAAAAAGGCAACGACATTGATTTTATCGTCGTTCTCGACAAAGAAGTATCAGACAAGACGATTCAGAAACTTCAACAAATGCTCTGCGAACTGGTTAATCACGACCCTAAGTGGTCCCAAAAACTGGAGGGCTCTTATGTCCCGAAAGACTGGCTGAAAAGCGTCGAAGCGCCAAAAACACCGCGTCCGTATATCAACGGAGGCAGCCTTAATATGTACCCCTATGGCTACGAGTGGGTACTTGAAAAGTATGTTATACGAGAGCAATCAGTCATTGTGACAGGGCCGCATCCTGAGACATTCATAGACCCAGTATCTCCTGATGACGTTCGCCGAGCAAACGCAAAAATTCTTCGTGGAGATTGGGAACCAATGCTGAGTGAATCGTCTCGTTTGAAAGATGATGAATACCAAACGTATGCGGTGCTAACAATGTGTCGCTGCCTTTTTCTCTTTGCTAATAACGAAATGGCATCCAAACTTGTAGCTGCTACATGGGTGCAAAAAAAATTCCCTGAATGGAAGGATTTGGTTGAAGTCGCCTTGCATTGGTCAAGTGGACAAGAGCTTAATCGACTATACGAAGTAAAAGATTTCATCAAGTTCACGATTGAGTTCACTCAAACTAACAATGGTGAAAAAGACAACATCGCGTAACAGCGTATATCTGGTTCCGTTCGTCATCGTACCTCCTCCTTACTGCACCCATATTTGCCGGGCTGTACCGCTTCGCGATATTATACAGCCAGCAAAGATCAGATATGCGCAAACGTTGGACGAAATTGTTTATAGGAGGGATGCATATGGCAATGATAGGAAAAAAGAGTCAAAAGATGCCTCTCTTCTCTCCTGAGAGGAGACAAGAAATCCTCGATCGTATTCTAAGCCGCCCTTCAAACTGACAACCGGATCGCAGGCGTCTTGCTTGTCGGATCTGGCGCTATTGGCTTTGACGATGTCTACTCTGACATCGACTTGTCCGTGGTAG
>Ga0315544_1003499_pt1 | contig 10345 bp, 7 predicted proteins | sample SalMarSW160130MG_2_FD_202543 | JGI IMG/M metagenome (GOLD analysis project Ga0315544, IMG submission 202543) | Salt marsh sediment microbial communities from the Plum Island Ecosystem LTER, Massachusetts, United States - Salt Marsh Sediment SW1601-130 ... | reverse complement strand
CAAAGCCGACTTCGATTCACGATTTGCAGCAATCGCTGACTTAATGACTTCGCCCGATACGCTCAGAAATGTTGTATTCTCGTATTGGTCAAGATAACAGTAAACAGGCTGACCGCTTTGGCCTACCGGCAGTATGTATCTGCCCTCGGGCTGACCCTGCCCTGGTGCTGCGCCTTGCCCAATCTTACTTACTGTACCAAGAATTGTTTCCCAGGTCTGGCGGGTCTGCGCAGGATTCTTGCTGGTTAATGCAATGCCTACACAGTTAGCCGGAATGTCCATCGGGCCACTTATGTTTGCGCTCAAATTCGGCACGACAAAGATTGTAACCTGTTCGAGATTGTTAAACAGTCCTCTGCCTATATCCAGTCCTGAAAATCTTTCCAAAGGCTTGCGAATTCTGTCAATATTTTCGCTCGATGCCTCGTTCATTGCAAAACTGAAAAGTGCCACGGCTTCGGAAGGAACCGCCGAGAAGTTTTTCCTGCTCAGATTCGGCGTTCGGAAAAAATCGTATGCCAGACATTTGTGGCCCGGCTTGAAGTTTATATTGGTGTCAAAGTTTAAGGCATCGGCCTCGATGGAAACGCAAGTCACAAGCTCATCTATATTCTGCGGGTCTAAAAACGTTTCCGCAAGCTGCATTTGCGGCGGCAGTTCATCGCCCTGTGCTTTTTTAACATTTTCATAAACCTCGTCAACATTGGACCAGATTGTTACAGCGTTTTGCCTGCGGACATTTTTGCCTATGGAAGCAAAGGATTTATTATTGTCTGAAAGGCTTGCTTTTCTGCTCAGGCCTTTGTATTGATTAATGCACTGTTTGAGCTGTTCTATCGGCTGAGCCACAATGATTACCGTGTCGTCATAAGCAACGCCTGCCTGGTCCATAATATTTAATACCTGCATCCCTTCAATAGGCTCTACCGGCTGGCTGGCCATACCCAATCCAGCCATAATCAGGCCGCGAAGCGCATCGCTTTTACCCGGATATAGAACCAATACACCCGACGGATTATTCTGCTTTATTTCGGTAATACCAACCGCCATTCCGCGTATCTTTTTGAATTCAGCCATCATGCTCGGATTAAAAAGAGAGTTTAAGATACGAGCTGGGGCGGGCTGACCGCCTGTTTGCCGACCAGATTGTGGGCCGCCCTGTCCTAATACAGCAAGAGGATTTTCAAGGGGTGTGCCCTTGAGCATATTGAGTATGGTCTCGATTTGCCTGCCCGGCGAGCCAAACTCAATATAAAAAAGCGTTTCAGGCGGCATCAGTGAAGCCGGGTCCGAATCGGCTAATTCCGCAAGGATGCTCTTGGCCTTTTCGACGATTTGTTCCTGTTCCGGATACTCAGCCACCAGTTTACTCAGTACTGCTTGCGCCTTTATTTCATCCTGCTTTTTCATATGGCACATACCCTGAAGGTACATTGCCTGCGCTTTGACTTTTGCATCGGCCGAACCATCCTGAATTACCTGCTCATAAAGTCCGATTGCCTTGTCAATATCACCCTCGATATCCTCGGCGTAGCGGGCATCCTGCAGTAAGACTGCAGCTTCTTTTGCTACCCCAGCCGGAACTAACGAAACTAAAAGCGTTAGAACGGCCAAAAAAAGTAACTTTTTCATTTTTATCTCCTTTCTGTTAAATATATCGTACACAAAAATAGTTAACTTCACACGCGTAATCATAAATCCTGATTGTTACAGATTTATTACGGCTTTGTCCTTTTTTAGAGAATTTTTTCGGCTCTCCCGCCCCAAAAATGTGCATTTAGAATGTAAAATTAAGGTAACACGGCCATCCTGGCCGTGATTCAAGCAGACCGTCACGCTCGAAGCTGATGCAGTATGTCCCAGTACGCTCCGCGAGCCCCTTTTTTGATTGCCTCTAAAAGTTCGGTATTGTCGTTATAATTATGGTCCATTCTCCGTAGTTCTACTACGAAGGATGAATCGGTCGATTTACCCTGCGCATTCTTTTCGATTTCAACCATAGGCTCGAAGAATCTTTTGTCACCGTCTATCAAGTCCCTTACAAGCTGTGCAGGCCTGTCGCCTAAAGAACTTGATATATAAAAAGTCGGCTTGAAAAAGTTCACCGGCCCATCATACTTTCTTTTAAGGTTTGGATTCGTTTCAATGTCACCCTCTGCCGCAACCACGCTCGCCATACCTGTCCCCGGGTAAATTCTCACGCCCAGTGAAGCCCCAAAACAGTCAGCCTCTAATCGTTTGAAGAATTCAATCGACTCCGCAACCGACGCCGGCGACTCGCCGGGCCCGCCTAATAATAAATCGAGCATTACTTTTATCCCGTTATCTCTGCACAACCGTACCGCCGTCTCGATATCAGCTTTAATATGAGTCTGTCTATAAGTTTTAAGCATTGATGGACACGCCGAGTCCGTCGTAAAATCTATCCCGACACAGCCTGCTTGTTTGCAAACCTGCGCCAACGCGGAGTCGAATGGCCGAACCGTCATATAAGTGTACCATTGCACCTTATTACCGAGCCCGCGTCGTATCAGCTCCTCACACACCGCAAACGCATGTTCAACGGGTATATTAAATTCCGAATCGCAGGTATGCAGAACATCAATCCCCTGATTGAGAAGATTCTGCACCTCATCAGCTATTTCTGACGGCTGTCTTACTCTTACCACAGGTCCTTTCGCCAGGGGGTCTGCACAATAGATACATCCCCTGTTGCATCCGCGTTTTGTCTCGAAACCGCACTGCCCGCCCCGCCTGAAATACTCACGATTATTGACCACGTCTCTCTCGACTGCCAGCGACAGCTTCTCAGGCCAGCTCTTGCCGTTGCATATAATCTCATCACCTCCTCGCCAAATCAAACCTTTGATTGACTTGAATCCTTTACCATTATGCAGTTGATTGTATAGCTCCATTATTGTCTGCTCGCCGTCACCGGCTACACCAAAATCAGCGCCCGTGCTCTCGATTATCTCTTTGCCGAATATTGAAAAGCCGACCCCGCCCACAACTATAGGTGCATCTGACAATTCACGTATCGAGTCTATTATTTTGCCGAGCTTGGGGACGAACCATTCGGCGCTAGGCCAGAAGCAGTCATCGACATTTCGAAAGCTAAGCCCAATGAGCGAAGGCGATTTGCTGCTGAAGTATTTCTTAAGAGCCTGTTCGTAATCTTCCTCGAGGCACAAATCGACCAGTTCGGTTTTGATACCGCTGCTTTTCGCGGCCCCTGCGATATAATCCAGCCCCACAGGCCCTATCGCCGGCTGCATCATATTCGTATTTATCAAAGTCAACACTGCTTAATTTCTCCCTCCTGCCAAACGACACAGAATTATCCCAAGCTCGTACAGCATATACATTGGTATCGCAAGTGTAATCTGGCTTACCACATCAGGCGGTGTCGCTATCGCCGCTATTATTACAATGGCAAGTATAACGTACTTGCGTGCGCCTTTGAGTGCTGAAAGAGAAACCAAACCGCTCCTGTTCAAAAAAAATATCGCTGTAGGTGTCTGAAATGCGGCACCGAAGACAAGCATCAGGCTCGTTACAAAATTTATATAGTTCTTGAAAGTGATATTTGTATTCAGCCCGAGCCAGTCGTTGACCTTTACCAGCCAGCCGATTGAAATGGGTGCCACCAGGAAAAGAAAAAACAGGGCACCCCCAATGAATAACGCCGCTGAAAAAGGTACTGCTATATGTACATACCGCTTCTCGTGCTCATATAGGCCCGCTGCTACAAACATCCATATTTGATAGAATACCCACGGTGATGATACAACTAATCCTGCAATCAAGGCTATCTTTACATAGCTGACGAACCCCTCTGTCAGCGAAAGTGCCTGAAGCGCTTTGTCGCCCATCAGGTTTGTATAAGGCTTTTGCAGAAAGATTATTAAGTATCGGCTGAACCACAAACTTATAACTGTGCAGATAACAATCCCTAAAATCGCAAGAATCAATCGTGCCCGAAGCTCTTCAAGATGGTCACCCAAAGTCATTGTACTGGAAAGAGGGTCGTTTTTCTTCTTGTTATCGCCCATTTTGATATGCAGAATTCACCCCCGCTCTTGCCTTCGACAAGAAGACGCGGGGACTGGACCTCTAATCGGTCTTATCAGTGTCATCCGGTACGCTTGTATCCTTTGTTTCTTTGACTACATCGTCCTTGATTTGCTTTACATCTTCTTCGATTTCGTCTTTGGTCTCTTTGGCTTCGTTAAGGCCTTTTTTGAATTCGGTCAGACTTCTGCCTATGCTTCTTGCAATTTCCGGAAGCCGCCTGCCGAATATCAACAGTGCCACGATAAGAATTACGATAATTTCCAACGGCCCCGGCGTCCAGAAAGCCAGGCATCGAATATAATCAGTCATATCAGTCTCCTTATTTGTACCACGGGCTTCCAGCCCGTGGTATTATCATTATATCAGCCCGAAAACAAGCCTGTCAACAAGCTTTATCGCCAGCTCTTATGCGTTTTGATAAAAGCCCGCAATTGACAAAACACAAAAAACTAATTAAAATCCCAATGTTTTAGTTTGGCTTAATGAACTATAATACTATGGAGCCTGTAATGGCACAGACTCGTGGTAAAACTCCACGCTATGAATCAGTTATCAGCCTTTTTTTATTAGCCGTCCTATTTATTATCGGTCTTTCTGTTGTCATACCACAATTCAATCTCGAAACTTCTTCAACTATTGTTGCCTCTGCCGAACCGAGAAGTCTCGATAACCTTCTTTCCTCAATTGTCCCTGCCGGCTTCGAGCCGCTTTCCGAAATCGCCGTCTATAATGCTGAAAACCTCTATGAAAAGATTAACGGCAAGGCCCCGTTTTACGTCGATTCCGGCTTTGAAATGCTCCTGACGAACTGGCTGAAAAATCAGACAGATAACGAGCTGATGTTTGAGTTTTATGTGTATGATATGGCCGAGCCCGCTAATGCTTTCAGCGTTTTCAGCATCCAGAAAAGGCCGGACGCCTCACCAATGTCTGGTTTCGAAGTCAACTTCGGTTACAGAACTGAAAACGCAATCCTTTTCGTCAAGGGCAGATACTATATCGAGCTCATCGGCTCCGCCAAATCAGAGCCCCTTTTCAACGCGATGACCGAATTCGCAAAAAAGCTCTCCGCAGCTCTGCCCGACCAGAGACAATTTTCTTTCCCAAACCAGCTAATCGCTGCAAAAGATAACTTAATACCGGGCAGTATCAAATTTTATACCGGCAACGCACTCGGCTTCGATGGTTTCGATAACACTTTCACAGCCGTTTATAAAATCGACAGTTCGAATGTTACTATTTTCTTGAGCCAGCGGCCAGACGAGAAAAACGCTGAACAATTGGTTCGCGATTATTGTAAATTCCTTATAGAAACCGGAGCAGAAGAAAAATCAGCCGATATCAGTATCAATAAAGCAAGAGTCCTCGATTTCTACGGTACAATCGAGCTCGTCTTTAATAAAGGCCCCATCGTGGCTGGTATCCACGAAGCTGAAGATATCGAGACCGCCGTCAAACTTGCTCCGCTGCTGAATGATATTCTAAAATCCGATACTGAAAAATGAACGAGCAAAACGAGCAACAACTAAACCGAAGAAAGTTTCTCGCAAGAGCTGCCAAAGCTGGCCTGTCCGTCGCTGCCGCAGGATTCATCGCTAAAACTCTCTACGACAAGCAAGGTCCCTCCGCTCAACCGCCCTCACAGCTTGTAACCATACCCGATTTCTCCATCCCTGCTGTACAGGGTCAAACTATCAGTATTGTCAAAGGCCCTGACAGGGTGAAAACCATTGATAAAGCGATTGATTTGCTCGGCGGAATAGAAAGATTTGTAAAACCTGATGAAACCGTCGTCATAAAGCCCAACGTCGCTTTTACTTCCGTACCCGCCCTCGGCGCTACTACAAACCCTGACCTCATCGCCGAAGTTGTACGGCTCTGTTTCAGCAGGGCTCAGGCAAAGCGGGTTTACGTTACTGATAACCCCATAAACAACCCTGCGAGCTGTTTTACAATAAGCCAAATCGGCAAAGCCGCCGCCGAAGCCGGTGCAGAAGTCATCTTGCCAAAGACGAACCTGTTCAGACCGACAACGCTTCAGAAATCCAAATACATCAAAAATTGGCCTGTCCTTTACGGACCGCTCGCCAAGGCTGACAAGCTCATCGGGATTGCACCGGTAAAAAGTCACAGCAGGGCAGCCGCTTCGATGTCTATGAAAAACTTTTACGGCCTGCTCGGCGGCAGACGCAATATTTTTCATCAGGACATTAACACAATCATCGCTGAGCTTGTTATGCTAATAAAGCCGACCCTTGTCATACTCGACGGAACCGAGACTATGGTAACTAACGGCCCGACCGGCGGCTCGTTCTCCGATTTGAAAAGAACCGATACCATCATCGCAAGCTGTGACCCCGTCGCCGCGGACTCTTTCGGCTGCTCACTGCTTGGCTTCAAGCCCGCTGACCTGCCCTATCTTGCAAAAGCGCAGTCAGCCGGTGCAGGAACTGCCGATTACCAGTCTCTGAAACCAATTATCGCAAATGTAACCTGAAAGCTGTATTTTTATGAAAATCGTAACGGTAAGAAGAATAAGTCAGATTTTCTTTTTCACACTGTTCGTCTGGTTCTGCATTGTCACTACTTACGGCGGCAAATTCTGGCAATTACGAAGCTGGCCTGTAAATCTGTTCCTCAGCCTCGACCCGCTCGTGGCCCTCGGCACAATCCTCACCACCCATTCTCTTTATTGGCCGCTGCTGTGGGCTTTGCTGACCGTAATCCTGACAATTATTTTCGGCAGGTTCTTTTGTAGCTGGCTCTGTCCTTTCGGCTCAATACATCACTTCTTCGGCTATCTCGGCTCCCGCAGAAAAACCGCCGCACAGAAAATAAAGCTCAATAGATACCGAAAGGCCCAGTCGATAAAATATTTCATCTTGGTCGCACTGCTCATTATGGCCGTTTTTCCCTCGCTGGCTGCGACTTTACAGACCGGCCTGCTTGACCCAATCCCCCTGGTAACACGCTCGTTTAATCTCATCCTGCTGCCGCTCGCCGACGCCTCAGCCAATCTTCTCTCGGTGACTCAAAGGTTTTATGAAACTACTTTTGTTATCTTCGCAATCTTTCTTGCTGCTGTCTTACTCAACTTTGTAATCCCGCGATTCTACTGTCGCTTTATATGTCCCCTCGGTGCTCTTTTCGCCGTTTTAAGCCGCTTTTCAATCTGGCGTATCGGAAAGAACACAAAAACCTGCTCGAACTGCAAATTCTGCGAGCAGCATTGTGAAGGCGCCTGTGAGCCTTCAGCAAATATAAAAATTTCAGAATGTGTCCTTTGTTTTAATTGCCGTCAGGACTGCAAAACGAAGGACAATGTAATCCGCTATCAGACAAAACCTTCACTTGCAGGTGAAGTTACTAATCCCGATATTTCGAGGCGCGGTTTTGTTCTGTCACTTGCTTCGGGCCTTCTTGCCGTTCCTGCGGTAAGGCTCGCCGGAAAAATCAAGGCCAACTGGCCTCATAAATTAATCCGTCCGCCCGGCTCACTGGCTGAGCCTGAATTCCTCAAACGCTGCATCAAGTGCGGACAGTGTATGCGCATCTGCCCGACAAACGTTCTGCAGCCCGCCGGCCTCGATAAAGGCCTCGAAGCACTCTGGACGCCCGTGCTTAACAATCGAATAGGCACCAGCGGCTGTCAGCTCAATTGCACCGCCTGCTCGCAAATCTGCCCGACCGCTGCAATAAGACCAATAACTCTCGACGAAAAACTCGGCACAGGCAGCTTTGCCGACAAAGGCCCTCTCAAATTAGGTACTGCATTCGTCGATAAAAATAGATGCCTGCCCTGGGCATTCGACAAGCCCTGCATCGTTTGCGAGGAAAACTGCCCGCTCAGCCCGAAGGCAATTTTTACACGGGAATATTTCAGTACGGTAAGAGACGGCCTATTAACAATAAAAAAGGTTGTTGGAAATACAATTGAGACCGTCGAAAATAATTTAACACTTGACAAATTCGCAACCGGTGATTACTATTGCAGTCTCGATGGGAGTCAGAAGGGTAAAATAGTAGCAAATACAAATAACACTGTGACAATTTCAAAAGAGGTTAAATTTGCAAAAATTCCCGCTGAAGGCTCAAAAATCCACATCCAGGTACGTTTGCAGCGACCATACGTTGATATTGAACGTTGTATCGGCTGTGGCGTATGCGAACACGAATGTCCCGTCAGCGGTAAAAAAGCTATAAGAGTCTCTGCCGAAGGTGAAAGCAGAAGTGCAGATAGAAAATTACTTCTCTAATTTAGGAGATTAGAAAAATGTCACGCGAAAAAGATACCATAAACAGAAGAAGCTTCTTGAAAACAGTAGCTGCAGCCGGTGCAGGTTCTGCCTTTTTTTCAAAGAACCTGTTAGCTGAGGCAAATGATGTAAACATCGCCGACCCCAACGCGGCAAAACCCGAAGTTCCAAAGATTCCCCTGCGAAAGTTCGGCAAATACGATTTGAAAGTCCCGGCCTTTTCGCTCGGAGTAATGTTCAACGCCCTCGAGCAACAGGCTGTCCTCAGAAAAGCCCTCCAGCTTGGCGTCTATTACTGGGACTGCGCTTACAGCTATGCAAACGGCAACGCCGAAGTCGGTATAGGAAAAATTCTCGAAAAACAGCCCGAACTGCGAAAGAAAATGTTTCTTACTTCCAAGTCCGGAGGCTCATCACAGGAGCTTGAAACTTGTCTTCACGAATCTTTCAAAAGAACGAACACGGACTATATCGACCTTTACTACCTGCACGGGCTTTACAATGCCAGCCAGCTTAATGATGACCTGCGAAAATGGGCCGAAGACGCAAAAAAACGAAAACTCATAAAATATATAGGCTTTACCACGCATGGAAATATGGCCGACCACCTTTTGGCCGCGGCGAAGACCGACTGGATTGACGCTGTTATGACAAGCTACAACTACAACGTGATGCAGGATACAAAAATGCAGGAGGCCGTCCAGGCCTGTCACGAAAAAGGTATTGCTCTTATAGCTATGAAAACACAGGCTCAAAGAACCAGACAGCGAACCGATAAGGAACGAGAGCTAATCGAATACTTCACCAAAAAAGGCTTCACCGAAGGTCAGGCAAAGATAAAAATCGTCCTGCAGGACGAACGCTTCTGCTCTGCATGCGGCGGTGTCGGAAGGGGCAGCGTTGAGCATCTTATCCTCAATGTAGATGCCGTACTCGACAAAACTCCGCTTGACAAAAAAGACGTCGCCTTCTTTGCGGATTATGCAAAGAAAAACTGCGATGGCTACTGCGCCGGCTGCTCGCAAATATGTGAAAGTGAAGCGCCGGATATGCCGTACGTCGCCGATATTATGCGATACCTGATGTATTATAACAGCTACGGCGACCGCAAAATGGCCAGAGACCTTTTCGCTCAGCTGCCTGCCGCTGCAAAGACAAAATTGCTCACTACCAACTACTCCCTCGCCGAAGCAAAATGTCCGAACAGGCTGCCCATAAGCAGTCTTATGAGAGAAGCCGCAGTAAAATTAGCTTAATTTATAACAGATAACTTTTGTAAAACCAAAAAGCCGGTGGTAGCTCAAAGTGCTCGACAGAGCAAAGTCTCGACCTGCTGTCGTTAGTTATTGGCTTAAAATATGCCAAATGTTTAGCCTCTTAACCCTCGTTTAAATCGGATTTTTCTTTTTTGCATAAACCCTTATTATAAAAGAGCTTATCACCTATGTAAACCCCATTTTTTTGACTTGGCTATACCGTTTCTGCTATAATAAAACTGTTAAGAGCCTGACTGTTTTTCGGAATGGTGATGAAAAAATTTTATTATAAGTTTTGGATTCCCTTTACTATCGGTAAAAAGCGGATTCTGTTTTTAGCAATAGCAAGCTATATTGCCCTTTGCTGACATATTCAAATTTTTTGTCCCCTGATGAGTGAAAACCGCTTGTCTTCAGCGGTTTTTTTTATGCGCATACTATTAACATTTGACATAAACCTTTCCCGAAATTAAGCTTATGGTATTTGATTAAAAGATTTAAGGATTTTTTTATGATAATCGTTACAGGCGGTGCCGGTTTTATCGGCTCGGCTATTATTGCTGCGCTCAATAACCGCGGAATTGATGATATTCTCGTTGTGGATGAATTAGGCTCGGACGAAAAATGGAAAAATCTTCTCAACCTTTCCTTCGCAGACTATATCGAAAAAAATGATTTTCTCGAGCTTTTGCTGGATGGTAAAATCACACCGCCCGTCGAGGCCCTCTTCCATATGGGAGCCTGCACCGATACCACCGA